>ERZ778504.400-NODE-400-length-46399-cov-23.825695_pt1 | contig 46399 bp, 36 predicted proteins | sample MGYA00510046_ERZ778504 | MGnify/ENA primary metagenome ERZ778504 (study PRJEB29527, sample SAMN07138964) | mouse gut metagenome | material: feces | host: mouse | place: China:Nanjing | collected 2016-01-25 ...
TAAAATCCGGTGTTCTGGATGCCGTTTTTCGGAACGTCAAACTGAACACCCTATTAAATTTTTATATTCATTTAATCTGTAAACAAAGCGTTCTCTTTTATATATTTTTTGTTTAATAATACTAATTTTATTATTAAGGTTTTTAATTTCTTCACCAAGTTCTTTGAAGTGGTATTTTTTATCAAAAAATTCAGTTATTGCTTTAATCCTGTCATTATCTGTAATATTTTGTATATTCTTATCTAATTTGGCTTGAAGTTTCTTATATGAAGTTTCACAATTATTTAAACGCCTGTTCAATGGAGAGAGTTCTATATTTAATTCTTTAATCTCGTTTTCGACAGGAGGTATTGCAGATTCAATCTCAGGATATATCTTTTGATTCATATCAATAATTCTGTTGATAGCATCTGTGATATCGTTATAAATATCATTAAATTTGCGTAAATTATCTAAGAATCGTAATGCACCGCTAATTTTTTCCATTCGGTATATCATAGAAATCTCTTTGGGCGCAATTCTATATTCCTCTTCGTCTGATTCATTTGCATGTCGTACTCCAATTATTCCAATATACCGATTATCTTCTGAATGTTTTTGTATAATAATTTTATCCTCAAAATTTGTTTCATTTAAATTAAAGATTTTTTCTAATCCTAATAATAATCCATTTACTTCTTGCATGACTTCATTGTGTATGAAAGACTCAGGATTGTCAATTGCTGAATTTATAAAATTAGCAAGAAAATCCATACAATGGTGCCAACTATTTCTTGTTCTCAAAAATGAACGTGTGTTTTTTAGCAGAAGACTATATCCTGCATAATAATAGTTAACCCAAATGCTATAAGGAAGGATTTCAATACCTTTATATGAAACAATTACACAAAAATAAGTTGAATTTCCATAACAAAAGTTTGTTTTAATCGTGATGTAGATGTCATCGTTTACTTTATACTCTGTATGATAACCAATTTTGTGAGTACTACGATTGTCACCATGTTTTTCACTTGAATATGCAATACAATCTTTTTCAATATTGTAATAATTAAGAGCGTCATAATAATCTGATGCATATATATATGGTAAAACTCTTTTTAGAAACTCTTGTTTATCCGGTTTAATATCAGTAGAATAAAAAAGACGATTAACTTCTTCTTCTATTTCTTTAATCTTGTCAATGTCATATCTTTGATATTTAGGTAATCTTTTAATTTTATTATTAACTCTGAGATTAAAGATTTTGCAATTATTTTCTTTGTATTTTTGAGGATCAAATTTAATTGGGTTGATATCTTTAATGTACGTGTCAGTATATTCATGAGCAAGACAATAATCGAAGCTCCTATCAGATAGACAACATGCTATGGTATTATATATATCGCATACATCAGAGTACTCATCTTCACATTGTTCTATAGCTGTATCAATTTGAAAATTATGCCTATCTATCGGATATTTCTTAACTTTTACTCGCTCTCCATCTTTTTTGAGTGCCAAAATATAATCATAATTAACACCAGTTTTTTTTTCTTAATTTCCATATTTACAATATTTTGTTAAATTTTTATAATGAAAATGGGTTTAATCTAAACTAACACGTTGGGTAATGCGCCGAACTGACCGTTCATATATGCCCGGTGGATTGACGATAATTTATTCAGACCTTTGAAATCGGCAAGTGAGAAAAGAGTGGTGTTGCCATCTTTCCCTTTTTCTGTGAACCATACGGAATCTTTGCCGAATATGTCTTCAATATCTTTCAGTATGGGGTCGTAATGCGTTGAGACAAGAAGCTGTGAGTGATTATCCCTGCTGTTTACAAATTTTGTCAGGATATATTCCATCAGATTGGGATGCATCGATGCCTCAATTTCATCGATGCACATAAATGCCTGTCGCTTCAGCTGGGTATAAATCAAGGATTCCAACTCAACCATACGTTTTGTGCCGGCACTTTGGCAGGATTCCGGCAGGAAATAGTTCTCAACACCGGATTCATTTTCTACCGTATGTCCGAAGAGGGCAACCATCTTTTGAATTTTAATATCAGATATATTGAAATCTGCTTCTTTCGCAAACTGCATCAGATATTCCCGGAATTCCGGACTGTCAGCAAGCAATCTCTTCACATCATGAGATAATGATGTGAATGATCCGGACTGTAATGGAAGCATCCTATTGTCAATCCATTTCCGCATATTGTCAAGATATGGCACTGATACGTTTACCTTCTTCAGCACTGCAAGAACCGACATGTTGCGCAAGCAGTTCATTGTCATGACCTCAACCTCGGCAGAAGAGAGTTTCACCAAATCCGGATTGAAATTTAATTTAGATATACCGTTGACATCCTCGCGGGAGAAAACTTTGGTAGGGCTGTCGGAAAGATACACGTATAGATTCTCATGACACACCTTTTCCGGATTTATTACAAGCTGATACCAATAACGTATGCCGTCAATATACAGTTTCACTTCGAACTCAGTGTCATGCGACAATGCATCCGATCGCATCAAGAAAGGCTGCACGTCTGTGCCGTCATCATTAGTCATGGGAATTTTATTCCAGAATACATGGAGAAATTCAATGGCATCCAGCAGATTGGACTTGCCACTTGCATTTGCACCGAGGACAACGGCAAAGCGAAGCAGATTAACCCCGTCAGGCATTGTGACAACACTGTTGTAACGGTCATTGCCCGTGGGTTCGAAACTCAACTCCACCTCATCGCGAAACGACTTGAAATTCCTGATTTTAAGTTCTTGAAGCATAGACAATATTTATATACCCCCAAAATTAGCAATTATTTCGGCAAAATACAAATAAATGCAACGATGGTTGACAAAAATAGCGATACGGTGGTGTATCGCTATTTTTGTGTGTGAGTTTTGTGGTGGATCAGAGGAGACCGATGGAGTTGAGGAAGATGAGGAAGATTGCGGCGGGGCAGAGCCAGCGAAGGCAGAGGAGGAGCGGACGGTAGAGGGGGAAACGGAATTTGCCGAAGTCGGTGAGTTGGTCGCGAAGGAATTTCTTATTGACCCACCAGCCGACGAAGAGTGAACAGATGAATCCGCCAATGGGTAGGCAGACGTTGGAGGAGAGGTAGTCAAACAGGCTGAATATCGTCATCCCGAATATGGTGAAGTCGCTGAGTGGTCCGAAACTCATGGCGCAGAGCACGCCACCCACAAGGGCGATGACTGATGAAAGTATCGTCGCATTCCGGCGTGTCATGTGTTTCTCCTCACAGAAATACGTGATGGAGATCTCGCTCATGGAGACTGTGGAGGTCAGCGACGCGAGAAACAGCAGCAGGAAGAAGAGGGTAGACCATATCATACCACCCGGCAATTGGTTGAAGATGTAGGGAAGCACCTCAAACACGAGTGTCGGACCCGCCTCCGGCGACAGGTCGAATGAGAACACAGCCGGAAAGATAATCACTCCCGCGAGTATAGCCACCATAGAATCAAGTATTGCAGTGGTGGCTGCCGTCCTCCCCAGACGGTTACGGTCGTTGAAATATGATCCGTAGGTCATCATGCAACCGAGTCCCAGACTCAGCGAGAAGAATGCCTGTCCCATGGCACCAAGCAGCACGCTTGATGAAATCTTACTGAAATCAGGGGTGAAAAGGAAGTTGATGCCATCCGCGAAACCCGGCATGAAGAATGAATTGATGCAAAATGCCACCAGCAGCAGAAACAGAAGCGGCATCAGTATGTTGGAAGCTCGTTCGATCCCCTTGGTCACTCCGCATATCAGAATCATAAAATTAATGAAGAGAAATATGATGGTCCATATCATCGGACGCCACCCCGTCGTAAGGTCAACAAATTGTCCGTGTCCCGCCGTAGTGTTGGAGAAATCAAGCGACCCCGTGGCGGATGAGATGCAATACTCCACAGTCCATCCCGCCACGACGGAATAGAAACTCAGTATGAGTAGCGACGCCACGATGCCGAGCGGACCAGCCACGCGGGCAATCCTTCCCCCTCCAAGTTTTCGGTATGCCCCGAATATGTTGCTCCGTGTGCCGCGTCCCATGCAGAACTCCGCACAAAGCAGCGGCACGCCTATCAGAAACACAAATATCAGATAACAGATCATGAATGCACCTCCTCCGTGCACTCCAGCCTCGTATGGGAATCTCCAGATATTGCCGAGTCCTACGGCTGACCCTACCGTCGTGGCTATTGCCCCGAACCTTGTGGCAAACACTGCTCTCTCATTGATGTCGTTATGATTCATATTGTAAAAATATACTGTTTGATTAGAAGTCTGCAAAATTAGTGATTATTTATAAATATGAAATGCATAAATTATGAATATTCGTATACGGGGTTGTCATGAATAAAATTTTTAAGTAATTTTGGCATAATTTTGAGAATCTAACCTATAAATCTAATGAATCTTATGGATATTAGAAAAATTATACTGACGTTAGGAATCGCCTCTGTAATGTCGATTCCCGTGGGGGCAAAGACTCCCAAATATGCCGACGTCACCACTCATCAGGCGGGTGGCAACTACTATTGTTATCCTTGGCTTGACGAGGCTCCCCCGGCACAGACTCCGGCTCCGGCAGGCTATGAGCCGTTTCATCTCGAGCATTACGGGCGTCATGGAAGCCGATGGCATATCGGCTACAAGCTGTTTGACCGTTCGTATGAAATTCTTGATAAGGCGCGTGAGGCAGGCAAACTCACCCCACTCGGAGAGAAGACTTATCAGGCTATAAAGAAGATACGCGAGGATGCACAGGGACGCGACGGCGAACTTTCCGACAAGGGGGCGTGGCAGCATCAGGGCATTGGGAAGAGAATGGTGGAGAACTATCCGCAGATATTCAATTCCAAGACCAATGTGGATGCCCGTTCTACGGTCGTGATACGTTCAATACTGTCGATGTTCAACGGACTTAACGGAATCCAGTCAATGGTGCCTGACATTAAGATAAAGACGGATGCAAGCTATGCCGACATGTGGTATCTCAACTATCAGGACACCGTGGCACGCAAGCTGCGCAACCATGCCGACTCCACAGTGGTCAAGGAGTTCAGCCGTCGCTACAAGGATAAGGGTGACTATCTTAAGCGCATCATAAATGATGAGAAATATGCCAAGGATAGCATAGGAGGCCGTCTGTATCATTCGTTGCTGACGGCTCTTCTCAACTGCCAGAGCCATTCCGACCAGCCGTGGCTCGTAGATGAGATATTCACTCCGGAGGAGGTGAAAAACAGATGGCTTCAGAAGAATGCGTCATGGCTCATGCAGGGGGGCAACTCTAAATATACCAACAACCGTATGCCGTTCACTCAGGCAAACCTTCTCAACAACATCATAGAGAGTGCCGACACGGCGATGACGTCAGCTACTCCGAGTGCCAACCTGCGCTATGGTCACGACACGATTGTCATGCCGCTGACCGCGCTGATGGAACTCGACAATTTCGGCGACGAGATCAACGACCTTGACGCGCTTGCCGATATGGGGTGGCATGACTATCTGGTGGTGCCGATGGCTGCCAACATACAGATGGTGTTCTACCGTCGTCCCGGTTCCACCGATCCTGACGATGTGCTGGTGAAAGTATTGCTCAATGAAAGGGAGACAACCCTTCCCATCGACAGGGGGCACGGACCATATTATAAATGGAAAGACGTGAGAAAATACTATAAGGATAAGATCGCGCCATACGTGACCGGTCCTCTTCCGCGCCACATAAAATAAATCCGATATGAAATAAAATCTGTATAAATATGCAATATCCGGAGTGTGCTTTATGCAAAAAGTATGCTCCGGCTTTTTTTTATTCCATTTTTTATCATATCCGCAATGATTTTTCAAGTGAAAACGTTAACTTTGCGAATTATTTCCACTACGGCAACACATAATGAAGTAATTTGAACTTATTTCAAGCACAGAATGCAAAAATATACCGTAGACCGCCAAATTTTTAGAAATGAACAGATACGATTTCAATACAGTCATTGACAGACGTGGCACGGATGCCGTCAAGACAGACGGACTGACCGATTTCTTCGGGCGGTCTGACCTGCTGGCTGCATGGGTGGCAGATATGGATTTCGCGACACCGGATTTCATAATCGATGCGTTGAGGGAGAGATTAAACCATCCGGTCTTGGGATATACCAGAGAGCCGGCAGACTATCGTCAGTCAATTATGGATTGGGAGCGCGAGCTCCACGGCTGGGAGATACGTCCGGAATGGCTGAGCTATATACCAGGAATTGTGAAGGGGATTGGCTTGGTGATCAACGTGTTTACAAAGCCGGGTGATGATGTCGTGATCATGCCGCCGGTCTACCATCCATTCCGTATCATACCGGAAAGCAACGGGAGAAACGTGGTGAAGATAGCGATGCTGACGGATGATGCCGGGCGTTATTATATTGACTACGATGCCCTTGAACGTCTCGATACGAAGGGGGGCATACTGCTGCTGGCTAATCCTCACAACCCGGCAGGACGTATATGGAGCCCCGAAGAGTTGCGCCGTCTTGCCGAGATATGCCGCAGGAAGAACCTGTTGGTGGTGTCTGACGAGATTCATGCCGATATGGCACTCAACGGCGCGACACACACTCCGTTTGCCACCGTGTCGGATGATGCCCTCCACAACAGCATAACATTCTGTGCGCCTTCCAAGACCTTCAACATCCCCGGAATCGTCAGCTCCTTCTCTGTGGTGCCCGACGATGAGATACGCAATCGTTTCTACGGCTGGCTTCAGGCAAGCGAACTGGAAGCGGCTCCGATGATGTCGTATATCGCCACTATCGCCGCCTACCGTCATGGAAAGGAGTGGCGGCGTGAGATGCTCGAATACGTGGCGGAGAATATGCGGACAGTGGCTGACTTCTGCGAGAGGAATCTGCCCGGCATACATGCACAGATTCCGGAGGCATCCTTCCTTATGTGGCTTGATTGCCGGGGACTGGGGTTGGATCATGACAGCCTGGTCGACCTGTTTGTCAACAAGGCACGTGTGGCTCTCAACGACGGCGCGATGTTTGGCGAGGAGGGCACCGGCTTCATGCGTTTGAACGTGGCTGCCCCGCGCAGTGTGATACTTCAGATTCTTGACCGTATAAAGGATGCGGTATGTGGGAATAACGACAGCTTATGAGAATAATTGATATAATCAACGACAGTCCCAATCCGGTGTTCTCCTTCGAGATATTGCCGCCGCTGAAGGGCAACAGCATATATAAGGTGTTTGACATTGTGGAGAAGCTGAAAAGATTCGATCCCAAGTTTGTCAATATCACGTCGCATCATAGCGAGTATATCTACAAGCCACTACCTGACGGCACCCACCGCCGGGTGAGCATCGTGAAGCGTCCGGGCACGGTGGCAATCGCCGCCGCCATACAGAACAGGTATGGACTGATACCGGTGCCGCACATCATCTGCAAGGGCTTCACCAAGGAGGAGACGGAGTATGCGTTGCTCGACCTGAATTTCCTCGGCATCAACAATCTTCTCGTGTTGAGAGGAGATGAGAAAGGGCAGGACTCCACGATGGGGCAGCCGAATATCTCACACGAACACGCCACCGACCTCCAGAAGCAGATAAATCTCTTCAATGAGGGTATTGGGTTGGAGGATATGAGGATTCAGGGCATTGAGACTCCGTTTTCGTATGGCATGGCGTGCTATCCGGAGAAACATGAGGAGGCTCCCAACATGGAATCCGACATATACTACATGAAGAAGAAGATGGAGAATGGCGCGGATTATTTCGTTACCCAGATGTTTTTCGACAATGAGAAATATTTCAGTTTCGTGGAGCGTTGTCGGGCAGCGGGAATCAACGTACCGATCATTCCGGGTTTGAAGCCTATCTCCAAGATGTCGCATCTCACGATGCTTCCGAAGGTGTTCCGCATAGACATACCGGAGGAGTTGGCATCGCGTATCCGTGAATGTAAGACCGACACCGAGGTGAAGCAGGTGGGTATAGAATGGGGCATACGTCAGAGCCGGGAACTGCTTGAGAAGGGTGCGCCCGGATTGCATTACTACACGATGAGCGTGTCTGACAGCGTGTCGAAGATAGTTGAGAACGTATATTAATCAACCGTTTCCAAGGTTGTTGCTCCCCATGATTAAAAATGGGGACTTAATCAGATAAGATATTGAAACAGGACCAATTCATACAATTACTCAAGGAACGGGTGCTCGTGCTTGACGGAGCCATGGGCACCATGATACAGCGTTGCGGATTCTCGGAGGAGGATTTCCGTGGCAAGCGTTTCGCCGCTCACGGATGTAAGCTCTCCGGATGCAATGATATACTTTGCCTGACTCAAGGCGACAGGATAAAGGATATTCACAAGGCATATCTTGATGCTGGCGCAGACATAATATCCACAAACTCTTTCAATGCAAACGACGTGTCGATGGCTGACTACGGTCTTCAGTCGTATGATGGGCTGATACGTGAGATCAACCGTAGGGCTGCCGAGTTGGCTGTGGAGGCGGCTTCGGAGTCCCCCTTGCGTAGCTGGGGAGGACGTGCCCTTGTGGCGGGTTCGATAGGACCGACTAACCGCACGGCGTCGATGAGTCCGGAGGTGGACGACCCTGCATATCGGAATGTAAGCTATGATGAGCTTTTCGATGCTTATTCCCGTCAGGTGGCGGGGTTGATAGAGGGTGGCGCGGATCTGCTTCTCTTTGAGACAGTGTTCGACACTCTCAACCTGAAAGCCGGTCTTGATGCCGCCGGGAGGATGATGGAGAGCATGGGACGCGATCTGCCGATAATGATTTCCGCTACCGTCTCCGACAGGTCGGGAAGAACTCTGTCAGGTCAGACTCTCGCCGCATTCGTCACTTCCGTGGCGGATTATACCCACGTGGTCAGCATGGGTCTGAACTGTAGCTTCGGTCCGTCGGATATTATACCGTATGTGAAGGAACTCGCATCGTTCACGTCGCATTTCATAAGCTCGCATCCCAATGCCGGGTTGCCGAATGCCATGGGTGAGTATGACGAGACTCCTGAAAAGTTTGCCGCCAGCATGGAGCGTATGCTCTCGTCCGGTATGCTTAACATAGCCGGAGGATGTTGCGGCACTACGCCTGCGCATATAGCGGCACTCGTGGAGAAACTCTCCGTCGCTGTCCCCCACAGGCAGACTCAGATAATGCCGGCACTCCGCATCTCTGGATTGGAGAGAGTGGAGGTGTTGCCGCAGAACAATTTCCTCAACGTGGGGGAACGCTGCAACGTGGCGGGTTCGCGTAAGTTCTTGCGCCTTATTAAGGAGAAGAAATATGAGGAGGCGATGTCGATAGCCCTGCGTCAGGTGGAGGACGGTGCGATGGTGATAGACGTCAATATGGATGATGCCATGCTCGATGCGCGCGAGGAGATGGTGCATTTCCTGCGCTACATAGCATCCGATCCGGATATTTCGAAAGTACCGGTGATGGTCGATTCCTCCGACTGGGATGTGGTGGAATCCGCCCTGAAGAATCTTCAGGGTAAAAGCATCGTCAATTCCATATCGCTCAAAGAGGGTGAGGAGCCGTTCGTTAAGAAAGGGCGTCGCATCCGTCAGCTCGGTGCAGCCGTGATTGTCATGGCTTTTGACGAGCAGGGTCAGGCAGATACATACGAGCGGAAGATAGAGATATGCCGACGTGCTTACACCCTTCTGATGGAGAGATGCGGCTTCGCGCCTGACGACATTATCTTCGACGTCAACATAATGGCGGTAGCTACCGGAATCGAGGCTCATGACCGCTACGGCATCGACTTCATCGAGGCGGTCAGATGGATAAAGCAGAATCTCCCCGGGGCGCGCACGAGCGGCGGGGTGAGCAATCTTTCATTCTCATTCCGTGGCAAGAATGCGTTGCGTGAGGCGATGCACGCCGTTTTCCTGTATCATGCAATTGAGGCGGGTCTCGACATGGGAATCGTCAATCCGGCGTCTTCCGTCACATTCGAGGATGTGGAGCCTGGGTTGAGGTCATTGATAGAGGACGTGATACTCGCCCGACGCAAGGAGGCTCCGGCAGAGCTTGCCGATTATGCCGCCCATGAGAATGGGGGTGCGGCAGTGGCGGGAGACTCACATGAGCGCGACATGTCCCGTCCGGTAGCCGTGCGGCTGGAGAATGCCATAGTGAAGGGGAATCCTGAGTATCTGACGGAGGATCTTGACGAGGCTGTTGCCTCCGGATGTTCTGCCGTAGAGATAATAGAGGGTCCGCTGATGGATGGTATGAACCGTGTGGGTCAGCTTTTCGGCGAAGGTAAGATGTTTCTTCCGCAGGTAGTGAAGACTGCCCGCACAATGAAGATGGCGGTCGACCATCTGAAACCGCTCATGGAGGCTGCCGCAGCAGATGCCTCCTCCACGAAGGCGGGGAAGGTGGTGTTTGCCACCGTGAAGGGCGACGTCCACGACATAGGGAAGAATATCGTCTCGATTGTGCTTGCCTGCAATAATTATGAGGTGATCGACCTTGGAGTGATGGTTCCGGCAGAGAAAATAGTTGAGACAGCCTTGCGCGAACGTCCTGATCTTGTGTGCCTCTCCGGACTGATTACCCCATCGCTTTCCGAGATGGTGAATGTGGCGCGGGCAATGGAGGAGGCGGGTCTTGACATACCGCTGCTCGTCGGTGGTGCCACCACGTCGCGCCTGCATACGGCATTGAAGATTTCTCCGGTCTATCATGCCCCGGTGGTGCACGTCACGGATGCAGCCCAGAATCCTATCGTAGCCTCTAAGTTGCTGAATCCTGAACAGAAGGGGGATTTCGTGACCACGCTTGAGAGGGAATATGAGGAGTTGAGAGAAGGGTATGGCAATAAGAGAGTGGAGATAGTTCCGCTTGCCGAGGCACGCCGTAATGGCATGAAGATTGATTGGGAAGGTTATCGTGCGCCTCAGCCTACAGTAGGGTTGGGCAATGCGGTGGTTCTGGATACGGATCTCAGGGAGGTGGCGGAGTTCATCAACTGGAAGATGTTTTTCCATAGCTGGCGCATCTCCCCCGATAGCGATGAGGCGCAGCGTCTGCTTCGCGATGCCCGCGAATTGCTCAATTCCTTGATTGAGGATAAGAGATTCGATGGCAAGGCGGCAGTGACATTCTATCCCGCATTTGCTGAAGGTGACGACATGGAGATCGGTGGCGTGAGATTCCCCGTGCTGCGTCAGCAGCGCAAGGGATCAGACTATCTTTCATTGTCAGATTTCATTGCGCCGCGCGGTGTGGCAGAAGATATAGCGGGAGTGTTTGTAGCCACAGCCGGCAATATGCTGGCTGAAGAGGCATCCCGCTTGAAAGATGAGGGCGACTCCTACGGCAGTCTGCTCCGTCAGTCGCTTGCCGACAGGATAGCGGAGGCTACGAGCGAATGGCTGCATTGCAAGGTGAGACGTAAGCTATGGGGATATTCACCCGACGAGAAATGCTCCCCCGCGGAGATGCTGCGCGGGGATTACGTGGGGATTCGTCCCGCCATGGGTTATCCGATGCTTCCTGACCAACTGCTGAATCATTCCTTGGCAAGCCTGCTTCCGATGGATAGTGTGGGAGTGCATCTCACCGAGAATGGGGCAATGATTCCGTCAGCTACCGTGAGCGGAATATATATTTCCCATCCATCTTCACGTTATTTCATTGTGGGAGAACCGGGAGAGGATCAGCTTGCAGACTACGCACGCCGCCGCGGTATGGATTATGAAAGGGTGAGGGAGATATTAAGGATTTGATCCCCAACGGAATGAAAATAAAGGAACGATATATGCAGACAAAAGACAGACAGATAAAGAAGATCGCCATACAGGGCGTTGCCGGTTGCTTCCATGATGCGGCGGCACGTCAGTTTTTCGACGGTCAGGAGGTGGAGACGATACCATGCGACTCTTTCCCCGATCTTTTCGAGAAATTGGAGACGGATGCGTCGATGCTCGGCATCGTGGCGATAGAGAACACCATTGCCGGAAGCCTTCTCGCCAATCATGAATTGCTGCGCAAGAGCAACCATACGATCATAGGGGAACATTCCGTGAGGATAAGCCATGTGCTCTGTGCCCTTCCCGGAGAGACAATCGAATCGATAAGCGAGGTAAATTCGCATCCGATGGCACTTATGCAGTGTGAGCAATATCTACGCCGTCATCCCCACATGAGGATGGTGGAGAAATTTGACACCGCCGGAAGCGCAGAGGAGATAGCGCGAGAGAAACTTGCCGGACATGCCGCAGTGTGTGGAGAGTTTGCCGCCAATCTTTATGGACTTAATATCCTGGAGAAGGGTATAGAGACCAACAAGCGCAACTTCACCCGTTTCCTTATCCTTGCCGACCCACTCCTTGCCGGCGAGCTGAAACCTCGTGAGGAGCAGCTCAACAAGTCGAGCGTGGTGTTCACGCTCCCTCATTCCCACGGCGCACTCTCGAAAGTGCTGACAATCCTCTCTTTCTACGACGTCAACCTGACGAAGATACAGTCGCTCCCGGTAGTCGGTCGTGAATGGGAATATCGTTTCTACGTGGATCTCACCTTCTCATCCTACTTCCGCTATCGCCAGGCATTGCAGGCGGTGCGTCCGCTCACCAACGAGTTCCGCATCCTCGGGGAATATGAGGAGCGCGTAGGCATCAATTGATTCCGATAAATCAACAATAACACAGGTAAAAATGGAAAATAAAATATCACCCGCAGCAAGGGTGAACGAGATAAAGGAATATTGGTTTGCAGGCAAGATGCGCGAAGTGGCACGCATGAATGCCGAAGGGCTCGACGTCGTTTCGCTCGGCGTGGGTGGTCCTGACCGTATGCCTGCAATGGAGGTGGTGCAGACCCTTTGCGAGTCTGTCTCCAATCCCGCCAACCACACCTATCAGATAGCATCCGGACTCCCGGAATTGCGTCAGGCAATGAGCCGGTGGTATAAGCGTCATTACAACGTGGATCTTGACCCCGATTCAGAAGTGCTCCCGTTGATAGGATCAAAGGAGGGTGTGCTCCACGTGAGCCTTGCCTTCGTGAATCCGGGCGACAAGGTGCTCGTGCCCGATCCCGGCTACATGACCTATCGCGGTGTGAGCCGTATGCTTGGCGCGCAGGTGATAAGCTACGATCTTAAGGCTGACGAGGGGTGGATGCCCGATTTCGAGCAGCTGGAGAGGATCGCTTCCGAGGGTGGCGTGAAACTCATGTGGGTGAATTATCCCAATATGCCTACGGGTGCTTGTGCAAGCATGGAGCTTTTCGAGAAACTGGTGGATTTCGGGCGGCGTCATGGCATTGTCATCGTGCATGACAACCCCTACAGTTTTGTGCTAAACGATAATCCACAGAGCCTTCTCTCGGTGGAGGGCGCGAAAGATATTGCCATAGAACTTAATTCTTTGAGCAAGAGCCATAATATGTCGGGTTGGCGTATGGGTATGGTGGCGTCGAATGCGGAATTTGTAGGTTGGGTTAGGAAAATGAAATCCAATATCGATTCCGGTCAGTTCAAACCCGTCATGGAGGCGGCTATCAAGGCTCTCGATATTGACGACAGCTGGTATAAGGAGCTTAATCAAGTATATGCCGGACGTCGCAAGGTGGCGGAGAAGATCATGACTGCACTCGGATGCACGTTTGATCCCGCACAGCGCGGACTGTTCCTATGGGGAAAATTGCCGGAGGGTGCGCCCGACAGTGCCACATTCACCGACCGTGTGCTTCATGAGGCAAGGGTGTTCATCGTGCCCGGTTTTATCTTCGGAAAGAATGGCGAAGGCTATATCCGCATATCGCTCTGTGCCACTGAAGAGAAGATGGAGGAGGCTCTCAGGCGTGTGAAGGAATTGAAATGAATGAAATGAAAAAAACTATATAATTATGAATTTTGAAGATTTAAAACCGATTGTGGAGGGTCTGGATCCCTCAAAGCCGCTTGTGATGGCAGGTCCTTGCAGTGCGGAGACAGAGGAGCAGACTCTCTCTACTGCACGCCAGCTTGCTATGGGCGGCATAAAGATTTTCCGTGCCGGAATCTGGAAACCACGCACCAAACCGGGTGGTTTCGAGGGTATAGGCAAGGAGGGTCTTGCGTGGCTCCAGAGAGTGAGGGAGGAGACAGGTATGCTTGTCGCTACAGAGGTGGCTATGCGTGCTCATGTGCTTGACGCTCTTGAGGCAGGCGTGGATATTCTGTGGGTGGGTGCGCGCACTTCCGCTAACCCGTTTGCCGTGCAGGAGATTGCCGACACTCTCAAGGAGGCAGGTGCAACCGACGTGGCTGTGCTGGTGAAGAATCCGGTGAACCCCGACCTTGAACTTTGGATCGGTGCCCTCGAACGTCTCTACAATGCCGGCATACGTCGTCTCGGTGCCATACATCGCGGTTTCTCTTTCTACGGTAAGAGCATCTACCGCAACCCGCCGCAGTGGCACATACCTATCGAGCTTCACCGCCGCATTCCGCATCTCCCAATCGTCATTGACCCCAGCCACATGGGTGGTAAGCGTGAATTGATCTCTTCTCTGTCGCAGCAGGCTCTCGACATGAAGTTTGCCGGACTTATGATAGAGAGCCATTGTTCACCCGATGATGCGTGGAGCGACAAGAATCAGCAGGTCACTCCCGAAGTGCTCAAAGTGATACTCGGCTCGTTGGTACACCGCAATACCGTGCAGGAGACCGAAAGCCTTCAGAATCTACGTGATAAGATCGACCGTATCGATACCGAACTTGTTGAGATGTACAAGAAGAGAATGGACATCGCACGTGAGATCGGTAAATATAAGAAGGAACACTCAATGCCGGTAGTGCAGGAGACCCGTTACAACGACCTGATCAAGAGTCGCGTGGCAGCAGCGGTGGAGATGGGTATGTCGGCAGACTTCATGAAGACCATCCTTCAGGCAATCCACGAGGAGTCAGTGCGCCAGCAGATAGAGGTGCTTAACCAGAACTGACGGGATACAGCCTCTCCGTTCAAAGTCAAAATATTGGCTCAGACCAAGCCGATGATTGCGCTAAGCGTAGTCATCGGCTATTTTTATGAAAACTCTCAAAGATGAAAAACAATCCAACAGAAAAGAAAAAATGTCTAAAAATAGGATTTAATTAAAAAAAATATTAAATTTGCATCGTGATACAACAAATGGCAATATATAATAGAAAGTGGATTTGCTCCAAAACAATCCACATACCAAAGTAATGTGACGTATTCATGAACAGCAAAGTTTAATTGGTTTTGATGCCTGGCAATCCGTGAGGACGCAAGGCAAGGTGGAGCGTTGATTCGATCCGCCTACAAGAAGACTCTAAAAAAGTCTTTCTCTTTCATAATGATCAATTTTTGGTTTAACATGCCTGACACTCCGTGAGGAGCGAAAGGCTTGTGTGGATAGTTGATTCATTATGTGCGTCATGCTCCGAAAGGAAGCCCGACGAGGTGGAACGTTGACTTGATCCGCCTGCATTTTCCAAAGAGAAAATTCGGCAATAATGCAAAACAACCAATAAACTATCAGAAATGAAAAAGTTATTACTGTTATTATGCGTATTTCTTTCGACAGCAGTTCGCGCACAAGAGTTTTATGAACCCTCAGACCTTGATGTCATGTGGCGTGTATGGGATGATGAGTGGACATTCAACTGGCTCATTGAGAACGGAAATAAAGTAGACGTGTCGGTCAATCCAGCACCCCGTTATTCACACTCTTCGGTTGTGGCACCAACAGAAGTATGTCTTAGTTTTGTAAAAAACAACAAATTCCTATGCCTTACCTTCTCTAAGTCAGAGGGTATCCGAATGTTCACAGAGAATCAGGTATATACCCTTGCCAACCATTTCTCTTCTATAAACAGTTTAGTTCAGCAATATTGGTTCAATATTGACTTTGACCGCATTGTCTTCAACGAGGTGTTGGGATGGCTACTTATACCATGCGGATATTATGAATACACCGGTTACAATGCCATTGCAATCAATTTTGCAGACATGAGCTCAGTAAATGAAGTCAAATACTTACCGTCAGATGAAGATGTGGAATACTACAATCTTCAGGGTATGAAAATAGATGAAGAAGATGCAAAAGGTCAGATATTGATAAGAAAAGAGGGTGCAAAATCAACAAAGATAATGAGAAGGTAATTATCTTGTCCGGAATAACGTTTCAGGTGTTTCATGCGTTTCATCTGTTTCATCTGTTTCATCTGTTTCAAGAGAAACGCATGAAACACCTGAAACGGATCGGGATGATTACCGGGAGTAAAATATAATCTTAAGGTCCTTCAAAAATTAGGTTTGCTTCGTCGTGTCGGTCCGGATAAGGGTGGACATTGGGAGGTAATAAATAATTAACGATTGCCAAGCAGTGTCTAACAGAAGCTCTTGCGAAAAACGGCAACCGAATATAAATCCGATTGCCGTTAATTAGTTACATGTTTAATTTAACATTATAACTTTGAAGTATATTTCAATTCACGCAACCATATAGGTTGCGACATCATATCCTTTAACGTAAGGCCACAATGCATTATTGTCGGATTCCTTGTGGATTAGGCTTAGCGGTGGGGGATTAAGTATTAGTGTGATTTAAACATACTTTTAGAAGATAAAATACCATAGTTTAAATTATGTAATGTAAAATATGGACCATTTAATTTTTATTAACAGTGTACTGCCTAATTTAGGCAGCCATATTGATTATTTTTGTGAAAAATTTTTTAATCAACTTAAAAAATGATATAAAACCAGAATTTTTTATATAAAATTTACTTTTTTAAAGAAATTATTTATAATTTTATGCAAAAATCTTTCAAACCTAATATCATGAAGACATCTGATGAAAATATTGTCATATCGCATCTATTCCAAAAAACGGATAATGCTGATTGGGTTATTCAGTCGAATGATAATCATGCAGAGGGTGTGGCTGATTTGGCTGCCGACTTTTGCAGTTGCTTCGGATTCTCAAATTGGGGTCGTCTTTTGGGTCTCATGCACGACAGGGGGAAGGAGAGTGTGGATTTCCAAAGATATATCCGTGTAAAATCCGGATATGATACTCATGCCGGGATATGGAAGGATAAAAGTCATAGCCATTTGGGGGCAAAACTTTTGTGGGATAAATATAGAGGACTCGGAACGATTCTTGCAAATTGCATTGCGGGTCATCATCGTGGACTTTATGACCTTAATGAATTGGAATTAAAGATGGAAACTCCTTATCCTAATGGGTTGAATAACTCGCTTCCATCTGTAAATATAGAGCGTCCGAGATTTTCCATGGTAAAGTTGGATATACCTCACCTGACCCGTATGCTTTTCTCTTCATTGGTTGATGCCGATTATCTTGACACGGAGCGTTTCATGGATCCTTCCACTTTTAATGAAAGAGGAGATTTCGATGATCTTGCAACTCTTAAATCAAGGCTTGAAAAATATATTGAGAAATTTAAGGAGGCTCCATCATCTCCCTTGAATGAGTTGCGCCGTAAAATTCAGGAACACTGTCTGTCCGCATCATCCCAATCTCCCGGCTTCTTCAATTTGGCGGTGCCTACCGGTGGCGGCAAGACTATCGCATCCATGATATGGGCTATCAATCATGCCCTGAAACATGGAAAAAGACGTATAATCTTAGGCATACCGTTTACGAGTATCATTACTCAGACTGCCCAGACATTCCGGGAAATTTTTGGTGAGAAGAACGTAATAGAGCATCATAGTGCAATTGCCGAACAGAATATCTCAAGGGAGAATAAATTGGCTACCGAAAATTGGGATGCCCCGATAATCGTCACTACAAATGTGCAGCTGTTTGAATCCGTATTCTCAAATCGTCCGTCAGATTGCAGGAAGCTACATTCTGTCTGCGATAGCGTTGTGATTTTGGATGAGGTTCAATCCTTACCGCAGACTTTCCTGCAACCGATTGTGGATTCCATGCGCTCGTATGCGAAAATGTTTGGTGTATCTTTCCTGTTCTGCACCGCAAGTCAGCCTATTCTCGACGGTAATAACAAGGGATTGGGCACCGCATCCTTTAAAGGTTTATCAGATGACCAGATACGTTCTTTGATTCCATCTGATTTATCGTTGCATGATAAGCTGCGTAGGGTAGAGATTGAGATGTCGAAAGATAATGAAACGATAGAGGATATATCCCGTCGGATTTCTTCTGAAAAGAAAGCTCTCTGTATTGTCAACACAAGAAGAATTGCAAACCTCATATTCCGTAATCTGCCGGACGACTGTGAGAAAATACATCTTTCAAAGATGATGTGTCCGCTTCATCTCAGAACCAAGATCAATGAGATGAAACGCATCTTGAAAGATACCCCTCACTGCGGATTGAGAGTGGTGTCCACACAATTGATTGAGGCGGGAGTTGACATTGATTTCCCGGTGGTGTTCCGACAGCTATCCGGATTGGATTCAATACTTCAGGCTGCCGGAAGATGCAATCGTGAAGGGAATCTGGAATCAGGTAAAACTTTTGTATTCCAATTGGAAGGTGAAAGAACTCCCGGATTAATTGGAATAGGTATTGATTCTATGCGCCAAATGATTTCATGTTATCCGGATTCGGATTGGTTTGCTCCAGAGACAATGTATCAATATTATAAGATATTGTATTCCAAGACAAATACTTTTGATAAAAACGATATTACCGGAATGTCGATACGTGATGATATTTCATACGAGGGAATATCCCAAAATTTTCATCTTATAGATAACGATGGAATTCCAGTTATTATAAATTATGGAGAATCTCCAAAGTTGATTGATAAGTTAAAACGATTTGGACCCTCTCGAATGCTTAACCGGCAACTCGGTCAGTATAGTGTAAATATAGGAAAATATTTATTTGATCGTATGCTTAAGGAAGGTCTTATCACAGAGCCTGTCAAAGGATTTTACTATATTCCATTGAAAGATCAATATGATGAAGAGACTGGATTGAAAGTGGATAATGAATATCTTGAACAAATTTTTACAATCTAAAATATTATAATATAATGATATATATAGATAAGGAATATGGACTTGAGGTGTGGGGCGATCTTGCGTGCTTCACTCGCCCCGAGTTGAAAGTTGAGAGGGTGAGTTATGACGTAATAACCCCCTCTGCGGCACGCAACATTTTCCAATCAATATTTTGGAAACCGGCAATACAATGGAGAATCACGCGTATTGAAGTGCTTAATCCGATAAAGCATTTCTCAATCAGACGGAATGAAGTCGGTGCTATCGGTGGTGGAAAGGCTGATGCCCCACCAATAATCGCAACTGAAAAACGTCAGCAAAAGAACAGTCTGATGCTGCGTGATGTCCGTTACAGGATCTATGCCGTAATGGAGTACGTCCCGGTAAGGGATCGTAAAGGTGAGCAGAAGCATGCTCCGGATGCAAACGAAAATCCTGCCAAATATCAATCCATGTTTGAACGGAGAGCGTCAAAGGGACAATGCTTCAATATGCCGTATCTCGGCACGAGGGAATGTTCTGCGTATTTTAGCCTTCTCCCTGACAATAGTAAAAATGGGGAGGATTTACTTCAGGAATCAATCGACTTCGGCATAATGCTGTATGACCTTGATTTCTCCAATCCATCCAACATCATTCCGATGTTTTATCGTGCAAAAATGAATAATGGTGTCATTGAAGTGCCACCAATCACAAGTAATGAGATTTTGAGATGATTCTGAAAGCATTATACGATTATTATCAAAGTCAATCGGAATCACTTCCGTCATTCGGCTCTGAATTTAAGGAGATCGAATATGTCATAGTGATTGATGAGAAAGGTGAGTTCAAGCGTTTTGAATCCAAGCGGATAGATAAGAAACGTTGTGCCCAATTCATTGTTGCTAAAGCTGTAGGTCGCACAAGTGGGGCTAAAAGCAATATATTATGGGACAACGGTAAATATGTGCTTGGACTTGAAGATGGTCATGCGGAGTGTAATAATCTGTTTATAGAGAAAATAAAGGAGGTTGCGGTTCATAACCCTGACGACATATCGATAAATGCCATGATCTCATTCTACGATAGGTCAAAGGAAAGTAGGGTGGCGGCATTTGAAAAGGATCCTCTCTTTGCAGAAATAAAAGAGAATTTAGGTGCGAATTTCGCCTTCCAGTTGGAGGGGGATGATGAGCTGATTGCAGAGAAGAGGTATCTATTTACCACTCTTGTGGAGATTTCTGACGATACAGCTCCGACAGGTGTTTGCCTTATAACGGGAGAGAAGGGACCGCTTGTGCGTCTCACAACATCGACAGCAATAGCCGGGAGTACAGCTACTGCATCTCTTGTTGGCATGCAACAAAAATCCGGATATGACTCGTATGGCAAGGAACAGGCATACAATTCTCCGATATCTGTTAATGCTGAGTTTGCATATACCTCCGCCCTTAAGAAATTTCTTGATAAGGAATCTAAAAATAAGCTGAAAATCGGTAGCCGTACATATCTATTTTGGGGTAAATCTGAATCAGATTTGTCTTCACAGGTAGAAACCGATTTCTACGATTTCTTAAATCTTTCAATTGACAAAAAAGATGATCCGAAGGAAAAGGTAGACAAGGTGACAAAATTATTTAAAAGTATATGGTCTGGAAAGATAACGACTACCTTGACCGATCGCTTTTATATATTATCGCTTGCACCAAATATAGGGCGAATAGCAGTGACCAACTGGAGTGATCAGACTTTAAAGGAGTTTGCCGGTAAAATATTGGAGCATTTCAATGATATGGAGATTGTCAGAAAATTTGAGTCAGATAAGCCATACGTCGGGATATACTCCATATTGTCAACAGTCACGCTTGGCGGTAAAATTTCTGATGCGTTGCCAAATCTGTCAGACGCTGTATTTGATTCCATTATCAATGGTAAACCGTATCCTTTCCAACTCTATACCGGAGCATTAGAAAGAATACGGGCAGAACTCCCGGAGCATAGTCTTTATCCGGTGCGTGCTGCAATATTGAAAGCATATCTTAATAGAAAATATAGAAATAATCAACACATAAAACAACTTAACATTATGCTTGATAAGTCCAATAACAATGCAGGCTATTTGTGCGGACGTCTTGTGGCTGTCTTGGAAAAAGTACAGGAAGACGTAAAAGGCGGAGACTCAATCCGCACTCGCTATCTTGGTGCTGCCTCCACCACTCCCTCTACGGTGTTCCCTGCCATGCTTAATCTGACAATCCACCATAGCGAAAAGCTATCGGATGGCAGCCGAATATTCTATGAGCAGCTGAAGCAGGAAATCATCTGTCAATTCCCTTCAGCGGAATTCCCAACTCATCTTGATCTTAATGATCAGGGCAGATTCTTTGTCGGATATTACCATCAAAGAAATGATCTATTCACAAAAAAGGAAAATAAACAGTAAAAATAGAATAAAAAATGGAGTCTATAAAAAACAGAATTGATTTCATCTACATGTTTGACGTACAGGATGGAAATCCTAATGGTGATCCCGATGCTGGCAATCTCCCTCGTGTGGATGCCGAGACAGGTGAAGGACTTGTGACCGACGTATGCCTTAAAAGAAAGGTACGTAACTATGTGGATGCGGCAAAAAACGGTGTTGAGGGATATGATATTTTCATACAGGAAGCAGCCGTACTTGACAACAGGGTTGAAAGTATTTATGAAACACCTACCGTAAAAAATGCAGATAAGAATCAGAAGAAAGCGTCTGCAAAAAATGCGTTGTGTGAAAAATATTATGATATCCGCACGTTTGGAGCTGTGATTGCTACAAAGGATAAACAAGGGCAGGTAAGAGGTCCGATTCAACTCACATTTGCCCGCTCCGTAGATCCTATTGTAAGCCATAGCCATTCCATCACTCGTCTTGCTGTGACAAAGGAAGCAGATAAGGATAAAGAGCGTACAATGGGTCGTAAGGCTACCGTTCCATACGGACTATACGTAGCACATGGCTTCGTATCTGCAAATCTTGCCAAGCAGACAGGATTCTCTGAAGAGGATTTGGAATTGTTCTGGAATGCCCTTGAAAATATGTTTGATCTTGACCGTTCTGCGGCAAGGGGACTAATGGCTGCACGCAAACTTATAATATTTGAGCATGAAACCGAACTTGGAAATGCACCTGCTGATAAATTGTTTGACACGGTGACGGTCAGCAAAAAAAATGAAGTGACAATTCCGAGAAGTTTCCTTGACTACGATGTGACGATTGACCGTTCCGCCCTGCCGGAGGGTGTAAAGGTGTATGAGCGCATCTGACACAAACTCATACTGAATTATTGTAAAGCATGTATTCAGAGGAAGAATTATTACCATTGTCTGGGATACAACACTTCGTGTTTTGTCCTAGACAATGGGCTCTTATCCATTTGGAGCAGCAATGGGAAGATAATGCCTTGACCATAGAAGGACATCTTCTCCATGAAAATGTTGATAACCCTAATATAAGAGAGAGGAATGGATCTGCTGTGATAACATTAAGAGGAGTGCGTCTTGCATCAAAAAAAATTGGATTATCAGGTGTAGCAGATGCAGTGGAACTACACCCTTATCCGGATGCGCCAAGTAGCAAACAATCTTTATTGGATAGTAGACAGTTTGATATTTTTCCTGTTGAGTATAAGAGAGGGAAAATCAAGGTGGAAGATTGCGATAGGATACAGTTGTCAGCTCAAGCAATGATACTTGAAGAAATTTTTGATAAAAAAATTGATTGCGGAGCCATATTCTATTGGGAAATGAGGCATCGAGAATACGTAAATATATCTATGGAATTAAGAGAGACAGTAATAGCTATGTCTCAATTGATGCATAAATGTTTTGAACAGAGTGTTACGCCTAAAGCAATCCGGCAATCAAGATGCAGATCTTGCTCGTTGTTAGATATATGCGCACCTTCATTGTTAAATAAAAATGTAACAAAATATTTAGACTCCAATTTTGATGAAGAAGTTACTTAATACATTATATATCACCACTCCATCATCATATCTTTCAAAAGATGGAACAAATGTGGTTGTTTCAGCAGATGGTAAAGAGATATTTAGAATTCCGATTCAAAACATAGAGTCAATCATTACATTTGGCTATCAGGGAGCGAGTCCGGGATTAATGAAATTATGTGTAGATAATCATGTAAACTTATCATTTTATGCACCAAATGGAAGATTCATTGCCAGAATATGTGGATCCGTGAATGGGAATGTACTATTACGTAGAAAACAATACCGACTTATAGATGATCAAGAATTTTCTTTGAATATAGCTTCGTTGATAATAGCTGCGAAGATATATAACTCAAGAGCATGTTTGCGAAGATTTGTAAGGGATTATCCGGGTAAACCAGGTATTGAGACGGTGTCTCATAACTCTGATATATTAAAGCAAAAATATCGGTTGGCTCGTCAAGCATCAACATTAGATGTATTAAGAGGTATTGAAGGTGACGCAGCAGCAGTCTATTTCAAGGCATTTCCACACTTAATCATAAATAAAAATCCTCAATTTATTTTCAGTACTCGTAACAGACGACCTCCGACAGATATAGTCAACGCAATGCTTTCCTTTGGTTATTCCTTGCTTGCCAACGATTGTAGTAGTGCATTAGAAGGTGTCGGGCTTGATCCGGCTGCCGGATTTATGCATTCATTCAGACCCGGACGAAATTCTCTGGCACTTGATATAATGGAAGAATTTCGTTCATACATAGTGGATAGGTTTGTACTGACAATGATAAATAATCGCCAAATTACTCCATCAGATTTCATCATTCATACAAATGCGGAATCAGATATACCATTGTCTGTTAGTTTTACGGATAATGGAAAAAAGAAATACCTGACAGCATGGCAAACCAGAAAAAAGACTGAAATCACACATCCTTTTCTAAACGAAAAAGTGCCGATAGGTATGCTCCCTCATATTCAGGCACTTCTTCTTGCCAGATACTTGCGTGGAGATCTTGATAACTATCCGGTATTCTTAATAAAATAAGCATTATGTATATATTAATCACGTATGATGTTGAGACTACGACCACTGAAGGACAACGTAGACTCACAAAAGTAGCAAAATGTTGTAAGAACTATGGACAGCGTGTTCAGAATTCCGTTTTTGAATGTTTGCTTACTGAAAAAGATTTAATAACCCTTCGTTCGTCACTATCATCTATAATAAATAAGGAGACGGATTCCATAAGAATATATCGTTTGGGGAACTATTACAAGACTAAAATAGAACAGATTGGAAAAGAAACGTCATTTGATATTGAAGGAACTCTAATCATATAAAGACGTTTGATCATATAAAGATAAAGACGTTTGATCATATAATATAGTTTGATCATATAATATATCGGAGTAACTTTAATTACTTTTAGCAATAAGATAAGTTGCGAACCAATAGCATTTCAAAAAACTCAATGTTTTCGCACTTATTGAAAATCAGCCAATAATCAATAATATTGAAAAATATATTTAAAATTTGGAATAAAATTATTAACTTCGCATATTATATTGCTTAACTCATTAATTATCAAAAATCCCAATAAGGTCCGTCGCACCCCGCGTGGGTGCGTGAATTGAAACAGTAAGAAACCTTTTGAATGTGCCGATTTCATCATGTCGCACCCCGCGTGGGTGCGTGAATTGAAACTTCTCAGCCGGTGAAACCTCCATTGCCTTATATACGTCGCACCCCGCGTGGGTGCGTGAATTGAAACAGGCGAACACACATCTCGTCGATAAATTCCGATTTGTCGCACCCCGCGTGGGTGCGTGAATTGAAACCGTCCTTATTTCATTCTCCGGTGTGATTTCGATGTCGCACCCCGCGTGGGTGCGTGAATTGAAACCACGTGGAACAATAATATTAACCCTTTAAATTTGTCGCACCCCGCGTGGGTGCGTGAATTGAAACTCAATTTGTAAACGCACTCTCCACTCATTTGCAGGTCGCACCCCGCGTGGGTGCGTGAATTGAAACAGCGAAACACGGAGAGGAGGTAATTTGGCCTGAGTCGCACCCCGCGTGGGTGCGTGAATTGAAACAGCTGAGTTCATATCAACGGGCAATGCCGCAGTCCGTCGCACCCCGCGTGGGTGCGTGAATTGAAACAGTATTTTGTTGTACTTTTGCATCGTCAATACTGAGTCGCACCCCGCGTGGGTGCGTGAATTGAAACGTATCTGATGGATTGCTTACATCCGGTTACAATTGTCGCACCCCGCGTGGGTGCGTGAATTGAAACTTTGCGAAGATTGCGATGTTAAGAAAGGCACGTTCGTCGCACCCCGCGTGGGTGCGTGAATTGAAACTTATACTCTCTATCTTTACACCGAAGTTAATGGTGTCGCACCCCGCGTGGGTGCGTGAATTGAAACATGAGGTATCTTTTAAGACTTACCTGATGATCGAGTCGCACCCCGCGTGGGTGCGTGAATTGAAACTGGGAATAAGACATAATACAAGATTGACACCTACCAGTCGCACCCCGCGTGGGTGCGTGAATTGAAACCAACGAAAACGCATTTTTGCTAAGAGATAACACGTCGCACCCCGCGTGGGTGCGTGAATTGAAACATCCTTTGAAAGAGCAACGAGACGTAGCCTATGAGTCGCACCCCGCGTGGGTGCGTGAATTGAAACATCCTTTGAAAGAGCAACGAGACGTAGCCTATGAGTCGCACCCCGCGTGGGTGCGTGAATTGAAACTGGAAATGTCAAACGCTCTATAGGACAGATGGCTGTCGCACCCCGCGTGGGTGCGTGAATTGAAACATCAAGAGGGTAAGAACCATTAGCAAAAGTTGTGCGTCGCACCCCGCGTGGGTGCGTGAATTGAAACAACATTGGCATCATTGGATTTTTTGCCACCGAAGTCGCACCCCGCGTGGGTGCGTGAATTGAAACGTTATTGGCATCATGAGTGTTATGCCTCGAGCAGAGGTCGCACCCCGCGTGGGTGCGTGAATTGAAACCTGACAGGATGCTCACAACCTTAGCAATCTATTTGGTCGCACCCCGCGTGGGTGCGTGAATTGAAACGTAAAAGTTGACCCTGTTACCGAGGGTCGTATATGTCGCACCCCGCGTGGGTGCGTGAATTGAAACCCTTGACAGGTATGCTAAATCGTTCCCTACCTACGTCGCACCCCGCGTGGGTGCGTGAATTGAAACTCGTCACGATACCAATCATTATAAATCTTACGATAGTCGCACCCCGCGTGGGTGCGTGAATTGAAACATCAGTTCTTTTTTAATCTACCTCCGGATGACGAAGTCGCACCCCGCGTGGGTGCGTGAATTGAAACCGCTCCAATTTTGACCGTTTTTGAAGGCATTGGGTCGCACCCCGCGTGGGTGCGTGAATTGAAACATATAGTTATGCCTATTGACCCTTTTTTAATATGTCGCACCCCGCGTGGGTGCGTGAATTGAAACCGGAGATTGCCATTGGTGACTAATGAGGGTAAGCGGTCGCACCCCGCGTGGGTGCGTGAATTGAAACAGCTCGAAATATTTCCGGTCTGTCATGGTGCTTAGTCGCACCCCGCGTGGGTGCGTGAATTGAAACAAGATTGTTGCTTGTAATCTGCGAGTCAGTCAAGTCGCACCCCGCGTGGGTGCGTGAATTGAAACCGGTCGAAAGGTGGTGTGTATTCCGGGATCTTTACGTCGCACCCCGCGTGGGTGCGTGAATTGAAACCATATTGAGGTGATTCGTTAAGGTAAAAAAGATTGGTCGCACCCCGCGTGGGTGCGTGAATTGAAACGTCGGAAACCTGCTGGAATCTCATTATGTCGTCGGTCGCACCCCACGTGGATACGTGAATTGAAACATAACATCCATTCCTCGACGCCCTAACATCATCAGTCGCACCCCACGTGGGTGTGTGAATTGAAACACCATTGAGTCGGAGATTTTGGGCGGTGTGTCAGTCATACCCTACATGGGTACGTGAATTGAAACTGCATTTTGAAAAATACGTTGAATGCGCCTACGAGTCGTACTCCATGAGGGTGTGTGAATTGGATACATTATGCACATTAGGCTCAACATCATGCACACGTCGCACCCCGCGTGGGTGCGTGAATTGAAACCAGTTGTTGAGGTTGCCGTCGTTGAGGTTCTGTTGTTGTATATTTCTTTGGTGGGTGGGTTGTTTCTCTTGTTCCTTTTGTTTCTTTTGAGATTATGGGCTTTGGTCTATGGGATTTTGAAGGATGGCGGCTGATCGAACCTTTGGTCCGATCACTTAACTTTACACAAAAATACTTTGGCTGGGTTTTGTCGATGTGTTTTTAGCAGTTATGGATGAATTTGAGGATGAGACGAAAGAAATTTGTTGGGATGTCGGATTTTTTGTAACTTTGTGTGCGGACTGTTGTCTGGTCCGGTTTTATTTAATATCTTCATCATGAAAAAATCTTTGTTTGCCGGTATATTTGGTCTGGCGGCTCTTTGTGCCGGAGCTACTGATCTCTTTTTCTATTCTCCCGAAGATGGCAACGGGGGATTGCGTTTCGCTGTCAGTGATGACGGTAAGAATTGGCGCAGCATCGGTAATGGCTTTGACTTCGTGAGGTCTGATTTCGGATCTTGGGGGAGCGGTAAGAAGATGTGGTCGCCGCAATTGTTCCCCACATCTTCCGGTTGGTCGTGTCTCTTCCGTGTGAATCCGGAGGGTACTGCAATAGGTTGGGCGCAGTCACCTGATCTTATCAACTGGAAACCTCAGGAGTATATGCTTGCTGCCGATACCGCTAAACTCACTTTCCGCTCGAATGTGGGTTTCGTGCCGTCGGTGATAGATCTCGATGGGAAGAAGGTGTCTGGTTTCTCAATGAAGACTGATGAGAAGACTGTTAAGTCGCTTGAAGACCATGCGGCGGAGAGAGGTAGACTTGCTGCCCTTTATTCCGAACATTGCGATAAGGATGGGGAACGTTTTGCCGGACTGCAACCGCTGAAGGCGAGTGTGACAGCTTCCGGAGACTCTAAGGAGATCAGTCCGCTGCTGATGGGTATCTTCTTTGAGGATATAAATTATGCTGCTGACGGTGGTTTGTATGCCGAACTGGTGCAGAACCGCGATTTTGAGTATGCACCGGGTGAGAACGGGCATGAGAAGAATTGGGGACCGAAGTATGCATGGAATGTGGAGGGGGATAAGATTGATTTCTCCATATCCACTGATGAACCGCTGCATCCCAATAATCCGCATTACGCACGTCTTGACGTGAAAGGTGGTATCGCCACGATGATTAATAATGGCGGCAATGCTTTTGTCAATTCCGGTTTTGACGGGATAACTGTGAAGAGGGGTGAGCCGTATCGTTTCCGCATGAAGGCACGCAGCAGCAAGAAGATGCCGATGGAGATCGCGCTTGTGTCGGATCATGGCAGGAAGATTGCTTCCGGCAAACTTACGGTTAAGCAGTCAAAGGATTGGCAGGATTATGAGCTTATTATAAATCCGGATGAACATTGTGCTAACGCCACGTTGAGAATCGTGCCTAAGAATACGGGGGTGCTTGACCTCGATATGGTCAGCCTTTTCCCGATGAATACGTTTAAGGGGCGTGAGAATGGACTGCGTGCGGATCTTGCGCAGACGCTTGCCGACCTGAAACCGCGTTTCGTGAGGTTCCCAGGCGGATGCGTTGCGCATGGAAATGGTCTTGACAATATGTACGACTGGAAAGGCTCGATCGGTAAACTGGAGGAGAGGAAACCGTTGTCAAACCTCTGGGGTTATCATCAGACCCGTGGTCTTGGCTATCATGAATATTTCCAGTTCTGCGAGGATATAGGCGCAGAGCCGTTGCCGGTGGTGGCAGCCGCGGTGCCTTGCCAAAATTCATGGAACAAATCGCAATACAGCCATGATGCCATCACGGAACATGGTCAGCAGGGTGGTCTGCCGATGGATATGCTCGACGGTTATATTCAGGATATACTCGACCTTATAGAGTATGCCAACGGTCCGGCTTCATCGGAATGGGGTGCGAAACGTGCCGCAGCGGGTCATCCGGAGCCTTTCAATCTTAAATATATCGGTATCGGCAACGAGGATATGATCACGTCAGTATTCAAGGAGCGTTTCAACAAGATAAATGCTGCCGTGAAGAAGGCTCATCCGGAGATCACGGTCATCGGCACTGTCGGTCCGTTCTATGAGGGTGCCGACTATGAGGAGGGTTGGCGTCTTGCCCGCGAACAGAAGGTGGATATGGTAGACGAGCATTATTACGTGGATCCCGCATGGCTGATATATAATCAGGATTATTATGATGACTACGACCGCAACGGCACGAAGGTGTATCTCGGCGAGTGGGCGGCTCATCTCCCCGGACGTCCTTCGAATATGGAGACAGCCTTGGCTGAGGCTCTTTATCTGACATCGGTGGAGCGCAACGGTGATGTGGTGACAATGAGTTCATACGCTCCGCTCCTTGCGAAGGATAACCATACCCAATGGAAACCTGACCTCATCTATTTCAATAATAGTGAGATTCGTCCGACTACTGATTACGAGACAATGCGCCTGTATGGTGAGAATGCCGGTAATAAATATCTCGACACAAAACTTAATGTAGAGACAGATAACGATAAGGCAAAGGCAAGAATCGGTGCGTCAGTTGTGAAGGATGATGCAAGCGGCGACATAATCGTCAAGCTGGTCAACATGCTTCCGGTAGAGACTACAATGGTGGTTGACCTGAAGAAGTTCTATCCAGAGGGACAGAAGGAGATAAATTCTGTGCGTACAGTGATGAGCGGTAAGCCTGCGGATGAGAAGGCATCTGTAAAGACCGACCGCGTGACGCTGGCATCTCCATTCTTCACCATGCCTTTGGCTCCATATTCCTTTACTGTGCTTAGGCTGAAATGATATAATCTGCTGAGAAGGCAGCGGATTGGATAATAAGAGCGGCTCACGCGGAAGATTCCCGTCAGTGAGCCGCTATTTTATTTTAGGCGATCTCTGTAGTTGGCTATCTTTGTAGTAATGTAGTCTTTGCCTTTGGAGTTCGGGTTATGCGAGATTCCTGTACAATGCCTTTCCGCAGTAGCTGTAAAGGTTATTGTCGTTGCCGAGCAGGTCGTCCGCCAGACGGGTCGCAAACGGGAGATAGCGTAGCAGGCGGAAGGAGAGTATGTCCGCCTCCTCCACGGTCAGTACGGATGTGGCAAGGGAGTGGGCTTTTTCATAATCTATCTCTTCCGCAGGATATAGATAGCATGCCAGCAGACGCGATTCCCTTACGTTTGTGTCATTCCAGAGAGTGTCAGCAAGCCCGACAGATTTGTCATATCTGCGTGCAATCTCAGCAAGCTGAGGGAGCTGAAGACCGAAGATTATGCCGTAGGGCATACCCGCTTTCCGTAGGGTGTCGGATACGATTCCGTTTCTGAACGCCAGAAAGGAATGTTTGATTTCCTTGATATTCTCAGATGTAGTCATTTATTATGTTTTCAGATGTGTGGATTATGCAAAAAATAGATGCGTTGAAGATGCAAAAATAGTTATAGTTGGTGGATGTTCAAAATATTTTATAAATTTGTAGCGTAAATGGAAAATAGTCTTTTGAAATTACTCTTATGAATATAATATGTCTCGATGCGGAATTTGCAGACAATGAGGAGCTGCTTGAACTTTCTCTTTTCGGACTTGATGGGAAAGAGATATACCATTGTTATTATCGCCCGGAGATGATAGATGACTGGCGCACAGATATCCATCACATTACTCCGGAGATGGTGGCTGACAAGCAGCCGTTCTCGGAGGTAAAGGGGGAGGTGCAGTGTTTGCTTGACGACGCATACGCTCTGACAGGTTTTGCCGTTGACAATGACCTGCGGGTTCTGACCCGTTCGGGCATCTCCGGTCTTGATGATAAGCGGGTGATAGATGTCAAGGATATGTATTGGTATCAGAAGGGGAGAGCGGAAGAGATGAGTCCGTTTGCCGTGCCGTCGCTGATAGTGTGTGCGAATGCGCTCGGACTTGACTTCTCGGAGGCAACGGCACATTCTGCGAGTGCCGACACAGAGGCTACGCTGAAATGCTTCAATCTTCTCCTCAATTCCTACATCGAGGGTAAAGGTAAGTCGGATGCGGCGGAAGAGGATGTAGACGCGTTCATCAATGATATAAACGATGCACGTGCCCTCTTTGTGCAGGATAGCGCACGCGGCTATGTGAAGGTCGGCAAGTACAAGGAATATCATAAGGTGTATTTCGGCAAGTCGTCAGATTCCGGAGAACGCACATTGTTGTTTGAAGTGGAGGTTGCTGACCGTTACAAAGCGGAATACGAGTTGCGCAAACTTCTGAAGAAAAAGGAGGTGCCCGGCAAGCACAACCTCTACAAACTGACCCCGAAACAGCTTGACGACATCCGCCGCTACAAAAACGAATACAACGCCGAAGATTCCGCCTGGTGCAAGAAGATACTCCGCAACCTCTCCCGCCTCACCCTTATGTGATTAAATGTTAATGTTTGTTAATATTATATAGTTTTTTTGATAATTAAAAGATGTTGTTTAATTTTGTCAATAAATTGTGATATATTTTTATATTTATTTGGAAGCGACTTCGTTTTTCATTTGGTTTGAAACTTTGAAATCTAATATTCAAGACATTGGATAAATATGATATCGTTTTAATGTGAATAATTCTCAATGTATTTCAGACAATTGGCATGACAAAGTAGGCCTACGCTTCTTTAAAGTGTAACCTTAGGCTGCATGAGGCTTGGCGGCAATTGGAAAAAATGTTACCCAAGGATTATAGATTATACATATCATCCCATATATCGGATTCTCGTTTTATGTCATTGCCGGAGAAGTTGGCTTCTTATGTGTTGCATGAAGTGTATGCCGATGCGAAGGATGGCAATTTTGCATTGATGGGGGTTGGGGAAGATTCTTTCTCAATATATAAAGTTGTTGTTGAAAAATCCACCGGAGGTTCCGGAAAGGATATTTCCAGACTAAAGATTGTATCAGCGGAATCATATCTTCATGATTTGAAAAATTTTTGGTCAGAACCGCAGAATGAGTTATTGAGAAATAAGGATGGTCTGTTCTTCAGAAAAGAGGATGGGTCTCTTTATATGTTTGACGACTCAATGTTTGAGCAATATACCAGGCCTGATTTTTTGTCAGCCCTTGACAGATGTTTCCGTGAAATCCCGGAAATGAAGGAATATCCGGTGTATGTATATGATGCCGGATGTCATGAAAAATATTCAAAGATTCCGGCAGTGCAGTTCCTTTTGCAAAAGAGGTTTAAGAATGTGATTGAATTGCCCGATGATGCTTTTTCAGGCGGAGTCAAATCATTGTTCAGAAGAGTCATTATTCCACCGGATGCTTTTAAAAAACGGGTGGCAATCAATCCGTCGGTGTCTCTTGCAGATTTGATATTCTCGACAAAGGATAATGCTCCGCTTGTTGCATTTCCTATGACAGAAGAGGTGCTTTCTGCTGATTTGGTTGATGGCGTCTCATGGAATCAGATCTGTCAGGGAAAAGTGATTCCTGATTTTGAGATAGATGGAATTGGAGTGACACATTTCACTCTTAAGGCAGATATCGACGGCTATCAGAATATATATCTTAATGTATATGGTATGGCTGATGATAAGAAACCATTGTGGAGAGGTATTGTTAGAAATGCCATGAATGTGGTGTTGAATAAGGTTGATGATGTACAAGCTGCGCAGCCTCTTGACATTCCATCGGAAAGGGGGTCACATACAACCACAAAACCTGATGTTAAGCCTGCTAATGGTAAGTCGGTGAATAGCAAGCCAGCTAACAGGAGGGATAATCGAACTGAAAATTCAGGCAGAAGAGTGGTGGAATCAACAGGCGTGACGATAATCCCGGATTTTGAGGGTGAGTTCCGTATTGTAAAAGATAGAACCGGTTACAGCTTTAAAAATCTGTTTGAATCAAAATTACAGGGGGCTGAGACAATAGTGTTGGAACATTCCTATCTGTATAAATGGTATCAGATTTATTGGATTGAGGAACTGATAAAACTGATTCTACGTATAGATGATTGCAAGAGATTTATATTGATAACGAATGTTGCCGGTTCCGTAAAAGAGGAGGATGGTTCTTACAGCCGATTTGTCAAGCGGTGGGAAAAATCATTTAAGACGAGAGGTAAGGAGTTTGTTGTGGTTGATATGCCGAAATGTCATGACAGGATATTGTATTCCGGTTCGGATTGGCGTATAAGATTTGGATATGGACTTGATTTCAGAGCCGCACCGACTCATAACCAACGAGAAATTGATATTGAGGAAGAAAAAATGCCTGCAACGCGAGATACTTACATAGATTTCCATAAATTCAATTTCAAGGAATATGATTTTAAGACGGTTTATGCAAACTTTCCTGACATTTGATAGATTTGAAACAGATAGATATGAAAGACTTGAATGAAATATTAGAGAGTGAATCTCTTTCTGATTTCCGGATGGATTTCGATCGCCAGATCTCAGACCTTGAGAATCACCCTAACGGAATGAAACGCTACATAATGCTGTGCCTGATGGCAGAAATGACACTTGCCCGTATTGAGAATGCAGATACCTCCAATTTTGTGGAGAAACTGCAGAAGCAGATTGATGCTCTCAATGAGAAACATGGTCAGATGAGGGAGATGCTACAGGCACATGCTAATGAGAATGTAAGAATATGTGATCAGTTTGATTCTTATCTAGCCATACTTGACAATATCCGACGAGATATAGAGTCGCGTCTTGCTGACTATGACCGTGAGATAGCCGGGATTGTCAGGATGAGGGATTCTCTATCGGTTAATCAGGCGAGAAAAAGTGGGAATGTAATGTCTTGATTTAAGGGAATGGGATATCTTAATCTTTTGAACGCATGCAGAACCGGCACCCGTGCACTCGGTCCCGGATTGAGATATGTGATATGGGTGCAGGGTTGTCCGTTCTCTTGCCCCGGATGCATAACTCCGGAAGGTCGTGAAATTGAAGCCAAATTGATGACCACTTCAGAATCTGTGGCAGAGGATATTCTTTCCCGTCCTTATATTGACGGATTGACTGTCAGTGGGGGTGAACCATTTCTTCAATCAGCTTCACTTTCCGATTTGATAAGGAGGATAAGAACCGTCAGACCGAATTTTAATGTCATAATTTTTACAGGTTATAGGCTTGAACATTTGACGTGGCATGATGCCGAGGATTTATTATCATTGGCAGACGTGGTGATTGACGGGCAATACAGGGAGGATCTTGACGATGGGATAGGGTTGAGGGGATCAAGCAATCAGAGAATATTGTTTCTCTCTGACCGACTGACTTCTTATAAGGATGAGATGGAGAAAGGATGCCGCCGACGGGATATAGAGATACGTGGCGCGGAAACCTTATTTATCGGAATACCTGATAAGAAGGGGCATTGAATATTTACATATAGATTAAAAGGATTAAAAAGATTAAAAAGATTAAAAAGATTTTAAAAATTCAAATAAACTGATCTTTTGAATCTTTGAAATCTATATGCTGGATTTTATTAACATAAAAATTTATAGACATCATGAGCGTATATATACAGGGATCATTTGTCCCCAGTTGGAGAGAATTTGTAAACAGGACTAATGCCATGGAGGCTGATTTTGAACGTCAGCTCAGAAATGAACGTCAGCGTGCCCGTCAGGATGCGGAGGTGCAGGCAAGACGTGAAGCGGAGAGGGTACGTCAGCAGATTAACTCACGTATTGATTCCGCCATCAGTGGAGTCAACCAGAATATTCGTCGTATTGATGAGGAAAACCGCAGACGGATGCGTCGTCTTTCCGATGAGGTGTTTGAGGCAGTAGGTGATCTCCGTCAGAATCTTGAAAGGGGATTGAAACATGTCAACAATAGGATTGATTTTGTCAACGAACGTATAAACACGGTTGTGGATCAGGTCAACAGCAGATTTGATGCACAGGATAGCCGTATGGATAACATTGAATCGAATGTAAGAGGGCTTTATGATTATATATCCGACCGTCAGCAACGCGGAAGGCAGGCTGCTGAGGATGCACGTACAATGGCGAGGGAATATATGAGTAAATATCCGATAAGAAAATATGTGCCGGATGCGGCTCAGGATATAGATAATGCATTGCGCAACCTTCCGACAATACCGGAGGATGCGATTGCTCCGGCACTTCAGATCATAATAAGTCTTCAGAATGCAGCCCGACGTGCCGTGGCTCTTGAAGCGGCACATCTGAAGATGAAGGAATATACGGATGCCGTCATTGAGTCAGTTCTCAAAGTTGTTAATGACAACCGCAGTTTTTCATATAATGATAATGGTGAGCCTGTGGATATTGAATCTGACTTTTGGAGCAGAGGACGTTATTCGGAAATTCTCAATGAGATTCAACGTCTTAAATCTGAGATGAATGGAGATCCCGACAATGAAAGGCTTCAACAGATATGCGTGAAAGCTCGTGCTCTTGATGAAGAGGCAGGAGCATTGCGTAAGGCTGCCATAAAGAAAGCGATGGAGAGTGAGGAGAGGATAGCTTTGGCTGAGAATCTGGTGTCAGCATATATAAGGCAAGGGTATCAGGTGAAACTAAATCCGCGTACTCACCATGATGAGATAGGATATATGGGTGGAGATGAGGAGAGCGATTGGCGCGAGGGCGTATATGCCATTGTTCAAGGTCCCGTCGGTGAGGAGATAACAGTAATGGTTAATCCGGTGGAGGGTAGCGATGGCAACCAAATCCTGTTCCATCGTAACGACACTCGTCCAATTACCGAACGGGAATATATTGAATCAATCCGCAGAATATGCGATATCACTCGCAAAGCCGGATATGATGTTGGCGATGTTAAGGCTCCTGCAAATTGCGATGGTAAACGTATGCCGGAACTATCTGACGGTTCAAATATATCTAAAAAAGGTACAGCTAAGAAAGTGCGTGGAATCTGATTTATAACATTGTCGGTCTATGGCAAGTGAGAAACCAAAATATACAGTCAGACGTATCGATGATTTTGATATTGGGCGAAGACCGTTCCTTTCGGGAATTTACGGTAGGAATCTTGATGATCTTTTCATTGATACCGACCTTCATCGTTGCAATATCAAGGAGATATTATACCGCTCATTCAAGGCACAGGGCTATCGGGTAGTATTCTACAATAATAATTCCCGGTTTAATTTTTATAGCTACTGTGAGGATGATCTTGCAGAATTGTTCATGTTGCAAAATCGAAATGGGGGCAATGGAAATGATGCCGGTACACGTAGTGATGGGGATGGAGAATCTGCATCTGCCAGTAATGGCGGATTCCGTTATCATGCAGATGTGGCAAGTCCGTTTGGACATCGGCGTAAAATGTCGCGTGGGGCATCTTCTGCTGCCGGAGCATCCACAAGCAATCCGGTGGGTTCCTCTGCTCAGAATAATGTCAGGGGAGGGGAATCAGAGGGTTCTCATTACGACCAGATACAGTTTATTTCGTCTGTGCATAATCCTGCATATACATACTATCGCATCGGGCATGATACAGATCCATTTGGAATAATATCAAATTTCGTATATCAGAAGCCAAACGTGAAGGTGGTAGTGGTTTTTGATAATGCAGATGTAGATGTTTTTCAGAATGAGGATAGTATTCTTACAAAGTTAAAGTCCATACGTCATGAATATAATGCCTATAAGTATCAGCTTAAAATCGTGGCGATATATGGCTCTGAGTTCGGCTCGATATTTGACAGCAGGGGTTTCTTCTGCAATCAATATTTTCAGGATGCTATTGTAGGCACTACGGATAAGGATAAGCGTCCGGAGAAGAATGTGCCTATACATATCTACAATATCCCGTCGCCCGACTGCATGGAATTCCGGAATATGCTTAACCGCTACAGGCTCATGAAGGGGTATGACGGTATTTTTGATAATGGCGGTATTGAGAAACTTGCGCTTGCCATGAGCCAGAAAATGAATGAGGGTAAGGATGTGGTGGAGTTTGATTATGAACGGATTTCGGACTATGACAAACTTAGTCGTGAGGATTATATTAAAATTATCAGGAAGATGAACACTACAAATGCACGCGAACGGCTCTCGAAACTTGCCGGCACTGAAAGATTGGTGGCGCAGTTTAATGAATTGCTTGAGCAATACCGGGAATCTAAGGATAACCCCAATATCCGTTTCCGTCCTCACATGGCGTTCATGGGAAATCCGGGAACAGGAAAGACTACTGTTGCACGTCTGTTTGCAGATATTCTGCGGGAAGAGGGTGTGCTTGACCGGGGACATCTCGTTGTGGCTACTGTCGGCGATATGATTGCCGAATATGTAGGTCAGACGCGAGTTAAGACCCAGGCTTTATGCGACAGAGCAAAAGGGGGAGTGCTCTTTATTGATGAGGCGTATGGACTGATGAGCGGTAAGAATAGTCATGGGGATGCCGATTTTGGTGCAGAGGCTATAGAGGTGCTGATCCAATTCATGGAGAATAATGATGATTCGCTTGTAATCCTTGCCGGATATAAGGATGAGATAGAGGATCTGATAAATAATGGCAACGCCGGTTTCCAAAGCCGCATACAGCAGGTGGGTCGTTTCCTGTTTGAGGATTATTCTCCGGATGTATTGTATCTCATTTTCAGAAAGCAGTTTGCCGGGGAGGAATTTTCTCCGGAATTTGATCAAGAGATAAGGAAACTCATCTCGGTGCTATATGGCAGAAGAAACTTCCGTTGGGGTAATGCCCGCGAGATGGAAAATCTGGCAAATGAGGTGCGTCGTCGTCATAAACTGAATCATTCCGGAGTTGTATATGAAAAGGAGGATATACCGGTCGATAAACGACGTTATCTCTCGTCGGAGGTTGATATTGATGCAATTCTTGGTGACATCAACAAGATGCGCGGATTGGCAGACGTGAAGGAGAAACTTAGTGATATTCTCAATGAGGCGGCTGCTGAACGCCGTATGGCGGAGGCTCTTGGTGTGACACGTATGGAACGCAAGGATCTGAATTTCCTTTTCTTGGGAAATCCGGGAACCGGAAAGACTACCGTGGCTTTCAAGCTCGCCAATATACTTCATGAATGTGGACTCCTTGAAAAATGCGAGATAAAGGAGGCAAAAATCGGAGAGATTGTGTCGGCTCAGGTGGGTATGACTGCCAAGAATGTTGACCAACTTTTCAGAGATCATGGAGGTAAAGTGATTTTCATTGATGAGGCGTATGAATTGGCACGTCAGGGACAGGAGGCGATAACACCATTGACTTCTATTCTTACAGATGACAGATATAAGGGAACACAGGCATTTGTGTTGGCTGGATATACCGATGATATGAACCGTTTCTTGAGTCAGAATGTAGGTCTTAAAAGTCGCTTCACGCATGTGTTGAATTTTGAGGACTATTCCAATTCCGATCTTGTGGAGATTCTCAAAGATAAGATGAGCGGTGAGATTGTGCCATTGCATTTCAGCGATCCGGAATTGTGTGAATTGCTTGCGGCAGATTGGTTTCAGCGTGTGCGTGACAGTGTGCCAAAGAGGGAGTTTGGCAATGCCCGTCTATGTGGAGAGAAGGGTCTGCTCAATGAATTGAAGAAACGCAGGAGCTGGAGAATAAATTCTACGCGAAGCGGTGACAGGGAATTTCTTACTTCTATTATTCCTGAGGATTTCTCAAATTATGAGTCTTATATGAATCGGCTGGGTATGAATAGATTGGGCATGAATGGAAGAGAAGGGACTATTGAAGATAATCGGGAAGATAATCGAGAAAATACTGTAAGTAGCGTTTCTGATAACCCGATATCTGCAAATGGTAGGATTCCTTCGGTTGTAGAATCGGAAATATCGGCTGACAGGCGCGTAAGTAGTCCCGCACATTTTAAAAATTCTGTCGGACTTATATCCGGAGACAGAAGTTCAGGCACCGGATTTATCATTTCGTTGACAGAGAGGTTTGTGCTGACAGCATCACATGTGATAGAGGATAATCCGAATCTTTCATTTGTGATGTATCGGGGTAGAGACGTTCGTTCTGCTACCGTTATATGGAATAGCCCTCGGCTTGACATAGCGTTATTACGGCTTGATTCTCTTCCTGAAGAGGCGCAGTGGTTTGAACTGGATACATCCGGCACACGTGTGATGGAGACTACCCCGATTATACATTGTGGTTATCTGCAAGGCACGTCAATATCGACAACGTTCAATACTTGCACCTCTACGATAACGGCAGTGGAGGAATTGCGTCAATATGCCGACAGGGAATTTGAGGCATATATGTCGGATATAAATTCAGATCATGGATGTTCCGGAGGTCCGGTTATGAGGGCTGATGATTTTAAAGTTATCGGTCTGTTGCAAGGTGCTTTCACAGAGGTAAATGCCAAACTGATTGTGGATATCCGGCAATTTCTGGATGTATGGGAAAATATGAATAACGAAACAAGATAGACACATAGATAGAAATATGGCAAAAATTATATGCAAGGTGTGTGGAAAGGAGATGAGCGGCAATCAATGCGAGGAATGTGGTTGGGTGCTTGTGCGTCTGCCGCAAAACGCACCATCGTCATTGAGGGATCTATATGACCGTCAGACTTCAAAAATGAAGGAATTGCGGGATAAGGATGTGCAGAATCAACAGAGAATAGCATCTCTTCAAAATGAGATTCAGCAGAAGCGGAATGAGATATCCGGCAAGGAGGATGAGTTGCGTAAGGTGCGTACAGATGATGCAGCTTCCCGTAGGAAAGCAGAGCAACTTGAGTCAGCGAATGAGACTCAGAGAAGAGAACATGACCGGGAATTGAGGCAAGTTAGATCGGAGAATGAACGCCTGCAGAGAGAGATTGAGCGTGCTGCGAAAGATGCAGCAGCGGCACAAAGGCAACTCTCCGGAGCGCAATTGCGGATTGAGGAGAATGGTGGCAGGTTCACGTTATTCGACACATCCGGTCAGGTTCGTAGGTCGAATGGTTCGTTGATTGGGAAGAGTGGAATTGAACTTTATGATGGATATGTATTCAGTATCGGTAAGGCACAGTTTACGGTGAATGTGCCGGATTTTGATTTTGATAATTTAAATTTATAAACATAAAATATAAAACGAAAATATTATGGCATATAAACAATTATGGGGATCAAAAACTCCCGGACATATTGTATATCTTATTGACCTTTCCGGCTCAATGGAGAATAAGATAGATTATACGATTGACGTGCTGAATACAGTGTTCCGTACTATTGTGGCGAGATGCACAAAGGGCAGGGTGGTCATGGAGCGTGTTTCGGTAACTATTATAGGTTATAATAGCACTGTGAAAACTATATGGAATAACCAAAGTGTCAGTGAAATTGCCACTTTGGTTTTGGATAAAAGACGCAGCGGAATGCCATTGTTTGATAAAACTGAAGAATTTAAACCAGAGTATCAAACATTTATGGCAAAGGCATTTGATGCTGCAAGAGTGGATATAGAGAGATGGATTGCGGAAAGAAGAAAGGCTGGCACAGCAATACCGGCACCGATAGTGATCAACATTACGGATGGCTCTCCATACGAGGGTGCGGGTAAGACATGGCAGGAGGTGTTTGCCGCAACAGAAAAATCAGCAAAGGCCCTAATGGATATATCGACTCCGGATGGGAATGTGAGGGTTTTTAATATCCATCATGATCCTTCTAAAACAGATTCCACAGTGATATTCCCTTCCGAAAGGCCATCCGATCCAGTAGGTCAGTTCATGTATAATGCAAGTTCTGAGATGGATGATGATACTGTCGGTCAGACAAGGGTAACATTTGGCTCAAAAAAGGGGGCGCATTATATGGTTTCAAATATTAAGGAACCTGGTAAACTGGTTAGTCTGATAGAATTTGGATCAACACAAGGGTTGGATAATGGTAGTAATGCCGATGGAAGTTATATCTAAATATTTCACTACCCATAAACGTGGGGAGAATGTAGAGGATAATCAGGATAGCATCAGTGTGGATGATACAATCCACAGATATGCTTTGAGTGATGGTGTCTCAAATTCGTTTCTTCCTCATATAATATCAGGGTTATTGACAAAATTATTTGTTGAGAAGGGTATGGAGGAGCCATTCCCTTCTCAACAAATCCCTGACCGTTTTCAAGAGGAGAGAAGCGTATATCTTGACAGCCTGGATGATTTCGGTAGAATGATACAGGAGTGTGCAGAGGAGGAGTTTGTTACCGGTTCTGCCACTTTCGCAGGGGTGGAGGTAATCGGGGATGCGATTACTTGGAGAGTGATTGGTGACAGTTGTATATTTCTGATATATGATGATGGTTCGTATGATTGCCTAACAAGCGATCCCGTGAATCATGATGCTGACGGGCGGTTGACTGTGGCATTTGGCAACCATCCATCTCAAATTTTCTCGAATGGTAAAATGGTCGGGAAAATACAGGAGGGATGTTGCAAGGTGCGTCCCAAAAGGATTGTGATTATGAGTGATGCAATGAGTGCATGGTTTGTGGATCGTCTAAATGAGAAAGATGATGCAATTAATCAGTTGTATTCACTTGCAGATGATGATGAATTTGAGAATTTTGTTCAGAAGGAATACGATGCCGGTCGTTTGAAAGATGACGATGAGAGTGTGATTATATTGGATCTGATAGAGAAAGCGCAACAATCGGAACAAGAGTCTCAGTCTGAGGAGTCGGTACCGGAAGTTCAGCCTGAAGAGCCAGAGGAATCTGAATCGAAAGTTAAACCTGAAGAGCCGGAGGAATCTGCACCGGAAGTTAAGCCGGAAGAGCCAGAGGAGTCTGCACCGGAAGTTAAGCCTAAAGAGCCGGAGGAGTCGGTACCGGAAGTTAAGCCTGAAGAGCCGGAGGAGTCTGCACCGGAAGTTAAGCCTGAAGAGCCGGAGGAGTCTGCACCGGAAGTTAAGCCTGAAGAGCCGGAGGAGTCTGCACCGGAAGTTGAACCGGAAGATCCAAAGGAATCGGTACCGGAAGTTAAGCCTGAAGAGCCGGAGGAGTCTGCACTGGAAGTTGAACCTGAAGAGCCGGAGGAGTCTGCACCGGAAGTTGAACCTGAAGAGCCAAAGGAATCGGGACCGGAAGTTAAGCCTGAAGAGCCGGAGGAGTCTGCACCAGAAGTTGAACCTGAAGAGCCAAAGGAATCGGAACCGGAAGTACATTCGGAACAGAAATGTTGCATAGAAACGATCTGGAGAAAAAAATTGTATCGGCAACTATTAAGATGTGGATTGATTAGATGTTGGTATTTAAAAATCTTAGAAAGTAAGAGATGAAAAGTATAGAAATTCCTAAAATAGAGGATGCAATAGGGAAACCGGGCAGAATATTGCCTAAATCGCTTGATGGCTATAGTCCAATTGATGGAGCTTATACATTGTATGAGCAATATGCAGGTAGTTTCTGTATTGTCTATCCATTGAAACATGTGCGTAAATCCATACCCGATAAATGTCTGCGAGTGTGGTACAACATTGTTGATATTAATTTGGTAAAGACGGTATCTAATTATTTTAAAAGTCGGCGATGCCCATACGTTATGAATTATGAATATTATGATGAGGCGTTAAGGCTTGACTCTGGAGAAAAGATACCGGGTGTTGTCATGGATTGGGTGCATGGAAAGACATTACATTCTTATGTGAAGGATAACCGTAATAATTCAGCAGCAATAACAAAGGTTGCATCCCAGTTTTTGGAGATGGCAAAGTCAATGAAAAGCCTTGGTATTTCTCATGGTGATCTATCCGGAGATAATATCATGGTTAGGAATGATGGAACTCTAATGCTGATTGACTATGATTCATTTTTTGTTCCGGGAATGGCAAGTAATGTTTTGCAAACCACTATGGGCACAGCAGGCTATCAGCATCCGCGTAGGTCGTCAAGTAGATATTTGACGAATTGGTTGGATAACTTTTCACAACAGGTGATTTATCTTTCGTTGCTTTGCTATGCTAAGAATGGAAGACTTGCTCAGGAGGATTCCGGTTATATTGGTGATAAGGAATTACTGTTTCAAGGAATGGATTTGATGACAGATTCTGCATTTATATCTTCAAAAGGTTATAAAGTTTGCAATGGGATAAAAGATAGCAAGATTCAGAGCCTTCTTGCAGAGTTGAGAAAGTCAATAGGCGCGCGATTGGATCTTGTAAAGTCAATTGCAGATATTGAAATAGAGAAACCTGCTGTTAGGCTTGTCCCTTATTGTATAAAGTGTGGATATAAGTTTCCGAATCCGTCGCATAAGTTCTGTATAATGTGTGGTGCAGAACGTCTTCAGTTTGGGTAGAAATATGTGATAAGAATTAAGATAATAATTAAGATAAGAATATGAAGTGTAAGAAATGTGGTTTTGAGAATCCGGAAGAAGCCAAATTTTGTGCTAATTGCGGAGGGGAAATAGAGCAGGATTGGATTTCACGAGCGATGATAAGTCGTAATGATCCATGTCCGTGTGGAAGTGGAAGAAAATATAAAAACTGTCATGGCAGAGGTTTGTAAACATTGTTTTTAAATATGAATAAGACTTGTAAAAATTGTGGTTGTATAAATCCGCAATCAGCTAATTATTGTGCAAACTGTGGAGAAATCCTATCTCAAGGAGAAGGATATTCTGTAGATTCTGATAAAGTGGAAAATAGTGGATATAATGTTAACTTAATATCCGCAGAGGGTCCTGCGAAATTGCAGATAATAAAACTGATAAAATATTTAACAGGATTAGAATTAAAAGATTCAATCTCGATCGCAAATAATTGTTTGACACATAGCGATGGATTAACAATGTTTTATAATGTTGATTATTCAAAAGCTATGAAATTAAAGAGCGATTTTGAAAATCTTGGTGCTAAAGTGAAGATAATTCCAATTAATGTAAACTCTTGACTTTTCTGAACAATGATAACGTGTGAAAAATGTGGATTTGAAAATCCTGAAGGTTCAAAATATTGTGCTCATTGTGGTGAATCGCTATATATGTCATTGGAAAGAAATTATGAGTATTGGTGTACTCGTACTCCAGGGTATATAGTATATCTAATTGATCTATCAGATGGGATGAAAGAGAAGATTGATGACTTGATAGATGCATTGGAAAGAACATTTATGAGAATGATTTCAATTTGTGTGCAAGGAACTCGAATTAAGGAGCGAGTGGCTATGACAGTAATAGGGTATAATACGTCAGTGAAAGTTATCTGGAAAGATATGCGGATGGAAGATTTGGCAAAAAAACTTATTGAGAGAAGAAAAAGAAAGATTCCGATATTTGATAAGAATGCAGAATTTAAGACAGAATACGATTGTGTTATGTCGGAGGGTTTGGATGCTGCAAAAAGGGATATTCGGGATATGATTCAGAGTAAAAATAAGAGAGGTATGGGTGAGGATATTTTGACACCAATTGTAGTACACATAACAAATGGTTCGTTATCGGATTCATATTATAGCTCATATCAAGATAATTTGGATTCAATACTTAATTCAGCAAGAAATCTTATAAATGGTGGACCATCTGGACGTCGTGTTAAGTTATTTAATATCAAATATGGAAAATTTAATGACAACGAGGAAGAGATAATATTCCCTTCCCAAAGACCCAATAGACCAGTAGATCGTGTATTGTATGATATTAGTACGCCAATGAGTGATATTGATATTAAAGAATTAGGTTATTCTCCTATTGAAGTATCAAAAGGTGCAAGATTTGCGGCTTTAAATGTATCTAAGGGGGCAACTCTTGAATGGTTGCTTAATAGTATTAAATAATACGTTATACGACGATTAGTGTATTGTAATAAGACATAAAATTATAGGTTTAGGAATCAAGTAATATTAAATTATAGATATTATGTGGGAGTGTGGTAGTTGTGGTTGTAAGAATCCTGATGAGGGTAATTATTGCGCGAATTGCGGTAATGTGCGAATCGGCAAGTATGGGATTAAATTATACCAAATAGTCGTTAATAAGAGTCAATATGATCAGTTGGTATCTTCAAAGAATAATTTGAGTCGTGAAAACATGAGACTTAAAAAGGAGCTTGAGGGAACTGTTGGATATAAGGTCAAGAAGATATGGAAAAATTTGAAGGGAAATGATTCAACATCTGAGACAATAGGCGGTATATTTGTAGTAATTGTAATTGTAGGGTGGCTTGGAAGTTTCATATTTACATGGTGTATGACCAAGAAACTTGCAGTTCAAGAGGTGAATGGTAAGTATGGAATAGGATATAATAATGAGGAATTGCTGGTAAAGGCTATGTATGATTCAATTTCATCTAAACCGATAGGGAATCATTGGAAACTTTATGACAAGAAAAAAAACTTGATTGGAGTAGCTTATGTAACAGATTCTGTTCAGAGAGTGGTTGAACCGGCTTATACTGATGTGAGAAAGACAGGTAATGATGTTGCTATACTTGGGAAACAGGATGAAAATGGCTCAGAATACAACTTATTTGTGCAAGGTATTCTTAAAAATAAACAGCCATATAAGAAAATTGAGTATCCTAGTTATTCAATTGATGATGCAAAAGTGTTTGTTGCAGAGAAGAAGGATAAAAAGGAAGTGCTACTTGATAAATATGGGAATGTTATATCTCCAGATTATGACTATTTTAGGATAAAAGGTGATAGTGTGATTCTTGCTAAAAAAACATCTGATAAATATCCGTATATTCGGTATGAACTATATGATTATGATGGTGCTAAATTGAAGATTGGAGAAATTTGTGATATATCTAGTTTTTCTGATAAAGTGGCATGGGCAATGTTATCGGAATCAGATTATAGGAATGATGTTTATTCTGTGATTGACAACAAAGGGAATGTTTTATTTAAAAGAAAATCTAAGTATCGTGGTGTGGAAAATTTTTCAGAAGGCATAGGTTGGTGGAAGTCGCAGAGTGGTTCGACAGATAAATGGACGGCAGTAGATAAAAGCGGAAAGGACCTTTTTGAAATAGAAGCTAAAAATTTAATAGTATATCCATATACAATGGGAGTGGCACCGGTGGAAAAGGGCAGTTCCTATAAAGATAGTAAGCTCGGATTTGTAGATAAGCAAGGAAAGACGATTATCCCGTTTGTCTATACAAAAGCATCATCGTATTTGCTTTATTTCGATAAGGACAGCCTTATGTTAGTTTCAAAAGATGGAGTGAAGGGAAAACTGCATAGGAATGGAACATTCACTCCAAATAAGTGATGAGAAGATTAGGCAGCGTTTAAGAAATAAATTGAAGTTGTCTAAACTTATTTTGAGATGTTAAAAATTCGGTAAAATAAATAAA
>ERZ778504.412-NODE-412-length-45656-cov-7.555404_pt1 | contig 45656 bp, 39 predicted proteins | sample MGYA00510046_ERZ778504 | MGnify/ENA primary metagenome ERZ778504 (study PRJEB29527, sample SAMN07138964) | mouse gut metagenome | material: feces | host: mouse | place: China:Nanjing | collected 2016-01-25 ...
CTCTATCTGTTTGTATTCCCCTGTCAGGCTGCGAATTTTATTGTTATTCTCTTTCATCTGCTCCGAAACGCATATCCAATCAACTAAATTCCGCACTTCCATATCCATTTCATATAAATCTGTTTCCGTCAAAATCTTCGTACATAACCGCACCATTACTTTTTTCTCTGTATCTGTCATATTTCCCTCAACTTTCATATCTAAAAAATTCTCTTGCCAACGCTTCTGCCATAGTTTTACTATATCCCTGCTTCAAATATCCTTGAACAATTGTGCCAAACATCCCTTTTACCATATCCGCCTCTATATCACAATAGGCTTGCTGTTCTCCCGACAGCGCCATTGCAACATACTCAATCGGCTTATCATCCAACAACTTATGCAGCTTCGCAAGCGATTGTTCTGTAGTGTGCAGATTAGCTTCTATTTCTTCACATTTCAACTGCAAAATATTGCCGTCAAAATAATAAACTTCCACATAACCGTTATCCATGTTGTATTCACAACCTATAATATTTTCCATAGAATACTGTTCGCTCCAATTTCCATTATCCATCATATCAATCCGTCCTTTCTTATCTGCCCATTCCATACGCTCTGTTCTGCTGTTTTTCAATCTGTGCGATTTGTTCCAATTCCCTTGCATTTGTCACAATAATATCAATTTTGTCTACCCCGACATATTGTTTCACACGCTCAAAATCATCCGCTTTTTCCTGCAACTGTTCTAATTTTACATACTGCTGATGTACCTTACTTTTATAGAAGTCAATATCCTCTGCCTGTTTCGTGACCTTTGCTTTTAACTGCTTTATCTGATCCATGAGGTTGACACATTTTATTGTAAGACTTTTTACAATTTCTTTCAGCCTTTCCACAAGTGGCATAGCGTTCTTTTCCCGATAAGCCTTTGCGCCCATTAAAGCAGCCGGCTCCGGCAACTGCCATTTTGCATCTTCATCATAGGCATGTATGTTACGTTCCAATGTCACTTTAGAATCAGCCATTTTCTCAATATCCTGCTGCAACTTTTTCTGTAGCTGTTCCAATGCTTTATTATCAGACATCAGCTTTTCTCTATTCTCCATCAATCCATCCGTCTGCTCCCTTAATAAATCATTAGTTGCGGAAAGTTCCGTTGTTTCCTGCCTAACTACTTCATTTTCCAGCTTTATCTTCTCCATTTCATTTTCAGCCAAGACTTGCTGATAAATAATGTGGGATAGTTCCGCTTTATTGCTGGATACTGCCTTTTCTAATTTTTCAACTTCTTTTGCCCTCTCCTGTTTTTCAAAATCCAACACGGATAAATGCTTATTATGCGTTCCTAACTGTTTCCACCGTACACCATATCTTTCTGCAACCTTTGAAAGTTCCTGTTTTTCTGACTCCATCCATTGATTCCACTCCGTTGCGCTTCTTGTGCCGCCTTTAAATCCCTGCTCTGCCAGTGCGCCTTTCAGTGATACTCTCGTATCAAGTCCACGGTTGCTATTACGGATAAAAGGAACAAAATCAATATGAATGTGAGGCGTTTCCTCGTCCATATGCAGATGCGCCGAAAACACATATAGATTCGGATTTCTTTTCTGAAAATCTTCCATAAATTCTATCAGTATATCTTTTGCAAGCTGTCCTTCTTCGCTTTTCGCATTCATATCATCTTTATTTCCAATCTGAAGAATAACTTCATGAAACAACTTCTCCTGCTTGCTCTGCCTTATCTTCTCATAATAATCGTCAATCTTTCGGTCACTCCGTTTCTGCTTTGCATTGTAACGCTCCAACGCTTCATCAAATAATTCGTGATATACCTTTTTAATATCCAAATGACAGAACTCCACATTATATTTGCTTCGTTCCTTATCCACATTCTTTGCGCTGAAAGTTCGCGTATTATGGCTGACAGAACCTTTTCCCATCATGCCGCTAATTGTTCTCTCCAATAATCTCACACCTTCCCATCTTCTATATTTTTACCTATAATATTTTGTGCCAATCAGTCAAAGCGAGGTTCCCTCGCTTCGCCTTTGTTACTTTCTGCGAAAGTAACGCAAAAGCACTTTCGACACGCTCCGCTTTATCAAAAGTGCCTTTGCGCCCTGCCGGGGGCATTGCCACGCTTACGCTGGCAAATAGCTTCGCCTTTTCGTCTACTCATTTCATCCATGCGAAAGCGCATCTCAATCAAGTCCGCAACAATGCAAAGTCTATATATTTTGCAACCTTGCAATATTCATCTCCGCAAAATCTTTATAATCTGCATTGTTGCGTTCTTCCTTTTATTCCGGCTTGACCTTATCCAATTCCCAATACCAAGAATTATTTATCTTCCTCGCCCGAATGCCAAGCTCCCTTTTTGCATTTTCCAATGTCCTCTTTGAAATTCCCTTCTCGTCCGCCATATCAAAAATCTCATTGCTCTGAATTGCATCAGTAGTCAAAGCCAGTTCCCTAAGCAATCGCTTCGCCTGTTCCATTTTATTTGCTTTTGTGGCAATGCCGCCTAAGACTTCATCAGCCGTAATCTCATAATCTCCAAGCCATTGAAAACCGTCCTCCGACAATGCAAATGCTTTCGGGTGTCCGAATGCAGCAAGGTTATTTTTAATTTGCACTACTGCTCTAATATTTGGTTCTCCTTCAACCCTGCCGACCAATAATACGCTTCTTGCTACTGCAAAGAAATCTATCGAACCCATGCCCCGATACGCAGCCTTATTTCCTGCTGCTTTATTCATGTGACCGATAAGAACGATTGCGCACTGATATTTCTCTGCTAATGCTCCCAATTTCTTTGTCATATCCCTTGCTTCATTTGCTCTGTTCATATCCATACCGCCACCAAGATATGCCTGTATTGGATCTAAAATTAACATTCTTGCTTTCGTCTGCACAATCGCCTTTTCCAATCGTTCATCAACCATAGATAAAGATTTTTCCTTTTCATCAATAACCAATATCCTCTCACAGTCTGCTCCTGCCAGCTCCAATCTTGGTTTAACTGTATCTGCCAAACCATCTTCCGCACTCTGATAAATTACATTCACTGGCTCAGACAATTTCATCTCACTGTCTAATCCATCTCCCTTTGATAGCCATGCCGCTATATTCAGCACAAGCGTTGTTTTTCCATCGCCCGGATCGCCTTGAATGATTGTCAGCTTTCCATAGGGGATAAACGGATACCACAACCAAGAAACTTCCTGCGACTGTATCTCCGACATTTTTATCATCTGTAACCCATTTTTTGTTTCTTCCATCATGCCCTCCATTTTCAAAAAATCATTGTCGTTGGAAGAAACCTCTGCTATACTTGTATTGTGATTACTGATAACAGAGGTTTTCCAGTTATCATAAGTCCTGACAGTTGCCGCTGTTAGGGCTTATTTTTTGTTGGTTCAACATATCCGCCACTTGCCTTTGTTGGTTAGGATACAAATGCCCATACGTGTTCAATGTGATTTTTATATCCTTATGCCCTAACCGTTCTTTAATAATCAACGGTTGTACGCCCTGATTAATGAGATACGCTACACTGCTGTGACGAATATCATGGACTCGTATCCTTTTCACTCCTGCTTTTTCCGCTTGCCGCTTCAATTTATGCTGTAATGCTTCTGCAACAATAGGGAAAATACGCTCATCATCCGGCAGCTCATATAACTTATCCACATATTCTTTTATTTCCTGTGTCAAGAATTCTGGCAGCTCTATTACTCGCACAGATTGTTCCGTTTTAGGGGCAGTAATTACATCTCGCCTTTCCGTCCGATAATAGGTCTTTGTGATGCTCATACGGTTGTTCTGAAAATCTACATCCGATTTTGTTAAGGCAAGTAGTTCTCCTTCTCTAATGCCCGTCCAGAACAGAATTTCAAAAATCACATAATAGCGACTTCCACCCTCAATCGTACTGATAAATTTGTCGTATTCCTCTTTTGTCCAAAAGTCCAGTTTATCTGCATCCGTCTTTCCCATCTTTTTCACTCTCTTGCATGGATTGTACGACAAATTGTAAATACTGCTTGCATGAGTGAATAATGCAGTGATTTGATTTTGCACCATGCGAAGATAGGTCTGCGCATACCCTTTTTCCCTCATTGCGTTCTGCCACTGGATAATATCTGACGGAGTGATTTCATTCATTTTCTTATTTTCAAAATATGGAAGAATATGAGCTTCTATCATGTACCTTTTATTCTTGATTGAACGCTCTTTCAACTCGCCTTCCTTATCACGAAAATAAATCTCAACAAACGCTCCCAACGCTATATCCATATTGGCATTAGCGGATAATTTGAAATTATTTTCCCACTCCAATGCTTCTTTCTTTGTTTTAAACCCACGTTTCTGCTTTTTCTTCTTGTTTCCCTGCCAATCCTCATAGTAGAACAGGCTTAACCAAGTATTCCTTTTTTCATCCTTATATGCCGGCATCTGTTTTCCCTCCTTATGCTGTCTGCACTGTTTGATAACCATAGAACTTCTTTTCCCAAAACGCTCTTGGAACTTTTCCTGCCACAATAATAAAGCCGGATTTCTCCAATTCCTCATTAAGCTGACGAATGACCTTATAAGCGTGTCCTTTAGAAATTCCTAACTCATTAGCCACATCTTCCGCATCTATTAAGTAATTTGATTTCATATAGTCCTCCTTGCAATTTGAATTCTAATAAAAATATTTAATTTCTTGTATTTTTATCATAATATTTGTTTTTAGATATGTCAAGCAAAAATATTAAAATTTAAATATTTCTATTTATTTTTGTTGAAATTGTGGTATAATAATTAAAAATCCGATGTGAGGTGAGAATATGCGAATAGCGCATTATTTACATGTAGACAAGCGTTTGAAATCCTTTCGTATAGGGGCTGATATGTCCCAAAAAGAAATGGCTGCGAAGTTGGAATTGTCTGTTCCGACTTATTCTAATTATGAAAACGGTTATAGTGAACCGCCTATGGAAGTAATACAAAAATTCTGTTCTATTATTGGTATTAAAGAGGAATTATTTTTTGGATATACGATTAAACCCAACGAAGAGTTGAGCATTAACACATATTCAGATATTTTAAAGGTAATCATGGAATTAATAAGAGCAGGTATTCCTGTAGAATGTTCCACCTCCGTCAATACGGCTACAAGACGTTTAGTGGCATCTATCAACATAGAAAGTCCACAGATTGCATCTCTTGTATCTCGCTGGAATGAATTGAACAAGGAACTGGAGACTGAAAAAATTGACAGTGACGAATACAACATATGGATAGACAGTCTGATGAACTCATTTAATATTCCGGTAGAGAACTATTAGTAAATATTTTGATATATTTTCCTGATGAGCAAATCTTTTAGAACCATATTAGAACCACAAGAGAATTTTTAGCTGTTTCATCACGTAAAAAGGCTTTCGGAGAAATCCCCGAAAGCCTTGATTTTACTAAATAAATTGTAATTACTCGATGATAGTAGCCACACGACCAGAACCAACAGTTCTACCACCCTCACGGATAGCAAACGTAAGTCCCTGCTCCATAGCGATTGGATGAATCAATTCGATTGTCATCTCTACGTTATCACCAGGCATACACATCTCTGTACCTGCAGGAAGTTCGCAAACACCTGTTACGTCAGTTGTTCTGAAGTAGAACTGAGGTCTGTAGTTGTTGAAGAACGGTGTATGACGTCCACCTTCATCCTTTGTCAGTACATATACCTGAGCTGTAAATTTCTTGTGGCATGTAACTGTACCCGGCTTAGAAAGAACCTGTCCTCTCTGAATTTCTGTTCTCTGGATACCACGGAGAAGTGCACCGATGTTATCGCCAGCCTGAGCCTCGTCAAGAAGCTTACGGAACATTTCGATACCTGTACATACAGTCTTCTTTGTCTCCTCGCTGATACCAACGATTTCAACTTCCTCGTTGATGTGGAGTGTACCACGCTCAACTCTACCAGTCGCAACAGTACCACGACCTGTAATTGTGAAGATGTCCTCGATAGGCATAAGGAACGGCTTATCTGTCTCACGTACAGGATCAGGAATATGCTCGTCAACTGTGTTCATGAGTTCGATAATCTTATCGCCCCACTCGCTGCTGGGATCTTCAAGAGCCTTCAGCGCAGAACCCTTGATAATCGGGCAGTCTGTAAACTCATATTCCTCAAGCTGCTCTGTGATTTCCATCTCTACCAGCTCAAGCAGCTCTGGGTCATCTACCATGTCGCACTTGTTCATGAATACGACAATCTTAGGTACACCTACCTGACGAGACAGAAGGATATGCTCCTTTGTCTGTGCCATAACGCCATCTGTTGCAGCAACAACAAGGATAGCGCCGTCCATCTGTGCAGCACCTGTGATCATGTTCTTTACATAGTCAGCATGTCCCGGACAGTCAACGTGTGCATAGTGTCTCTTGTCTGTCTCATACTCAACGTGTGCTGTATTGATTGTGATCCCACGCTCTCTCTCTTCCGGAGCCTTATCAATATTCTCGAAATCTGTAGCTACATTACCAGCAACTCTCTCTGCCAATACCTTTGTGATAGCAGCTGTTAAAGTTGTCTTACCATGGTCAACGTGTCCAATCGTACCAATGTTACAATGGGGTTTACTTCTTTCAAATTTAGCCTTTGCCATTTTAAAAGTCCTCCTTAAAATAGATATTATTAATTATACCAGTTTCATTTTTCATAAAACTTAACCCAACTGTTTTCATTATAGTAAAAAAAGTTGGAATTTTCAAGCATTATTTGCATAAAAGCCATTATTTTGCTTTTGCAGCAAGTACCTTTTCCTGTACCTGCTTTGGAACCTGTTCATACTTTTCAAAGAACATGGAATAGTTTCCACGTCCCTGTGTCCTGGAGCGCAAGTCTGTAGAATAACCAAACATTTCAGCAAGGGGAACATAACCTCTGACAATCTTTCCACCGCCAAGGTCATCCATACCCTCAATACGTCCACGACGTGAATTGATGTCACCGATAACGTCACCCATATACTCCTCAGGCATTGTTACTTCAACCTTCATAATCGGCTCAAGAAGTACCGGTGCTGCCTTCTGCATAGCTTCCTTAAATGCAAGCGAACCTGCGATATGGAATGCCATCTCGGAAGAATCGACTTCGTGGTATGAACCATCGTATACATTCGCGTATACACCGACTACAGGGAATCCACCAAGGATACCTGCCTTCGTTGCCTCCTCAATACCTTCGCCGACTGCCGGAATGTATTCCTTCGGAATCGCACCACCGACAACAGATGATTCAAACTTGAAGAGCTCTTCGCCGTTTGCATCCATTGGTGCAAACCGCACTTTACAGTGACCGTACTGTCCACGTCCACCTGACTGCTTCGCATACTTAGAATCAATTTCGACCTCTTTTGTGATTGCCTCCTTGTAAGCAACCTGAGGCGCACCGACATTCGCTTCTACCTTAAACTCACGGAGAAGTCTGTCAACAATAATTTCAAGATGAAGCTCGCCCATGCCTGCAATAATTGTCTGACCTGTCTCCTGATTTGTGTGGGCGCGGAATGTAGGATCTTCCTCTGCAAGTTTCGCAAGTGCCTCACCCATCTTGCCCTGTCCTGCTTTTGTCTTCGGTTCGATGGCAAGCTCAATAACAGGCTCCGGGAATTCCATGGACTCAAGAATTACGGGATGCTGTTCGTCACAGATTGTATCACCTGTCGTTGTAAACTTAAATCCAACTGCCGCGGCAATGTCACCGGAATAAACCTTGTCCAGCTCCTGCCTCTTGTTTGCATGCATCTGAAGAATACGTCCGACACGTTCTTTCTTGTCCTTTGTTGCATTTAATACATAGGAACCTGAATTCATTGTTCCGGAATACACTCTGAAAAATGCAAGCTTGCCGACAAATGGGTCTGCCATAATCTTAAATGCAAGCGCCGAGAATGGTTCGTCATCTGAAGAATGTCTCTCAACTTCATTGCCTTCCAGGTCAGTTCCCTTAATTGCAGGGATATCTGTAGGAGCCGGCATATAATCAAGAATCGCATCAAGAAGTTTCTGCACACCCTTATTTCTATATGCAGAGCCACAGCAAACCGGAACTGCCGTACACTCGCAGGTTCCCTTTCTGAGTGCAGCCTTAAGCTGGTCTACAGAAGGTTCCTCTCCCTCAAGATACATCATTGTCAGATCATCATCCAGCTCGCAGATTTTCTCAACCATCTCACCATGGTAAAGCTCTGCTTCATCAGCCATATCTTCCGGAATATCACCGATGGTGATATCTTCACCCTTATCATCATTGTAGAAGTAGGCTTTCATTTCCATCAAATCGATGATACCCTTGAAATCATCTTCCTTACCGATAGGCAGCTCAAGAATGATTGCATTTTTTCCTAATCTTGTGCGAATCTGCTCTACGGCTCCGTAGAAATTCGCGCCCAGAATATCCATCTTGTTGATAAATGCCATTCTGGGTACATTATACGTATCAGCCTGACGCCATACATTTTCTGACTGTGGCTCAACACCACCCTTTGCACAGAAAACACCTACGGCACCATCAAGTACACGAAGGGAACGTTCCACCTCGACAGTGAAGTCAACGTGACCTGGTGTATCAATGATATTGATACGGTGCTCCAAAGCACCATCCTGAACCTTCGCATTCTCCTGATGTGTCCAGTGGCATGTTGTGGCGGCTGATGTAATCGTGATACCTCTTTCCTGCTCCTGCTCCATCCAGTCCATGGTTGCAGTACCTTCATGTGTATCACCAATCTTATAGTTAACACCAGTATAATATAAGATACGCTCTGTAAGAGTTGTCTTACCGGCATCAATATGAGCCATAATACCAATGTTTCTGGTTCTCTCTAAAGGATATTCTCTTCCAGCCAAAGTTCTTCCTCCTTAAATAATTAGAAACGATAATGTGCAAAAGCCTTGTTTGCCTCTGCCATCTTGTGCATATCTTCTTTTCTTTTTACTGCAGCGCCTGTATTGTTGGATGCATCAAGAATCTCATTCGCAAGTCTTTCTTCCATGGTCTTCTCGCCTCTCTTGCGCGCAAAAAGTACCAACCAGCGAAGACCTAATGTCTGACGACGCTCCGGCTTTACCTCGAGAGGCACCTGGTATGTGGCACCACCGATACGCCTTGCCTTACATTCAAGCATCGGCATGATGTTGTTCATTGCCTCCTCAAATATATCCAATGCAGGCTTCTGTCCTTTTTCTTCTACTCTGGCAAATGCTCCGTATACGATTTTCTGGGCTACACCCTTCTTACCATCTAACATTACGTTATTGATAAGCTTCGTAACCACCTTGTTACCGTAAATAGGATCTGCTAAAACATCTCTTTTTTGAATATGTCCTTTACGTGGCACGGTTCTTCCCTCCTTAATTATTAATAGTGTTATCCACTTTTGTAGTGGATTTTCCACTACTTGATTAAATCAACGGTACTCACATTAATAAAACTTTGTGTTCGCGCGGTTTTCTATTTTAATACGGTATTAAATCAGAATCCCAACACTAATTAGTTTTTTGTGGTACATGGCAAATGATTACTTGCCTGCTTTTGGTCTCTTAGCTCCATACTTAGAGCGAGCCTGCTTTCTGTTAGCAACTCCTGCTGTATCAAGCGTACCCCTGATGATGTGGTATCTTGTACCAGGCAAGTCCTTAACACGTCCGCCTCTGATAAGAACAACACTATGCTCCTGTAAGTTGTGGCCTTCACCCGGAATGTAGCTTGTAACTTCCATGCCGTTTGAAAGACGAACTCTGGCAATCTTTCTAAGAGCTGAGTTAGGCTTCTTAGGTGTTGCAGTCTTAACTGCTGTACATACGCCTCTCTTCTGGGGAGCCGATGTGTCAGTCGCTTTCTTTCTCAAAGAGTTGTATCCTCTCTGAAGTGCCGGTGCAGTAGACTTCTTAACTGTTTCCTGACGTCCTTTTCTTACTAATTGGTTAAATGTTGGCATTCCTTTTCACCTCCTGTATTTTTAACTAAATGCCAAAACAATTGGGCACAGTGCATGCCGTATTTTTACACGCATGCTAGATTATTATACTTTTATAAAATCGGAATGTCAATTACTTTTTCAATATTTTTATTAATTTGATGATTTTGGATCATTTATACATTCTACCTGTAATAATGTCAGTTTTTCTGCAATTTTCCTGCCGCTTCCCATATACACGAAAATAGTCTGCACCATAAAGTACAGACTATTTTTATGAAAACTATATTATTCCGTCACAACCGCCGGTTCGCCTACGACTGCCATATCCGGTGTATCGGGACTACTGATTTCCTCCACTTCATCCTCTGTTTCAAAATCAATCTCCTCGTCAAAATCAAGTGTGGATTCAAGCTCTATATCTGTGTTGAGTTTTACATTTCTGTAACGTCTCAGTCCTGTACCCGCCGGAATCAGCTTACCGATAATAACATTCTCCTTCAGTCCAATCAATGGGTCAATCTTTCCCTTAATCGCTGCCTCGGTGAGAACCTTTGTCGTCTCCTGGAATGAAGCCGCAGAAAGGAATGAGCTCGTGGCAAGCGCTGCCTTCGTAATACCAAGGATGACATCCTTATATTCCGCCGGCTGTTTGCCTTCTGCAATCAGCTGTTCATTGATATCCTCAAGTTCGATGCCATCCACAAGCGTGCCTGGCAGGAACTCTGTATCACCGCTTGTCTCGATACGTTTCTTTTTCAGCATCTGGCGCACAATAACCTCGATATGCTTATCCGCGATGTCAACACCCTGCAGACGGTACACTCTCTGGACCTCACGGAGAAGGTAATTCTGAACCGCATCAATCTTCTTGATTTCCAGAAGGTCATGCGGATTGATGCTGCCCTCTGTCAGCTCATCTCCCGCCTCAAGCTCCGCACCATCCGCAATCTTGATACGTGATCCATACGGAATCAGGTATGTCTTTTCGTTCATACCATCAGAAACGATAATCTCGCGCTTCTTCTTGGTATCCTTTATCGTTGCCGTACCACCAAATTCAGCGATGATTGCAAGTCCCTTGGGCTTTCTTGCCTCAAAAAGCTCCTCGACACGGGGAAGACCCTGCGTGATATCGTCGCCGGCAACACCGCCACTGTGGAATGTTCTCATTGTAAGCTGTGTACCCGGCTCGCCGATAGACTGGGCTGCAATAATACCAACAGCCTCACCAATCTGAACCGCCTCGCCAGTCGCCATATTGGCGCCATAGCACTTCGCGCAAATACCAATATGGGATTTGCAGCAAAGTATATTACGAATCTTCACTTTCTCAACAGGTTCGCCTTTTTCATTGACTCCCTTGCTGAGAATCTTCGCGGCCCTGCTCGGCGTAATCATGTGGTTCTTCTTTACAAGGACATTTCCGTCCCTGTCCTTGATATCCTCGCAGGAATATCTGCCTGTAATTCGATCCTTTAAGCCTTCAATGGTCTCCTTGCCATCCATAAATGCGGCAACTTCCATTCCCGGTATGATATCCCTGCCCTCACAGCAGTCTACTTCACGGATAATCAGCTCCTGGCAGACATCAACCATTCGGCGTGTCAGGTAACCGGAGTCAGCTGTACGAAGCGCGGTATCGGACATACCTTTTCGTGCACCATGCGCCGACATGAAATACTCCAGTACGTCAAGCCCCTCACGGAAGTTTGACTTGATGGGCAGCTCGATTGTACGTCCTGTCGTATCTGCCATCAGTCCACGCATACCCGCAAGCTGCTTAATCTGCTGGTTGGAACCACGGGCACCGGAGTCTGCCATCATGAAGATATTATTATACTTGTCAAGACCGCCGATAAGTTTATCTGTGAGCGCGTCATCCGTTTCTTTCCAGGTCTCTACAACCGCCTTGTAGCGCTCCTCGTCTGTCATCAGTCCGCGCCGGAAGTTCATTGTAATACGGTCAACCGTCTTCTGTGCTTCCTCCAGCATCTGAGCCTTTTCAGCAGGCACAGTCATATCCGAAATCGAAACGGTCATGGCTGCGCGTGTCGAATACTTATATCCCATCGCCTTGATGCTGTCAAGCACCTCGGCTGTCTTTGTGGCACCATGGATATTGATAACCTTTTCCAGAATCTGCTTTAAGCCTTTCTTTCCGACATGGAAATCAACCTCCGGAAGAAGCCAGTTCTCAGGCTTACTCCTGTCCACAAACTCCAGATCCTGCGGAAGAATCTCATTAAAGATAAAACGCCCAAGTGTCGACTCCACTATACCGGAAACGACCTCTCCGTCAGGCATTGCTTTCGTCACCCTTACCTTGATTCTCGAGTGCAGCGTACATGCTTTATTTTCATAAGCAAGGATTGCCTCGTTGATATTCTTAAAATATTTCCCCTCGCCAAGCGCCCCCGGTCTCTCCTGTGTCAGATAGTAGATACCAAGAACCATATCCTGCGAAGGAACGGCAACCGGACCTCCGTCAGAAGGCTTCAGCAGGTTATTGGGCGAAAGAAGCAAAAATCTGCACTCTGCCTGTGCTTCCACTGACAGCGGAAGATGTACCGCCATCTGGTCTCCGTCAAAGTCGGCGTTAAATGCCGTACATACCAGAGGATGAAGCTTAATTGCCTTGCCTTCCACAAGGATTGGTTCAAACGCCTGAATACCAAGACGGTGCAGTGTCGGCGCACGGTTGAGCATAACGGGGTGCTCCTTGATTACCTCCTCAAGCACATCCCAAACAGACTGGTCAAGCTTTTCCACAAGCTTCTTGGCATGTTTTATATTCTGTGAAATCTGCCTGGATACAAGCTCCTTCATAACGAAAGGCTTAAAAAGCTCAATCGCCATCTCCTTCGGCAGGCCACACTGGTAAATCTTTAATTCGGGTCCTACAACGATAACCGAACGGCCGGAGTAGTCCACTCGCTTACCAAGCAGATTCTGGCGGAAACGGCCGCCCTTGCCCTTTAGCATGTCAGACAAAGATTTCAGTGCCCTGTTTCCAGGTCCCGTGACAGGCCGTCCACGTCTTCCGTTGTCTATCAGCGCATCGACCGCTTCCTGAAGCATACGCTTTTCATTGCGGACGATAATATCCGGCGCCCCTAGCTCAAGCAGTCTCTTGAGACGGTTATTCCTATTGATAATCCTGCGGTACAAATCATTCAGGTCAGACGTCGCAAATCTGCCACCGTCAAGCTGAACCATCGGTCTTAAATCAGGCGGAAGAACAGGGATTGCATCCATGATCATCCACTCCGGTCTGTTTCCGGATGCGCGGAATGATTCTACTACTTCCAGCCGCTTAACAATCTTTGCCCTTTTCTGTCCCTTGGTGCTCTCATTCTTCAGCTCTGCCGAAAGCTCCTCGCAGTCTTTCTCAAGGTCAATCGCCTCGAGAAGCTCTTTGATTGCCTCGGCACCCATACCTACGCGAAACGTGTTTTTGCCCCACTTCTCCACATTGTCCTGATATTCTTTTTCGGAAAGAACCTGTTTGTAATCCAAATCTGTTTCCTTCGGATCCAGTACAATATAGGATGCAAAATACAACACTTTTTCAAGCACTCTTGGCGTCAGGTCAAGAATCAGTCCCATACGGCTTGGTATGCCTTTAAAATACCAGATATGTGACACGGGGGCTGCAAGCTCTATATGTCCCATACGCTCCCTGCGCACGCTCGACTTTGTCACCTCAACGCCGCAGCGGTCACAGATGACACCTTTATAACGTATTTTCTTGTATTTGCCGCAATGGCACTCCCAGTCCTTGCTGGGTCCGAAAATCTTTTCACAGTACAAACCATCCCGTTCAGGTTTTAATGTCCTGTAGTTGATGGTTTCCGGTTTTGTTACCTCGCCCTTTGACCATTCCCTGATTTTTTCAGGAGAAGCCAGACCAATTTTGATTGCGTCAAAAGAGATTGACTGGCTCTGTTCATTTTTAATTTCAGACATCTTGGCACTCCTTCCAGACTTTATTATTCAAAATCATCTTCAAAGCTGTCATCATCACCATCAAAATCATCTTCAGAAAAATCATCTTCCTCAAAATCATCCTCGGCGTCAACTAAATCTCCGCTCTCCGCATCAAACTCCTTCTGCTGGTAGCCCTCGAGATTCTCCGTGTTGTCATACTTGCGGTCGCCTTCCATCTCAACACGGAAATCAGTTTCCGTATAGTCAACCGACTCCTTAAGCTCGACCTCATTCTGATCCTCATCATATACCTTTACATCAAGGCCAAGTGACTGAAGTTCCTTGAGCAGTACCTTGAATGACTCAGGAATTCCCGGCTCAGGAATGTTTTCGCCCTTGATAATTGCTTCATATGTCTTCACTCGTCCGACAACATCGTCAGATTTTACCGTCAGAATCTCCTGCAGTGTGTGCGATGCCCCATAAGCCTCCAACGCCCAAACTTCCATTTCCCCGAAACGCTGGCCGCCGAACTGTGCTTTACCGCCGAGCGGCTGCTGGGTAACCATGCCATACGGTCCCGTTGAACGTGCATGAATCTTGTCGTCTACCAGGTGATGGAGTTTCAGGTAATGCATGTGTCCGATTGTTACAGGGCTGTCAAAATACTCACCCGTCCTTCCGTCGCGGAGCCTTACCTTTCCGTCTCTGGAAATTGGCACGCCTTTCCACAGATTTCTGTGTTCCCTGTTCTCTGAAAGGTATTCCATAACCTCCGGGAGCAGTTCTTCTTTATGTTTTGCCTCAAATTCTTCCCATTCAAGATTTACATAGTCATTTGCAAGGTCGAGCGTATCCATGATGTCCAACTCGTTGGCACCGTCAAATACAGGTGTGGATACATTGAATCCAAGCGCCTTAGCAGCAAGGGAAAGATGAATCTCAAGCACCTGTCCGATATTCATACGCGAAGGCACGCCCAATGGGTTTAATACAATATCCAGCGGACGTCCGTTTGGCAGATATGGCATATCCTCCACTGGAAGCACGCGGGAAACAACACCCTTGTTACCATGACGTCCAGCCATCTTGTCGCCGACGGAAATCTTTCGCTTCTGCGCAATGTAAATACGCACGGTCTGGTTGACACCGGGCGCAAGCTCCGTGTCTCCGTTCGCCCGCGAAAATACTTTTGCGTCCACGACAACTCCGTACTCACCATGGGGCACTTTGAGGGACGTGTCACGCACTTCTCTTGCCTTCTCACCAAAAATCGCCCTTAAAAGCCGCTCCTCCGCAGTCAGCTCGGTCTCACCCTTCGGCGTAACCTTACCAACCAGAATGTCTCCGGCGCGAACCTCGGCGCCAATGCGGATAATACCCCTGTCATCCAAATCCTTAAGTGCGTCATCACCGACACCCGGCACATCCCTTGTGATTTCCTCGGGTCCGAGCTTTGTGTCACGCGCGTCCGTCTCGTATTCTTCTATATGGATGGACGTATAGACATCCTCCATCACAAGCCGTTCGCTCAACAGGACAGCATCCTCGTAATTGTAGCCTTCCCATGTCATGAACCCGATCAGCGGATTCTTTCCAAGACCAAGCTCTCCGCCGCTTGTGGATGCACCATCCGCAATCACCTGACCGGCTTCCACATGGTCACCCTTAAATACAATCGGCTTCTGGTTATAACAGTTTGACTGGTTGCTCCGCTCAAATTTATGCAGCCTGAATTCTGCCTTCTCCCCATCATCATAAGTCATGCGGATAAGCTTTGACGATACATATGTGATTGTACCGGGCTTCTTCGCCACCACGCACACACCGGAGTCAACGGCAGCCTTCACCTCAATACCAGTACCTACCACCGGCGCTTCCGTAAACAAGAGCGGAACTGCCTGACGCTGCATGTTGGATCCCATCAGGGCACGGTTGGCATCATCATTCTGCAAAAAGGGAATCAATGCCGTCGCAACGGAAAATACCATCTTAGGCGACACGTCCATATAATCAAACATTGCCTTGGGATATTCCTGTGTCTCATCAAGGTAGCGTCCAGATACGGAATTGCGCACAAAATAGCCATTCTCGTCAAGCTGCTCATTCGCCTGTGCTACATGGTAATTGTCCTCCTCATCTGCTGTCATGTACACAACCTCGTTTGTGACACGCGGATTCTTCGGGTCTGTCTTGTCTATCTTTCGGTAAGGAGCCTCTATAAATCCATATTCGTTAATCCTTGCATAGGATGCAAGGGAGTTAATCAGTCCAATGTTCGGTCCTTCAGGTGTCTCAATCGGACACATTCTGCCATAATGTGAATAATGTACGTCTCGGACCTCAAATCCGGCACGGTCTCTGGAAAGTCCACCAGGTCCCAACGCGGAAAGACGTCTCTTGTGTGTCAGCTCGCCAAGCGGATTGTTCTGATCCATAAACTGGGACAGCTGTGAGGAGCCAAAGAACTCTTTGATGGCAGCCTGTACAGGTTTGATATTGATAAGCGCCTGCGGAGACACGTCATCCGTATCATGCGTCGTCATTCGCTCACGCACCACGCGCTCCATTCTCGAAAGACCAATGCGGTACTGGTTCTGCAGCAGCTCGCCGACTGCCCTGATGCGCCTGTTTCCTAAGTGGTCAATATCATCGCTGTTTCCAAGCCCATACTCAAGGTGCATGTTATAGTTTATGGAAGCCAGGATATCCTCTTTTGTAATATGTTTGGGTATCAGCTCATGTACATTTCTGGTGATCGCATCTGCCAGCTCCTCCGGATTTTCCGAATATTCCTCAAGTATCTGGCGGAGAACAGGAAAATAAACATGTTCCGTAATACCGAGACTTCTGGGTTCGCAGTCAACAAAGTTCGTTATGTCGACCATCATATTAGAAAGCACCTTTACCAGCCTCTCCTCTGTCTGAATCCACACAAACGGAACTGCCGCATTTTGAATCGCATCCGCCATCTCCGCAGTGACCTTCTCACCCTTCTGTCCAAGAATCTCGCCGCTGAACGGGTCAACCACATCCTCCGCAAGAATCTGGTTCCTAATTCTGTTCTTTAAGAAAAGCTTTTTGTTGAACTTATATCTGCCCACCTTGGCCAGGTCATATCTTCTCGGGTCAAAAAACATTGCCGTCACAAGGTTCTCTGCACTGTCCAAGCTAAACGGTTCACCAGGACGGATTTTGCTGTACAGCTCCTTTAAGCCTTCCTGGTAATTTTCGGATGTATCCTTCGTAAAGCTGGCATGAATCTTCGGTTCATCGCCAAACAGTTCAAGGATTTCTTCATTTGTACCTACGCCTAATGCACGAATAAGCACCGTAATCGGTACTTTTCTTGTTCTATCTACACGAACGTAGAAAATGTCATTGGAATCAGTCTCATACTCAAGCCATGCACCACGATTCGGGATAACCGTACAAGAAAACAGTCTCTTACCAATCTTATCGTGGGTAATGCCATAGTAGATACCAGGGGAACGTACCAGCTGGCTGACAATTACTCGCTCAGCGCCGTTGATAACAAAGGTACCCGTTTCTGTCATCAGAGGGAAATTACCCATAAAAATCTCATGTTCTGTGATTTCTTCTTTCTCTTTGTTGTGAAGACGAACCTTAATTTTTACAGGAGCTTCGTATGTTAGATCTCTTTCCTTGCACTCCTCGATTGTATGCTTGATTTCGTCCTCCGCTAATACGTAATCTACAAATTCCAGACTTAATCGCCCGCTGTAGTCGGTAATTGGAGAGATATCTGCTAATGCTTCCCGAAAACCTTCTTCCAGAAACCATTTGTAGGAATCCTTCTGAACTTCGATAAGATTCGGCATATTCAGAACCTCTTCTTGTCTCTGATAGCTCATACGCATCGTCTTACCGGAGACCACTGGACGTATTCTGTTTTTTTCCATGACATTTCACCCCGTTCTTATTTATATACATCTATATTTCATTGAGCCATATTTGCAGGAAACTGCCCACTTCCCAGACAGTTACGTGCAGGCACAATTTTTCATAATAGTGCACCCTACATACTACCACAAATCAAATTTAAAGTCAATGAAAATTTTCAATATTTCCTTTTTCGCGGATAAAACACAAAAGTGAAAAGGCCGGGAATAAATCCCGACCCTCATAATCATCTGGTCTAAATTACTTGAGTGTAACCTTTGCACCTTCTGCTTCAAGCTTTGTCTTAATTTCCTCAGCCTCAGCCTTAGCTGCTGCTTCCTTAAGTACCTTAGGAGCGTTATCAACCAAGTCCTTAGCTTCCTTCAGGCCAAGGCCTGTTGCTTCACGAACAACCTTGATAACCTTAACCTTGTTCGGGCCTACCTCTGTAAGTTCTACATCAAACTCATCCTTCTCCTCAACTGCTGCGCCTGCGCCTTCTGCTGCTGCAACGACTACGCCTGCTGCTGCAGATACACCGAACTCCTCTTCACATGCTTTTACTAAATCATTTAACTCTAAAACCGTAAGCTCTTTGATTGCTTCAATAAACTCTGCTGTTGTTAACTTTGCCATGATTGTCTTCCTCCATAAATAAATTTATTCGTTTCTACATTTCTTCCAGCCAGTTACTCTGCTGCGGGTGCTTCTGCCGTCTCTTCTGCGGGAGCCTCTGCTGACTCGTCAGCCTTAGGTGCCGGCTCGCATGCGTCCGGACCGCCTTTTTCAGCAATCTGGTTAAGCACACGTGCGAAGTTTGTAATCGGGGACTGGATGCTTCCAAGGAACTTGGAAATAAGCTCGTCTCTTGAAGGAATGCTTGCGATAGCTGCCATTCCCTTTGCATCGTAAACGACACCTTCCACAACACCTGCCTTCATCACAAGTGCCGGACACTCCTTAGCAAACTTGCTGATAATTCTTGCCGGAGCTGTCGCATCATCCTTACATACCGCAATCGCATTTGTACCCTTGAGACTGTCTGTCAGTCCTTCAAACGCTGAACCCTTAAAGGCACGTGTCATCAGTGTGTTCTTGTATACCTTGTAGCTGACACCGGCCTCACGAAGCTGTCTGCGCAGCTGTGTGTCCTGTGCAACAGTGATTCCACTATAGCTTACGATTACAACTGTGGCAGCATCCTTGACAAGAGCAGAAATCTCCTCAACGATAGGCTGTTTTAATTCAATCTTTGCCATTTCTTTACCTCCTTATAGATTTTATGGACCTGGTTTCCCCTGTCCTGCCGATAGGAGTTTATAAACACAAAACCTCCCATTCCTATGCGGACGCATAAGCCGAGAGGTCTAAACAGTCATTACAAAACTCTTTTCCTCGGTAGGCGTTACGCTTACGCAAGTCACATCATCCATGACCTGCACCTACTGTCTTCGGCATGGTTTTACAACCTTTAATACCATATCACAGCCCGCCCATCCTTGTCAATCCCCTTTTTTAAGATTTTATTCCTCATGGAATGTGACGAACCCTTCACTGTCAATCTGTACTTTGGGTGAAAGCCCTCTCATGTAATTGAGCACTCCGTCCCTGTCAGTTCCTTCCAGCTCCCTTGTGCGGCAGTCCTCCTGCCTGCATGCTATAAACCTGAAATCCTGTATTCCGTCCTTATTGATTCCGACTTCGACAAGGCATGTATCCTGTGTCTTGGAATTAAACCAGTAGTTTCCGAGGCTGTACACCACCGGCACACCTGACACGGCATCAAGCTTCTGCAGACAGTGCGGGTGGTCGCCTATAATGAGATCCACGCCGGCCTGCGCATATATCGGCGCCTGTTTGTCCTGAAGCCAGTCCGTCTCCTCCTGGCTCTCCGTTCCCCAGTGTATATATAAAATGACAAAATCGCAGTCTGCCTTTGTCTCCGCAATGACTTCCAGAAGCGCCGAAGGATCCATGCACCTTAATACACCTGCATTGGCGGATGTCGCCTCTTTTGTATCCGGAACCGCATTCCTCTCAATCTGTGTCGCGCTCACAATGCCTATCTTCATACCGTTCGCAATCAGATAGAGCGGCTTTTTCGCCTCCTCAATATTTCTTCCGGCTCCCACATAGGGAATTCCGGCGTTTTCAAGCGTCGTGAACGTATCAAGGAGCGCATCCTCTCCATAATCATATGCATGGTTGTTTGCAAGTGACACCACATCCACGCCAATCTGCCCCAGCAGTTCCACATTGGCGGGATTCGCGCGGAAAGTAAACTGTTTGCCTTCTGTCGGGGTGCCTCTTGTGGAAAAAGGGAATTCATTATTCAGCATAAATATGTCCGCAGCCCGCATCCGTTCCAACAGAGCGCTGGAAAAAGTATCATAAATGTCACTTCCCCTGGCACGATAACGAAACATCATGGCATACTCATCATCCAGCAGGATGTCCCCGGCAAAAAGAAGCGAGACACGCCCGCCATCAGCACACTCCACAATCCGTGCATTTTGCCCTTTTGCTACTGCTTCCTGATATAGCCTTTCGTTCTCTGCAAGCATCTCGTCAGACACACCCAGCGCCTGGTCTTCACCCGAACTCTCAGACATGGTATTTTCTTCTGCCCTGTCATCCCCCGCCTGCTCCACTGTATCATGCTGCACAAACAGCCAGCCCAAGTCAAGCTTTTCATGGTTGTTTCCCTGCATGCTTTTCGCACTCTGTGCTGCCACAAAAGCAGCGTATCCGACCATCACGGCGCCTCCCACCATAAGCACCACAGAGAGCGAGGCGACAAATATCCGCAATTGCCCGCTTACTCCTTTTTTTCGTCCTTTTCTTACCTTTCTTTTATTTCTTTTGTCCCTGTTTTCCTTCCCTGCCAAACATCCACCCCCTGCCTTCTGCGTGCACGCATATATGCGAAAAGACCCCGCTTTTATCCAAAACGAGGTCCCGTCTTATCTATTATTATTTTTGTTGATTAGAACTTAGCAACACTAACCTTTACGCCAGGTCCCATTGTAGATGACAGTGTAATACTCCTTAAGTACTGCCCCTTCAGGTTTGAAGGTCTTGCCTTCACAATCGCCTCTAACAGGGCGTTCAGATTCTGTGTCAGCTGCTCCTCTGTGAAAGATACCTTTCCAATCGGGCAGTGAATGATGTTTGTCTTGTCAAGCCTGTACTCAATCTTACCAGCCTTGATATCGTTGATAGCCTTTGTCACGTCCATCGTTACTGTTCCGGCCTTCGGGTTCGGCATCAAGCCTTTCGGTCCCAAAACCTTACCAAGACGACCAACAACACCCATCATGTCCGGTGTAGCTACTACAACATCGAAATCTAACCATCCATCATTCTGAATCTTCGGAATCAGCTCGTCTCCGCCAACATAATCTGCGCCGGCTGCCTCAGCCTCCGCAATCTTATCACCTTTGGCAAATACCAGAACCCTGACAGTCTTACCTGTTCCGTTCGGAAGTACAACGGCACCACGTATCTGCTGTTCTGCATGACGTCCGTCACATCCTGTCCTGATATGGACTTCAACTGTCTCATCAAACTTTGCGGTAGCGGACTTCTTAGCCAGCGCTACAGCATCTTCAATCTCATAAAATGTCGCGCGATCAACCAGCTTCGCGGATTCATTATATTTCTTACCATGCTTCATTCTTTTTTACCTCCGCTTAATCCTCTACTGTAATGCCCATAGATCTTGCCGTACCTGCTATCATGCTCATGGCAGCCTCAAGGCTTGCCGCATTTAAGTCAGGCATCTTTAGCTCTGCAATCTCCTGAATCTTTGCCTTTGAAATCTTGGCAACCTTTGTCTTGTTCGGTGCTGCCGAAGCCGTTTTCAGGTTACATGCCTTCTTTAATAAAACTGCTGCAGGCGGAGTCTTTGTGATGAAGCTGAAGCTTCTGTCCGCATATACTGTAATCACGACAGGTATAATCATACCTTCCTGGTCTGCTGTTCTGGCGTTAAACTGTTTTGTAAACTCAACGATGTTTACACCATGCTGTCCAAGAGCTGGTCCAACCGGCGGAGCCGGTGTTGCTTTTGCGGCAGGAATTTGTAATTTAATATATCCTTCTACTTTCTTTGCCATTTTAGGCACCTCCTAATTTATTCTCAGTCCTTCCTATATAAAGACCGTTTTGTGGTAGTCTGGGCGGATGACCCTCCCACACAGAAATATGTCCGCTAAATATTTTATTACAACCAAATCACCTTGTCAATATCTATTTTAATCCCACATCTTTTTAATGTCACTAAAATGAATCTCGACCGGTGTCTCGCGGCCAAACATCTCAACGTTAATCGTCGCGGTCTGTCTCGCCGCATCAATCTTCTGAATGGTTCCAACCGTATCTTTCCATACACCCGCGGTAACGCTTATCACATCACCTTCAGCAAATTCAATGCTGGTGTCCATCCCAAAATCAAGCGCCTTGAGTTCTGCCTCCGTGAGCGGCACTGGTTTGCTTCCCGGTCCCACAAACCCGGTAACCCCCCTTGTATTTCTCACGACATACCATGCATCATTGTTGTCCGCATCCATATGAAGGAGCACATATCCTGGAAACATCTTTTTCTGCGATGTCTTTTCGACTCCGTTTTTCCGCTCCATGACATCCTGCAGCGGAACCCTGACTTCAAGGATCTCATTCTCCAGGTGCCTGTTTTCAATTGCCTTCTCGATGTTGGCTTTGACCTTATTCTCATATCCGGAATAGGTATGGACTACATACCAGCCCATGCCAAGCCCGCTCTTGTTGTCGCTGAGTGCCACTCTGCTGTGGGGCTCCTCCTCGACCGGCTCTGGAACAGGAATTGTCTCCTCCTCAGCAGTCTCTTCAGCTTCCGGCGTCGGTTCTGGTTCAAATGCTGCTTCCAGCACTGTTTCATCCGTCTGCGCTTCCTCTGTCTCGTGCGGTTTCTCCGGCATCCTGGGCGATACCGGAAGCCACTCCTGCATATTGGGAGTAATCAGCTTTTTGGCTACTGCCTTCTTCTTTTCTTCCATATTCGTTATCCTCTTTTACCTGTTCTATTAGATTCCGATACTTGTCAAGAAGTTAATACCAAACTGGATAAGCGTATCCAAAAAAGTAATAATAAGTCCTAATACAACCGAAACGCAAAGAACCGCCACTGACTGCTTAACGGTTTCTTTCCTGTCAGGCCAGGCAATCTTTTTGAACTCTGTTTTTACACCCTTCCAGAAGCTTTCTTTCTTTGCTTCCGACTTAGCTGAATCTGCCATAGTGTGCCTCCTAATTCTTTCGATTGATTATTTTGTTTCCTTGTGCAGTGTATGAGTCCTGCAGAATTTACAATACTTCTTAATTTCCATTCTGTCCGGATGAGTCTTTTTCTCCTTTGTAGTATTGTAATTACGCTGTTTGCACTCTGTACATGCCAATGTAATCTTTGTACGCATCATTCCACCTCCGCTAGCGTTCTAAATGTATATTGTCCTAATCATGTGCAGGATGGCACGGACTCTTTCATACCGCTCCGGAACTGCCCTCACAGGATGTCCCTCTACAGGCAGAACCGAATTGCATAAAAAAAAGACCTAATGTACATCTTGCCTATCCACTATATCACACCGAAAATACTGCGTCAACATTTTTTCCATATTTCCTAATTTTTTTCTGACAAGACCACTTGATTTTTCATACAATTCATGGTAAATTTAAGATAATAAGCAGATATACATAATATTTTCAGAATATTCACGCGCTTTAAATTGTATATTTGTCTAAAATAAAGGATTTTTTTCAATTTTATATTCAATTCGGACATCAAAAACAAGTTCACATAAGGCAATAAACAGCCGTTTTTTGAATATATTATGGTAACCATCCTTTATTTATCAAATTATATATAGTAAACAGCCGGATGGCATCTGTGTTTACTAATTAAGTAGAGAAGATTTATCTTCCCTACTCGTGCGCCGGGCGTCCGTCAGCTTGCTGACATATTTCATTTGGATGCCCATGTACATAATATACTCAAGACAAATGAACTTTGCCGTGAGTATCGCGCCAGCCACAACCCGGAAACAGCATATTTCCTTATGCGGCTGTGTGCATCATCTTATCCGGGCGGTCAGTCTTTTCAGCCGCCAGTATAACATAGATTACAGAGGGGAGGACACAAGTATGCCAGTTTCTTTGACTACATTGCCAATTTATGACCAATATTTATCCACATACCGCGGCAGCGACGACAACCATGGATCCAGAAATTACAAGAACAGCAAACGCAGCCTTCGTCATGCCACACATAATGCAACCGAGCTGAAGGACATCTATAGTGCCATTCAGTGGAAAAACCGTTTCGCACCGCTCTATCTCACGGAACCCTCACCGCGTTCCGTCGCTTATGCGATACACCTGAAAGAGAGCGCCAACGACCTGCGGCAGACCATTGATTCGCTCAGCGGAGACGATGATGACCTGTTCTCCATGAAGTCTGCCTACAGCGACAATGAACTGCTCGCAAGCGTGGAATATGAATCCGAAGATGCAGACGACGATGTTCCGTCTGATTTTGTGCTTGAAATCGAGAACTTTGCGACACCGCAGGTCAACACCAGCAAATACATGAAGGCAAATCAGCCCGTCACGCTTGCGCCGGACAGTTATTCCTTCGACATCCTGACAAACAAGCTGCATTATGAACTGCAGTTTAATGTCAGCGAGGGAGAGACAAACAGCGAGCTGCAGAAAAAGCTTGCCCGCCTTATCAACAATTCCGATATCGGTGTTTCGGCAAAGGTTGTCGAATCGCGCGGTCTGTCTGCACTGGAAATTTCCTCTAATGCGTATGGACTGCCGATACAGAGCAACCGGCACTTTACCATCACGGATGAAAATACAAGCTACACGGACGGTATTGTCGATTATCTGGGACTGAACAAGACAATCAAGGAGGCGACCAACGCCGTGTACAGCATCAATGGAAACGAGGAGTCTTCCTATTCAAACAGCTTCAATGTCTATGGCGCCTACCATGTGACGCTGCACCCCGAAAATACCGAGACGGGAAAAAGTGTTGCCGACAACATCACGGCGCGGGCGGCAGCAGCCAATGCCGGAAAGACCGCAAGTGTCAAAATAGGCCTCTATCCTGATGCGGAGTCGCTCTCCAATAATATAGAAACATTTGTGGAAGGCTACAACCATTTTATGAATGGTGTCATTAATGACCAGTCTGACGAGCCGCTTACCCGGCTTCTGTCAAAGGACCTCCACAAGTTTCTGGGGCTTCACAGCTACAACCTTGAAAAATACGGCATCAGCATCAATGAAGATGCCACGCTTGACTACAAAAAACTGGATGATGTCGCGGATGCCGACGCCATCAAGGGATTTGGCTCGCAGATTCTGCGGAAGCTCAATGCCATCTCCCTTGACCCTATGGAGTACATTGACCGGCGCATATGCGCTTACCCGAATCCCAATGCAAGTTATCCGAATCCGTATATGACAAGTATCTACACAGGAATGCTATTCAGCTCCTGGACATAAAAAAGATGAGCGCCAGCGCGCTCATCTAGCAAAAAGCTTCGCTTTTTGTTTAAATGGTCTACATTGCCGCAATTTCCTATAAAGTAAACGAGCAGGGGAAAGTCCTTTCCCCTGCTCAATTCATTTTTTTTCACTTTCTGCCATTTCCAGCGCCGCCGCAATCACCTTGTCCATGTCATAGTATTTGTACTGTCCCAGACGCCCGCCGAAAAGCACGTTTTTCTCCGCATGGGCAAGCGTTTCATACTTTTTATAGAGTGCCGCATTTTTCTCGTCGTTTACCGGATAATACGGCTCGTCGCCGCGCTTCCACTCCTTGGGATATTCCCTTGTAATCACGGTATCCGGCTGACTGCCGAACTCAAAGTGCTTATGCTCGATAATGCGTGTAAACGGCACCTCGCGCTCCGTGTAGTTGACGACTGCATTCCCCTGGTAATTCTCCTCCCCCTCCAGAAGCTCTGTCTCGAAATTCAGGGAACGGTATTCCAGCGCACCCTCACAATAGTCAAAAAACGCGTCTATCATTCCTGTGTACAATACTTTGCCAAACAGATGCCGCCCATCTTTTGTGACATATGTGTCATTTTCTTTTCTGGCATATTCCGCAAAGTCTGTTTCCAGCTTAACATCAATACCCTCAAGCAGTTTCTCAACCATGGCTGTATAGCCTCCCTTGGGAATTCCCTGATACGCATCGTTAAAATAATTGTTGTCAAACGTAAACCGCACCGGAAGGCGCTTAATGATGAACGCCGGCAGTTCCCGGCAGTCCCTGCCCCACTGTTTCTCCGTGTAGCCTTTTACAAGCTTTTCATAGATGTCCGTTCCCACCAGCGAGAGTGCCTGCTCCTCAAGATTTGCAGGATTTGTAATGTTCAGGTCTGCTATCTGGGACTGGATGCGCTGTGCCGCCTCCTTCGGCGTTTTGATGTTCCACATTTTCGCAAACGTATTCATATTAAAAGGAAGATTGTACAGCTCGTCCTTGTAAACTGCCACCGGGGAGTTCACGTAATTGTTGAACTCCGCCAGATTGTTCACATACTGCCATATTTTCCTGTCTGATGTGTGAAAAATATGTGCCCCATACTGATGGACGTGGATACCCTTCACCTGCTCCGTGTAAATGTTTCCTGCAATATGGTTCCTTTTGTCTATAACAAGACATTTCTTTCCCACCTTTTTCATTTCGCTGGCAAACACGGCTCCAAAAAGCCCCGCGCCGACGACCAAATAATCATACCTCATAATCCTTTATCCTCCTGTCAGTTGATATTCAGGGACGGTTCTGCCGGTTTCCAGTCCCTTGCAATCTGTTCAAAATTGGCTGCCTTCTCAAGCAGCTTTGCGTGCTCCGTCTCATATTCTTTCTGTGGAAGCGCCCGGAGCTTTGGCGATTTGGCAAGCTTCCTAAAACACAGCGAGAGCGCCATGTATGCGGACGTCCCACTGCTTGCGACATCAATGTCGCTCTCACAGTCAAATCCTGCCCTGCGGAACCATTCCGAAGCCTCCCCAAAATCCTCCTTTTTCATAAAGAAGTATCCCAGCTCCATACACATCTCCGCTGACGGTATCGTTGCCTCCTCGCTCAGCGCAGTTTTCAGCATACTTACCGGATTGTCCGAAAGCCTGTATATTTTTAAAAGGACGGCTATAATCTGCCTGCACAGCAGCTCCTTGCCCTCTTCCCTTTTCTCCACAAGGGCTTTCTCAAAAAACGCTTCCGCTTTTTCAAGATCCTTCTCCGTGCCGGCCTTGTACAATTCTCGGATATACATTCCCATCAGGCGGTCGGAGAGTGTCCCTTTTTCTTCTATCGTCTTCTCAAACACTTCAAAGTCCCTGCTGCTGTGGTTCCCCTGCGGACAGTGCCGAATCTCAATGTCACTGTCAAAGACAACCGGGTTGATATTAATTGTCTCATGAATCGGCTCAATCCACGTAAACTTGCGCAGTCTTTTGAAGAGCTTCGGCCGCATGTCCCGTGCAAAATTTTCTGTCGGATGGTTAATCTGATCCGTCACGTAAATCATCTGCACAATTTCCACCTCGGGCATCATGGCGCGCTTTAAGTTCTTGAGCTTGTTCTGGTTTTCACGGTCGAGCACCTCGTCGGCATCCGCCGAGTAAATATAGTCGCCGGTCGCCTTGGAAAATGCAAAATTCCTTGCCGCCGCAAAGTCATCCTTCCATTCAAAATCATATACATACGGCGTATATTGCTCCGCTATTTCCTTGGTGTTATCGGTGGAACCAGTGTCCACAATGATAATCTCATCCATGACATCCTTCAGTGAATCAAGGCAGTTTGCAAGCACCGCAGATTCATTCTTAACAATCATACACAGACTGAATTTCATACTGTTGTCCCCTCTGTCTTCCTAATTATTATACTGCATGGCAAAATCTTTTCACAACTAGTATATCTGAATTCACATAACTTCTCAACCATTAATTTATCTTATTTATAAAAAAATTAGAACATTTGTAATCGCTCCATTATTTTTGTGTGCATTAAGATAAATTTGTGTTATAATAGGATTTATCAAACACACCATGGGAAAGGTATGGATATCATTATGGAAAATCAGGAAAGGCTTGCAGTTGTTATCTGCAATCATAACAAGGGGAACCGTACCACAGACTGCATCCGGTCTGTGCTCTCCTCACATCACTTTGTCATAGGCGACACGCTGAAAATCTTTGTGGTAGACAATGCATCTGATGACAATTCCGCAGCGGTTATCACAAAGGCGTATGGGGACAGGATATCTTTTACACGCTCCGATTCCGACCTTGGAAGCTGTGGCGGACTAAATCTCGGCATTGAACAAGCCTTGTCGGAAGGATTCCCATACATATGCTGCATGGGGGAAGAGGTCACAGCCGACCCCGATGCGCTGAAAACAATGTTTGACTTTATGGCCGCCACTCCCTCTGTAGGGCTTGTGGGCGGTAAAATATTTCACAGCCATATGCCGCATTACATACAGCATTTTGGAATGTCTGTCGATTTCAGGCATTTTAAGGCTTCCATGCTATATGCAGACACGCCTGACAGCGAAAACATCCCCAATCTTGTATACTGTGATGCCATCAGTGGCAGCTGTATGATGGTTCGCGCCAAAGCCATTGAGAAGGCAGGACTGATGCCAACCGAAAACTTTCTCTACTGGGATGACACAGAATGGGGCTACCGGATTAAGCAGTTCGGTTTTGAAGTCGTGGCTCTTGGCGATGCCAGATTTTACCACTCCGCAAATCCCATGCACCGATGTGATAACACAAAAGTTAATTACTATATGACCCGCAATGGTATGCACTTTTTTATGAAATACACCAAGCCGGAAGACTGCATGCGGATGAGTATCGTCCTGCTCCGTTCCATATTTGAAGATTTCTACCTCCACAAGATGGGCAATGCGCATAATATGGCACAATCCGATATTGCGGCGCTGCTTGATGCCATCAGCGGGGTGCGCGGAAAGGCTGCTGACAACTGCATCCTCGACAATGATGAAACCGGTCTCGGCTTTGTAAGCTTTTTTGAGGAGCAGGAAGCAGTGTACATGGAGGACGATGACCCGTTTCTCGAACAAGTGATACGCCAGATTAATCCCGACATTGTATTTATGCAGCTGCCATGCACTGAAGCAGTCACAATTATCCGGTGTGACTCCATTTTAGGCATCAAGGATTTCAATTTCCCGCTTGATTACAGCGAAAACGTCATTTATATAGACAAAAATTATAAGATGCTCTCCTCGCGTGAAGACATGCATCTTATCAAAAATTACGAGCCAAGCCTTCAGCTGTTTCTATATGCAATGCAGCCGGCTGTGCTTCGGAGAGTGGAAGAACTGCGAAATGGAGAATTTCAAAAAGAACAGAAGGATTTCCGTTAAGTTTTCAGAATATTCTGACGATATAACTTATGTAGTGTAATTATGTAATCATTATGATTTGCACGCACCGACAAGAATGGGGGATATTTATGGAGTATCGTCAGATATATGAAAATTTATTAAAAACGTTGTGCAATGCATACCGCAAAATGTTCAGGTTTCTGGAGGGAATAGAGCAATGTGATGCCGAGCTGTCACGCCTGTCAGAGCAAAACCGTCCTGATGTTGACGAGGTGAGCGGCGTTACCTCATGCAAAGAACGTCTGATATGCACGCTGGATCAGGTTTCCCTTGCGATAGAGCCTCTTCACGAGCAGCTTGACGGTATCATGGAGCTCTGCCAGGAGGTCGATGCCCATCCAATGTACCATCATATGGAGGATTTGCAGATTTTAACATACTACTATATCCGCAAGGTCATCAACAAGGAGGATATCAACAATCCCAGTATTATCAGCCGCCTGAACAGCTATAAGGAATCCCTTGAACTTGACAAGGCAATCAGCGAGGTTCCGCAGTCACAGCGGCAGGTATACATGTTCGTTCCAGATAAAGGAAAAGCAGGTAACTGATACCTGCTTTTCCTTTATCTTATTCTGTTTTTCCAATCACGCGCTCACGCTCTTTCCTGCATGCCTCATACTTATCTTTGAAAAGTTCTGCCATCTTCATATCGCCCATATCTGTATACAGTCTGATAATATGCTCATAGCAGTACATTAGATTCTCACCAAGCGTATCTGCATCCTCCATCATCGTTGTCTTGATATACAAAAGGAGTGCTTTTAGCGGCTGGTTATTATCCAGAAGTATCCCCGCATGGGTAAAGGTATATCTTGCACTCTTGCACCGTTCTGCATAACGGTTCATCAGATCCAGCGCATCTGCTTCCCTTCCGACCATGACATAGGCTTTCGCAAGAGAGGTTATCAGAATGTGCACAAAGAAAAATTCCGTTGTCGGGTTCTGCAAAACAGCCCTTTCATAAAATTGGACTGACTTCTCATAATTTCCAATAATAAACTCTGACTGCCCAATCTGAAAAAGCGTATACAAATCATCCGGGTTCTTCTCCAGGTTATGATACAGCAGTTCAAGGTTACGCAGTTGTTTCTTCTGCATCTCCTCCTTTGGAAGCGCATAGCCATAGTGGATAACTTCCATAGGTACCAGAAAGCACTGCGCCATTTCCTCCCGCTTATCCATATCCCTTGGGCACACCTGCTCATGAATGGGAAAATCGTAACAATAAAAGTTCCTGTTATAAAGCCTTGTTACGTCATCCGTTCCATAACCCTTTTCACCGTTTTCTTTCAATACAAGGTTTTTCAGACGGATTGTTCCGATATGACGCGGATATTTCTGCATCATTATGCGCATGGATGGCACATCCACTGAATTTACAAACTCGTCACAGTCTAATGATAAAATCCAGTTATTGGAAGCATGTTCCGCACAAAAATTTCTTGCCGCGCTAAAATCATCTGTCCACTCAAATTCAAGTACCTTATCGGCGTACCGCCTTGCTATTTCCTTTGTTGCATCCGTGGAACCCGTATCTGCCACAACAATTTCAAAACCATATGGAATAAGTCTTTTGAGACATTCCTCTATATATTTTTCCTCGTTTTTTGCAATAATGCACACCGAAACCGGCACTTTTGCCATGCCCTCGTCCTCCTTAACAGTCTTTTCCGGCTTCCCTTTACTTTAAATCAGGTTTAATCCAAAAGCTTTGACACGACCGCAGTCTGCTGGTTTGCCTGCGCGAGCACAGAGTCATCTGCCCCCTCAAGAATCCGGCGGTTTGCTTCCCAAATCATCTCATCTGCCCTTGCGACATCTGCCGCCAGACTTGATGCCGCATTCATATTTTCAAGCGTTGCCTCCGTAACAGTTCCCCTTGCAGTAAGCTCCAAAGATGCTGCCTCTGCCGGCTGCTCTGTCATTTTCTGCCCTGTTGCCAGTTTATCTTCCTTCACTTTAGTCTTTGCAGCATACGCTTCATTTGCCATTCTGATTTCCGTTGCCAAATTTCTGATTTCCATACAATACCTCCTTGTGTAAAACAATCAATCCATTATTTGCATTTGCCCGCGCATCCCGCAATACAGCCAGATTGCATAGGCGGGTCTGTGCATTGGTCATAATAAACGTCAAACATTCCTTGGTTTATTATAACTATGATGAACACCAGAAAGTATTTGATACTCCCCTGGTACAACATCCACTTTACATAACTATATTTTAATCGAATTGTCAGACTATGTCAACCAATTATTTCAATTTTGCACAAAATTAAAATAAATTCTACTATTGTTCCGCAAATGACAAATCCCGACCAAACATTAATATTTCATGTACGTTGTACCACTGCATCTTCCTTTAAAAAACAGTGCACCTTTATTCAACCACCTTAATCCGCTCCACAAGAGACTGTCTCTGCATATAGCGCACTGCCGTCAGCGAGAACACGCCGTAGACCACCATAAGCGCAGCGGCAAAAATAAGCAGCGGCACAACCGGATAATGGTATGTCAGTTTTCCGAACAGCCCAAGCTGGTCAAAAACCCTGACTGCGGCAAAGCCGCAAAGCCCGCCAGCAGAAAACGTAAGCAGTATCGTGCTTCCGACATAGCAGAAACACTCTGCTGAAATCATATGGGAAAGCTGGCGGCTCGTCATGCCCACCGACTGCAGGATGCCAAACTCCTGCTGGCGCGCCAGCAGATTCGTCATCAGCGTATTCATCAGGTTAATCAGCGCAAACAGCCCGATAAATGCAGCCACGCCGTACAGCATCAGAATCATTTCACCCAGATGATCCTTTGTCAATGCAATCGCATCTTCCAATGTGGAAAGCTCCATAACCGGATCATCCAACAGTGCATACAGAGCCTGGCGCTGCACATCTGAAGTCCGCCTTGCATGTATGTTGATGTACGACGTAAAATCCTCGATGCCCGGATATAATCGGTGCAGTTCCTCTTCCGGAAGAACAAACTCCTTATATGTTCCAATTCCCTTCATGTAATCCACAATACCCATCACCGTATAATCCCTGGAAATGCCCTCCGTGCTTTGCAGCGTGACAATATCGCCTACGGATAAATCCATGTGATGCAGTTTCTTCATGAGGTTATCACTGTCGCGTGTAACCAGAATCCCATTGTTTTCAAGGAGGGTGTCATAGTCCGTCACGCCGTCTTTCACCAACCCCTGCTCCTGATAACAGGAAAGCTGCTCTTTCGTGAATCCCCCAACCGCATACCATGAATCCGGACGAGGAGACTGTGCAACGGTACAGAAAACCATAGACCATGACGTGATAAAGTCCATATCCGGCAGTGCAAGAATCTGTTTCCGCATGTCCGCGCCCAGCATCCCTTCCCGCTGTGCCGCCATGAGACAATCCGGATTATAAATCTCCACCACATAGTCGCCACCATCCCCAAAAGTGCCGCGCGCCATTTCCTCCGCTTTCACAGAATTTGCATAGGACGCGATGCACGCCGTCAAAATGCCCGTCATTCCCAGCGAAGCCAGTGTCAGGAATGTCCTTCTGCGCTCCCTCGTGAAATTCATGCTGGCAAGCCGGAACACAGAAAGATGCCGGTGCAGCGTGCGTGTAGTTCCGGACACCGCCTGATATGCATTGCCGCGCACTGCCTCAATCGCAGAAACGCGTCCTGCAAGCTGCAGCGGCTTATGTGTTGCGGTGACCACCATCAGAACCGTCACAACAACAATAAAAACAGTGTACCACATATTTTTTGCCCAGTCCCAGTAACCGGGATTCAGCAGCACGCTAAGCACTGCCGCCGCCAGAATTCCCGCCGGAATGCCCACGCACATGAGTGTCTTCCGCTCACGCCGCACCATACTGCGCAGCTGGCGCGGCGTCGTGCCAATCACTTTCAGCCGTCCGTACTCTCGCAACTTCCCCATCACTGAAATGTAGAAAATATTGTAAATTACAACCGCGCAGACAAGTGCAACCAGCAGTGCCACACCATAAACCGGCTGGTCACTGCCCAGATACAGCTCTGTCATATCAAAATAGTTGGAGCTGAAAAAACGATCCTGCTCCGGTATGCCCATCTCCTCATAAAAAGCCTCAATGTCGGCGCGCAGCTGCTCTGGCTGTCCGGTATTGTCTCCCACGAACCGGAACCGGATGTCAAAGGGTGTTTCCCCGCCCTGTGCGAGTGCCAATGACTCCGAAATATAGACATCAAATGTACGGCTCGTATTTTCTTTTTCCAGAATAGCAGAAACGGAATATACCTGCTCCCCACTCCCCAGATCAAGCCGGAGAATCTGCCCAGTCTCCTCAGGCAGTTGAAAGTACTGCAAAAATGCACGCTCCACGCATATCTCATTTTCCTCCGCAGGATACTTACCCGTAATGGGTTCCACCCGCATCAGCTCGAGCATTCCGGCATCACGAAACCGTATGATTAGGTTGGCGTCCATATAGCGGATGTCGTGAGAGGGACTCTCATATCCCCATCGCTCTAATTTTCCCGTCGCTACAAGCTGCTCAATTCCCTCATAGGAAAGCCCGGTGCATCCGGACTGGTACTGCCCCCGAATCTGTGCGATGGTGCGCTGTGTCTGCGCCGTGTATAGAAATGCGCAAAGCCCCATCAGGCAGACTGCCAGCGCGATGGTAAAGACCGCAACCAGATTGCGCCGGCGGTCTGCTGCCAGGCTGCGCCTTGCCAGTTTCCATTCGATTTTTTCCGTGTTGTTCGCAAATGGCCAGGTCATTCTTTTACACCTCCCACATTCACGATTCTTCCGTCCTCTATGCGCACAATCCGGTCGGCAAGCTGTGCAATCTCATTGTTGTGTGTTATCATCACGATTGTCTGGTCAAACTCCGCACTCGTGCGTTTCAGAAGCCCCAGCACGTCGGCGCTCGTCCTGCTGTCCAGGTTTCCAGTCGGTTCGTCGGCGAGCACAATTGCCGGCTTTGTCATCAGCGCACGCGCAATTGCCACACGCTGCTGCTGCCCGCCAGAGAGATTATTCGGCATATTTTTAAGCTTATCCTCCAGTGCAAGCAGATGCACAATCTCACCCATAAACTTCCTGTCCGGCGTATTTCCGTCAAGCTCCACAGGAAGCACAATGTTTTCATACACATTCAAAATCGGCACAAGATTATAATTCTGAAAGATGAAACCAATATTGCGCCGGCGGAAAATCGTCAGTTGCTCGTCATTTTTCCGCGCAAGCTCCTCCCCGCGCACGAGCACGCTGCCTGACGTCGGCGTATCCAGGCCGCCCATCATATGAAGCAGCGTGGACTTGCCGCTGCCCGACGTTCCCACCACCGCCACAAACTCGCCCTGCTCCACCGAAAAACTCACGCCGTCCAGCGCGCGCGTGATGTTCGGCTCAGCACCATAATACTTTTTTAAGTCCATTGTCTGTAGTACATTCATTCCCATTCTCCTTTCAAAACAGCTCTATTCCAGGATGTGGCACAAAGCGCCCATGCCCAAGGCACTGCCTGCGGCACACCGGTATATGGATTACCTATATCATAAAATAAAAATGTTACAGAAATGTCCGTGTGCAAAAAAAAGAGAAAAGATTTCTCTCTTCTCCTTTTTATTTCAGCTCCTCATCACTTCCACGCTCGTTCGCTCCCCATCCACTGATATCCCATCCCATAAACCGTCTTAATATATGCGGCTCCTTCGGTCTCGATCTTCCCACGCAGGCGGCTGACGGCGGTTGTCAGCGTATGTTCATCCACAAAATTTCCGTCCACATCCCACAGCTTTTCTAAAAGCTGCTGCCTTGTAATCACCACACGCGCATTTTGCCGGAACAGGTTCAGCATTTTAAACTCCATCGCTGTCAGGGTCAGCGGATTGCCGCCCAGCGATGCCGCCTGCTCTGAAAAGTCAAGAAACAGCCACCCATCGTCATAGATGTCATGCGACGGTTTATAACGCGCCAGCATGGCAAACATGGCGCTGATTTTCCTTTGCAGGGCGCTGATTGAAAAGGGCTTCATGATATAGTCCACCGCCCCTGCCTCATAGCCCCTTATCTGGTCGCCCTCCTGGTCGTTTGCCGTCAGAAAAATGACAATCGTGTCAGGATTTTCGGATTTTACCAGCCTGCACAGGTCATATCCGTTTCCGTCCGGCAGATTGATGTCCAGCAAAACCAGGTCAAACGCAGACTGGTTCAGGGTTTCTGCAGCTATCCGCGCATTGAAAACCGGTGTGACTGCATATCCTTCCCCGGACAGGTTATATACCAGCGTCCTGTTCAGCAGACGGTCATCCTCCACCACTAATATTTTTTTCATAAGCATTCTTAATTATGTACAGCGGCCTCCTTTTCAAAAATCCGAACGCCGTCTTTTGACAACGATTCAATGATGCGAATCATTGACTGGAAATCGGCGATTAACTCCCTGGAACTGTCCTCTGCCTTCTTATAAATAGGCTGCAGCTCCTCGCAATGTCCGGACTGGATGGCACGAATCATTTCCGTCCCATAGGAGTGGAAGGTCTTGTGCTTTGCCTCAAGACCATTCCAGATCTTTGTAATCTGTGGATGCACTGGCTGAAAGGCATAATAAAAATGACCAAGACCGCACTTTGTACAGTCTGTCTGCAAGACCTTTAATGTACCGGTCCGCGCCATTTCCCCCAGTGTGTCCAGCCAGTTACGGTGCGCGTCAACTGCGCTGTTGAGGCAATTCAGGAGCACTTTGTTATCGAGCATGTAAAATGCATCCTGCACCATGTCGCCCATAATCTGGGTCGATTCCTCCAGATGCTTTTCAATCATTTTCGAGGGTGCTGCAAGCTCCGCAATCGAACGGCTTGAAGCCGCCAGGGAATCCATGCTGCCCCGCAAATCCTGGCACTCTTCATTGATGTGCTTCATCTGATTGTCCAGCTCATGCATGGAGCTGCTGATTTCTTCACTGACGGCTGCCAGGGAGGAGACGGAATCTGCGATGTGATCCATGCCCTTGCGGTTCTGCCCGGTAATCTTCCATACATTCTGGATATTGTCGTTGATATGTTCCAGCTCGGCAACTGTGGTGTCCACGCTGTCAGAGCTTTTGCGGGAAGCCTCCTGAATTTCCGATACAAAAGTCCCCATGCGCCCTGTCAGCGATTTTGCCTCCTCTGCAAGGCTGCGGATTTCTTCTGCGACGACCGAGAATCCCCTGCCTGCCTCGCCGGCACGCGCAGCTTCTATGGAGGCATTCAGTGCAAGGAGATTTGTCTGGGCAGAGATGGAGCTGATTGCGGCAATGGCTTCTGTCATGCTGCGGACTGTCTCAATCAATCCGCCAATGTCTGCCTTCATTTCGCGTGCAGTGGATATTGCCGAGGAGGACATTCCCGATATCGAAGTCAGCTCGCTTTCACAGCTGCGGATATCCTCCATAATCCTGCCTGATTCATCGGAAACCCCAATGATGGTGGATGTCAGATTTTCATGTGCCCTTGAAACCTCGGATGCGATTCCTGCCGTGGAACCTGCCGACCCGCTGATTCCGTCAACTGCCGCACCCATCGAGGCATTAATCTGCTCTATGGCGGCAGCGCTGGACTCAAGCGTCAAGTCCATGGCGCTCATGCGGATGACGGCGTCCATCGTCTTTGTCGCAGCCTGCTCAAATTCCCTGCGCCCCTTCACCAGCCGCCGATGGATGTCATTCAACTCCTGATTCTGTGGCGCATACTCCATTTCCGCAAGGCGGGAAACGGAACTAAGCGCTGTATCGAAAGCTCTTTTTCTGATTTTCATAATGCATAATCCTTTCCAATCGAGTAGGGAAGAGACATCTTCCCCTACTCGCCGCGCGACCCATGCGCCGCCTTAGCGGCATATTTCCTCTGCATGGGTCTGCGCATAATAATGATACTCACGGCAAATAAAGTCTGCCGTGAGTATCGCACCAGCCGCAACGCAGCATATTTAGCTCTTAATAGTTCTCTGCACTAATCTCAAAATAGCTCTGCGGATGGCTGCACACCGGACAGATTTCTGGTGCCCTTGTCCCTACAACGATGTGTCCGCAGTTGCGGCACTCCCATACCTTGACTTCGCTCTTCTCAAACACAGATGCCGTCTCAATATTTTTCAAAAGGGCACGGTAACGCTCCTCATGATGCTTTTCGATTGCCCCGACCATGCGGAATTTTGCAGCCAGCTCCGCAAATCCCTCTGCCTCGGCTGTCCTGGCAAACTCCTCATACATGTCCGTCCACTCGTGGTTTTCCCCGTCAGCCGCCGCACCGAGATTTTCCTGGGTGGTTCCGATGCCGTTCAATTCCTTGAACCACATTTTTGCATGTTCCTTCTCATTGTCGGCAGTTTTGAGAAACAGGGCTGAAATCTGCTCCATGCCCTCCTTCTTTGCAACAGAAGCAAAGTAAGTATACTTGTTCCTTGCCTGTGACTCCCCGGCAAATGCCGCCTCGAGATTTTTCTCTGTCTGCGTTCCCGCATACTTGTTTGTTTTCATAGTGCCTCCTTATTAATTATAAATCGTTAATCCGCAGACCGGTCTCACTGCGGCACAGAAAAACACGCCCCATGCACTTCCTCATCGGCATATTTTCTCTGCATGGACTGTTCATATAAACAAGACCACGTTCATTTTAATTATAGCTGTCTGGCTTTTTTTGTCAACACCATTACGGTTTTTTATAACAGTTCCGTTCCTCATCCCATTCATAAAACATCTGCTCTTCCTCCCCGATGGCATTGTTCCAGACATGCACGGAAAAAGATGTCCCGGTTCCGCTCTCCAATTCCACGGAAAACTCCCCAGGGCTGTCATTTGGAATATCCCGGCACAAGAGTCCAATCGTTCCATCCTTCCATATCGTGTACAGGGCATAGACATTCATGGACGAGGACGCGGCAGCGCCTATTGTAAAATCCGGGCAGGCATCCTTGTTGTAGTCCCTCTCGACAAGCTCAAACGCACCGGGAAAATTCATGTTACTGCCGACATCAAAGTCCTGCGCAAGACTGCGTTCGGATAAAATGTGACCTTCCCTGTCCACCACACGGAGGTAATATTCTCCCCTGAAATTTTCCTCATAGACCCCCATCCCCGGCACAAATTCCTCCTCACTCCCATATGTTCCACTGTCAAGCCATAACCCGACACTGACCAGCTGCCCGCCTGTCTCCATGATGCGGCTGCACAGCAGATAATCCGTCAAGCTCCAGCAGCTGTCCTCGCCAGCCGGCTCCTCCGAAAACTCCTCGTTGGTGCGCATCCACCTGTCAATGACATATCTGCCATCCTTGTATCCAAGCACTGCAAACAGACCACAGTCCGACCATTTGTCAAACAGATGCACCTTACATACAAGCCGTGTGCCCTCGTCTTTTTCCAAAAGATAATTGTCCCACACGACACAGTCCTCCACTGCATTGCCATAATATCTGTCATACGCCAGAGAATCCCACTGTACTGTAGGAATCGGAACCACCGTTTCGTACCATCCATCCTCCACGGATACCTGAATCAGCCCGTCGCGGACAGTCTGATACCGCACCGAAACGCTCTGGCTGCAATCCGCATCCTTTTCACGGAATGGCAGGACTGCTTTTTTATAACCATCACCCTGCTTCTCGTACACCGCCATGCCGCCAGCCCCGCGCATGTCCGTGCTTGCCCCATACAAAAACGAAAGAACCATTTCAATATTTCCGTCGCCGTTGATATCAGCAGACTTGATATTGAGAAATGCAGTGCCAGAGACGCCGCAGTCCATCGCAATCACATCCCCGTTTCCAAACTCAATGCGGTAGAAATTGGCATCGGCATCTTCCCTGTACTCCTTATATACCCTGTCCACCTTGCCATCCCTGTCATAATCCTGTCCGACAAAGCTCTCATAATCCCCCCATCCGACGCATTCGTCCTGATATCCTGTATAATCATAATTGAATATCCCATATTCTTTTATGGCACTTTCTGCATCTGCCGTTTCCATTACTGTTTCCATTGCCGTCTCACGCGGAACCATTTCTCTGCCCTGCATGCCGCAGCCCGCCATAACACATCCTGCTGCCGCAGCCAAGGCTGCATATCGTCTTTTCCACACTGCCATTTCCTCCTTTCGCATCTTTTTCAACAAAAGTATATGAAACGATTGCATCATTTTTGCATCACGGACACCCACCATATCTCTTTACGTTTCCCACCGAAACAGATATAATAGTTTTATAACCAACTCAAAAACAGGAGGCAGTGCCTTATGAAGCGAAAACATAAAATCTATCTGGGCATGACGATTTTCCTGCTCACTATCTATATCGGGCTTCTTGCCATTCTCTGCCTGTCGGAATACAGCGACAGCACGGCTACAATCCGTTCCTTCGGGGATGCATTCTGGTACTCCATTGTCACGCTGACCACCGTCGGCTACGGCGACCTGACTCCGGTGACGCCCCTGGGGCAGGCAGTCGGTATCATTTTTCTGCTGATGTCCGCCGGCATCATGATGACATTATTCGGCGCTGCCGTGTCCTTTGTCACCAGCGAGGGACTCCCGCTCTTTCTGCTCGGTTTCCAGCGCCATAAAAACTGGTACTATTTTGCCGACTGCGGTGTGGAATCCTGTACGCTTGCCGCAAATATTTATCGTGAAGATTCGGACAGCGTCATCATTTTTGGAGAAAAAAGGGATGAGCAGACAGAGTTTCCAGACTATCCATGCCTGTTTATCAGCGCATCCCCCGCCAGAATCGTAGCACACAAAAAAAATATCGGTTCCATGTGCAGAATTTTCCTGATGCGGGAAAACGACATCGGCACCAATCCCCGCGCGGTTGACCTGCATTTGCTGCCTGTACAGGTATATGCCAGGACGACTAACGGACAGGACCACCTCGCAGGAAACATTAATTTTTTCCACAGTTACGACTGCTGCGCCAGACAGTACTGGCATTCCAAACCGCTGTGCAGCGCGGAAAACACCATTGTGATTATCGGCTTCGGCAACTATGGGCACTGTATCCTCGAGCGTGCAATCCTGACAAATATTATCTCCGTGAACCAGCATGTGGCATATCACATTTTTGGTGACGCGGCAGAATTCCTTGCCGTGCACAGCCATCTGCACAAGACCTTTTCCATAGGAAAAGCATCCGGGATAACGGATTCCCTGATATTTCATGAAGAATCGTGGGAACCAAACCATGCACTCATAGGCCAGGCAGACCGCATCATCATCTGTCCTGATGACGAGCCGGAAGGGTGGAACATCTACTGGCGGCTCAGCAGCTACTATCAGGTGCACGGTCAAATCCACCTGCACAGTAACCGAAAAACGCCTGGCGTGACATATTTCGGTACAAACGAGGAAATCTACACGCCAAACCAGATTATGCGCACCACGCTGAACAAAGCTGCCATCACGATAAACGAGCTATTTTGCAGGGCTGTCTCCTACCCCACAAAAACATGGGAAGAGCTTGACGCCTTCCACCGGGAATCCAAAATAGCCGCCGCCGACCACATTCTGATGAAAATACGCGTTCTCCTGAAGGATGAAACCATCACGGAACTGACGCCTGAGATTACCCAAAAGGCTTACCAGAGATACTGTGAAACCAAAAAATCCAAAACTGTACACGATATGTACCGCAGGCTGGACCATACACGTTGGCTTCGTTTTTATACATATTACAACTGGCGCTACGGTCCTGCGCGGAACGATATCGCAAGGCAGCATCCCATGCTTTGCCCTTATGAAAATTTAACGCCGGAACAAAAAAGGGAACGCGATGCCGCCTGGGAACTGCTGGGAAGCCTTGCCCGGGAGCTGTGAGCAGGGCGGTCATATTCACCCCGCCCTCTCATACACCGCATCCAGCGCACCATCGGCAAACACAAACCCATAACGGTTACCGTCAAGCAGCTCATTTGCCCAGTAAATGCCGTTCCACTCACGCGCCTCGTATGTAAAATCGCTTGCAAACTGCGACCGGATCTCCTCCATGCTCATTCCCACCATAAAACGGTTGTTGCGGCTTCCGCCCCCTTCCTGTATAAAAATCTCGTCCAGACCGCCCTTCTCGTCAAATTCGAGACGATAGCGGTTGTCCTCTGCCACAATGACATAGTTTTCCCATGTCGGCGTGTGGTCTTGCGTATTGCTGTACTCTTCATATACCTCAAAATACCGTATTCTGTTTTTTGTCAAAAATTCCCGCACACGCGATGCATCCATCCCCCATGCAAGTCCGTTTAATCGTTCCCTAAGCCGCCGTTCATCATATTCTTCGAGCGCAATCGGCACAAAGGTATCAGAATACATGCCCGTGCTTGTCTGCACCAGGTCGCCTGTGACCCGGATTTCCTTTTCCTTGTCTCCAAGGTCTTTTCCCACGCCTACCATGGTTCCGTCTGTGAGCCGGGCAAACAGATTAAAGTGATAGCTTGTGTCGTACCTTCCCATTCTGGGTATTTCCTGCAAGGAGCTGTTCCCTGCGATTTTTTCCACCCACACCATCCTGACATCCTCAAGTACTTTTTTCGGCATGCGTACAAAATCATCGCCTGTAACAGGCGTCCCGCACTCCCCGAAAAGATTCCGTCCCCATGTATAGAGGCTTCCGTCTGCACTGATGGCGGCGCCCGTCATGCTGCCTGTCGTTGCGTAGATACAGTTTTCCAGTATTTTCCTCGGGCGGACATAGAGCATCTTCGCCGGATTCCTGTCATCCTCCACCCCTTTTTGATAATCATTGTCATCACATATTGTTGTGTGGTAGGCGCCGCAGAACTGTCCCCACCACCACACATTCCCATCCCTGTCAAGGGCGGCAATGCATTCCCTGCCCGCGCGGGCATATGCCACATTTTCCATCAGCAGTGCAGGCTCTGTAACTGGCTTATAATAAAGGATTTCGCCGTCCTGCTCTGCGCCGAGCAGCCCCAGCATATTTGAGCCTAAACCGTACAGACTGCCGTCCTCCGTGAGATAAACACAGAAATATCCGTTTCCGGAACAGTCCACGGTCACTACATGCTCCGCGATTTTAACCGGTTCCAGGTAAAAATTTTCTACGCTCACATCCTCCATTCCCAGCTGTCCGTATTCGTTTTTCCCATATCCCCACAGAACCTTATTTTCATCTATAAAATAGCGGTTATCGACAATCACTCTATTGGTGATATAGTAATCCGCCAGGTCAAATGGGTCTTTCACGAAAACGGCATCCATATCATCAACGTAAAATGTGGGCAGTTCCTCCTCCGGCTGCGCATGCCCTTCCATGCTTTCCTGTGGCTGTGCGGACGGTTTTTCTGACTGCACAGTGCCCCTTCCGTCTTTTCCGGAATTCTCCTGACCGGACAGCACCCACATGCTGCTTCCCGCCATGGCACCGAAAACCAGCGCGCCCATGACAAGATATCCCCACCTGTTTTTTACCGCAAACATATTTTGAATCCTTCGTCTTGCTGCCCTTTTTTCTGTAAAAATAGAAGTGCCGTGCACGATATCGCGCACGCGTTTTTTTGCCATATGGCTGAGCACGACCGTTCCGTACACTTTTCTCTGCGCTGGCGTCAGCCGGCACATCACCTGTGTGTCGCAGACACACTCCACATCCTGGTACGCCAGCTTCTCCATCAGCCACATTCCCGGATTAAACCAGTACAAATCACACACAAGCATCATCAGGAGCTTGTACCACAAATCCCCGTTTTTCAGGTGCTGCATCTCATGGCGGAAAATCATGTCAAGCTCCGCCTCCGTGTATGGAATGTCCGGCATCAGTAACAGGGTGTGTCTGTACCCCAGCAGCATCGGGGAGCCAAGATTGTCACAGATACGTATTGGCGGCACTGACCGGATGCCGTACTCCTCGCAGACTGCCGCAAGCCGCGCGCGCAGCCGCTGTTCTGTACAGTGCCGGGAATTTAGCCTGAGACGCTCCCTTACGTTCAAAAAGCCTATGACATGGTATCCTGTCCTTATCAGGGCGCCCGAAATCCAGAGCGCGAGCAGCAGCCATTTTGCATGATACAGCTTTTGGAGAAAACCTGTCCAAATTTCTGTCACCGCGCTGGCGCCTGTTTTTACGACTGTCCGAGAAACTTCTGCGCCATTTGGGACATTCCCTGTTTCCTGTGCGTATGCTGCGTTTTCTTCCGGACTGACTTCAGTTTTTTTTGCATTCCCTTGTATCGCATTTTCATTCACATTTCTCCCTGCATTCTGTTCCATAGCACTCTCCATGGAATCCAGTTTTTCTTCGTCGCCATTGTCCCGCATCGTTTCATCAGACATGGGCAGATGAACCTGTAAAAAATGCGATGGCTGCTGCCCATAAATTTCTCCCAGAAGTAGCCGTACCGGAACCAGCAGCCGCACAGCCAGAATCATCCAGAGGATTTTGCGCCACCTGTAACCGATTTTGGTTCCAGCCATGCAGGGGACTGCCCAGGCTGTCAGGACAATCACGTCGACAGCCAGCAGCGTGCCAAGCAGATAAACCAGATGTGTTTCCACAAAATCACCTCCTACTGCTCCCCATCTGGAACATCCTCGTCAAAATCCCTGTACAAAATCTGTTCCGCATAGTCATCCTCCAACTGCATATTGCTCAGGTAGACCGACACATTGACATCTGGCATCTCTTCGTCATACAGAAAACCACTTCCTGACATATCTGTCATAAATTTTCTACCGTATTTTTCTTCCAGATAGTGAATCTTTACCTCATCCGTCAGTTCCGCCGGTGTCTTAAAGAGAAACGCCACCGGACGATAATATGAGTACCCTGCCAGATACATAAATTCCGATTCATCCTGCACAAGCAGATTTGGTGCAATCATCCGCTCCTCGTGTACGCCAAAAAGAATAAACAGCCCTGCCAGATATGCCCACAACAGATATCCCCCTGCTGCTGCCATTGAAATGATACTCTTAAAAACAGCGTGCATACGTTCCCTTCGCTGAATCCATGCCACAAAAATCACTACCATTAGCAACGGTGTTAAAAGCAGCAGGATTCCCTGTCCTAACACGTCTGCCCATGTGCGAAACGACAAGCTAGCACTCGGAAGGACTGATGACAGTACAATATAAAATATGGAAATACAAATCATAACAACTGTAACCTTTTTCAATTTTCTCATTCTATACTCCATCCCTATTTATCCCTCTCCGTTCCTGCCTGCTCGTCGATAAACGCCTGCAGTTCGGCAATCTCCCTGTCATCCAGCCCTTTTCCGTCATACAGTGCCGTGACAAAATTTTTGAGCGAGCTGCCAAACATCTTGTCCAGAACGCGCTGCCCTTCCTCCTTCAGATACGCTGATTTCTCCACCAGTGCATTGTAATAATTGATGTTGCCTTGTTTTTCCTTGCGCAGGAATCCCCTCTTTTCCAGCCGTGAAAGCAGTGACAGGATCGTGCTCGGCACAACGTCCCTGCCATTTTGCATTCTCATCTCGATATCCATCCGGGAAACCGGCTGCCCCGCATCCCAGATTACCATCATCAGTTCCAGCTCCGCATCCGGTATTTTTTTCATAATATGCACCTCACTCTCTTTTTTCCATTCTTTACTCAAACCGCAAATGTAGTGTCTTTTTATTTTAGACAAGCGTCTAATTGCAAGGAAAAGATATCTTAGACATTTGTCTAAATGTAGGATAACATAATGCAGGCGCTCTGTCAATGCCTGGACAAAAGTGCCTGCATATAAAGACATCCAGTATCCATATTATCACGCGCGCACCGAAAACTTCGGCTTTCCGTCAAAAATATGTACCTTCGCAAGCGCCCCCCTGACATGCCCCAGCGGCTCGCCAATATCATGCTCCATGGCAAACCGGTACTCCCCCTCCGTGATTGGTACCACCCACAGTAAATTGATTTTCTTTTGTTAATGATAATATAGCAGTTTCTTCCTGCCTTTGCCCACCCGAAATCATGAAGCATAATTTGATAATCAAAAGACTCTCTCTCATTAACAAGTGCAATATTAGGTAAACATTGTAATACTTCGCTATGTGGATGCCCATATCTATTGACTATGCCATAGGAAAAAACATACATTCCTGCAGTTAAATCAATAAAATATCGTATATTCTTATTTTCAGAACCATGGTGCGGAAACTGTATCAATAGATAAGACTTCTCCTCCTCTATCCTCTCATCAAACAATTCTAAATGTTCATTATCTTTTATTTCTATATCACCTGTCAAAAAAGTTTCCACAATAGTATCGTAAATAAAAGAATCACCACAATACATTTCGTAAAAATATTTCATATGACCAATTTTCCCTTTAATTTGGTAAAAATCAAAAATACTAGTATAAAAGAAAATAAATAACTGACACAAATAGCATTATGGTGTATAAT
>ERZ778504.413-NODE-413-length-45616-cov-6.812713_pt1 | contig 45616 bp, 30 predicted proteins | sample MGYA00510046_ERZ778504 | MGnify/ENA primary metagenome ERZ778504 (study PRJEB29527, sample SAMN07138964) | mouse gut metagenome | material: feces | host: mouse | place: China:Nanjing | collected 2016-01-25 ...
AACTTTTCTACCGCTTCCTTCATCTGGGCGTCAGACAAAACGGGAGTTAAAATGAAAACGGTTTCGTACTTCATGTTTTGTTAATGATTTAATTGATTAAGTGTGCTTTAGGTGCACTATGTACCAAAAGCGCCGCAAAGGTAAGCATAATTTTTCAAATACGCAACCGTGCGTGCGCAAGAGCTTGGTTGTGAGTGTTGTGGAAGGGGGACGCGCCTAATGTATGGCACATATATATGATGCACCTAATGTACAGAACCTATATATAATAAGGTGGCGGTCAGTTGGGGCTGATGAAGCGGAGGGGTTTGGGCAGACGGCGGTCGGCGTTGCAGCAGCGGGCAAATTGCCTCAGGATACCTAAGGTTTTGTCGCTTGGCTGTGGCTGTTGTCGGTCTGTAATGGGTTTCTTTCGAGGTTTCATCGGTAGTATAACGCCCGGCAGTGCCATATTATTGTATGGCGTTGTGTAAAAATGTCGGGAGGGGGCGCTACACGCTGCATTGCTACATTGCGAGCGCGGCTGCTATCGCGCCCGCGGCGTCGGCATCTTTCATTATCACAGTGCCTTTGCCGTCAAGGAGATATATGCTGGGTATGGCGCGGAGGCTGTATAGCTCCTGCTCGGTGATTTTGCCTCCGGGATTTATGGCATCAATCCATTTGCCGGGGATTTTGCCTGCTGCGGTGGCGTACATGTCTTCGTCGCCATCGGGGTATACAGCTATTATTCTGACACGACCTGAGGTAAGGGCGGCATGCAGTGCGCCGTCGTTGTCCATGTGGCTTATGATGCGGGAGCAGTTGTCGCATTCGGGGTCGTAGAACATGAGTATGACTGCGGTGGCTCCGGCGCATTCTTTGAGCAGTGTTGTTTTTTTGCCGGCGCGGGTTATCATGTCGAAGTCGACGGCTGTTGTGCCCTGTCGGTTTTTGCAGGCGTCTTCGAGCTGGGCGGTGTATCTGGCTCTCAGCGCGTTGTCAATGAAGGGGCTGCCTGTAATAGCTTCGAGGAATGGGATATATGCTTCTTCGGAGAGCATCGGCGATTCGGGGTCGTACAGGTATTTGTCGGCTGTTTCGGCGAGCAGGTTATAGGCAGTGCGGTCAGCTTCGGCTTTTTTCATGAGAGCCGCCGCTGCGCCGGAAAGGGTGGTGCGGGTGTCGATTAGGGGGAACAGGCTGGCGAAGTTCGCGAAATTCTGTTCAATGAAAGCTGTGTCGTGGCTTAGCGTTGTGTCGGCGAAGTCCATGCTGTCCCAGAAGTGGGTCACAATGTAGGCGGCTCGCTGTTCGGGTACGGTGATGTGAGCGGGAATCTGCGGCAGCGGCAGTTGAGCCGGTTCTTCGGGGAGCGGCGCGGTTGTTGCAGCGGCAGTGGGTGTAGTGCGGGAAGGAGAGGCAGCGGTTGTGCCGGTCTGGGCGCATCCCGCAAGGGCTATTGCTCCTGCGGCGAGAGTGGCGGTGAAAATTCTCATAGCTGAGGCTCAATCATGCGTGCGATGTATTTGCCGATGATGTCGAACTCAAGGTTGACTTTGTCGCCGGGGGCGATGCGGCAGAAGTTTGTGTTTTCAAAGGTGTAGGGGATGATAGCCACGCGGAAGCTGCCAGGCTCGCTGTCGCATACTGTGAGGCTGACACCGTTTACGGTCACGCTGCCTTTTTCTACGGTCACATAGCCTTTGCGTTTGAGCGCGAGGTCTTCGTTGTAGACAAATTTGAAGTATGTGCTTCCGTCTACCTCTTCAACGCTTTGGCAGAGTGCGGTTGTGTCAACGTGTCCCTGCACAATGTGTCCGTCAAGGCGTCCGTCGAGTTTCATGCTTCGTTCGAGGTTTATAAGGTCTCCTTCTTTGAGCGAGCCGAGGTTTGAGCGGTCAAGTGTTTCGGCGATTGCGGTGACGGTGTATGTGCTGTCGCCGTGGAGTTCCACTACTGTGAGGCACACGCCGTTGTGAGCGACGGACTGGTCAATTGTGAGTTCGTCGGCAAAAGAGCATTTTACTCTGAGCTGCAGATTGCCTCCCTGTCTTGTGGCGGCGATGACTGTTGCCGCTTCTTCTACTATTCCGGAAAACATGGTTTTTGTGTAGGGGTCTTTGTTTGTTAGCGCCGCATTGTCGGAACGGCGGGGTGTATCGGGTGCAAATGTAGTTTATTTCGGTGTAAAAGGCAAACGGTGCAAAGGTGCAATTTCGCATGAATCGGTGTTGGCGGCGGTGTAACTTTGCGGTAAGAATAAACCCTATGAATGAAATTATGACTATGACATTGACACACGAGATTGTGAGGTCCGGCGCTATGCTCGCCGGGCTGCTTGCGGTGGATTACGCCGGTGTGTTTGTGGCTTTGCTCGCCGACCTGCGCAGCGGTGTAGCCAAGGCAAAGCGCCTGTCGCAGCCGCTCACTTCGCGGGGCTTCCGCTCAACGGTGGACAAGGCGTGCCGCTATTATCTGACTCTTTTCGCCATGACTGCCATTGATGCTATGCTTGTTGCGGCGGTGATGTTTTTGAGAGAGTTTACCGACTGGAACATACCTCCGTTTCCGCTGTTTACGACTGTCGGAGCGATAGGGCTTGGAGTGATAGAGCTGAAAAGTATTATGGAAAACACGAACAGCGGAGTTGCTCTACGCGATGCCGCGACAACACTCAAGGGGCTTCTTGCAGACCCGGAAATTCGTAAAATTGCGGAAAAGTTGCTAAATAAAGATAAATAAATTAAATGGAATGTTAAATATTGCACTGAGGAGTGCGTAATAGCCGTTGCTTCGGGTGGCGGTGTGAAAAGAATTTGTACCTTTGCAGAGAATAAGTCACGGAGGAGGCGAGCAGCTTCCTCCTTTTATATATAATATGATAGACAAGCAGAAACTATATGAGATTGTAGAGGCGGCAATATCCGGCACGGATGCCTTTATAGTCGACATCACTGTAAGCGCCGACAACTCGATAGCAGTGGTCCTTGACAGCCCTACCGGGGTAGACCTTGACGATTGTGTTGAGATTACCCGAAAAATCGAGAGTGTGTTTGACCGCGATGTGGAGGATTACGCCCTTGAGGTGGGTTCCGCCGGGCTGACGGCTCCGTTCAAGGTAGCAGGTCAGTATCTGAAGAATGTGGGCAACCCGGTTGAGGTGCTGACCCGCGACGGGCGTAAGCTACGCGGTGTGCTGAAGGCGTTCAACGCCGAAGCCGGCGAGTTTGTGCTGACCGTGACGAAAAAGGTGAAGGAGCCGGGCATGAAGCGTCCTGTCATGAAGGATGAGGACGAGACAATAGCTGTGGACGACACCAAGGATGTGAGATATTACATAGATTTCAAATAAAAAACATACACCATATAATTCATGGCCAAGAAAGAAGAAGCTCCCAATATGGTGGAGCGGTTTGCCGAGTTCAAAGAGCTTAAGAACATCGACAAGACCACAATGATAAGTGTGCTCGAGGAATCGTTTCGCAATGTGCTTGCCAAGATGTTCGGCACAGACGAGAACCTCGATGTGATTATGAACCCCGACAAGGGCGACGTGCAGATTTTCCAGAATCTGGAGGTTGTGCCTGACGGCGAAGTGACCGACCCGAATCTGCAGATAAGCCTTTCGGATGCGCGCGCCGACCAGGACCCTGACGCGGAGATTGGCGACGAGCACACCCGTGAAATCATATTTGCCGATTTCGGCCGCCGCGCCATACTGAATCTTCGCCAGACACTCCAGAGCAAGATTCTCGATTTGCAGAAAGAGGCTATCTACGCCAAATTCTCCGAGCTTCAGGGCGAGATAGTGACCGGCGAGGTGTACCAGACATGGAGCCGCGAGACTCTTCTGCTCGACGACGACAAGATAGAGCTTCTGCTGCCCAAGAGCGAAAGCATACCGGGCGACTATTTCCGCAAGGGCGAGACAGTGCGCGCGGTTGTGGAGAATGTCGACAACAAGAACAACAACCCGAAAATCACGGTTTCGCGCACAAGCGAAAACTTCCTGCGCCGCCTGTTTGAACTGGAGGTGCCTGAGATTCACGACGGTCTTATCAACATCCGCGCCGTTGCCCGCATACCGGGCGAAAGAGCCAAGATTGCCGTGGAGAGCTATGACGACCGCATAGACCCGGTAGGCGCCTGCGTCGGAGTGAAGGGCAGCCGTATTCACGGAATAGTGCGTGAGCTCCGCAATGAAAACATAGATGTAATCAACTATACATCCAACCCGTCGCTGTTTATACAGCGCGCCCTCAGTCCGGCAAAAGTATCGTCGATACGCATAGACGAGGAGGAGAAGAAAGCCGAGGTATTCCTGCGCCCCGAAGAGGTTTCGCTTGCAATCGGCAAGGGAGGCCTGAACATCAAGCTCGCCTCGATGCTTACCGGCTATGTCATCGATGTGTACCGCGACAACGAGGAGTCGTTTGAGGAGGATATCTATCTCGATGAGTTCAAGGACGAAATCGAACCGTGGATAATCGATGCCCTCAAGAACCTCGGACTTGTCACCGCGAAGGCAGTGCTGAACGCGCCCCGCGAGATGATGATAGAGAAAGCGGACCTTGAAGAGACAACGGTGGACAATATCTTGGCTGTGCTCCGCGCCGAGTTCGAGGAAGAGCCCGAGGCTCAGGAAGAAGCCGGCGACGAGAACGAGGCAGAACCCGCCGAGTGATACCAGTCTGCCAACAAACAACTAAAAAACTAAAAAATCCTACATGCCGAGAACCAAAATAAGTAAAGCAGCGACAGACCTCAATGTGGCAGTGCCGACAATCATCGAGTTTCTGCGCAAAAAAGGAATCACAGTCGACGACAGTCCCAATGCAAGGATTGACGAGGATGTGTATGACATTCTTGTCAAGGAATACAAGCCCGACCGCACTCTGAAGACACAGAGCGAGCAGCAGAAGGTAGACCGCCAGGCTGCAAAAGCGAAAACAGTGTCCGCTCCGCGTAGCGAAGAAATCAAGACCGCGCCCGCAGAGGCGCCCAAGGGTCCCAAGGTGGTCGGCAAAATAGACCTGTCAACCGGCAAGCCCGCCAATACGGCAGCGAAGGCTCCGGAGGCAAAGGCAGCGGCGCCCGCACCCGCTCCCGCGCCTGCCGCACCTGTGCAGAAGCCTGCCGCTCCGGCTGAGGAGAAAGCTGCGCCGGCGGCACCTGCTGCTCCTGCCGCCGAGGTAAAGAACCCGGAGGCACCCAAGGCAGAGGCACCCAAAGCGGAGACCCCGAAGGCAGAGGCTCCAAAGCCCGCCGCACCCGCTGTAAAAGCGGAAGCGCCCGCCGCACCCAAGGCACCCGCCGCGCCGGCACCGAAACCCGAGGCTGCTGCTGAAGCAAAACCCGAACCCGCAGCCAAAAGCACGGAACCGGAGGTGTTTACTCTCGGAGTACCCAAGGTGGGCCCACAGATAAATGTAATCGGCAAGATAGACCTTTCGACCCTGAACCAGTCGACCCGCCCCAAGAAGAAGGGCAAGGAGGAGCGCCGCGGCGCAGCAAAACCGGGTGCTCCCGGAGCAGCCGGCGCAGGCGACCGCAAGAAGCGCAAACGCATCGGCGGCAAGGAAAAGATAGATATAGAGAACCCCGGTCAGCAGGTGGCTCCCGCCCAGCGCGGCGCATCCGGCGGTGGACGTAACGGTGGCGATGACCGCCGTGGAAACTCACGCGGCGGAGGCAGAGACAGAAACCGTCACCAGCCTCATGTCGAGGTGAGCGAAGAGGATGTGCAGAAGCAGGTCAAGGAGACACTCGCACGCCTCACCAGCAAGGACAAGGGTCAGAAAAAAGGTGTTAAATGGCGCAAGGAAAAACGTGAGGCTGTGGCAAACCGCGAGCGCGAGGCCCAGGAGCTGGAGGCAGCTGAAAGCAAGGTGCTCAAGCTCACGGAGTTCGTTACCGCCAATGACCTTGCCTCGATGATGAATGTGCCTATCAACAACGTCATAGCCACATGTATGAGCCTCGGTGTGATGGTGAGCATCAACCAGCGTCTCGACGCGGAGACTATCAACATTGTTGCCGAGGAGTTCGGATTCCAGACCGAGTATGTCAGCGCCGAAGTGGTCGAGGCTATATCTCAGGAGGACGATGACGAAAGTATGCTCGAATCGCGCCCGCCTATTGTCACCGTGATGGGTCATGTCGACCACGGCAAAACCTCGCTTCTCGACTATATCCGCAACGCGAATGTAATTGCCGGCGAGGCAGGCGGCATCACGCAGCATATCGGCGCGTATAATGTGAAGCTGTCTGACGGCAGACGAATCACATTCCTTGACACTCCGGGTCACGAGGCGTTTACCGCGATGCGTGCCCGTGGAGCCAAGGTTACCGACCTGTGTATCATCATAGTTGCGGCAGACGACAATGTGATGCCGCAGACAGTGGAGGCTATCAACCATGCCTCTGCAGCCGGTGTGCCTATCGTCTTTGCCATAAACAAGATAGACAAGCCCGCCGCCAATCCCGACAAGGTTAAGGAGGAGCTTGCCAACATGAACTATCTCGTAGAGGAGTGGGGCGGCAAGTACCAGAGCCAGGACATTTCCGCCAAGAAGGGCATCGGCGTGGAAGAGCTTATGGAAAAGGTGCTTCTTGAAGCCGAGATGCTTGACCTGAAAGCCAATCCGAACCGCAACGCTGTGGGCTCAATAATAGAGTCGTCGCTTGACAAGGGCAGGGGCTACATAGCCACAGTGCTTGTGCAGAACGGCACCCTGCGTGTGGGCGACACCATTCTCGCCGGCACACACTTCGGCAAGGTCAAGGCAATGTTCAATGAACGCAACCAGCGCATTACCGAGGCGGGTCCCGCCGCGCCGGCGCTTATCTTAGGTCTTAACGGCGCACCGACAGCGGGCGATACATTCAATGTGATGTCGTCTGAGCAGGAGGCGCGCGAAATCGCCACCAAGCGCGAGCAACTTCAGCGCGAGCTGGGTCTGCGTACCAAGAAGATACTCACACTCGACGATATAGGCAGACGCCGCGCAATCGGCAACTTCCAGGAGCTGAATATAATTGTAAAAGGCGACGTGGACGGCTCAATCGAGGCGCTTTCCGACTCGCTCATCAAGCTCTCGACACCTGAAATACAGGTGAATGTGCTTCACAAGGCAGTAGGTGCCATCTCCGAAAGCGATGTCACACTCGCCGCCGCTTCCGATGCCATAATCATAGGCTTCCAGGTGCGCCCGAGCGTGGCAGCACGCCGCGCCGCAGAGAAGGAGGGTGTGGAAATACGCCTCTACTCAGTAATCTATCAGGCGATAGAGGAGGTGAAGGACGCAATGGAAGGTATGCTCGCTCCGGAAATCAAGGAGGAGGTTACCGGTACCGCCGAGGTGCTTCAAGCATATCACATCTCCAAGGTGGGCACAATCGCTGGCTGTATTGTGCGCGAGGGTCGCATCAAGCGTTCGTGCAAGGTGCGCCTGATTCGCGACGGCATTGTGAGATATACCGGCGACCTCGGTTCGCTCAAGCGCTTCAAGGATGATGTCAAGGAGGTTGTGAGCGGCTACGACTGCGGTCTGTCAATCGCAGGCTACAACGACATCCGCGAGGGCGACATGATAGAGGCGTTCGAGGAAGTCGAAGTCAAGAAAACCCTCTGACCCTGTCAGAAAACATGCATACCGCCTATCTGAACATAGGCTCCAATATCGGTGACCGTCGCGGCAATATTGCAGCGGCGGTCGCTGCCATAAAGGAGCGGCTTGATGCCGGCGCCGCAGTGTCTGCCGAGGTGGAGAGCGAGCCGTGGGGCTATTCTTCGCCCAACCCTTATATTAATATAGGTGTGGCTCTTCGCACGGAGCTGTCGCCGCTGGAGCTTCTTGGAGCGGTGCGCGACATTGAGCGGGCAATCAGCCCTGCGCCGCACCGCAATGCCGACGGCTCGTATGCCGACCGGCTTATCGACATAGACATAATAGCTGTGGACAGTCTTGTAGTGGATGTTGCCGAGCTTCAGATACCACACCCGCGCATGCACGAGCGCCGATTTGTGCTCGAACCGATGAATTGTCTGAATCCGCGGTGGATTCACCCGATTTTGGGTCTGAATCCGTCTCAGATGCTGGAAAACATACTCTTGGATTTTATGTTATAAAACATATTTAACAAATATTCACAAACGGGGGAGGTATTTGGCATCTGTGTATTAATTTTGGCTAAACTAATGTGAATGTGTTTTATCCGCTGTTAACGGAATACAACGCATTTGTAGTTAACCTTATTTACTAACTAACTTATACACAGTATGTTTCATCAACTACGCAATCTGAGCAAGAAGCTTGTGGCTATCCCCGTGCTATTGCTCACGCTATGTGCGCTGACCGGATGGAGCTTCATAGCTTCAGCAGCTCCGGCACCCGACACTGCTACGGGTGTAGTACTTGACCAGGACGGCGAGCCTATGCCGGGAGCCTCTGTAATGGTGCTTGGCACCACCCTCGGAGCTTCTACCGACATCGACGGCAAGTTTTCTATCGCCAATGTCAGGAACGGCGCATCAATCCGCATTTCTTATGTAGGCTGCAAACCCGTTACCGTGAAATGGGAGGGAACACCTCTTACCGTTTCCCTCGAAGACGACGTAGAGTCGCTTGACGAGGTTGTTGTTGTGGGTTTCGGACAGCAGAAAAAAGTAAACCTCACCGGAGCCGTGTCGGCAGTGAGCGCCAAAGAGCTCTCCAACCGCCCCGTAAGCTCTGTGTCTGACGCTCTTCAGGGTCTTGTGCCGGGCCTTAACGTGCTGTCGTCAAGCCTCGGCGGTCAGCTCAACGGCACCCGCACCATGAACATCCGCGGTACCGGTACTATCGGCACCGGTTCAAGCGTTACCCCCCTTATCCTTATCGACGGCATGGAAGGCGCCCTCGAAACCGTTAACCCGCAGGATGTGGAGAGCATCTCTATCCTCAAGGACGCCTCGGCTTCTTCTATCTACGGTATCCGCGCTGCCGGCGGTGTGATTCTTGTTACAACCAAGAAAGGCAAGGAAGGCAAAGTGACCGTCAACTACAATGACTCGTTCCGTTTCAGCCATGTAATACGCATGCCTGAAAAGATGGACTCCTACAACTATGCCATCATGATGAACGAGGGTTCTATCAACAACGGCGGCGGTCAGTGGCTTCCCGACAGCAAGGTGGAGCAAATCAAGAACTACCTTGCCAATCCCACCGGTCCCTCTATGTTCCGCAACCCCAACACCAACTATTGGGAGGTATGGGACGTTGTCGACATCATACCCATTGCCAATGTAGACTGGCTCGATGAGCATTTCGGCAAAACAGGCTTCACTCAGGAACACAACCTTTCGGTGAACGGCGGTTCTGAGAAAGTCAACTACTATTTCTCAGGCAATGTGCTTGACCAGGAGGGTATCCTTCGCTACGGCGATGACCGTCTGCGCCGCTATACTCTCAACGGACGCGCCAGCATAAAGATTACCGACTGGCTCACATTCGGCTACAGCACCCGTTGGTGGAGAAACGACTATGACGCTCCCTCGCTTATCGGCGACAACGGCTCCAACCAGTTCTACCACGACGTTATGCGCTACTGGAACATGATTCCTGTCAAGGATCCCAACAATCACTATGTTCGCGAAAGTTATATCCCCGCTCTTACCGAAGGCGGCAGATTTAAAAAGAACCAGGACCAGTTTGACCAGCAGTTCTCAATCAACGCCACTCCTCTTGCAGGGCTGAATATACACGGCGAGTTCAACTACCGTGCTTACAGCCAGAACATCCACCGCTATTATTTTCAGACCTATTCTTACGACGTGGACGACCAGCCATACGCCAACAAGGCGTCGGCAATGCCCACCAACACCTCTGTGTACGACTACAACTACAAGCAGAACTATTTCAACCCCAATGTCTACGCCGACTATAACTTCAAGGTAAACGAAGACAACAACTTCAAGGTTATGGCTGGTTTCCAGGCTGAATGGCTCAACTACAAGAACTTCTCGGCACAGCGTACCGATATTCTCAACGACATTCCCTGGCTTGACACCACAAACGGCACAGCAAGTGTTTCGGGAGGCACAGCCACATGGAGCACCGCCGGCTGGTTCGGTCGTATCAACTACGACTACAAGGGCCGTTACCTCGTGGAGGGCAACATACGCTATGACGGCACCTCGCGTTTCCGCAGCGGTCGCCGCTGGAGTACAAGCCCCTCGTTCTCTTTGGGCTGGAACATCGCGCAGGAAGAGTTCATGCAAGGTCTGCGTCCGACAGTCAACACCCTCAAGCTCCGTGGCTCATGGGGTCGTCTGGGCAACCAGAACACCAACAACTGGTATCCCACATACTCCAACATGGGCTATAGCGCCAATAGCTATGGCTGGCTCATCGGCGGTGAAAAACCGACTTATGCCACCCAGCCTTCGCTCGTGGCAAGCTCGCTCACATGGGAAAAGAACCAGACATGGGACATAGGTCTCGACTGGGGTCTGTTCAACAACCGCCTTACCGGCAGCTTTGACTACTATCAGCGCAAGACTCTCGACATGGTGGGACCCGGTCCTGACCTGCCCGACGTTCTCGGAGCCTCTGTGCCTAACGTAAACAGTGTGTCCATGACCTCCAAAGGCTGGGAAATCACTATCGGCTGGCGCGACCGCATCCAGGACTTCACCTACGGCATCAGCGCAAACCTTGCCGACTATCAGATTACTATCGACGACTATGACAACAACCCGAGCAGCCTTCTGAGCATCGGCACAGGTCAGCACGGTCCCTACTACAAAGGCGCCAAACTCGGCAATATCTGGGGCTTCAAGGTTATCGGCATCGCCAAGACTCAGGAAGAGATGGATGCCCACCTCGACGCGCTTGACGCCGCGTACACAGCCAAAAACGGTCATGCTCCCGCTCAGCCCCGCCGCGGTCAGAGCGCGCTCGGCAGCAACTGGGCGGCAGGCGACCTGATGTACGCCGACCTTGACGGCGACGGTCTTGTAAACACCGGCAGCAACACCGAAGGCAATCCCGGCGACCGTGTGATTGTCGGCAACAACACACCCCGCTACAGCTTCGGTATCAACCTTGACGCTCAGTGGAAAGGCTTTGACCTCAAAGTATTCTTCCAGGGTGTGGGCAAGCGCGATTACTGGGCTGACGGAGCGGTATTCACAGGTCCCTGCGCCAACGACCAGTGGCAGGCGGCAGGTCTTGTGCAGCACCTCGACTATTTCCGTCCCGAAGGCACAACCAACCCTCTCGGTCCCAACGTAGACGCTTACTATCCCCGTCCCAACTGGGGTGGCGGCAAGAACTTCCAGGTGTCTGACCGCTACATTCAGAACGCCGCATACGGCAGACTCAAAAACGTTACCATAGGCTACACCATTCCGCAGAACATAACACGCAAGGCTTACATTGAAAACCTCCGTGTGTTCTTCTCCGGCGAAAACCTCGCCACCATAACCAGCTTCACCGGAACAGGCGACCCCGAACTCGTCGACTCCTACTACAACGCTTACGGTTATGGCAAGGTGTACCCCCTCCAGAGAGTGCTTTCTTTCGGTCTTAACGTAACCTTCTAAAATCAACTGAATCCGATTATGAAAAAATATATCTCAGCTCTGCTTATAGGTGCTTCGATGGCGGGTCTCACATCTTGCCATGATTACCTGAACGAGCAGCCGGAATCGTCGCTGATACCGGAAACATTCTTTTCCACGGCAGACCAGCTTGCGGCATACACAATCGGCATGTACGGCAATTTCCCCGTGCATGACCAGTACTCATGGTCGCTCGGCACATTCATCATTGACAACGGCACCGACGACATGGTGGGCATGAGCGCCTCATCGCAGTGGGCGCCCGGATTGTGGCAGACACCCTCCGGCTCAGGATGGAGCTTCACATTCATACGCAACGCCAACTATTTCCTTGAAAACGCCGTGCCAAAATTTGAGGCAGGTACGATTTCCGGCAACTCCAATCAGGTAAGACAGTATATTGGCGAAGGCTATTTCCTCCGCGCCTATGCCTACTGGCTCCAGTACAGCGCCTACGGCGACTTCCCCATTGTGGAGACCGCTCTGCCCGATGACAAGGAAGTGCTTATGGATGCTTCGGTGCGTCAGCCCCGCAACAAGGTTGCCCGCTTTATTCTCAGCGATCTTGACAAGGCTATAGCGCTTCTTCCCGACAATGCCGAAGGCGGCAAACAGCGCATCAACAAGGCTTGCGCGCAGCTTCTCCGCAGCCGCGTGGCTCTCTTTGAGGGCACATGGCTCAAAAACCACAAAGGCACAGCGCTTGTGCCCGGCGGCCCCGGCTGGCCCGGCGATGCCTCGCTCCTCGGCTCTGATTTCAACATCGATGCTGAAATATCATACTTCCTCACCGAGGCTATGAACTCAGCCAAGCCGGTTGCCGACGCTGTTGTGAACAATCTCGCTACTAATACCGCGACCGCAGAGGGCTATTCCGATGCCGAGACATGCATAAACCCCTACTACGGCATGTTTACCGAAACCAACCTCGACAGCTATGCCGAAGTGCTCATGTACAAGAGCTATAACCTGAGCCAGGGCATATACTCCAACATCTACATGCAGTTCCAGCGCAACGGCGGCAACACCGGCTGGACCCGCGGACTGGTCAACAGCTTCCTCATGGAGAACGGTCTGCCTGTATATGCTCCCGGCTCCGGTTATGACGAAAACTGGGAAAACCAGGGTGTTACAGCGACTCTCCAGAACCGCGACTCACGCATACGCATCTTCACCAAGGGCGACAACAGTGTGACAGCGTTCAATACCGACGGCTCCACCGAAAACTGGGCTATGGGCTGGCTCATCAACGCTTCTTCCGAAATGCGTTGTGTAACCGGCTACGGTGTAAAAAAAGGCATGATATATCTGCCCAACCCGCAGTCTCACGACCACGGCACCCAGGGCAGCATTGTGTTCCGCGCAACCGAAGCGCTCCTCAACTATATGGAAGCATGCGTTGAGCTTACCGGATCTGTTGACGGCACAGCCGGCTCTTACTGGGCAGCTCTGCGCAACCGTGCTAAAGTCGACGCCGACTACACAAAAACCGTGGCTGCGACCGACATGACCAAGGAAGCTCTCGGCGACTGGGGCGCATACACCCGCGGCGCTCTTGTGAGTCCGTTGCTCTATAATGTGCGCCGCGAACGCCGCAACGAGCTGATGGCTGAAGGATTCCGTATGGACGACCTCCGCCGTTGGGCAGCCCTTGACCAGCTTGCCACCAATCCTTATCAGATTGAAGGCATGAAGTTCTGGGGTACTGTCTATGACAAGAAAGCGGGTGTCAACCCCATGAACCTCCACAACGCCGACGGCACAGAGTCTGTTGTCAAAGTTGACGTTGCAGGCGGTACCGGCAACATGAGCGACCCCGCAATCAGCGGTCCCTATGTTCACCCGTATCAGATTTCCAATGTCGGAAATAACTTCTTCAACGGCTTCTCCTGGACCCGTGCGCAGTATCTCTCACCCATCGGCGCAAACGCGTTCAGCAAGACAGCCACAGATTTTGATGCCGACGGTAATGTTACCTCCTCGGTGGTTTATCAGAACCCCGGCTGGTCAATCAAGGCTGGCATCGGCGCGTCCGACATCTGATTTAAATAGCAGCACAAACTGCTTGTGAAAGCAGTTACGCTCATAGACTGATCAAATAGACATGAGAGTGTGCCGGCCCCTTCGCAGGGGCGGCACACTCTCTGTGTTTTTATGTTTTACAACATGTTTAACAAGATTTCACAAATGGGGGGGGGTATTTGTCGCAGTTGATATAAATTTGCTTAACATTTATGCAATGATGTTATAAAACAGTGCATATTTTTACAACCTTATTTACTAATTAACTAATTCATTGTATGTTTCATCAACTACGCAATTGGAGCACCAGACTGGCAACACTTCCCATGCTGCTGCTCACTCTGTGTGCGCTGACCGGGTGGAGCTTTACAGCTTCCGCTGCTCCGGCGCCTGATGCAACCACCGCAACAGGTGTGGTACTTGACCAGGACGACGAGCCTATGGCAGGTGCCTCTGTTATGGTGCCTGGCACAACGAACGGCACTTCTACCGACATCGACGGCAAGTTTTCGCTTGCAAACGTCAAGACAGGTGCCTCTATCCGCATTTCTTATGTAGGCTGCAAGCCCGTGACCGTAAAATGGGAGGGCACTCCTCTTACCGTAAAGCTTGAAGACGACATCGAGTCGCTTGACGAAGTTGTCGTGGTGGGCTTCGGTGTTCAGAAGAAAGTAAACCTTACCGGCGCGGTGTCTACCGTAAGCGGCAAAGAGATTTCGGCTCGTCCGGTCAACACTGTGGCTGACGCTCTCCAGGGCATGGCTGCAGGTCTTGATGTGCTTGGCGCTTCCCGTGGCGGACAGCTCGGCGCAGCGCGCTCCATGAACATCCGCGGTACAGGCTCTATCGGCTCAGGCTCTTCTGTAAGCCCCCTTGTGCTCATCGACGGCATGGAAGGCGACATCAACCAGCTCAACCCCGCCGATGTTGAAAACATCTCCATTCTTAAGGACGCTGCCGCTTCTTCAATCTACGGTAGCCGCGCCGCAGGCGGTGTGATTCTTGTCACAACCCGCTCAGGCAAAGAAGGCAAAGTGACCGTGAACTACAGCGACTCTTTCCGCTGGAGCCATGTAACCCGCATGCCCAAAATGGCAAGCTCATGGCAGTGGGCAAACTATATGGAGGAGAGCGCCGAGGCTGCCGGCAGAATCTGGATGACCCAAGAGTATATCGACAAACTCAAAAACCCCACCGGCGAGATGTTTGTCAACCCGCAGAACGGTATGTGGGCTGTGTGGGCTGAAGACCCCTCTATCATGCCGCTCGGCAACACCGACTGGCTTGACCTCCACTTCGGCAAGACCGGTTTCAGCCAGGAGCACAACATAAGCATGAACGGCGGTAACGACAAATACGACTTCTACTTCAGCGGCAACCTCCTGAGCCAGGACGGTATTCTCCGCTACGGTGATGACAGCCAGCAACGCTACACCATCAACGCCAAAGTCAATGTCAACCTCACCAAATGGATGAAGTTCGGCTACAGCGCCCGCTGGTATCGCGGCAAGTACGACGCTCCCTCTTTCGTGAGCCAGTACGCGAGCGCTGAGCTTTACCACAACATCATGCGCTACTGGCCCAACTTCCCCGCTTACGACCCTAACGGCAACCCCGTCAAGGAATCGTTCATCGATGCCATGCAGAACGGCGGCCGATTCAATAACTGGGAAGACAAACTCGACCAGCAGTTCGCATTCCGTTTCAACCCCCTCGAAGGTCTGAACATCAACGCGGAATTCAACTACCGCTCAACCCACACCAACACCAAGCGTGCAATCCAGCAGGCTTACAGCTACAAGCCCGACGGCACTCCCTATCCTGAAAACCCCAACGGCTATCCTTACGCCGCGGGCGGTGAAGGCTCATACCTCTATATGTACAACTACCGCTCAAACTACTTCAACCCCAACATCTACGGTGACTACAGCCGCACTTTCAACGATGTGCACAACTTCAAGCTCACCGCAGGTTTCCAGAGCGAATGGTATAACTATGAGAATTTCAGCGCAGCAAACAGCGGTATCGTGAACCGTCTGCCTTACCTGAGCATGACATCCGGCAAGGATGACAAATCTGTTTCCGGCGGCGAAGCCACATGGAGTACCGCCGGCTGGTTCGGACGTATCAACTACGACTACGACGGCCGCTACATGGTTGAAGGCAACATCCGCTATGACGGATCTTCACGTTTCCGTCGCGGAAGCCGCTGGGTAACAAGCCCCTCTTTCTCTCTCGGTTGGAACGTAGCCCGCGAAAACTTCATGGAAAGCGCACGCGGCACTCTCAACACCCTCAAGCTCCGCTACTCATGGGGTAAGCTGGGCAACCAGGACACAGACAACTGGTATCCCACATACTCAAACATGGGCTACAGCGTGGCTTCAAGCGCATGGCTCGTCAATGGAGCCCACGGCACAATAGCAAGCATGCCGGGACTCATATCCTCGACTCTTACATGGGAAAAGAACCGCACATGGGACATAGGTCTTGACTGGGGTCTGTTCAACAACCGCTTCACCGGTACAATCGACTACTACAACCGCAAGACAATGGACATGGTAGGACCCGGCAAGACAATGCCTAACGTTCTCGGTGCTTCATCGCCCAACACCAACAACCTGTCAATGACAGCCAGAGGCTGGGAGCTCACAGTAAGCTGGCGCGACCGCATCCAGGACTTCAGCTACGGCATCACCGCAAACCTCTACGACCACACTATCACTGTTGACGAATATCCCAACGAAAACTATGCTCTCGGTCAGTACTACAACGGCAGAAAGCTCGGTGAGATATGGGGTTACACCACAATAGGCATAGCAAAATCGCAGGCTGAGATGGACGCCCACCTCGACCGTCTTGACGAAAACTATAAGGCGACACACGGTGAATATCCTGCCACACGCCGCGCAGGTCAGAACTTCCTCGGTACAAACTGGGGTGCCGGTGACATAATGTATGCCGACCTAAACGGCGACGGTGTCATCAACTACGGTCAGTACACCCTCAGCGACCACGGCGACTATTCTATCATTGGCAACAGCACTCCCCGCTACAGCTTCGGTCTCAACCTCGACGCTCAGTGGAAAGGCTTTGACGTGAAGGTATTCTTCCAGGGCGTAGGCAAGCGCGACTACTGGGCAAGCGGCGCTCCTTTCTGGGGTGCTACAGGCATGGGCATGTGGCAGGCTCTCTGCCTTGAGGAACACCTCGACTACTTCCGTCCCGAAGACACCACAAGCCCCTTCGGTCCCAACCTCGACGCTTACTATCCCCGCGCAAACTGGGGCACAAGCAAAAACATCCAGACTCAGACCCGTTACCTGCAGAACGCTGCATACTGCAGCCTCAAGAATGTGACTGTGGGCTACACACTGCCTCAGGCTATCACCCGCAAGGCTTACATCGAGAACCTCCGTGTGTTCTTCTCCGGTGAAAACCTCGCGCAGATGACCAGCTTCACTAAAAACGGCGACCCCGAACTCATCGAAGCCTACAACAGCTCCTATGGTTTCGGCAAGGTATATCCCCTGCAGCGTGTATTCTCAGTAGGTCTTAATGTAACATTCTAAATCAGACGCAATTATGAATAAATATATAATGGGGCTGCTGCTCGGCGCATCGTTTGCGGGACTCACCGCGTGCAACGACTTCCTCTCAGAGGAGCCGGTGGACAAAATCATCCCCGAAAATTTCTTCACTGATGCCGAAAACCTCAAGGCATACACCTTGAACTTCTATACAGTGCTCCCCAACCACAGCATGAGCGCATATAGTCTCGGCACATTCACTTCCGACAACGGTACCGACAATGTCGCTGCCTATACCGCATCCTCAAGATGGGCTCCCGGCGAATGGCGTGTAGGAACCGGCACAGACAACTGGGGCTTCGGCAACATCCGTTCTCTGAACTTTTTCATTCAGAACGCTACTGAAAAACTTGAAAATAAGCAAATTACCGGCGACCCAAATACTACCAGCCAGGCAATGGGCGAGGCTTACTTCTTCCGCGCATACGAGTACTACCGTTACTATGTGTCGGTCGGTGACTATCCCATTATCGACGAGGTTCTGCCCGAATCTGACCGCGACCTGCTCATCGAAAAGAGCAAACGCTATCCGCGCAACCAGGTTGCCCGTCATATCCTTGACGACCTCACAGCTGCCATCAACTATCTGCCCGAGACAAGCCCTTACGGCAACAACGGTCTGAACAAAGACTGCGCGCGCCTGCTCCGCAGCCGTGTGGCTCTCTTTGAAGGCACATGGCTCAAATATCACAAAGGCACCGCGCTTGTGCCCGGCGGACCCAACTGGCCCGGCGATGCTTCTCTGCTCGGCAGCTTTGACATTGACTCTGAAATCAACTATTTCCTTGGCGAGGCAATGACCGATTCCAAGGCAGTGGCTGACAAATTTGCAAGCAATCTTACCAGAAACACCGACACCGACGAGGGCATGGCTCCCGGTCTGGAGGAAATCAACCCCTACTACTGCATGTTCTGCGCCATAGACATGAACGGCTTTGACGAAGTGCTTCTTTACAAGCGCTACAACTTCAGCCTGGGTCAGGTGAGCCAGATTCAGAACCAGTTCCAGGGCAACGGCGGCGGCTGTGGCTACACCCGTGGTCTTGTGCAGAGCTATGTGATGCGCAACGGTCTGCCTATCTATGCAGCCGGTTCAGGCTATGACCCCGCATGGGAAAACGACGGTATCAGCGCAACAATTAAGGACCGCGACTCCCGTATCAAAATCTTCATGAAGGGCGACAACTCTATAATAAGCTACGGTGTCGACGGTGTGACCCCCGCCTACTGGCGTATGGGCTTGCTCCTTGACGGTATCGAATCCACAAGCTCTGTTACCGGTTTCGCAATCAAGAAAGGTCAGGGCTACGACTTCAACCAGGGTTCGGCTAACCTCCGTTCAGAAACCGGCGCTATTGTGTTCCGTGCTGTAGAGGCTCTGCTCAACTACATCGAGGCAAGTGTTGAACGCAACGGAAATGTTGACGGTGCTGCCGACGTTTACTGGCGCGCTATCCGCAACCGTGCGAAAGTCGACACCGACTACATGATTACAGTCAATGCCACCAATATGGCTGAGGAAGCCAAAGGTGACTGGGGCGCTTACTCGAACAACCAGTTTGTGAGCCCGCTGCTGTACAATGTGCGCCGCGAACGCCGCAATGAGCTTGTGGCAGAAGGCTTCCGCCTTAACGACCTCCGCCGTTGGGCTGCTCTCGACCAGCTGATTGACAACCCCTATCAGATTGAGGGTATGAAGTACTGGGGCACAGTGTATGCCGACCTTGAAAGCGACATGTGTCTGACCTCTTATTCCGGCACCAAAATGGAGGCTACCGTAGCTACCGACGGCACCGGCAACATGAGTTCTCCCACACTCAGCGCCTATGTGCGTCCCTACCAGATAAGCCAGGAAAACAACTATGTGTGGAACGGCTACACATTCAACAAGGCTCACTATCTCAGCCCTATCGGTCACGAAGCTTTTGTGAACGCTGAGGCTGTTGACGGCGACATCTCAACAACCGTGATATATCAGAATCCGGGCTGGCCTATCGACGGCGGTCAGGGCTGTATCTCGGGTTTTAACTTCAGATAATGGTTAAAGATTAGGTTTATAATCTCTTTTCACAAGCAGGGTGGACCGGATTTTTTTCGGTTCACCCTCTTTTTTGTCGACCTGTACCGGAATGCAGTCGGTATTAGTCGGATATTCTTCGTATATTTGCGCTAAATAATTGTTTTTTACCATTTAAATTAAATACCATTACCCGGTTCATGAGAAAATTGAAACTAATGGCAGCTGCAGCACTGTGTGTCGCGGCTGTGGGTTGCTCGCCCCGTGGCGAAGTGACCGCGAACTACAGTGTGGTGCCCCTTCCGCAGCAGATTACTGCCGGCGAAGGCGAAGGCTTTGTGCTTGACTCCGGCACCAGAATCGCTTACCCCGAAGGCGACAGCGCGCTGATGCGCGATGCCGAGCTCCTTGCGCAGTATATCGGTCAGATGACCGGTCTGAATCCGGAGCTGACCACCGAAACCGACGCAAAGGGTGTTATAGCGCTCGCCGCCGGATTGCAGAGCGAAAACGCCGAGGCGTATCAGCTTACAGTCACTCCCGAGGGCATATCCATTGACGGCGCCACCCCCGCAGGCACATTCTACGGTGTGCAGACTCTGCGCAAGGCTATCCCCGAGGCAGGCAAGAACAATGTCGTTTTTCCGGCTGTGACTATCACTGACGAACCTCGCTTCTCTTACCGCGGCGCTCACTTCGATGTGTCGCGCCACTTCTTCCCAGCCGACTCTGTGAAGAGCTTCATCGACATGCTCGCGCTTCACAACATCAACACCCTTCACTGGCACCTGACCGACGACCAGGGCTGGCGCATTGAAATCAAGAGCCTTCCCGAACTCACCGAAATAGGCTCAAAGCGCAAAGGCACTGTGATAGGTCACAACACCGGGGTGTACGACAGCATACCTTATGGCGGTTTCTACACCCAGGACGAGGCTCGTGACATCATAGCCTACGCCGCCGACCGTCACATAACCGTTATCCCCGAAATAGACCTTCCCGGTCACATGCTCGGAGCCCTTACCGCCTATCCCAACCTCGGCTGCACCGGCGGTCCGTATGACGTGTGGCAGATATGGGGCGTGAGCGATGATGTGCTGTGCGCCGGCAATGACTCCACCTACAAGTTCATCGACACTGTTCTCGGCGAGATAGTGGAGCTTTTCCCCAGCGAGTACATCCATGTGGGCGGCGACGAATGCCCCAAGACCCGCTGGAAAGAGTGCGCCAAGTGCCAGGCAAAAGCCAAGGCGCTCGGATTGAAGGCCGACTCTCACGGCACTGTCGAGGAGAAGTTACAGAGCCATATCATACACCACGCAAGCGATTTCCTCGCGTCAAAGGGTCGCAAGATGATTGGCTGGGACGAGACGCTTGAAGGCGGTCTCGCACCCGGAGCCATTGTGATGAGCTGGCGCGGCGAAGCCGGCGGCATTGAGGCTGCAAAGCGTGGTCACGATGTAATCATGACTCCCAACAACTACATGTACTTCGACTACTACCAGAGCCTTGACCGCGAGAATGAGCCCGAGGCCATCGGCGGATATGTGTCGGTGCAGAGAGTGTACAGCTATGAGCCCAAGCCCGAGGCGCTGACCGACGAGGAGGCGAAGCATATCATTGGAGTGCAGGCAAACCTCTGGACAGAGTACATACCCACATTCGCGCAGGTGCAGTACATGGAGCTGCCCCGCATGGCTGCCCTCGCAGAGGTGCAGTGGAGCAAGGCGCCCAAGGACTACAAGGTTTTCAGCTCACGTATGCCTCAGATGTTCAACCACTACGATGCAAACGGCTACAACTACGCCACACACATGTTTAGCGTGGCAGGCAAACTCACCACCGACATGGAAAACCATGCCGTAACCCTTGAACTGTCTACAGTCGACGACGCTCCAATACACTACACCACCGACGGCACCGAACCCGGTGAATCGTCTCCGCTCTACACCGCCCCCGTTACTCTGAATGAAACCGCTACAATCAAGGCTGTGGCAGTGCGTCCTTCCGGAAACAGCAATGTGTTTACCGACAGCATAACCTTCAACAAGGCTACAGCGCGCGAGGTTACACTCCTTACCGAACCGCACCCGCGCTACAAGGCTGCCGGCGGCGTAACTCTTGTGGACGGCAAGTTCGGCACCAACGGCTATGGTAACGGCGACTGGATTGGCTTTGCAGGCAACGACCTTGTGGCTGTAGTGGACCTCGGTGCCGACGAGCAGGTGAGCGAGGTGGCTGTGCGCACATGTGTGGCTACCGGCGACTGGGTGTTTGATGCAAGCGCTTTCGAGGTGGCTGTAAGCACCGACGGTAAAAATTTCAAAGTAGTGGCTTCGGAGACCTATCCGGCTATGACCACAAGCTCCAATGAAATATTTACCCACACACTGAAATTCGCTTCAGTAGACGCCCGCTATGTGCGTGTAACTGTAAAATCCGCTCAGATACCCTCATGGCATCCCGGCGCAGGAAAGCCCGGCTTTGTCTTTGTTGACGAGATAGAAATCAACTGACAGCCGTAAGACATATCACATAAAGGAAGGCGCGCACACCGGATACTCCGGAATGCGCGCCTTCTCTGTGCATATAAGGAAAAAGTAAAAGCTCCGCCTGCGTCAGTGAATGTCTGTTGACCTAATCCATTGTATGCGTTGATTATGATTTATGACGCAGGACGGAGCTTTTGTGGTAGAGTCATCAAACTGACTCAATTTGTTGTTTCATGGTGCTTTATTTCAACGCCTTGGCACCTCCGGTGGTAGGCCAGTTGGGGTTCTGGTACATGTTGGATGTCTCTTCGAGACGGTCGGAGGATGCTGTGGTTATATCACCGTTGCCCAACGGGTACAGGTAGTATGCTTCTGTCCATCCGAGGCCGTTGCGCAGTACGTTGGTAGAAGTCATGTTAATCTGGTAGGGACGGAGATATTTGCTGAGGTTCTTACCGGAAAGCATTGCCGAAGAGGAGCCGTCGGTGACGATGTTTTCAAAAGTCTTTACGGTATTGCCGCTGTTGTCGGTCTCAGAGTAGTCGTAGAGTTCGTCCCAGAAGTTACGTCCTTCGGGAATCCACTTTTCGGTGAGCATGCGGTCGAAAGAACGCCAACGGATAAGGTCAGCCATGCGGAGACCCTCGTTGAAGGTTTCGGCAACGCGTTCGCGGCGGATGTTGAAGAGCATCGGCGATACCTGAGTTGTGCCGGAGTAAACGCTCAGCTGGCTTTCCTGAGAAAGGTCAGTGGCGGCGATGGTTTTGGTGAAGTCGTCATCGACACCGGCGCGCTGGCGCAGTCTCTTCCAGTAATCCTGTGCGGTAGCGTCAATAGAAGTGCCGCCGTTCTTTTCACATGAAGCCTCCATGTAGTTGAGCATGGCTTCGGCGATACGGAATATAGGGCATGCGTTTACGCAGAGAATCTGGTCGTGCCAAGTCTGAGACTGGTCGTAGGTCACATATTTGCGAGCCTGGTAGCCGGTCGGGTTGCGGCATTCGGTCAGCGGGTCAATGATTGTGCCGTAGCCGTACTTTTTGTTTTTGAGGGATTCACCGAATGCGGGGTCGGTAACCTGAGTGGTGCTTTCGCCCCATACGAAGAGCTGGAGACGGTAGTCGCGGTTAGCCTTGACATCATCAACCATTTTGTCGCCTTGATAAAGGCTGCTTGCGTAGTAGGGGAGGCCGTCGGTCATGAGGAACCCGTCGACGAAATTGCGGGTCATGCCGGTACCGTCACCGATAATAGAGCGGTATGCGGCGTTGTGTTTCACATTAAGACCTGCATTGTACTCTTTCCACAGAAGCACCTCCTCGCAGTTGGCGAGAGAAGCCTGGCTGTACATTTCAAAATAGGTGTTCCAGCCGGTTATCTGACCGTATGCGGGTTCGAGAACCTTGTTGTTGGGGGTGAGCTGACGGTTGCCTACCGCAGCTTTGGCGGCAGCCATGGCTTCGTCAAGGAAGTACTCTATCTCGCTGTCAATCTGGAATGTCTTGCCGGCGTTGTAGCTCATGTCTTTGCCGGGCCAGTTAGCGTCGCCGGGCACACGTCCGGAGCCTTTGTGATATTTTTCAAAGGTAGCTTCGAACAGAGCCACACGCGAAAGAAGCAGATTTGCCACTTCGCTGCTTATGCGCTGTCCGTTCCAGTGGTCGCGGTCATACATTTTTGCTGCGGCCGTCTTGAGGTCGGAAATGATGAAGCGTGCCACTTCGTTGCGGGGTGCGCGTTTTGAAGCCTCGACAATAGCGTCGTCGTCCACTTCGAGAACTTCGGTTACAATGGGGAGGTCGCCGTACATGGCGAGAGCCCTGTAGTAGTTGAGGGCGCGGAAAAAGTAAGCCTCGCCGAGATAGTGGTCGATGTCAGTGGCGCTGCCGGTCACTTCTCCTTTTTCAACGTTCTCCTCCACCTTGTTGATGAAGTAGTTCCACACACGGATGTTGCCGTAATAGCCCTGAAGAGCCTTGCCTGTGGGAGTGAGCCAGTAGCCTTCGCCGAAATAGGTTGTGCTGCCGCTGAGAGGCAGGCAGATGTCAGTGTTTACGTCAGAGCGGTTCATGCCGCTGTTGTAGCTGGCGGTGTGGAACATCGCTCCGGAGAAAGGATTGTTGAGGTGATCGTTGATGTAGTTGTTGACATAAGCCTGCAACTGATCTGCCGACTTGTAGTAGTCCTCGGGTGTAATCTGAGTCACAGGACCGAGGTCAAGGGAGTCGTTACATGAAGAGAACATCACGGCTACGCCTGCGAACAGTCCGAATCCTAATGATTTGATATATGGTTTCATGTTTTTGTTCTGTTATATATTAAAGTTAGAAGCTGAGGTTTAGACCTACCGACCATGTGCGCTGCAGCGGATAGAGCTTACCGGAACCCCAGCCGCCGCTAAGAGCTTCGGGGTCGAATACGCTCGACATTGAAGTGATTGTGAACAGGTTGTCGCAGGAAACATAAAGGCGGCAGTTGCTGAGCCCGGCATGACGGATTACATTTGCGGGGAGAGTGTAGCCGAACTGGAAGTTTTTGCAGCGGAGATAAGACGCGTCCTGTTTGTATCGGCTCTGTACCTGCCGGTTTTTGTCGGTGTTGAAGTAAGGACGGGGATAGTAGGCGTTGGGGTTGTCCTCTGTCCAGTAGTCCATATGCTCCTCAAAAGCCGCGCTCTGCCATACACCGCCTGCTGCACCCCAGAAGTAGGGGTCGCCTCCGCCGAAGAACCAGTCGCGCTTCATGACTCCCTGGAAGAAGAACGATGCGTCGAAACCGTTCCACTGGGCGCCGAGGTTAAGACCGAATCTGTAACGGGGGGTGGTGTTGCCTATTACTGTGAGGTCGCCATGGTTTTCAAGAGTTCCGCTGCCTGAGGTCACTTCTCCGTCTCCGTTGAGGTCGCGGTACATGATGTCGCCTGCCTGCCAGTTGCTACCCCAGTTGGGTTTGTTGTTTTCCAGCCAAGCAGCCATCTGCTCGTCGGTCTGGGCGATGCCTTCTGTGGTATAGCCCCACTGTTCGCCGAGTTTCTTTCCGTTATAGTAGCCGGTTACGCTCTGTGCGCTGAATTCGCCCTCGTAGGGATAAGAGAGGATTTTGCTTGTGTTGTCCGAGATGTTGAAACGTGCTTCGTAAGACACTTTGCCTATGCGGTCGCGCCAGCCGATTTCAAATTCCCAGCCTGATGTGCGCATGTCGCAGTTGTTGGTTCTGGGAGCGTCTGTGCCGAGAACACCGCCCATAATCATAGCCGGACCAATCATGTCCTTGGTAGTGCGGGTGAACCAGTCGAAGCTACCGGTGAGGCGGTTGTTCAATGCGGCGAAGTCAAGACCTATGTTCCATGATTCAATGGTTTCCCATGTCATGAGACCGTTGATGATTGCGGGAAGTGAAGCTGTGTTCATCTGGGCGCCGTTTACAAGCCATGCGCTGTTGTTTGCGCCGAAAGACTGCTGCTGGTAGAAGGGATACCAGTCCCAGAATGAGTTATATTCGGAGCTGGTGTTGCCGAGCTGACCCCATGATGCACGAAGTTTCAGGGTGCTTATCTTTGAGATGTTTTCGTGGAAGAATGCTTCTTTGGCAATGTTCCAGCCTGCGGAGAATGAGGGGAACCATTTCCAGCGGCGGTTGGCAAGGAATCGTGATGAACCGTCGTAACGGATGTTGGCTTCAAGCATGTAGCGTCCGTCGTAGTCGTAGTTCAGACGACCGAAGTAGCCGGCGGTAGAGCGGTGGTTGTAGGTGTCAGAGGTTTCGAAGCCGTCCTGAGCCTGGTTGATGAATATTTTGTCAGGGTTTGTGAGGTTTTCACCGTAGCCGTAAAGGGCGTCGTTCTTGTACAGCTCGTAGTTCATACCTACGAGTACCTTGAAGTTGTTCAGCCCGAATGAGCGGGTGTAGTCGGTGAAAATGTTGAGGGCGTAGTAGTTCTGGCGAGAGTAGCCGTCATAGACATAAGATGTTGTGCCGTAGTCTGAATTGCGTATGAACGGCTCGTCATTTACATCGTAATAGTATACGGGGGTCATGCTGTAGGCTGTCTTGGCTGTGGAGTTGCGCATGGCGCCGTCTGCAACTATGTTCCATCCGGCAAGCGGGGTGAAAGTGAAGCGCAGCTGCTGGGTGAAGAGGTCCTGGGCTGTGTCATAGGTGCCCATGTCTTCAAGCTCTGCTATTTCCATTTCGTTCATGTAGTGTCCGTTGGGGTCGATGACCGGACAGGTCGGCCAGCGGCGGGCGATGTTGTGGTAGAAGTGACCGTCGAGGTAGAAGGGACGGGTGTAGTCGGTGCGTGTCCATTTGATGTTGTAGTCCACACGAGCCCAGTCTGCGAGCCATGCGCCGATTTTTGCGTTGGTTGTGTAGCGGTTCTGCTCGTCATGACCGTGACGGATGAGACCGTTCTGGAGGAGGTAGCTTCCGCTGATGAGCCATGTCATGCGGTCGTTGCCGCCGCTAAGGCTGAGGTTGTGCTGGGTAGAGGGAACATTCTTTTTGTAGTGTTCGGCAAACCAGTCGGTGTTTGCGAAAGCTGAGGTATAATTGTTCCATTTGCCGTTGGTGCCGGCAGTGGTGCCGTAGTATTCAGGCTGGCTGGGGTCGGTAAACTCGCCGTTCATGTATTTGACGATGTTTTCCATAACCTCGTCGGAGAATTGCTTGCTGCCGTTGTCGTTGTACTGTGCGGCGTTCCAGTAGTTGGCAAAGTCAAGAGAGTTTACCATTTTCGGCAGCTGGGTTGCGGTGCTGAAGCGTACATCGCCCGAGTAGTTGATTTTTACAGCTCCTTTCTGACCGCTCTTTGTGGTGACGAGAATAACACCGAAAGAAGCGCGTGAACCGTAGATAGAAGAAGCGGCGGCGTCTTTAAGAACTGACACGCTTTCGATGTCGTTGGGGTTCAAGGAGTTGATAGAACCTTCGATACCGTCGATGAGTACGAGGGGATTTGCCACGGAGCCGTTACCGATAGTGCCGGTACCGCGGATGTTCATGCTCATGGATGAGTTGAGCTCGCCGCCGGCGGTGGTGACACTGAGGTTAAGACCGGGGATAGCACCCTGGAGAGCCTGCTGCACGTTTGCAACCGGGCGCGACTCGAATGTCTCGGAGCCTACCATTGAGACAGCACCGGTGACATTTACTTTTTTCTGGGTGCCGTAGCCCACTACAACGACTTCGTCAAGAGCGCTGGAAAGCTCTTCGAGTGTTACATCAAGAGGGGTTCCCTCCCATTTGAGGTCGATTGTCTTGCAGCCTACATAGCTGAAGCGCAATGTGGCTCCGGGTTTTACATTTTTGATAGTGAATTCACCGTCGACGTTGGTGGTGCCACCGTTGGTGGTTCCTACAACGAGAACAGAAACTCCTACGAGAGTTTCGCCTGTTTCGTCCTTCACTATGCCGGTAGCGGTATCCGCATCCGGCGCGGGTGACGCAGATGCGCTGAACGCCCATCCGGTCAGTAAGCACAGTGTGAGAAGGTATACGGGAAAAGCCGTAAATCTTTTACTCACGTTACGAAAATAGTGATACATGATTAAATGATTGGGTTATTATTTAAGGTTGATTGGTTGTTTTCCTCACCCTGTACAAGGGAGGAATTTTGTTCAAAATATGTCAGTGTACTTGCCTTATCCGATTCAAAGGTAATTAAAGGAAATGAAACTGCATAAACTATATTTAACTACCCCCCCCCACATTTTAAGCAAAATTAACCATATTTGCATCTTATAGCGTTGTGTAATGTTAATGAAAGGCAGTTATTGACGAAAACTGCATGTGCTGTTTCTGTAGGGAGAAGCCGGTATGGAGGTTGCGGGGAAGTGGACATTGCATCAATTGCAACACCTTAATTATATATAGGGACCGGCGTAATTGCAATAATTTGGCGCGGGGCGCATCAAGAGGGCTTTTTGATTGCGCGTGTTTCAAAAAAAAACATTATCTTTGCGTGCAATAAATTCTAAAGACAAACAGGTATATGTCGTTTATTGCAGATCGCGTAAAAATGGACGGGCTGACATTCGATGATGTCCTTCTGATACCCGCCTATTCCGAGGTATTGCCTCGTGAAGTAAATCTCAAAACCAAGTTTTCACGCAACATCGAGCTTAATGTGCCTTTGGTGTCGGCGGCCATGGACACCGTCACAGAGGCTCAGCTTGCCATTGCCATTGCCCGCGAGGGAGGCATAGGTGTGATTCACAAGAACATGCCCATATCCGAGCAGGCTCGTCAGGTTCATGCGGTGAAGCGCGCTGAAAACGGCATGATTTACGACCCTGTCACCATAAAGCGCGGAAGCACTGTAGCCGATGCCCTTGCAATGATGGAGGAGTTTCACATCGGGGGTATTCCTGTTGTGGACGACAACCGCAAGCTCGTGGGCATAGTCACCAATCGAGACCTCCGTTTTGAACGCGACCTTAAACGCCCCGTTGACGAAGTGATGACCTCGGAAAATATGGTCACCACCCGTCAGAGCACCAATCTTGAGGAGGCAGCCCAGATTCTCCAGGAGCATAAGATAGAGAAACTTCCCGTTGTAGACAGCGATGGTCATCTTATCGGTCTTGTGACATACAAGGACATAACCAAGGCTAAAGACAAGCCCCATGCGTGCAAGGACAGCCGCGGCAGGCTCAGAGTGGCGGCAGGCGTAGGCGTTACCGCCGACAGCATGGAGCGTGTGGACGCTCTTGTAGAGGCTGGGGTGGACGCTATAGTCATTGACACCGCCCACGGACACAGCAAGGGGGTTATCTCCGTGCTGCGTGCGGTCAAGGAAAAATATCCGCAGATTGATGTTGTGGTAGGCAACATAGCTACCGGCGATGCTGCCAGGTATCTTGTAGAGAACGGTGCCGACGGTGTGAAAGTGGGCATAGGTCCCGGTTCAATCTGCACAACACGCGTCATTGCCGGAGTCGGAGTGCCTCAGCTCAGCGCCGTGTACGACGTGGCAAAGACTCTTGAAGGCACCGGAGTGCCTCTGATTGCCGATGGCGGCATCCGTTACTCGGGCGATATTGTCAAGGCGCTTGCGGCAGGAGCCTACAGCGTTATGCTCGGCGGCATGCTTGCCGGAGTAGAGGAGAGTCCCGGCGACACAATAATATATAACGGCAGAAAGTACAAGGCATACCGTGGCATGGGTTCGTTGGAGGCTATGGAAAAAGGCTCCAAGGACCGTTACTTCCAGTCGGGAGAAAGCGATGTGAAGAAGCTTGTGCCTGAAGGCATCGCCGCGCGTGTGCCGTTCAAAGGCTCTCTTTACGAAGTGACCTACCAGATGCTCGGCGGTCTGCGTGCCGGCATGGGCTATTGCGGCGCCGCCGACATAGAACAGCTCCACAAAGCCAAGTTCACAAGAATTACCAACGCGGGTGTGGCAGAGAGTCATCCCCACGATGTAGCCATAACAAGCGAGGCTCCCAACTACAGCGCTTCGCATCAGTAAGCGGTTGGTCACAGCCGCTGTTACACTGCTCCCTGCCTTTTCGGTGCGGGTGTCGGCACAGTCCGTACCCCTTGCACTCCGGGCAGGGGGCAGTGTCGCTGTCATGAGGCTCCGAAGTGGTATAAAAAGCGCAATAGGCGGTGAGAATGACGCTTTTAGCGATTTTTACATGTGAGGGGAGTGCGCGCGTGAGGAAAAATGACTAAATTTGAGCCAAAATTTTCAAAAAATAAAAAGAGTGAAAGCAAAAAGCATCATATTCGCCGCACTTATGGCACTGTGTGCCTTCGGAGTGTCAGCGCAAAACAATGTTGTAGAGGAAGTTGCATGGGTAGTGGGTGACCAGCCGATATGGAAGTCGGAGATTGAGGCGCAGTATCTCAACCTGATGCGTGACAACGCCAATCTGCAAGGCGACCCCTATTGCGTTGTGCCTGAAATGCTTGCGGTTGAAAAACTGTATCTTCACCAGGCAGACATGGACACTGTGGAAGTGAGCGACGCAATGGTGATGGCTGAGGTAGACAGCCGTATCAACTATTTCATAAACCTTTTCCAGACCAAGGAAAAGATGGAGGAATACTACCGCAAGCCGATGTCTGAAATCAGGTCGGAGATGACCGAATCGGTGCGCAACAGCTACCGTGTGCGTCAGGTGCAGAGCAGCCTCACATCAGACATTACATCGACCCCCAACGACATCAGAAAATATTTCCAGAACCTGTCGCCTGACAGCGTGCCTTTCATACCTCTTCAGGTAGAGGCGCAGATTATCACAATCAATCCGGTTGTGCCGCGTCAGGAGATTGAGGATGTAAAAGCGCGTCTGAGAGACTATTCGGACCGCGTGACAAAAGGCGAGAGCGAGTTTTCCACACTTGCCATTCTGTATTCCGAAGCCCCCGGCAGCAGTATGCGCGGCGGCGAGCTCGGATTCAGCGGCAAGGGTACCCTCGACCCTGAGTTTGCGGCGGTGGCGTTCAATCTCAACGACCCCAAGAAGGTGAGCAAGATTGTCGAGACCGAATTCGGTTTCCATATTATCCAGCTCATCGAAAAGCGTGGCGACCGAATCAATGTGCGCCACATTCTGCTACGGCCCAAAGTGTCTGAAAATGACCTCAATGAAGCTCGCGTGCGTCTTGACTCGCTGCGCTCGGATATTGTCAAGGGACTGGTTGACTTTAACGATGTAGTGGGTCTTGTGTCGCAGGACAAGGCTACAAGAGCCAACCGTGGCATGATGGTGAACAGCGACCGCGAGAGCGACCGCGCCGGCTCTACCCGCTTCACTATGGCAGAGCTGCCTCAGGAAGTGGCTCAGAAGATTGCCGGAATGCAGCCGGGAGACATATCCGAGGCTTTTGTGATGATGGACCCCAAGCTCAACCGCGAGGTGGTGGCTGTGGTGCGTCTGCACCGCCGCATCGAGGGTCACAACGCCAACATCGCCGATGACTATCAGGTTATCAAAAGCATGTATGAAAACAGCCGCCGCCAGCAGATTCTCACCGAATGGCTGGAAAACAAAATAAACGAAACTTATGTGCGCATAGATGAAAACTGGCGCAACTGCGAGTTTACCCACAAGGGCTGGATTAAAGAAAAATCATCTGAGGCGGCAGCCGACTGACGGGCATGATGCTTCATCTTGTCAGGATGCTGTGCTTTCTTAGGCGTTATGCCCCGGGGCTTGTCGCTGTCGGGGTGTTTGCCGTTCTTGCGCTCCCCGCATGGACAGCCACCTCGCGCCCGGTGGATGACAGCCGGCAGAACATCAAGCCGGTGATACCCGGTGCCAGCCGCTATCAGGAGGGAAAGGTGTTTCTCGAACATGCGGATGTGTGGAGCTACAAGGAGCAGCCCGGCGTGGCTGCCGAGGAGCAGTATCAGCTCCTTGTGGGGTCGGTTGTGTTTCGCAAAAACGACATGTTCATGTACTGCGACAGCGCCCATTTCTATGATGTGAGCAATTCGTTTGACGCGTTTGGCAATGTCAGGATGGAGCAGGGCGACACCCTGTTTGTCTACGCCGATGAGCTGAACTACGACGGCGCTACAGAAATGGCTGTCCTCTATGCCGACGCCGGCAAGAAGGTGAGGCTGATAAACCGCGACGTGAAGCTGGAAACCGATGTTTTCAACTATGACATTCCCGGCGAGGTGGGCTATTATAATGTGGGCGGTGTGCTGAGCGACCTTCAGAACACCCTGACCTCGCTTGAAGGCGAGTATCACCCCGACACCAAAGATGCCTTCTTTTACTTTAACGTAGAGCTTAACAGTCTCAACAACAGCGACACGCTGCGCATGTTTACCGACTCGCTGCAGTACAATACCGAAACCCATGTGGCAACACTCGTAGCCGCTACCCGCATAATAAGCAAGGACGGCGAGATACGCTCTACCTCCGGCACATACAATACCGAAAGCGGACTAGCGGATTTGTACAAGCGCTCTCTCGTTGTAACAAACCGGGGCAATACCCTTACCGGCGACACCCTGTTCTACAACAGAGACCTCGGCATCGGCGAGGCGTTTGGCAACATGGTGCTCACCGACTCTGCCCGCAGCTGCGCCATGTTTGGCGACTACGGCTTTTACAACGACCGTGTTGACAGCGCTTTTGTCACCGGGCGCGCTCTTGCGAAAGAGTATTCAAAAAACGATACCCTGTATCTGCACGGCGACACTATCTTTGCGTATATTGACCCCGCCGACACCACCCGTGTGATGAATGTGTACCACAAAGTGCGGTTCTACCGGTCTGACTTCCAGGGACTGTGTGACTCGCTGAGCGCAACCGAGCGCGACTCTATGATGTACATGTACCGCCACCCGGTGTTGTGGAGCGGCGACAGGCAGATATTCGGCAATGTGATTCATGTGCATTTCAATGACTCCACCGCCGACTGGGCGAAGCTGCCCGAATTCGGATTTATGGCGGAGCATGTCGGGGAAGACTGTTTCCAGCAGATGAGCGGTCTGAAAATGACGGCGTGGTTCAACGACTCCACCATACGCCACCTCTTTGTCGAAGGCAATGTCATGCTGATAATGTTTCCCATGGAGAACGACTCCACATACAACAAGTACGCCTATGTGGAGAGCAGCATAATGGACGCATGGTTTTTGAACAACGACATTGAGCGGATTTTGTTCACTCCCGAAACCACGGCAAAGGTTGTGCCGCTCTATCTTGCCAAGAAGGGCAGCTATTTTCTCCAGAAGTTCGCGTGGTACGACGGCATACGCCCCACATCGCCCGAAGATGTGTTTGTTGTGCCGCAGCAGATGATAGACCTTATCAACTCGGCGCCTCCGGCTACTGTAGTGAAGCGCACAGCGCCTGTCAGGCGCTCGACCCCGGAGGGTGAGCCGCCGGAGAATTCCGACAAATCAGCCGCAGCAGTAGCCGAAAGCGCGGAAGAGGAGGAGCAGCAAGAGGAATCATCTGAACCCGAGGATGAAACTGCCGCTCGGTCAGAGCAGTAGCGTATCGCCGGCGAAGTTTTAAAACAAGTTATCTACACTCTGTAGAAAACTCTATTTGGGTAGGGTAGGGGTTTGTCGTAATTTTGTTGGTCGAAAATAAGAGGGTGTGTTTTTTTTGTTGCGCGCCCTCCCCACATTGAGAATATTTTTAACCCTATGAGCGACATTATACGTCTACTTCCGGATTCGGTGGCAAACCAGATTGCTGCGGGCGAGGTTATACAGCGCCCCGCGTCTGTTGTCAAGGAGCTGGTGGAGAACGCAGTAGATGCCGGCGCCAAATCAATAGAAATCATAATAAAGGATGCCGGACGCACTCTGATACAGGTGGTGGATGACGGCAGCGGCATGAGTGATACCGATGCCCGCCTTGCATTCGAGCGCCACGCCACATCCAAGATTGCCGCTGCAGCCGACCTGTTCAGCCTGCACACAATGGGGTTTCGCGGCGAGGCTCTCGCCTCCATAGCGGCTGTGTCGCGGGTAGATTTGCGCACCATGCTCCACGGCGCCACTGTTGGCACAAGGCTTATAATAAACGGCAGTCAGGTGGAGAGTCAGGAGCCGGAAACATGTAGCCCCGGCAGCAACCTGATGGTTAAAAATCTGTTTTTCAATGTGCCGGCACGTCGCAAGTTTCTGAAAAAGGACTCTGTAGAGCTTGCCAATATAATGCGTGAGTTCGAGAGGCTGGCGCTTGTGAACCCCTCGGTGGAGTTTACTCTTGTGCACAATGACTCTGTGCTGCACAAACTCATGCGCGGCTCTTTCAAGCAGCGAATTGTCGATTTGTTCGGCAAAAGCCTTGACAAACAGATTATTCCGGTAGAAACTTCCACCTCTATAGTCTCGGTGAGCGGTTTTGTGTCTCTGCCGCAGTTTGCCCGCCGCCGCAATGCGTTGCAGTACCTTATGGTTAACGGTCGCAACATGCGCCACCCGTATTTTCACAAGGCTATAATGCATTGCTATGAAAACCTCATTCCGGCAGATGAGCAGCCCAATTACTTCCTCGATTTCAAGGTTGACCCTGCGAGCATAGACGTGAATATCCACCCGACCAAAAACGAAATAAAGTTTGAGGACGAGCCGGCCATATGGCAGATACTTGTAGCGGCAGTAAAAGAATCGCTCGGACGTTTCAATGCAGCTGAAGCAATTGATTTTGACAGGGTTGACGCGCCGGAGATACCGTTTTTTTCGCCTGACACCAATGCAGCGCACGGCTTGGACATAGACACTACGTACAACCCCTTTGCCCAGCAGACAGATGAGGCTGAGCCACGTCAGGCGGGACGGTCGTATGGAGCGGGCTCTCGTCCGGGCAATGCCTTGCGCGCTGTGGGCAGTGACTGGGAGCGGCTGTATGAAGAGTTTAATTCCGAACGCTCTGAAAGCATCTCGGAAGGGGTGCGGGCAAGTTCGCTCAACGCGGATATAGTTGTTGACAACGAAGAACCTACATCCGGGCAAGAGTCGATATTTGACGCGACCACCGAAGGCGTTACCGCCTATAATTGCATTCAGGCAAAGGGTCGTTACATACTTTCGCCGTCAAAATCGGGAGTAATGGTAATAGACCAGCACAGGGCGCACGTCAAGGTTCTTTACGAACGTTATATTAATATGGTGTCGTCGGGCAGGCTTGAGAGCCAGCGCCTGCTCTTCCCTGAGATTGTCACTCTTTCGGCGTCGCAAAACGCTGTTCTTGAACTGATTGTGCCGGTGGTAACCGGGCTCGGCTTCGATATATCTTATTTGGGCGACTTTACATGGAGCGTCAATGGCGCTCCTTCAATGGAAAATTCGCCGGTGGATACCCTGCTTAAAATAGTGGAGGAGGAAACAGAAGGAGGCGACACCGCAGAGGTGGCAATGCAGAGACGTGCCGCGCTCGCAATGGCGCGGGCAGGAGCGGTCAAGTACGGACAGCCGCTTACCCCTGATGAGATGGAGCGCCTTATAAGTGATTTGTTTAAACTCTCCGCTCCTAATTTTACGCCTGACGGACAGCTGGTTGTGAGTCTCATCTCAACCGAAGAGCTGGCAAAAATGTTTTCATGACAGGCGGTGATACGATAAAATTTCCGAAAAAATTATTAAATTTGCACTTGTGATAGACCTCATTCCACATATTAAATATCTGGTAGTAAGCCATGACTGTGTCATTCTTCCCGGCTGGGGAGCTATAGTGGCGCGCCACATTCCGGCATGTGTGTCGGAAGGGGTGCTTTACCCTCCGGTGCGTGAGCTTGGCTTCAATCCGGATGTCAACTACAGCGACGGCATGCTTGCCAGCAGTGTAGCAAGGCGCGAGGGCATATCGTATGCAGCCGCGCAGGTGGCAGTGGAAAACGCGGTAGAGCATCTGCGTAACCTGTACGACATTGCCGGATTTCTTGCATTGCCGCGCATCGGCACTTTCCGGCGCAGTGGCGACGGCGCAATGACATTTGTGCCCGAGTCTGCATCAAGGTCTATTGCCAACATCGCTTTTTCCGGACTGCCTGTCATGGAGGTGGCAAGCGCTTCCGGTTCGTCATTGACCGCCGGAGAGAAAGTGGCGCGTATTGGCGGGCTACGCGCCTTTGCACGCGGTGCCGCTGCAGCAGCTGTGCTGCTGGCGCTCGGAGCAACTTTGTCAACACCGGTTACGGTCGACAGGGCGGCTGCGTCATACGCCTCTGTGCCTGCTCCCTCGGTTTCGGCAGCGAAGCCGGTAGTGCTTCCGCTTGCCTACCCTGCCGACACAACCATGTTTATTCCGGTACCGGACGCTTCTGTGGCTACCGACACAATGAAACCGGTGGCTGTGCCTGCGCATGAGTTTTACCTTATAGTGTCATCTCATGTCAACAGAGCTGAGGCAAGCGCTTATGTGGCGGCGCGTCCGAACGAGAGTCTTACCGTGCTTGAGAGCGACCGCCGCTTTAGAATTGTGGCGGCTACCGGAGCTACGCTCGAAGAGGCTATGAAGCTCAAAGGCAATGCCGATTTCAACCGGCGCCACCCTGACGCATGGGTGTACCGCAAATAAAAAAACTCCTTATTCCACGCATTATATGAAAGATTTGCATGAACTGCTCGTGAACCGGCGCAGCATACGCCGTTACACCGACGAGCCGCTTACACCCGACCAGGTTAGGCTCATACTTGAGGCGGGGCTCCTTGCGCCTACATCCAAAAGCGCACGCCCGTGGCAGTTTGTTGCTGTCGATGACAAAAACATGCTTGAACGCCTTGCGCAGTGCAAGCCTGCCGGTGCTGCTCCTATTGCGGGGTGTGCCCTTGCAGTGGTAGTGGCGGTGGATCAGACCCAAAGCGACCCCTGGATAGAGGATGCCTCGGTGGCTGCCTCGTACATGCAGCTTCAGGCGCAGGACCTCGGGCTCGGCTCCTGCTGGATTCAGGTGCGCGGACGCTTTACCGCCGACGGGCTGCCGAGCGAGGAGTATGTTCAGGAACTGCTCGGCATTCCCGAACAGTGTCCCGTTGTGTGCATCCTCACATTCGGCAACAAAGCCGAGGAGCGCAAGCCGGTGGACACTTCAAAACTTCTTTGGGAAAAGGTTCACATAGGCACCTGGAAAGCTGAGGAATGAGCGAGGTAGCGCGCAGCGGCTGTGTTGTATTCGGCTCGGGAAATGTGGCGTGCGCTCTTGCACCCGCGCTGGAAGAAGCGGGGCTGCATGTGCGGCAGGTCTATAGCCGCTCTATTGCAAATGCCCGCAGTCTTGCCGATGTTCTTGCCGGCGCGCAGGCTGTGGATAGCCTGGACAGTGTGTGCCGTGACGCGGAGCTTTATGTGGTAGCTCTGAGCGACAATGCAATAGAACCTGTAGCAACAGCCATGACCGGTACGGGAGGGCTTTGGTGCCACACCTCCGGAGGGGTGGGCGCCGAAGTGCTTGAACCGGCGGCGACCGGTTACGGAGTGCTTTATCCGCTTCAGACATTCTCTAAAAAACGCGAGGTTGAAATGGCTCAAGTGCCTTTGTTTGTCGAAGGCTGTACCCCCTGTGTAGAAGAAAAAATTAAAGAGCTTGCTGAAAAAATCAGCGGACATGTCTACCATGCCGACTCGGCGATGAGGCTGAGACTCCATGCGGCAGCCGTGTTTGCATGCAATTTCGTGAATTTCATGTGGACAAACGCCGATGACATTCTGAAAGCCGGTGGCTGCGGTCTGTCAGTGCTTGAGCCGCTTATCAGGGAAACTCTGTCGAAAGCGCTGTCAATGTCGCCGCGCGACGCTCAGACCGGTCCGGCGCGCAGAGGCGACACTGTGGTAATGCAACGCCACCGGCAGGTTATGACTGCCGAACAGAGCCGTATATACGAATTTCTGACACACAGCATCATCAGAGAATACCGGGCTGACAGATAATGGCTGTACTCCACCTTTTCAATCCTGAAAATGACCTTGCGCTCGCGGCGGATATGGCTTGTTACACACCGCCGCCGGCAGCAGTGAGGCTTCGCAGTCGCGGTGCATTGTTGCCCTTGTGGTTTGCCTCGGAAGGCGACCTGATTATGGCGCCTCCGGAGTTGGAGGCGAGCGCGTTGCGCCTAAGAGACGAATACGGGCTGTCAGGCGAGATATTCACGGCAGACAAGCTCAAAGAGGTGGACGCTGTGTGCCCCTGGGGGTGGAGTGAGGATGCCCGCCGGCGGTTTCGCAATGCCGGAGTGCCGGAAAGCCTGTTGCCCGATGACGGGCTTCTTCGTTCTTACCGTAACCTCAGCCACCGCCGTACATCGGTAGAGGTGCTTCGTGCTGTAGGGTGGCATTCGCTGCCTGTTGAGGCGCACACGCTACAGGAGGCTTTGGCGGCGATAGCCGGATTCGGCGGGCGCGCGTTTGTGAAATTTCCGTGGTCAAGCAGCGGCAGGGGAGTGTTTGACTCATCGGCGCTTTCGCCCGCCAAGCTGGCGGATACCGTGAGTGGCTGCATCCGCAGGCAGGGCAGTGTGATGCTGGAGCCGGTGTATGAGAAGGAGCGTGACTTTGCAATGCTGTTTCATTGCAGTGCCGGCAAAACCGAGTATCACGGGCTTTCATGTTTTGATACCCGTCCGGGGGGAGCGTATTCCGGAAATGTCATTGCGTCGCAGGAAAAACTGAGCGCTATTGTCGGGATAGACCTGTCTGATGTCCGGCGTAAGGTGGAGCGGGCTCTTGACGCGGTGATAGCGCCTCACTACACCGGACCGTTGGGCGTTGACATGATGGTGGCGCGGACCGGCGGCGGCGAACGCTTTGTAATGCCGTGTGTGGAGGTGAACCTGCGTTATACCATGGGATTTGTGGCTATGGCTGTCGCGCGGCGATGTCCCTCGCTGAGCGGAGCGCTTACCACTGACGATTTCTTGTATGTAGCCGACTGATTTCTTTTGCCGCGTTGCGAAAAAGTTGTAATTTCGCACTATCAAACAACTTACTCATAAAAAACAACATGGCAACCACTTTAGTCAAAACCGACTTTAATTTTCCCGGACAAACAAGTGTGTATCACGGCAAGGTACGCGACGTGTATGATATCAATGACGACCTTCTGGTCATGGTGGCAACCGACCGTATATCGGCGTTTGATGTAATACTTCCCGAAGGAATCCCCTACAAGGGACAGGTGCTGAATCAGATAGCCACATACTTTCTTGAGGCTACCCGGGGCATAGTGCCTAACTGGCGACTCGCCACTCCCGACCCCATGGTGACAGTAGGCTACAAGGCGGAAGGCTTTAAAGTGGAAATGATTATACGAGGCTACCTTACCGGCAGCGCGTGGCGCGACTACGCCGCCGGATGCCGCGAGATATGCGGAGTAAAGCTGCCCGAAGGCATGAAAGAAAACCAGCGTTTCCCAGAGCCGATTATCACACCGACCACCAAGGCAGACGAGGGTCATGACGAAAACATTTCCAAAGAAGAAATCATAGCCCGCGGCATAGTGTCGGCAGAAGACTACGCCGTTATGGAAGACTACACCCGCCGTCTCTTCAAGCGCGGCACCGAAATGGCTGCCGAAAAGGGGCTCATTCTGGTTGATACCAAATATGAATTTGGCAAACGCGACGGCAAGGTAATACTCATTGACGAAATCCACACCCCTGACTCTTCGCGCTATTTCTATGCAGAGGGCTACGAAGAACGCTTCAAGGCGGGCGAACCCCAGAAACAGCTTAGCAAAGAATTTGTGCGCCAGTGGCTTATCGACCACGACTTCATGGGCAAAGCAGGTCAGAAAGTGCCTGAAATGACACCCGAGTTCTGCGACAGTGTATCGGCACGCTACATCGAGCTGTACGAGCATGTTACCGGACAGCCCTTTGTCAAGGAGAATGAAAACGACCTCGCGCGCCGCATTGAGGTCAACGTGCTTGACTGTCTTAAAAACCTTAGCTGTTGACCGCAGATGGCGGACTGTGAGGAAATCACACCCTATGGTGACGCCTCCGGAGCCAAAGGCGGGCAGGTAAAAGCGATGTTTGACAACATTGCCCCCGCTTATGACTTCATGAACCGGGCAATGACGCTTGGCGTAGACAAACTGTGGCGGCGCAGCGCTGTGAAAACCCTGCGGCGGCATGGCGCGGGCTCTGTCCTTGACGTGGCTACCGGCACCGGCGACCTTGCCATACAGATTGCCGGAGCGCTTGCTGACGCTACCGTAACCGGTATAGACCTGTCAGAGAAGATGATAGAAATCGGGCGTCGCAAAATTGCAGACAGCGGACTCGGTGGCAGAGTATCTCTGATGCAGGGCGATTGCCTTGCGCTGCCTATGGCTGACGGTAGCTTCGACGCTGTGACAGTGGCTTATGGCGTGCGCAACTTCGAAAACCTTGCCGGCGGCTATGCCGAAATGGCGCGGGTGCTTCGCCCCGGAGGTCTGCTCATGGTGCTTGAACTCTCAACCCCCCAGTCGGCGCTGGTGCGTCCGCTGTATAATATATATACAAGGTGTGTTATTCCTGCCGTGGGAAAACTCATATCTCACGACAGCGGCGCATACTCCTATCTCCCCAAAAGCATAGAGGCTGTGCCGCAGGGCGAGCGTATGCTCGACCTTATGCGCGCCGCAGGGCTTGCCGACGCGCGTTGCCGCCGGTTTACTTTCGGAGTGTGCTCGCTCTACACCGCTGTAAAACCACGATAGATACCAATCATAACATAATTTTATGAAATCATTTAAATTAGCTCTCGCTATGGCTGTAACCCTCTCGGCTTCAGGAGCGGCTTCGGCACAAGAGCACCTGAAAAGTCTTGACCCGAAGAATTTCGACAAGACAGTGCCCGCCGGCACAGATTTTTATCAGCATGTAACAAAAGGCTGGCAGGAGGCGCACCCTCTCACAGCCGAGTTTGCCCGATATGGACAGTTCAACGTACTCAACGACTCTTCCGAGCAGCGTGTAAAGGATATAGTGCTGAATCTCGGAGCATCTAACCCCGCTCCCGGTTCGGTGGCATTCAAAGTGTCTACCGTATACAATCTGGCAATGGACTCTGCCCGCCGCAATGCCGAAGGCGCGGCTCCCATACTTGCCGACCTTGCGAAAATAGAGAAAACACCCGCCGAAGGTATGGAAGACCTCTTCCTGTGGATGCACGGCAACTACGCCAGCCCCTTCTTCAGCGCAGGCATTCAGGAGGACCTCGCTAACTCGTCACGCTACGCAATGTACATTGGCGGAGGCGGCATGTCGCTCGGCGACCGTGACTACTACCTGAAAAATGACGCGCGCAACAAAGAGGTGCGCGAGGCGTTCAAGAAACTCGTTGACCGTCAGATGCGCAATGCCGGCTATTCCAAGAAAGACGCCGCGCGCATTGTGAAAAACGTGATGAAAATCGAGACTGCGCTCGCCGACAGCGCATGGACCCGCGAAGAGAGCCGCAACATCCCCGCGATGTACAACCCCCGCACATTCGCTCAGCTCAAGGAAATGTTCCCCGCAATAAACTGGGATCGCTTCTTTGTCGAGACCATGGGCATCGAATCTCCCGAAAATGTCATTGTAACCGAAATAAAGTCGGTCAAGAGAGCCAACGACCTGATGGCATCGCTCACTCAGCGTGAAATCAAAGACTACTATCTCTGGAAATATGTGAGCCAGGCGGCAGGTACGCTCAGCGATGACTTTGCCGACGCGTCGTTCGAGTTCAACAAAGTTATGAGCGGCGTGCAGGAGCAGCGTCCCCGCTGGAAGCGCGCTCTCGGAGCAACCGAAGGTGTTCTCGGCGAGGCAATCGGACAGCTCTATGTCGAGAAGTACTTTCCCCAGTCGTCTAAAGACTACATGATAGAACTCGTTGAAAATCTCCGCACCGCACTGGGCAAGCACATCATCAACCTCGCGTGGATGAGCGATGACACAAAGCTCAACGCTATCAAGAAGCTCAACGCCTTCACCGTCAAAATCGGCTATCCTGACAAATGGAAAGACTACTCCTCCTTGGAGATAGACCCCGCCCTCTCATACTACGAGAACATGCACAACGCAAGCATGTGGCACCAGAAAGAGCACCTCGCAAAATGGGGCAAGCCCGTGGACCGCACCGAATGGGGCATGACTCCCCAGACAGTGAACGCCTACTACAATCCTCTGGCAAACGAAATAGTTTTCCCCGCGGCTATTCTTCAGGCTCCTTTCTTCGACCCCGAGGCAAGCGATGCTGAAAATTACGGAGGCATTGGCGTTGTAATCGGACACGAAATGACCCACGGCTTTGACGACCAGGGCAGAAACTTCGACGCCGAAGGCAATATGACCGACTGGTGGACTCCCGAGGACGCGGAAAAATTCACTGAACTCGCAAAAGGACTCGTGGCGCAGTTCGATGCTGTGGAAGTTCTCCCCGGACTGAATGCCAACGGTCAGTACACTCTCGGCGAGAATATTGCCGACCAGGGTGGTCTGCGTGTGGCAATGACCGCGTTCCTTGACTCCCAGAAAAAGAAAGGAGTGGATGTGAAAACCGCTAAAATCGACGGCTTCGACCCCATCCAGGTGTTCTATCTCAACTACGCTAACCTCTGGGCTCAGAACATCCGCGAAGCCGAAATGCGTTCGCTCACACAGGGCGACGTCCACTCACTCGGCTCAAACCGTGTTAATGTCACTCTGCGCAACATCGAGCCATTTTTCAATGCCTTCTCAATAAAAGAAGGTGACAAAATGTGGCGCCCGGTTGAAGAGAGAGTTGTCATCTGGTAACCCCAAAAAACACTGAATTTTTCGGAAAACCGCACTTTTTTGCGGTTTTTCCGAAAAAAAACAGTGGATTTGCCTAAAAATTTTGTGAGAGTAAAAAAAAGTGCCTATATTTGCACTCGCTTTTGCAACGGCCCATTCGTCTATCGGTTAGGACGCAAGATTTTCATTCTTGAAAGAGGAGTTCGATTCTCCTATGGGCTACTAAAAATAACTAACTCACTTTTTAAGACATAAAATGGCAAACCATAAGTCATCCATCAAGAGAATCCGTCAGACAGAGTCGCGTCGCCTTCGCAACCGCTACTATGCCAAGACTGCTCGCAATGCCGTGCGCAATCTTCGCAAGATGACCGACGCTAAAGAGGCTGCCGAAGCTTTTGTAAAGATTACAAAGATGCTCGACAAACTCGCTGCTAAAAAGACTATCTCTAAAAACAAGGCATCTAACCTCAAGAGCAAGCTCGCTCGCCACATCAACAAGCTGAGCGCTTGATAACGAGGTAAGTTTAAGCCATAACTCATAGCGGGCCCATTCGTCTATCGGTTAGGACGCAAGATTTTCATTCTTGAAAGAGGAGTTCGATTCTCCTATGGGCTACATTATTTCCCCCTTTTATTAGATTATTGAAGGATGCGCCGTGAGGCTGCGTCTTTCAATTTTTTTTATCACCATGCTATTGTTATGATAGACGCTGAAATAATATCGCTCCTTGACTCTGAGGCGGCCCGGATAAACAGCGAGGCATTCATAGCCGATGACCCCGTGCAGTTTCCACGGCGCTTCGAATCGCTCCCGGACATAGAAATCGCCTCGCTGTTGTGCTCCTCCATAGCATGGGGCAACCGGCGCATGATTTGCCGCGACTGCGACAGAATGCTTGCTCTGATGGACAACGACCCCCACGCCTATGTCATGGACCGGGGCTATGAGGACCTTCCAGACGAAATCAACATACACCGCACATTTTTCGGGCGAAACTTCAAGCACTTTCTGCGAGGGCTAAGAATCGTGTACAGCTTATTCGGCTCGCTCCAGGGCTTTGCGTCCGCTGCCGGCATTGCAACCTCGCCCCACCCCTCGTGGAGCCTTGTGGAGGCTCTCAATGCTGTGCTTGCTGATGCCAACGGCGGCGTCGGCGACTCCCGCTGCCTTCCTCTTAACCTTGCCACAACGGCACTCAAGCGGGTCAATATGGCGCTTCGCTGGCTTGTCAGAAACGACGGCATTGTAGACCTCGGAGTGTGGAATGTCATCACCCCTGCGCAGCTCTTTATACCCCTTGACGTGCATGTAGGCAATGTGGCGCGCTCGCTCGGACTTGTGAGCCGCAAGGCAAACGACCGCCGCACTGTCGAAGAGCTTAACGCCATCCTTGTCACCCTGCGTCCGCATGACCCTGTTTTCTACGATTACGCCCTGTTTGGCATAGGCATGGAGGCAAAGAACCTAAACAAATGACCACAAAAATAATTTAAAAAATAGCTGTTTGAGCTGACAATTCGAGTCCCGGTAGTGTTGCTTAGTTGATAATCTTTTGTAATTTTGAAACCTGCAACTAAAACTGTCACTGAAATGAGTTATATGAAAACGGTATCAGGACTTCTTTTCACACTGCTGCTGATGCTGGCTCCGCTTGCGGCTGCCGCGTCAGAACCCACCGTGGAGTTTGACACACTTTCCCACGATTTCGGCAACATAAAGGCTACCGGCGGTCCGGTCAGCTGCGAGTACAAGTTTACCAACACGGGCACAACCCCCCTCGTCATAGTTTCCGTGACCAACGGAGGCTGCGGCTGCACCACACCATCCTTTCCCAAGGCTCCGGTGGCTCCCGGCAAGACCGGCAAGATAAAAATCACCTTCAACCCCGTGGGGCGCAAAGGAGAGTTCAACCGCGAGGTTAAAGTGCGCACCAACGGCAATCCCAAACGCATAGCGTTGAAATTCAGCGGAGTTGTACTGCCATGAAACGCCTGATGTCATTCTCGGTAGTGCTGATGTTGTCGTTGTGGGCAGCGGCAAAAGGATTTGTGTGGATTGACACAGTGCACGACTTCGGCGCATTCAGCGAGGACATGGGGCTGGTGTGGTGTACTTTCAAGGCGGTAAATACCTCAGACGAGCCTCTGGCGGTTGTGAGCGCGCGAGCCAACTGCGGCTGCACCCGTCCCGGATACCCCCGCAGCGCCGTGCAGCCCGGCGACACACTTGCCGTGCGGGTTGCCTACGACGCAAAAGGGCGTCCGGGCAGATTTGACAAAAAGGTGTACGTCAGCACCGGCGACGGTGTCTCGACAACGCTTACTGTCAAAGGCACAGTAATAGGAGCGCCGACATCTCTGTCGGCAAGATACCCCGTCGAAGCGGGGCAGGCGCGTCTGTCCACTACCGTGATACCCTTCGGCGAAGTTTTCAAGGGGCGTGTAGCCAGCGGACTCATCAAGGGCTACAACGCCACCTCCGACACAATAGTGCCCTCGGTAGAATCTCTGCCGGGCTATATTGACGTGAACATCCGCCCCTCTCAGGTGCCGCCCGGCGAACAGTTTGTCATCTCCGCCACAGCCACTACGGACCGCTGCCGCGAATGGGGCTTTGTGACAGGCGGTTTCGCCTTCGTTCCCGACAAGGGAGCGCCGCCTGCCGCCGACATCTCGACTGTGGTTATTGTGCGTGAGGATTTCTCGCGGCTCACGCCCGGCGAACGCAATAAGGCTCCACACGCAACCCCCTCTGTAAAGACACTCGATTTCGGCTCGTTCAAGCGCGACTCCGACCCCCTCAAGGCTACTTTTGAAATACGCAACACCGGCACTGACCCTCTCATTGTCAGGCAGGTGTCGTCGCCGGACCGCAGCCTTGCCATTTCACTTTCCTCTGACAAAATCAAAAAAGGCAAAAGCGCTTCGGTGCAAGTGACATTTTCTCCGCGCGAGCTTGACGGCGCGGAACTCCTCAACGCACGCATCACAATAATAACCAATGACCCCGACAACCCCGTGCAGATGATACGCATTGTCGGCGAACCATTATAACATTACCGCTCATGGATATGCATCACCCTGAAAACGACGACTGCTATACCGGTCTGACAGTAAACAGCGGAGTGGCGCAGCCTCCCTCCGTAAACCCCTACCTCGTGCGCCGCAGACGCAAGCCGCTCCCGTCTGTCGCAGAGATGGTCGAAGGCATTGTAAAGGGCGATGTCACCACGCTTAGCCGCGCCGTTACTCTTGTAGAGAGCCTTAACCCGGAGCATCAGGCTATAGCCCAGGAGGTCATTGAGAAATGCCTGCCCTACAGCGGCAACTCGCGCCGAATAGGCATCACAGGGGTACCCGGAGCAGGCAAAAGTACCTCTATCGATGTTTTCGGGCTGCATGTGCTGCGCGACGGCGGTAAACTTGCTGTGCTTGCCATTGACCCCTCCAGCGAACGCACCAAGGGCAGCATTCTCGGCGACAAGACACGAATGGAAAAACTTTCGGTTCACCCCGGAGCTTTCATTCGCCCCAGCCCGTCGGCGGGTTCGCTCGGCGGTGTGGCGCGCAAAACCCGCGAGACAATAGTGCTGTGCGAGGCTGCCGGCTACAACAACATTTTTGTCGAGACGGTAGGGGTGGGGCAGAGCGAGACTGCCGTACACTCCATGGTCGATTTCTTTCTGCTCATACAGCTTGCCGGCACCGGCGACGAGCTTCAGGGCATAAAGCGCGGCA
>ERZ778504.418-NODE-418-length-45366-cov-11.350158_pt1 | contig 45366 bp, 28 predicted proteins | sample MGYA00510046_ERZ778504 | MGnify/ENA primary metagenome ERZ778504 (study PRJEB29527, sample SAMN07138964) | mouse gut metagenome | material: feces | host: mouse | place: China:Nanjing | collected 2016-01-25 ...
CGACGCGCTCTTCCTGCCGTTCCTCTCGATCGGCGCCGTCGGCATCATCTCGGTCGTGGCCCATGCCGCCGCCGGCCCGCTGCGCGACCTGGCCAACGCCTTCGACCGCGGCGATGTGCACCGCGCGCAGGCGCTCGCCAACCGCATCGCCCCCGCGATCGACGCGATGAACGGCACCGGCTTCCAGGCCGTGATGGCCAAGGCCGCGCTCAACGTGCGCGGTCTGCTCGAATGCACCGAGATGCGTCTGCCGAATGTGGGCCCGAGCGCCGAGCAGATCGACGTGGTCAAGGCCGGGCTCAAGGCGTCCGGGCTGCTGTGACACCCAATGGCCGCGCGTGCCCGCGGCCGCACTGATTCCTTGCCGTCCGCATAGGCGGACGGCACTTATTGAAGAAAACGAAAACACCATGACAGAAACACAAGAACAAACGCCGCGCAAACACGTGCGCGGATCGAAGAAGAAGACGGCCGCCAAGGCAAGCGCCAAGACCACCGCGAAGACGGCCAAGTCGGGTGCCAAGGCAACCGCCACGCGCAAGCGCGCCGGCAAGGGCGCCAACACCACGCCGCAGTACGGCGAAAACGCCGCCAAGGGCAAGAAGCTCGCCACGTCGGACACCAACGACACCAACCGCATCGCCCCGCCGAAGTACCGCAAGGGCTCGATGCGCATCGTGCCGCTCGGTGGCCTTGGCGAAATCGGCCGCAACATGAACGTGATCGAATACAACGGCCACATCCTGCTCATCGACTGCGGCGTGCTCTTCCCCGAAGAGGAGCAGCCGGGCGTCGACCTGATCCTGCCCGACTTCAACTACATCAAGGACCGCCTCGACAAGGTGGATGCGCTCGTGCTCACGCACGGCCACGAAGACCACATCGGCGGCGTGCCCTACCTGCTCAAGCTGCGCAAGGACATTCCGCTCATCGGCTCCAAGCTGACGCTCGGCTTCGTGGAGGCCAAGTGCAAGGAGCACCACATCGAGCCCGAGACGATCCAGGTCGAAGGCCGCGACAAGCTCAAGGTGGGCCCGTTCAACCTCGAATTCGTGACGGTGACCCATTCGATCCCCGACGCGCTCGCCGTGTGCGTGCGCACGCCCGCCGGCTCGCTCATCGACACCGGTGACATCAAACTCGACCAGCTGCCGCTCGACCACCGTGTCACCGACCTGGTGGAGTTCGGCAAGCTCGGCGAACAGGGCATCGACCTGCTCATGATGGATTCGACGAACGCCGAAGTGCCCGGATTCGTCAAGCCCGAGACCTCGATCGGCCCGGCGCTTGACCAGGTGTTCGCCACCGCCACGCGCAAGATCATCGTGGCGAGCTTCTCGAGCCATGTGCACCGCGTGCAGCAGGTGGTGGACGCCGCCCACAAGTACGGCCGCAAGGTCGTGTTCGTCGGCCGTTCGATGGTGCGCAACATGGCCATCGCCGCCGACCTGGGCTACCTGCACCTGCCGGAGGACACGGTGATCGACCTGAAGAAGGCCAAGGATTACCCCGACAACAAGCTCGTGTACATGTGCACCGGCTCGCAGGGCGAGCCGATGGCCGCGCTCGGCCGCATCGCCGACGGCAACCACCGCGACATCACGATCAACGAGTTCGACACGGTCATCCTGGCCAGCTCGCTGATCCCCGGCAACGAGCACGGCGTGTACAAGGTGATCAACAAGCTCGTGCAGCTCGGCGCGCGCGTCGTCAACCGCGACAACGCGGCCGTGCACGTCTCCGGCCACTGCAACGAAGGCGAGCTGCTGTACATGTACAACATCGTCAAGCCGAAGAACGCGATGCCGATCCACGGCGAGAACCGCCACCTCGTGGCCAACGGCCTGATCGCCGTCAAGACCGGCATCGAACCGGAGAACGTGGTGCTCGCCGAAGACGGCGACGTGGTCGACCTCTACCACGGCAAGGCCGCGATCGTCGGCTCCGTGCCGTGCGGCTACATCTACGTGGACGGCGACTCGGTCGGCGAACTGACCGACGACGAGCTCGAAAAGCGCCGCATCCTCGGCTCCGAAGGCTTTGTCTCGTGCTTCGCGGTCGTCGACACCGACGCGAAGGACGTGATCTCGGGGCCCAAGGTGTATCTCAACGCCGTGGCCGAAGACGAGAAGTCGTTTGAAAAGGTGCGCCACCAGATCATCGAGCAATTGCAGGACGCGATGATGGGCGGCACGAAGGACGTGCACAAGCTGCAGCAGATCATGCGGCGCACACTCGGCAGCTGGGTGGCACGCGAACTGCACCGCAAGCCGATGATCGTGCCTGTCGTGGCGGATGTCGCGGCCGACATGGAGAGCATGGAGACGTACTCCGACTGACAGGCGGCATGCCGGCGCGCACAGGTCCCAGACCGTGCGCGCCGGTGCTTTGCGTGGAAGAACCATCAAGAAAAACCTACGGGAAACAGAACAGAAGACAGTGAGGAGCCAAACATGCCGGGAGCGAATCTGACCCGCGTCGAAGCGGAAGAACGCAAATCCATCGTGCAATACCCCATCCACTACAGTGTGGACCTCGACCTGACGCAAGGCGACACGACCTTCGTCTCCACATCCACGATCCAGTTCGGCGCCAAGGCGGGGGAGAGCACGTTCCTCGACCTCATCGCCGACGAAGTGACCTCGGTCACGCTCAACGGCGAATCCGTGGAGCCGGGCGAAGTGTTCGCCGACGACCGCATCGCCCTCAACAACCTGCGTGAGCGCAACGAGGTCGTCGTCACCGCCGTGTGCCGCTATTCGACGACCGGCGAAGGCCTGCACCGCAGCGTGGACCCCTCCGACGGCAACGTGTACCTGTACTCGCAGTTCGAAGTGCCGGACGCGCGCCGCGTCTACGCCGTCTTCGACCAGCCCGACCTCAAGGCCGTGTTCCGCTTCTCCGTGCTCGCGCCGTGCTCGTGGATCGTCACGTCGAACATGCCGGTCGAACGCACCGAAGACACCGACCAGATGACGCTCGACGGCACGCTCGGCACCAAGCCCGCCGAGCACGCCAAGCGCTGGACCTTCGCGCCCACGCCCACGATGAGCTCGTACCTCACCGCGATCTGCGCCGGCCCGTACGCCGAATGGCACACCACGTACCAGAACGAGGACGGCCGCACGATCCCGATGGCGCAGTACTGCCGCCAGGCGCTCAAAGACGACTTCGCAAAAGACGTGGACTACCTGTTCGACATCACCAAGAAGGGCTTCGCGTTCTACGCGAAGACGTGGGGCGTGCCATACCCGTACGCGAAGTACGACCAGATCTACGTGCCGGAATACAACGCCGGCGCCATGGAGAACATCGGCATGGTCACGATCCGCGACTCGTACGTGTTCTCGTCGAAGGTGACCGACGCGCTCGCCGAACGCCGCGTGGTGACCGTGCTGCACGAGCTCGCGCACATGTGGTTCGGCGACTATGTGACGATGAAGTGGTGGAACGACCTGTGGCTCAACGAGTCGTTCGCCGAGTTCACCTCCACGCTCGCCACCGCCGAAGCGACCGAATGGAAGGACGCATGGGCCACATTCTGCTCGGGCGAGAAGAGCTGGGCGCTCAACCAGGACCAGCTGAGCACCACGCACCCGATCGTGGCGCCGATCAACGACCTCAACGACACCTACGTGAACTTCGACGGCATCACCTACGCCAAGGGCGCGTCCGTCCTGAAGCAGCTCGTGGCCTACGTGGGGCGCAGCGAGTTCTTCGAAGGCATCAACCACTACCTGTACCGCCACGCGTACTCGAACGCGACGCTCAACGACCTGCTCACCGAGCTCGAAGGCACGTCGGGCCGCGACCTCAAGACGTGGAGCGCGCAGTGGCTCGAACAGGCGGGCATCAACACGATCGCCACCGACCTGCACACCGCGCAGGACGGCACGATCAGCGAGCTCACGCTGCACCAGTTCGCCCCCACCGACCACCCCGTGCTGCGCGAGCACCGCCTCGCCGTCGGCTTCTACAACGAGGACGAGGAGAGCGGCAAGGTCGTGCGCACCGACCGCATCGAACTCGACGTGGACGGCGAAGCGACCACGGTCACCGAAGCAGCCGGCAAGCCGCGCCCGCAGTTCCTGCTCACGAACGACGACGACCTGACGTACACGAAGCTGCGCTTCGACGACGAGTCGCTCGCGTTCGCCACCGCAAACCTGTACCGGTTCGACGACGCGCTCGCCCGCGCCGTGATCTGGCTCGCGCTGTGGGACATGACGCGCGACGGCGAGCTCGCCGCCTCCGACTTCATCGGCACGACGCTCAAGCTGCTCTCCACCGAGACGGAGTCCACCACGTTCCGCTATGCGCTCGCGTGCCTGTCCACGACCGTGTGGCACTACACCGACCGCACCAAGCGCGCCGCGATTGCACAGCACACGGCGCAGGCGCTGCTCGACCTGGCCAAGCAGGCACCCGCCGGTTCTGACATGCAGTTCCAGCTCATCAGCGCCTACCTGACGTACGGCGTCGAAGGCGACAGCGCGTTCGCCGACACCGTGCGCGGACTGCTCAGCGGTTCGCTCGTGCTCGAAGGCCTGGAGCTCGACAACAACTTCCGCTGGTCGCTCGTGCGCGCGCTCTCGTCAATCAACGCGATTGACGAAGCGGACATCCAGCAGGAGCTCGAGAGGAAAGACACGACCGAGAACCGCGAATTCGCGCTTGCAGCCCGTGCGGCGCGCGCGACTGCAGAGGCGAAGGCGTGGGCGTGGAACGAAGCGATCCACGACGAAGTGCTGACCAACGCGCAACTCGAGTCGGTGGCCGGCGGATTCGCCTCCACACCGAGCCAGGAGCTCGCCGAGCCGTATGTCAAGGAATACTTCGACAGCGCGGAATGGATCTGGAACCACAAGACCTTCCACATGGCCGAGGCGCTGCTTGAGGGCCTCTACCCGCGCTACGCGGACCCGGCCACGCTTGTGGAGCTGGGCGACAAGTGGCTCGCCTCGCATGCGGATGCGGACAACGCGCTGCGCCGCCTGATCAGCGCCAACGTGGAAAGTTCGCACCGCACCAAGATGGTGGCCGACTTCAATGCTTCGCTCAACGACGACATCGATGAGTGACGAAAGGCGATAGTCACAAGCGCTACCGATGTTGGGGCCTGTGCCGTCCATGACGGCACAGGCCCCAACTGCATCCACCGCCGTTTCGCTCGCCATCGCAAAGGCCGAACGGTGCAGTAGAATCGTGCACGTGTGGTCCGGCCGCATGGTATGGCAGGGCCTGTTTGATGCATAAGTGAGGACGATATGCCACGTATGTTTGGAACCGATGGTGTTCGAGGGCTTGCCAACCGTGATCTGACCGCCCAGCTCGCGCTCGATCTGGGCGATGCGGCGGTGCGCGTGCTCGGCAGCGACAGCGCGCGCCCGGAGCAGCCGACAGGCCGGCGCCGCGCGCTGATCGGACGCGACACCCGCGTTTCGGGCGATTTCCTCTCCAACGCGCTCGCCGCAGGCATGAGCGCCGGTGGTTTCGACGTCATCGACGCGGGCATCATCCCCACCCCGGGCGTCGCGTACCTGACGAGTGTGCTCAACGTGGAGATGGGCGCGGTCATCTCCGCCTCGCACAACCCCATGCCGGACAACGGCATCAAGTTCTTCGCGCGCGGCGGTTTCAAGCTGCCCGACAGCAAGGAAGACGAGATCGAAGACGTGCTCGGCCAGGATTGGGACCGCCCCACCGGCGCGGGCGTCGGCCGTGTGAGCCATGACTCGAACACCGCGACCAACATGTACATCGACCATCTCGTGGCCACGGTCGCCCCGATCGTCGACGGCACGCAGACCAAGCCGCTCAAGGGTCTGCGCGTCGTGGCCGACTGCGCGAACGGTGCGACCTCGGTCGTGGCGCCCGAGGCGTTGCGCCGCGCGGGCGCGGACGTGGTGGTGATCAACGCGTCGCCGGACGGCTACAACATCAACAAGAACGCCGGATCCACCCACCCCGAGCAGCTGCAGGCCATGGTCAAGGCCTCGCAGGCCGATCTGGGCGTGGCCTTCGACGGCGACGCCGACCGCTGCCTGGCAGTGGACGAAGACGGCACGCTCGTCAACGGCGACCAGATCATGGGCATCCTGGCGCGCGCCAAGCAACGCGAAGGCAAGCTCAACCACGACACGCTCGTCGTGACCGTGATGAGCAACCTCGGCCTCAAGCTCGCGCTCAAGGACATGGGCATCACCACCGTGCAGACCAACGTCGGCGACCGCTATGTGCTCGAAGAGATGCTCAAGGGCGACTACTCGCTCGGCGGCGAACAGTCGGGACACGTCATCAACCGTGAATTCGCCACGACCGGCGACGGCACACTCACCGCGCTCACGCTGTGCAAGGAGGTCGTCGATTCCGGCCGCAGCCTCAAGAGCCTCGCCGCGGACTTCCCGCAGCTGCCGCAGCAGCTCATCAATGTGCCGAATGTCGACAAGATGGCCGCCAAGACCAACAAGGCGGTGCTCGCGGCCGTCGCGCGCGAAGAGGAACTGCTCGGCGACACCGGCCGCGTGCTGCTGCGCCCCTCCGGCACCGAACCGCTCGTACGCGTGATGGCCGAGGCCGCCACGCAGGAACAGGCGGACGCCGTGACCGCGCGTCTGGCGCAGGTCGTGGCCGACGAGCTCGGGCTGTGAGCGCACAGTAGACATACCTCAGACATACCTCATATATATAGGAGAGAAGGATACGGATGTTCGGATCACACAAGCGCGTCGACATGGCGCTCAACAGGGATGTGGAACGGCTGCTCAAATCCGCCGACCATGGCGTATTGCCGATCGTCGAGGCCGGCGAGCCGGTGCTGCGCGCGCAATGCGTGCAGTACGACGGGCAGTTGAGCAAGCACACGCTGCACAAACTCATCGAGACGATGCGCACCACGATGCTCGCCGCTCCGGGCGTCGGGCTGGCGGGCCCGCAGATCGGGCTGAACCTTGCGCTCGCCGTGGTGGAGGACCATGCCGACGGTGACGACGACCCGCGTGAGATCGCGGAGTTCCCGTTCCATGTGATCATCAACCCCGCCTATGAGCCGGTGGGGGAGGAGACGCGCTCGTTCTACGAGGGCTGCCTCAGCGTGGAAGGCTACCAGGCGGTGCGCAAGCGCTGGCTCGACATTGTGGCCCACTGGCACGACGAGGAAGGCAACCGCCACGAGGAACGCCTGCATGGCTGGCCTGCGCGCATCTTCCAGCACGAGACCGACCATTTGAGCGGCGAGCTGTACATCGACAAGGCGGAGATCCGCTCGTTGACGACCGTGGAGAACCTCGAGGACTTCTGGTGCGAAGACCCGGTGCCCACACAGGCCGCGAAGGAGCTCGGTTTCGACCTCTGACCGCTATGAATCCCTCCTGACGCCATATCACGGCAGGAGGGATTCCGTTATGTCCGGGCCGGTGGCTTGGGATTTGTCGGCCAAGACGCGTATATTCCTGTGGCCGCTGCGTCGCTTATTGGTCAGCGGTGCACCAACCAACCGGATACCGACAGTGGGGTTCTTTTGTAGGGTGAAAAACATTCACATTTCGCGTATAAGAGCATGAATTTCCGGTTTTTCCACAACGCCTGCAGCGTATTATGCCTTGATTGAAACAGTAAGGTCCGCATTTTTTCCGGTTCTATCGTGAAAGCGTATCCGATAAGAGGCACTAAGGACCGGTCATGACAGAACTTACGGATCAGCAGCGCGCCATTGTGGACAAGGCGAGCCGCGACGACATCAACGGTTGGCATTACCTGCACGTGGAAGGCGAACCCTACGAAATCGGGTTCCAGCACGGTTACCTACTCACCGACGAGTTCCGTGACGCCATCCGCGTCTATACACACATGACGCTCGAAACGCTCGGCATGGACTACTCGTTCTTTGTGGAACAAGCCGTGAAGCTCCATCAGGCGCACATCGAGCAGGAATACCTCGATGAGATGCAGGGCATGGCTGACGGATTCACCGCCGGTGGGTTCCCCACGACGCTCGGCGACATCATCGGCTGGAACGCATGGATGGAACTGACCGGCTACTGGTGGCCGCAGGTTGCTGCGCAGTACTCCAACAACCCGCCGGCGGGCCCTAAGGGCTCCCATTGCTCGGGCTTCGTGGCCACCGGCTCCGCCACGGCGGACGGCCGGCCCGTCATCGCCCATGAAAGCTTCGACGATTTCTGGAGCGGCCAGTACTTCAACGTATGTGAAGAAGTGGTGCCGGTCCACGGCAACCGCTTCAAGATGCAGACCGTGCCGGGCTACATCGATTCGATGACCGACTTCTACGTCACCTCCGCCGGTTTGGGCATCACCGAGACCACGATCGCCGGCTTTGTGGGCTACGACGTCAACGGCATACCCGAATACGTGCGCTCGCGCAAGGCCACGCAATACGCCAATTCGATCGACGAATGGGTCGACCTTGCGAATCAGGGCAACAACGGCGGCTACGCCAACATCTGGCTGCTCGCCGACACCAAGAACGGCGAGATCGCGCGCTATGAGCAGGGTCTCAAGCATCAGGAGCTGCTGCGCACGACCGACGGCTTCTACTATGGCTGCAACGCGTGCCACAACCCGCGCATCCGCAACCTCGAATGCGTCGACAACGGCTACAACGACGTGCGCCAGCAGACTGGTGCGCGCCGCGCCCGGTTCGCACAGCTCATGCCGCAGCTTGCGGGCACCATCGACGACGATGTGGCCAAGCGCATCCTGGCGGACAAATTCGACCCCTATCTGGGGTACATCAACGCATGCTCGCGCAACATCTGCGCGCATTACGACGTTGATCCGCAATACTACGCCGACGATCCGCACGGTGTGTGGAATGTGCCGTTCTTCCCGGGCGGCTCGTGCGACGGCAAATGCGCCAGTGCCGAAGACATCGAGGCGCTGCGCATGTGGGGCATCTTCGGACGCGCGGACGGCGAGCCGTTCGACGCGGATGAGTTCATGGCCCAGCACCCGCAATGGAACTGGCAGCGCGGTTACCTGTACGACCGCCCGAGCCAGCCGTGGACGCTGTTCGACTGAACGCCATACAACAATCCGGGATTACCGCATAAGGAAAGGCATTGATCATGGAATTGAGCAAAGAAGACCTGGCGCGCATGGCGCAGGCCTACAGGAAGGACACTGCCCAGCAGATAGCGGAGCAGGCCGTGAAGAACAACGGCATCCACGCGTCGAGCGAACGCGAGAACGTCGTCGTCACCAAGAACAATTTCGTGTTCTCGGTGGACGTGGACGACGAAGCCGTGGCGAACCAGCGCCAGTCGGGCCGTTGCTGGATGTATTCGGCGCTCAACTTCCTGCGCTTCCATATGGAGAAGAAGCTCAAGCTGCCCAAGGGGAGCTTCGAACTGTCGCAGGCGTACAACTTCTTCTATGACAAGCTCGAGAAGTCGAACTTCTTCATGGAGAACATCATCAAGTACGCGGGCAGCGACCTCAACGACCGCCGCATCGATTTCCTGCTGGCCACCCCGCAGCAGGACGGCGGCGATTTCGACCCGATCGTCGCGCTCGTCGAGAAGTACGGCGTCGTGCCGGAGGAAGCCATGCCGGAGACCGCGGTGACCAAGAACTCGTCCGGGCTCGACGCGCTGCTCAACCGCATGCTGCGCGAAGACGCGTATGCGCTGCGCAAGCTCGTCGCCGAAGGCAAGTCGGACGCGAACATCGAGGAAGCGCGCAAGGGCATGCTGTCCGACATCTACCGTGTGCTGTGCGTGAGCTTCGGCAACCCGCCGGAGAAGATCGACTTCGTCTACCGCGACACCGACAAGAAGTACCATGCGGACCGCGGTCTGACCCCGCTCGAGTTCTACAAGAAGTACCTGGGCGATGTCAAGCTCGAGGATTGCATCGGCGTCATCAACCTGCCCGTGGAAGGCATGGACTACAACAAGTCCTACGAGATCGACATGACGGGCGAGGTGCTCGGTTCGAAGCGCCGCTGCCGTTACGTCAACGTGCCGATCGACGTGATGAGGCAGGCCACGATCAAGCAGCTCAAGGCCGGCGAGCCGGTGTGGTTCGGCTGCGACGTGCTGCAGGATTCCGATTTCCAGAAGGGCATCATGGCCCTCAACCTGTACGACGTGCAGAAGATGATGGGCCTCGAGTTCACGATGGACAAGGGCGAGCGCTTCCAATACAACCAGAGCATGCCCACCCACGCGATGATGATCGCGGGTGTCGACCTCGACGAGGACGGCAACCCGATCCGCTGGAAGGTCGAGAACTCGTGGGGCACCACCGCCCATGGCAAGCCGGTCGGTCACCAGGGCTACTTCATCATGGACGACTCGTGGTTCACCGAATACAACTACGAAGTCGCCGTGCGCAGGGAGTACCTGCCTGACGACGTGGTCAAGGCGTACGACGCCGAGCCCGAAGTGCTGCCGTACTGGAACACCTTCAACCCGGAACCGTGATATGAGATGCGGGGCTTCGGCCCCGCTTCGCTGTTGTGCAAGATAAGCAGGAAATCATGAGTGCAAATACCAAATCGAAATCCGGTGCCGTAGTCAAGGGCGCCAAGGGGGGCACAGGCAACCTCACCACCATCGCGTTGATCATGATGAACGTCACGGTCATCGCCGGCTTGGCGAACGACGTGCAGCAGTCGTTCTATGGTCTGTCCTCCGTCACACTGTTCCTTCTCGGCGGGTTGCTGTTCTTCCTGCCGACCGGTCTGGTCGCGGCCGAACTCGCCTCCGGGTGGAGCCAACGCGGCGGTATCTTCCGTTGGGTCGGCGAAGGCATCGGCACGTTCCCGGCCATCGCCTGCCTGTTGATCCTCTGGTTCCAGACGACCTTCACCTTCGGCTCCGGCATCCCGTCGATGTCGGCGACGATCGGCTTCTTCACCACCAAATACGATTGGGCGGTGGACTTCGCCAAGAACGCGCACAGCTGGAAGGTCACGCTGCCGATCATGATCGGCTGGCTCGCCTACTACTGGTTCTGCTGCTGGCTCGCCACCAAGGGCGTCAAGACCTTCAGCAACATCGCCAAGTACGGTGTGATCCTCGGCACGTTCCTGCCGTTGGGTGTCATGACGATCCTCGCGGTCGTGTGGATCTGCCAGGGCAACGCCCCGGCCATCGACATGGCCCCGAGCAACCTCGTGCCGAAGTGGGAGGGCATGTCCACGCTGGCCTTGGCCGCAGGCGTGTTCTTCTCGTTCGCCGGCATCGACATGAACGCCGCGCACATCAAGGACCTGAAGAAGCCGAACAAGCAGTTCCCGCTCGCGATCTTCATCTCGATGATCCTCGCCCTGCTCATCTTCATCATCGGCACGTTGATCATCGCCATGGTCATTCCGAACAAGCAGATCAACCTGCTGTACACGCTGTACGCCACATACCGTGCGCTCGGCGCCACGATCGGATTCCCCGACCTGTATCTGGTGTTCTGCTGGCTTGGCATGCTCAACAGCTTCGCCGCGCTCATCACCAACCTCGCCGGCCCCTCGTACATGCTCGGCCAGGCCGGCCGCTCGGGCTTCTTGCCCAAGTTCCTGCAGAACAACAACAAGCACGGCATGCCGAGCCGCCTGATGTACACGCAGATGGCCCTCATGACCGTCATCGCGTTCATCGTGTTCCTGCTGCCGAACGTCGAAGGCTTCGTGGCCCTGATCACGCAGGCCATCACGATCCTGTACCTGACCTACTACGTGCTCATGTTCGTCGCGTTCCTGCGCCTGCGCTACCAGCAGCCGAACCGCCCTCGCGGCTTCAAGGTGCCCGGCGGCATGGTCGGCGCCTGGATTGTGGCCGGTGTGGGCATCATCGCCTGCGTCTTCGGCATCGTGCTGGCGTTCTACCCGCCGGCGCAGCTTGAGGCCGAAGTCGGCTCGGGCATGACCTACGACCTGATCATCATCGGCCTGCTGGCGTTCGTGCTCATCGCCTGCGTCCTCATCTACCGCGCGTCGCGCAAGCACAACTGGTCCGATCCGACGAACCAGTTCGCCCCGTTCACGTGGCAGATCGAAGGCCTGAAGAAGCCAGGCAAGGCCCTGTCGAACATCCCGACCGCGCTGCTCAGCGAAGGCCAGAACCCGATGGGCCAGCCGATCAGGCACCTATACGATCCCAACGAGATGATCGACCTGCCGAGCTCCAAGGACCCGGACGCCCAGGCCGCGGCAGCGGCCGCACTGCTCAAGAAGCACGGCATCACCGAGCCCGGCGAACCCGCCAAGGTCGCGCTTGTGGGCGATCCGAACGCCGGCATGAAGACAATCGCCTATGAGCCCGAACCGGTGCACACCGACGACAACGGCAACATGCTGCCCTCACCCACTGCCGCGGACATCAAGGCTGCAGCGGTCCCAACCGACGCCGCCGCCGACGCCAAGCGAGCCCAGGCCCGTGCGCAGGCGCTTGAAGCCGACGTGCAGGACTACGCCGACGAGGCGCATGCACTCGAAGACGAAGCCAAGGACGATGCCGCGCTCGCCAAGGCCGAGCACCGTGTGCAGGTCGACGAGGCCGAAGCCAGCGAGGCTGCCGCCAAGACAGCCAAGCCCACGCTTTCCGACGGCACGTCCACGCCGTCCAAGCCCGCGGGGCCCTCATCCAACTGATGCACATATTTTCAATCTAAGGAGTCACTATGACTGACGAAACCAACGCTGCTTCCAGCGCGAAGGAAGACAAGAAGGAACCGCTCGAACCGGTTCCGGCCACCGCCGCCAAGGACTATGTCTGGACCGGCCCCGACGGCGCCACCATCAACTACACGGCCACCGCGGAAATGGTGCCGGTGCGCGAGGACGACGGCACGCTCATCGGCCACATGTTCATGCTCTCGCAGGTTTCGGACGCATCCGACAAGTCCGACCGTCCGGTCACGTTCTGCTGGAACGGCGGCCCCGGCGGCGCGTCGTACATGGTCAACATCGGCGGCATGGGCGCCGTGCGCGTCAAGACCGACGGCATGGCGCACCTGACTGGCGTGGGCGAGGTGGAAGACAACCCCGACACGCTGCTGCCGAGCTCGGATCTCGTGTTCATCGACGCGTTCGGCACCGGCTATTCGCACATCGCGCCCGGCTTCGACGCCAAGAAGGTGTGGGGCGTGGATGGCGATGGTGACGCGTTCACTCGTGGCATCATCGCATGGCTCACCGAACACAAGCGCTTCAACAGCCCCATTTACCTGTATGGCGAATCCTATGGCACCATGCGCAACGCCGTGGTGTACCGCCTGCTCGGCGAGCATGGCATTGGCGTGACCGGTGTGGTCGAGCAGTCCACGATCCTGGACTACGCACCCACGCTTTCAGGCAACGACGCGTACTACATGGGCATGGTGCCGGTGTACGCCGCCACCGCGAACTACTTCGGCAAGGCCGGCAAGGGCGTCGATCAGTACGAGTGGTACAACAAGGCGTTCGACTTCGTGAACTCCACGCTCGCCGGCGCGCTCGTCCTCGGCGATGAGCTTCCCGCCGACAGGATGGACGAGATCGCCGGCCAGATGAGCGAACTCATCGGCCTGCCGAAGGACTTCATCAAGGCGAAGGGTCTGCGCATCGAGCTCGACACGTTCCGCAAGACGCTGCTCGCCGACGAAGGCAAGACTACCGGCCGCTACGACACGCGTTTCACGACGTTCGGCTACCCGGACGTGCAGGGCGACAACGAGTTCTTCGCGGGAGAGGACCCCTCGTACGACGCGATCAACGCCGCCTATCTGGATGTCTACATGAAGATGCTCGGCGACATCGGGTTCAAGGGCTACGCCAATTACGAAGGCCTATCGATGAAGGTCAACGAGTCGTGGAACTGGAACCATCAGGCCCCGGGCACGATGGGCTCGCCGCAGACGCCGAACGTCGCGTTCGACCTCGCCACGGCGCTGCGCCGCAACCCCACGAGCCGCATCCTGTTCTTCGGTGGCATCCACGACGCCGCCACGCCGTACTGGAACGTGCGCCACGACATGGGCAAGCTGTTCCTGCCGCAGGCGCTCAAGGACCGCATCGAATACCATGTGCATTCCAACGGCCACATGCTGTACTGCGACCAGGTGGCGCTTGAGGCCGCTGGCCCCGAACTCAAGGCGTTCTACGAGAAGCGCCACGAGCAGTGAGCGGTTGGCTGACCGCTAGAGAATAGCCGCAAGATCGGGCCATGCGTCTGGGAAATCCTCCAGGTAGCGCATGGCCTCGTTGCGCATGGCGCGCATCACGAGCATGTGCTCGTAGACGGGGTTGCGCGCCAGATGCGGGCCTTCACGGTGGTAGTCGTCCACGATCCGCGCGGACTGCTCGTCCCACGTGCGATCGTCGCACAGCCGCCGCAGGTTCGTCAGCGCCGCCAACTCATCCATGTCGAAGGCGCCGAGCACGCGCGCGCGGTAGATCTCCTGCAACTGCCCGCGCTCGTCGAGGCCCTGCAACGCGATCTCGCGCAGCGACTCCCAGTCGTAGGGCACAAGGTCTTCGGGGAACATGATCGTGAATTGTTCGGGGTGGCGCGCCTCCACATCGTCGATGAACTCGAGCAGGTCGCGCCATCGTCGTGCATGGATCAGCCGCGCCGCATAGGCGTCGGCGAGCGGCGCGACCGTGCAGTGCTCGCGCAGCAGCGTGTCGGCTCCGTCCGCGTCGCCGCTCATGCGCATCAGGTCGTGCCGCATGAGCAGCATCGCCTGCTTGAAGTGGAAGTGCGCGTGCAGCTCCAGCTCGCGCCGGTCCGTGCAGGTGTCGGGGTCCGGTTCGCCGTCGAATCCTTCGAACCCGTCCAGATCAGCGAATTCATGCGCGTATTCGCCGGTCACCATTTCGCGGAATCGGGCGTCGGCGATCGCGTCGTCGCCGTACTGGCGCGCCATGTCGTCCATGCTGGCCACAGCGTTGTTCAGCGCCTCATACGCAAAGACGCGCGTGTCGTCCCACTGCGCGAACGACAGGCAGCAGGAGAGCAGCTCCACCATCGGCATCGGGTTGATGCGGAAGTCCTCGTTGCACGCCACGTCGGTCACCATGCGCAGCGCCTGCGCGCTCGTCTCGGGGTCCGCGTTGCGCGCCACCGAATCCATGTAGATGCGCACGAGCTGGATGAGTTCCTTGAGGTATTCCAGGCATTCCTGGTGGCGGTCCTCGCACGATCCGATGAACCGTGCGGTCAGTTCGACCGCCATGCACAGGTTGCGCGTGGCATCGAGCCACTGGGTGCTTGCGAGCGCGTTGGCCACGACCGCCTCCACGCCGGCGAGCGCCTGTGATTCCATGCGGAACGACGGCATGTCCTTGCATGGCACGTCCATGCCGCCTTCGGGCGTGGGGGTGGCGCTGGGGGTGATGGCGGCGATGCCATCGAAATACCATTGCATCGGCTGGGCCATGACGAGCCGTGCCTCATCGGGCTGTGCCACCGGCGTGGGGTTGCGCCGCGCGTCCTCGTGTTGCGAGCATGACGATATGGTGGGGTCCCATAGGAACGTGGGGCCGTCGAATTCCTCGTCGAATCCCCATTCGGTCTCCACGAAATCCACCATCTGCGTCAGTTCGCGGTACTGCGCGATGTTTGAACCGTCAGCTCGCATTGTCATGTGTCGTCCCCTTGCCGCGGCGCCGTCGGCAACCTCGTGTGGCTGTGCGCGCGGCGCGGGGCCTGTCGGGCGTGCCGGTCCGGTGCGCACACGGTTCACGCTAGCAGTTTCCCGGGCGCGGCACTGGCAGGGTTCTACGATGTGTACGCGCCCGTCTCAGAGTGTGTCGCGCACACGGTTCACATGGCGGCCGGTGCGCGCGGGTGCTCAGTCCTGATGCTCGAATGGGAACACGAGGCCCCATTCGTCGCGAATCTGGTCGAGCAGCGCCATCATGCGCAAGGTGTCCGCGTGCGGCATCTCGATGGTGTCGCGCTTGCCTGCGCGGATCGCCTGCACGCTTGCCGCCACTTCGTATTCGTAACCGGTGAGCTGTTCGGGCATGTCGATGTGGTCGACGCGCGCATGGTCGGTGTTGTAGATGTCGACCGCGGAGACATTGTTGACGTTATGGCACACCAGATAGCCTTCGGTGCCGTATACCATGCCCCCGCGGTCCGAGACGCACAGCATCGAACTGAGCGCCGTGGCCATCGTCGTGTCGGCGTAGTAGAGCGTCGTCGTGCTTTGCGCGTCCACACCGGTGGGGTAGGGTTGCATCGAAGTGGCCAAGTGGTCGATCTCCTGGGCGCCCATGACCATGTCGATGAACGTGAGCGGGTAGATGCCGACGTCGAGCAGCGCGCCGCCGGCGAGATTCGGGTCGGTCAGGCGCGCCTTGTGCGTCATCGGGTAGCACAGGTTGGCGTTGATGCCGGTCACCGCGCCGATGCGCCCGGAATCGATGATCCGGTCGATGACCGCGCGCGACGGCATGTAGCGCGTCCAGATCGCCTCGCCGCAATACAGGCCGGTCTTGTCGGATTCGTCGATGACCGCGCGCGCCTGCTCGAGGTTCGCGGCGAACGCCTTCTCCACGAGCACGGGCTTGCCCGCCCGCATGCAGGCGATCGCCTGTTCGGCGTGCAGGCTGTGCGGGGTGGCGATGTACACCAGGTCCACCGCCGGGTCGGCGAGCATCGCCTCGTATGAGCCATAGGTGTGCGGCAGATGGTAGGTGGCGGCGAACTTGTCCGCCTTGTCTTGCGAGCGCGAGGCGATTGCATATGGCGTGACCATCGCACTGTACGTGGGGGAGTCGGCCATCATCGTGAGGGTCTTGGCCATCGTCTGGGCAATGCGGCCCGCGCCCAGGATCGCCACATTGAGCGGGCGTGCCGTGTCGGTCACTCCGGTTGTGGACTCGGGTTGGGATTGGATGGAATCGGTCATCATGGCCGCCTTTCTTATGGAAACATTCCAGTGCGGCGCGCGGCCGCACTATTCCCACCGTAGGCGCTTCGCCGTGCGCGCCGCGTCACATGACGCCCAACGCGTAGTATGAACCACGGAGCATGAATTGTGCATCAGGGCGCGCATGTGCGCCCCACAAAGGAGACATGATGGACGAGTCCCATAATCTGCGCTCGCTGCCGCCGCTCGCCACGCGCGCCGGCGCGGTGCACCCGTTCCGCGCGATGCGCATCGGCGCGCAGGCGGACATGATGATCGCGGCGGGCGTCGACGTGATCAAACTCAATCTGGGCCAGTCGGACTACGACGCCCCCGAACCGGTGCGCGCGGCCATGCGCGACCTGTACGACGGGCGCGCGCTGCCCTACACCGAGGCGAAGGGGCTGCCCGAACTGCGCCGCAAGATCAGCGAATTCTACGCCACGCAACACCAGGTGAACGTCGACCCCGGGCGCATCGTCATCACGGCGGGCGGTTCGACCGCCCTCCTGCTCGCCGTGGCGCTCACCGTGGACGCGGGCAGTGAAGTGCTCATCGCCGACCCGTCATACCCCACCAACCGCGAGCTCGTGCGCGCGTTCGAAGGCGTCGTCGTGGACGTGCCGACGAGCGCCGCCACACGCTTCCACCTGACGCCCGAACTGCTCGACGAATACTGGTCGGAGCGCACGCGCGCCGTCATGATCACCTCGCCGTCGAACCCCACCGGCACCACAATCGCCCCGGACACGTTGCGCGCGGTCTGCGACGCCGCGCGTGCGCACGACGCATGGCGCATCGTCGACGAAACCTACCTCGACCTGGCCGATGTCGAGCCCGACGGTTCGCGTGTGCCATCCGTGCTCTCGATTGACCCCGACGCGATCGTCTGCAGCAGCTTCTCGAAATACTTCGGTATGACCGGCTGGCGTCTCGGCTGGATCGTCGTGCCGCCCGCCGCCGTCGACGCGGTGGACAACCTCGCGGCGAACTTCTTCCTCAGCGCGCACACGCCCACCCAGATCGCCGCAGTCGAGGCGTTCGGCGACGAGGCGCTCGCGGTCAGTGAGAAGCGCCGACTCGAACTGCTCGCCCGGCGCGCGATCGTGATCGACGGCCTGCGTGACCTGGGCCTGCCGGTCAACGTGGAGCCGAACGGCGCGTTCTATGCGTATTTCGACGTGAGCTCCACCGGCCTGAGCGCCACCGCATTCTGCGAGCGCGCCCTGCGTGAGGCGCATGTGGCGCTCACCCCAGGCGCCGACTTCGGCGAGGCGACCGCCGACACGCACGTGCGCCTGTCGTACGCGGCCTCACGTCACGACCTACGCGAAGGATTGACGCGGCTCAGCGCCTTCGTGCATGGACTCGCCGGCACGCGGCAGGACTGAAGAACAACGACGTAAGAGGAACCCCTATGGCAAATCTGAAACTGCGGTCCACCCGCTTGGGTGTGCTCGACATCGGGTCGAACACCGTGCACATGCTCGTCGTCGACGCGGCCGTCGGCGCGCGCCCCGAACCGGAGGCGAGCTCGAAGACCACCGTGCGGCTCATGGACCATCTCAAAGACGACGGCAGCATCAAGAAGCAGGCGGTCGACGCGCTGCTCGCCGCCGTCGACGACGCGATGCGGCTCGCCGAACAATACAAGGTCTCGCAACTGCTCGCGCTCGCCACGTCGGCGATGCATGAGGCGCCGAATGGCAACAAGATCCTGCACCGCGTCGAAGAGATCATCGGCCAGCGCGTCACCGTGCTTTCAGGCGAAGACGAGGCGCGCCTGACGTTCCTCGCCGCGCGCCGTTGGTACGGGTGGGACGCCGGCCGCCTGCTCATGATCGACATCGGCGGCGGCTCGCTCGAAGTCGCGCTTGGCTCCGACGAGGAGCCCACCATCGCCGCCGCCGTGAACGCCGGCGCCGGTGTCGTGACGCGCGACCTGCTTCCCGACGGCATGGCGTCGGCGAAAGACCTCGACGCAGTATACAAGAAAGTGCGCAAGATGATCGCGCCGGTCGTCGACGCCGTGCCCGCCGAGGATTATTCGAGCCACGCCGTCGGCACGTCGAAGGCGATCCGTTCACTCGCGCGCCTCGCCGGCACCGTGATCCACCAGCCGGGGCGCGAGGACGCGCTGTGCGTGGAACGCGGGCAGCTCGAGGATTGGATCCCGCGCCTCGCCGCGATCGAACCGGCCCAGCGCGCCGCACTGCCCGGCATCACGCAAGACCGCGCCATGACAATCGTGGGCGCTGGCATCATCGCCGTTGAGATCATGCGCGCGCTCGGCATCAACGAAATCGAAGTGTGCCCATGGGCGTTGCGCGAAGGCGCGATCCTGCGCTGGCTCGACCAGTACGGGCGCACGCGCTTCGGGTTCTGAACAGGGCGTTACTGCAGCGCGGCGAGCTCGTTCTTCGCCTTGTGCAGCTTCGCGTAGATCTCATTGCGCTGCGCCGGGTTCTTCGCACGCTTGTGGTCGGCGGTGAGCTTCGCGACCGCCGCCTCCAGCGCACGGACCCGCTCAACGCGGGCGATGCGCGCGTCCAGGTCGGCGAAATCGGTCGACCCCAGGATTGTCTGCGAACACAATGACGCCCACAGCTCGTCCATCGTGGCGCCATTGACGTCGAGGAACATCTCGCCGGCGGGCTCCCATGCGCTGTGGAACACGCGGAACATGGGCGTGTGCCCTGCGCGCACGGGGATTGCGCGGCGCACGGCGAATTGGCATTCCTCGCGCGTAGTGCCCTCATGCTCGGCTGTGCGCACCACGGCGAAGAGGATGCCGGATGCGCGCTGCGAGGCGATGAGCTCGATGACATCGTCCGGCGTCTCCTGCACGCCGTCGGCCAGGCGCAGGCCCAACACCAGGATCTCCGGCATGCGGGCGCTCGCCTCAAGACCGGTGTTCGCCGGGCGCAGCAGCGCGAGCATCGTGATCGACGCGATGCTGTGCACCAGATGCTGCTTGGTCTTCGCGGAAAGGGGAGCGGTCAGTTTCGCCGCGAACAGGCCCTTCGGCAGTGTGCCTTTCGCCGCGGGAATCGCCTGCGAGGCTTCGAATCCAAGTGTTTCGGCGGTCACGGAACCGCATGCGGCCATCGTCATCGTGGGCCTTCTTTCGTTTGTACAACGGCTGGTTCGCACCACTGTACCGTTCGGCACGCGCGCACGTCCGGCGGGTCTCATACCCGCCCATGGTGCCCCAGATCGGATTCGAACCGACGACACCCGCTTTAGGAGAGCGGTGCTCTATCCACTGAGCTACCAGGGCAAACAACCTGCCATTATACACAGCGGCACGGCCTGTGGCCAGCGCTGTGGTTTTCGGCGCGCTGCGAATCATTCGCGGGGAGGATGGCGGCGGTCGGGCGGCCGCGGGTACCGTGGATGGCATGCGGCCGGCGGACCTTGGCGGGCGAGCCGGCTATATGCTGTCGATGTAAGTTCACACAACCGCCCGCAAGGAGGCACCATATGGCATCGCGTAGGCACCCTGTTCTGGCTTCCGTGGGGGCCCTGCTCGCACTCGTCGCATTGCTCGGCTGCGCGGCCCGTCTGCTGCCCGAAGACATGCAGGCGCTGCCCTATGTGCCGTATGTGATCGCATTGAGCCCGTGGTTCGCGCTCGCCGCGATGGTCTCGCTCGTCTGCGCGTGCATTGCACACCGTTGGTTCACCGCCGCGGTGGCCGTGGCGTGCATCGTGCTGCAGGGGTACTGGCAACTGCCGTTCTACCGCAATGGCGAGCCGCTCGGCGCGCAGGCCATCGCCGCGGTGGCGCAGGCCAAACCCGCCACCGACGACGCGTTCGCACGCGTGATGACGTGCAATGTGTACAAGGGCGCCGCCGACCCGCAGGCGATCGTCGATGCGGTGCGCGACCAGCATGTCGAGGTGCTCGCGCTGCAGGAGACCACGCCGCAGTTCGTGCAGCGGCTCGAACAGGCGGGGATCGGTGACTATCTGCCGTACGCGGTCAGCGCGTCGTCAGGCAGCGGGTATGGCAATGGCCTGTGGTCCGCGCAGCCGTTGCAGCAACCGGCCGACGCGGAGTACCCGTCGAGCGCCTCGGCCATGCCCGCCGGCACCATTCGCTTTGACAACGGCGCGCTGCCGGTGCGGTTCGTCAGCGTGCACACCACGTCGCCCACCGCGCAGTCGTGGGACCTATGGCGCAAGTCACTCACCGAGATGCAGCAGCTGACCGCGCGCACCGGCACACAATACGTGCTCATGGGCGATTTCAACGCGACCTACGACCACGCGGTGTTCCGCGACCTGCTCGGATCGCGGTTCCAGGACGCGGCGCGCGCGAGCGGCCACGGCCTTGTATTCAGCTGGCCCGCCGATAAACCGTGGCTGCCGGCGTTCTCGGGCATCGACCACATCGTCACCGAACGTGGTGTGGTCGTCGGGCAGATAAGCACGATGCGCATCGGTGGCTCGGATCACCGCGCACTGCTCGCCACGCTCGACTTCACGCGCCGCTGAGCGGGCGGTTACTGCAGGTTCTCCTGCGTGCCGGCCGTGCTCGCGGTCTGCGCCTGCTGCGCCTGTGCGGCGTCGAGGCGCGCGCGCACGTCGGCGAGCAGGGACTCGGCGCGCTGGGCGAGCGCCTCGCCGATCTCCCACTGGCGCATCGACTGGTCGAGGCTCAGGCCGCCATTCTCCAGCGCGCGCACGGCCTGCACGAGCTTGTCGCGCGCCTCCTCGTACGGCATGGCGGCGATGAGGTCGCGTTCCTCTTGGGTCAGGCTCGTGGCCGCCTGCGGGGCGGGCTGCGCGGTATTGGTGTCGATGGTCTCTTCGGTCTGCGTGATTTCGATGTCGTCTACCATGGTGTCTCCTTGATGGTGTGATGGTTGAAGTGCTGGTTGATTGCGGTTATAGGGGATTGTTCGGAGCGTTTAGACGTGCGTGGCCTGCGCCTGCGCCACCACGGTGCCGTGGCGCAGGGTGATCGTCAGTTCGTCGCCCACATGCACGTCGCCCGCGTCGTCGACCACATGGCCGCTGGCGTTCTGCAGCACTGCGTAGCCGCGGTCGAGCGTCGACTGCGGGCTTAATGCGGTCAGGGTGGCCTTGAGCTTCTCCACATGCATCTGCGCGTCGTCCACAATGCGCGTCAGCCCGATGCGCATCGCGCGCACGGCGTCGGCGATGTCGCGTTCGTGGGATTCGACCATCGTCTGCGGGTGGGTCAGGCTCGGGCGGTTCACATATCCCTCGATCAGGCGTGACTCGTTGTCCACCATCGCGCGCATGCGCATGCTCATCGTGCCGATTGCGCTCGCGACGAGCTGCTGCTGTTCGCGCACGTCGGGCACCACGCGTTTGGCGGCGTCGGTGGGGGTGGAGGCGCGCATGTCGGACGCCAGGTCGATGAGCGTCCAGTCGTCCTCATGCCCGACCGCCGAGATGATCGGCGTCACGCAGGCGGCGGTGGCGCGCACCACCCGTTCGTCGGAGAAGCCGATGAGGTCTTCGAAGCTGCCGCCGCCGCGCGCCACAATGATCACGTCCACTGCCGGGTCGGCGTCGAGCTCTTGGATGGCTTGCACCACTTCGGCGGGGCATTGTGGGCCCTGCACATGCGCGTATTTGACGGCGAAGTGCACAATGGGCCAGCGCAGGTTGACGTTCGTGATGATGTCGCCTTCCGCGCGGGCGCCGGGGCCGCACACGATGCCGATCGTCGTGGGGAATTCGGGGATCGGCACTTTGTTGGATTCGTCGAATAGGCCCTCGCCCTTGAGCTTCTTGCGCAGTTCATCGATCTGCTCCTTGATGCCGCCGGAACCGATGCGCCGGATGTCGTCGGCGCGGAAGCTCAGGCGCGTCGATTTGACCCACAGGTCGGCCTGCCCATGCATGACCACGCGGTCGCCCTGCTGGAACGCGCGCGCCTTCTGCGCGAACGCGCCGAAGCCGAGCGCGGAGATCGACACCTCCTGGAAGCTGTCGCGCAGCGTCAGATACACCGTGCCGGTGCGGCGGGCGTTGATTTCGATGATCTGCCCCTCGATCCACGCGGCGGGCCAGCGTTCCACGGCGTCGTGGAAATGCTGGCTCAGCAGCGAGACCGGCCACGGGTTTTCAGGGGTCGTGTCGCGCGCGAACCTGGGCAGCTCGTCGGCCGTGCGCGGCCTGTCGAGCGGCGAGCCGGCGCCACCCGAGCCGTTGTTGTTGTTCCAAACCATACTGACTAGATTCCATCAGCGAACGGACATCGTCAAGGCGCGCAATGCGGCGTGTCGGTTGGTTTTCCCGGCCGGCGAACGCACCGGCGCGCACCTCGGCCGGGCGCTTGGGATACCATAGGCTCGCGCGGATTTCCGCACGGCGAACAAGGTGGTTCGTGACGAGTATCACACGCATGACATTTGGGGCGGAATTTCAACGAAAACCCAAGATATGGGTCATTTGCCGGCGCGTTGTACTAGATATGGGGGTGGCTTTGGCGTACAGTTCTGTCAGGCAAGTACGGCGCCCCACTGCTGCGGGCGCTTCGGCAACACGGCCGGGTGGCACCGGTCCCTTAAGAGAATAGGAAAGCGCATGGAAGCTCAGGTCATGGACGCCCCGCGGACACAGGCAAGGAACGCGACCACGGTGTTGGTCGAAAAGCGCGATGGTCGCATCGTGGATTTCGACCCCGTCAACATCGTCGAAGCCGTCAAGTCCGCCTTCGCGGACCTCGACAAAGAAGTCGGGCCCGAAGAGGAGCGCATGATCCGCGACCTGGCCGGCCAGGTGGAAGGTGAAATCAAGGAACGCTACAACGGCCCCGCCAAGATCGAAGACATCCAGAACCTCGTGGAGCATGCGCTCATCGAGGACCACCTGTACGAAGTGGCGCGCACCTACACCAACTACCGCCTCAACAAAGACATCGAGCGCGCCAAGGCCACCGACATCAACGAGGCCGTCAAGCGCCTCGTCAACCGTGACGAGTCGCTCGTGCGCGAAAACGCGAACAAGGACTCGAACGTCTACGCCACGCAGCGCGACCTGCTCGCCGGCGCCGTCTCCAAGGCGTCCGCGTTCTCGATGCTGCCAGACGCGGTAGCGAACGCGCACATGAAGGGCGACATCCACTTCCATGACGCCGACTATTCGCCGTTCACGTCGATGAACAACTGTTCGCTGCCTGATTTCGGCGACATGCTGCGCCATGGCTTCGCACTCGGCAACGCGATGATGGACTCGCCGAAGTCTATCGGCACCGCCGCCACACAGATCACGCAGATCATCAAGGACATCGCCGGCGCGCAGTACGGCGGCCAGACCGTCAACCGCGCCGACGAGATGCTCGAGGACTACGCGAAGCGCGACTATGCGAAGAACATGGACATGGCCCGCGCCATGATCCCCGATTCCACGCCGATTGCCGTGGCCGAAGACATGGTGCGTGGCCTCAAGGCGCAGGAGCCGCGCTGGCTGCATTTCGAGAACCGCGAGCCGCTGCCGATGGACGAGGCGTTCGACAAGGACCTGCCCGAACTCGACCAGCTGCGTGAGGTCTATGCGAAGATTATGACGCGCAAGGCCATCTACGACGCGATGCAGACGATGGAATACCAGATCAACTCGAACCGCGTCTCGAACGGTCAGACGCCGTTCGTCACCGTCGGCTTCGGCCTGGGCACGAGCTGGTTCGCCCGCGAGATCCAGCGCGCGATCCTGCTCAACCGCATCCGTGGCCTAGGCAAGGACCGCCACACGGCGATTTTCCCCAAGCTCGTGTTCACGATCAAGCACGGCATCAACGCCGACGAGGGCGACCCGAACTACGACTTGAAGCAGCTTGCGCTCGAATGCTCGACGAAGCGCATGTACCCGGACGTGGTGTTCTACGACAACATCGTGAAGATCACCGGCTCGTTCAAGGCGCCGATGGGCTGCCGCTCGTTCCTGCAGGGCTGGATCGACCCGAAGACCGGTGAAGATGTGGAAGACGGCCGCATGAACCTCGGTGTCGTCACGGTTAACGTGCCGCGCATCGCGCTCGAATCGCACGGCGATGTGGACCGCTTCTGGCGCCTGTTCGACGAACGCATGGAGACCGCGCACCAGGCGCTGCAGTTCCGCATCATGCGCTGCAAGCAGGCCACGCCGGTCAATGCGCCGACGCTGTTCCGCTACGGCGCGTTCGGCCGTCTCGACGCGAACGACAATGTGGACCAGCTGTTCCGCAACGAGCGCGCCACCGTGTCGCTCGGTTACATCGGCCTGTATGAGGCGACTGCCGTCTTCTACGGCAAGAACTGGATGCGCGACCACGGCTGGGATCCGCAGGGCAAGGAGTTCGCGCTCGAGATCGTGCGCCGCATGAACCAGCTGTGCAAGGATTGGTCCGCCGCCGAAGGCTACCACTATTCGGTGTACTCCACGCCGGCCGAATCGCTCACTGACCGCTTCAACCGCATCGACCGTGACAAGTTCGGCGAGGTCGAAGGCGTGACCGACCACGACTTCTACACGAACTCGTTCCACTACCCGGTGTGGCTGCAGCCCACGCCGATGGAGAAGCTCGACTACGAGAAGGACTTCCCGTACTACGCTTCGGGCGGCTTCATCAACTACTGCGAGTTCCCGTGCCTCCAGGCCAACCCGAAGGCGCTCGAGGCCGTGTGGGACTACGCGTACAACATCGGCATCGGCTACCTCGGCACCAACACCCCGATCGACCACTGCTTCGAATGCGGCTTCGAAGGCGACTTCGAGCCGACCGAAGAGGGCTTCAAGTGCCCTGAGTGCGGCAATTCCGACCCGGACAAGTGCAATGTGACAAAGCGCACGTGCGGCTACTTGGGCAACCCGGTGCAGCGCCCGATGGTGCACGGCCGCCATGAGGAGATCGCCCACCGTGTCAAGCACATGGCTGGTGAGACCGGCCGCGTCACGCTCGGCAACGGCGAGACGCGCGAATGGTTCGAGGAAACGAAGTAAACGCACGCGCATAGCGCGACCGGCAGGGCGGCACATCCGCGGTGAACGCGGGATGTGCCGCCCTGTGTCATGATGGATGCAGATTGGGCATGGAGGAGCAGAAACGCATGGTACAGGCAGGCACACGCCACGATTTCGTCAAGACCAAGGAATACCGGGGCCCGTCGGTGCCGAGCCCGTTGACGAACAACCCGCGCGCGGGGCAGTGGACGAATGCGATGAGCCACAACATGATCGCCGACTACAAGCGGTTCCTCATGACCGACGGCGAAGGCATCCGCTGCTCGCTGTATGTGTCGGGCTGCCCGTTCCATTGCGAGGGCTGCTACAACTCGTCGATCTGGGATTTCCAGGCGGGCCACGAATACAACGAGAAGCTCGAGGCGCAGATCATGGACGACCTTGCGCAGAGCTTCGTGCAGGGCATCACGTTCCTCGGCGGCGAACCGCTGCTCAACACCGGCGTGCTGCTGCCGCTCGCCCGCAAGATTCGCGAACGCTTCGGCCACACGAAAGACATCTGGTGCTGGACCGGCTACACGTGGGAGGAGCTGATGCGCGAGGGGGAGAGCCCCGACAAGCTCGACCTGCTGCGCGAGATCGACATCCTCGTCGACGGCCGCTACATCAAAACGCTGCATGACTCGCTGCTGCAGTTCCGTGGTTCGTCGAACCAGCGCATCATCGACGTGCCCGCATCACTTGAGCAGGGCGACGTGGTCATCTGGGGCAAACTGCACGACCAGGAGCGGTTCATCCCCGAAATCTACGGCCACGAGCGCGCCGCCGGCGAAGGCGACGCGAGCTGACGCGCACGGCACGCTAGTCCGCTTTGGCCGCTTGCGTGTCGATCCACGTGTTCACCGCGTCGATCGCCTCATTGATCGTCACCTCGGCCGCTTTGTACACTTTGGAATCCTTGATGCCCGAGTCGTCGATGAGCCGTTGGCCGGCGTCGACCGCCTTCTGCAGCACGCCGGTCAAGTAAGATCCAACGGCCGAACCGTCATAGTGCGCGCGCAGGTCGTCGAGCACGTCGCCAGCGCGGTCGAGCGCGGACCGCAATCCGCTTTTCGCACTGTCGACGGCGTCACCAGTCGTCTCACCCGCCTCATCGAGCGCATCGGACGCGCCCTGCTTGAGGTCTTCGCCACCGAGCGCGTCATCCACCTCGTCCCGCGCCTTCTGATCGATCTGCTTCGTGGACTCGCGCAGCGAATCCGTGGCGCTGTCGAGCGTGTCCGCGACCAGGTTGAGCTGGATGATCGTCGCGTTCGTGGCGCACCCCTCATCCGAGACCGTGCCCTCGGCGGCGGTCGCGGCCTTCGCCACCGCGTCGAGGATGTCATCCACCCCGAGCACATTGCGGATGAACCGTTGGATCGCCGGCGAATCGTCCGAAGTGGCGAGCAGCGCCTTGCGCGCGTCACTGAACTCACTGACCGCCGTACGGCAGCGGGCGAGCGCCTCGGAATGCTTGTGGCTGTACACCACGCCGCCAATCACCGCGCCGATCAGCGCGATGGCCGCGATCACCGCCACCACAATCGGCCATTTTTTGCGCTTGTGCGGCTGCGGCACACCCGGTGCGCCGCCTGCTGTATAGCTCGGCGGCACCGCCTGTGCCGCGCTCGCGCGGATCTCATGGACCGGCAGCGCCTGCGTTGGCGGATCTTCTTCGAACTGCGCCATCGCAACGTCGATGCGTTGTGTGGGCTGCGTCTGCCCGGACCCGTCTGCACTCCGACCGCTCATCCCTGCCTCGTTTCTCGCGCCATCGGGGAAAGGCGAATCCGCCGGGACGCAATGGCGCGCATGTGAAATCGGTTAGGGAAATTATAGATGGGTGTCTACGCAGTGAGCCACACGCTGAACCGCCTCTTACCAACGTACCCGCTCGGCACTAAGATAATCGGATTATTGACGATTATGGCAGTCGCGCGCGCGACAACACAGATGACGGTGCGCGCCCACCAACGCACGTCCCGAAGATGAACGAGGTATCGATGGTTCAGACGGCACCCATGAGCATGCCGAACGACAACACAACAACCGAGCCGAACCGCATCCCGACCGCCCACCCAGAACAGCGCGCCGACCCCGCGCGCCCGCTGCGCGTGGGGCTCGACATCGGTTCGACCACGGTCAAAGCCGTGGTGCTCGGTGAATCGGACGCGCTGAGTGAGCCACTGTTCGCCGACTACCGCCGCCACCACGCCAATGTGCGCGCCACCATGGAGGGCCTGCTCAACGACATCCGCGCCACACTCACCACGCTCGGGCGCGCCGATGAGCCGATCGCGCTCGCCATCACCGGATCGGGCGGGCTGGCGCTCGCCGACGCGCTCCATGTGCCGTTCGTGCAGGAGGTGATCGCCGAGACGCGCGCGATCGACCAGGATGTGCCGCAGGCCGACGTGATCATCGAGCTCGGCGGCGAGGACGCGAAGATCACCTACCTCAAGCCCACGCCGGAACAGCGCATGAACGGCTCGTGCGCCGGCGGCACGGGCGCGTTCATCGACCAGATGAGCACGCTGCTCGACACCGACGCTGCCGGACTCAACGCGATGGCGAAAGACTACACCACGCTGTACTCGATTGCCTCACGTTGCGGCGTGTTCGCGAAAACCGACCTGCAGCCCCTGATCAACGACGGCGCCGCCAAACCGGACCTCGCCGCCTCAATCTTCACCGCCGTCGCCACCCAGACGATTGCTGGCCTCGCCTCGGGTCGCCCGATCCACGGCACCGTCGTGTTCCTCGGCGGCCCATTGTTCTTCATGAGCGAGCTGCGCGAAGCGTTCCGCCGCGCGCTCGACGGCAAGGTCAGCGAATTCATCACGCCCGCCGACGCGCACCTGTACGTGGCGTACGGCGCCGCGCTCACCGCCGGCGAACCCGACCAGATCGAACACGCCGGTGACTACGTGCCGCGCACCGCGGACAGCATCATCGCCGCACTCGAACACCTGAGCACACTGCCGGCGAACACCGCCACCATGCCGCCACTGTTCGCCAACAACGCCGAACGTGAGGCATTCGACGCGCGCCACCACCGCGAACACGTGCACATCGGCACGCTCGAAGGCGCGCGCGGCCCGCACTTCCTCGGCATCGACGCCGGGTCGACGACGATCAAGGCCACGCTCGTCAACGACGACCGCGAGATCGTCTGGTCATCGTACGCCACGAACGACGGCAGCCCACTGACCGCAGCGATCGAGATCGTGCGCACGATCGAACACGACCTGCCCGAAGGCGCCTGGATCGCGCGCAGCTGCGCCACCGGCTACGGCGAAGGGCTCATCGCCACCGGGCTGCACCTCGATGAGGGCGTGGTGGAGACGATGGCCCACTACCGGGGCGCGGAAATGGTGAGCCAAGGTGTCACCGCCGTCATCGACATCGGCGGCCAGGACATGAAGTACCTCGCCATCGACGACGGCGTGATCGATTCGATCGCCGTCAACGAGGCCTGCTCCTCCGGTTGCGGGTCGTTCCTGCAGACCTTCGCGCGGTCGATGGGACTGACCATCGAGGAGTTCACGCAGGCCGCGCTCGCCTCCAAACACCCCGTGGACTTGGGCTCGCGGTGCACGGTGTTCATGAACTCGAGCGTCAAGCAGGCGCAGAAAGAAGGCGCGAGCATCGAAGACATCGCCGCCGGCCTGTGCTATTCCGTCGTGCGCAACGCGCTGTACAAGGTCATCAAACTGCGCGATTCGGGCGAGCTCGGCAGCACGGTCGTGGTGCAGGGCGGCACATTCCTCAACGACGCCGTGCTGCGCGCGTTCGAACTGCTCACCGAACGCGAGGTGACGCGCCCCAACATCGCCGGACTCATGGGCGCCTATGGTGCGGCGCTCACCGCGCGCATGCACTACGACGACATCGCCGACGACACGGACGGCGACACCGACGCCGCCGGCGTGCACGTGGCGCGCATCGACGGCGTGGACCACACCGTCTCGAGCATCCTGCACGGCACGGCCCTCGACGAGCTGTCGATGACGACCGAACGCGACGTGTGCAAACTGTGCCAGAACCATTGCAAGCTCACCATCACCACATTCCACGACGGATCGCGCTACGTGACCGGCAACCGGTGCGAACGCGGCGGCGACGCCAAACGCAAACGCAGCGATCGGCCCAACCTGTACAGCTTCAAATACAAGCGCGCCTTCGCCTACCGCCGCCTGACCGATAAAAAGGCCACGCGCGGCGAGATCGGCATACCCCGCGTGCTCAACATGTACGAGAACTACCCGTTCTGGTTCACGCTGCTCACCAGCCTCGGATTCAAAGTCGTCATCTCCGGGCGATCCAACCACGAACTGTTCGAAACCGGCATCGAATCCATCGCGTCCGAAAACATCTGCTATCCGGCGAAACTCGTGCACGGGCACATCAAGTGGCTCCTCAACAAAGGCATCCGCACGATCTTCTACCCATGCGTCTCGTTCGAAGACGACCTGGTGCCCGAAGCCGACAACCACTACAACTGCCCGGTCGTAGCCAACTACCCCGTGGTCATCGGCGCCAACATGCCCGAACTGCGCGAAGACGACATACGGTTCATGCGCCCCTACTTCAACCTCTCCAAGCACAGCCTCATGGTCGACCGCATCGTCGAGGAATTCGCATGGGCCGGCGTGACGCGCGAGGAGGCCGAAGCAGCCGTCGCCGCCGCCTACGCTGAAGACACCGTGTTCAAACACGACGTGCAGCAGGAAGGCGTGCGCGCGCTCGCCTACATGAAGGAGCACAACTGCCGCGGCATCGTGCTCGCCGGGCGCCCCTACCACGTGGACCCCGAAGTCAACCACGGCATCCCCGAGACGATCTGCTCACTCGGCATGGTCGTGCTCTCCGAAGACTCCGTGAGCTGGCTCGACCCCAACGACGTGCCCGCGCTCACCGCATACCTCGCCGAAGACGAGACCGACCCGGCCGCCCACACGAGCGAAGGGTTCCGGCACGTCAACGACCGCAAGCTCACCACCATGCCGCTGCGCGTGATGAACCAATGGGCCTATCACGCGCGCCTCTACCGCGCCGCACAGTTCGTGGCCTCCTGGCCCGGACTCGAACTCGTGCAACTCAACTCGTTCGGCTGCGGCCTCGACGCCGTGACGACCGACCAGGTGTCCGAGATCCTCGCCGACAAAGCAGACGTCTACACGATGCTCAAAATCGACGAAGTCTCCAACCTCGGCGCCGCCAAAATCCGCCTGCGCTCACTCAAAGCCGCCGTCGAGGAACGCGAACGCAACGCCCAGCGCGCCGTGGCGCCCGCAGCTGGCGCCGGCACTTTCCGGCACACCGGCACCGCAGCGCCCACACCCGGCCGGCAGATTCTGCTCGACGCCGTCATGGGACGGCAAGCCGGCGCCGGCGCCCAGCAGAACCGGCAAAGCGCCACCATGAGCGCCTACGCCAACCGCGTGCCCTTCGGCAAGGACATGCGCCGCGACTACACCATCGTGGCCCCGCAGATGAGCCCCATCCACTTCCGGCTCGTCGAAGCGGCCATACGCGCCTCCGGATACAAATTCGACGTGCTCGAACATGCCAGCAAAACCGACGTGGAGACCGGCCTCAAATACGTGAACAACGACGCCTGCTACCCGGCGATCATGACCGTGGGCCAACTCGTGGAGGCCATCAAATCCGGGCGGTACAACCCCGACACCACGGCGCTCGCGATCTCGCAGACCGGCGGCATGTGCCGCGCCACGAACTACTTCGCGCTCATCCGCAAAGCGCTCGTGGATGCAGGCTACCCGCAGATCCCCGTGATCGCGATTTCCACGCAAGGTTTTGTGGACAATCCCGGCTTCACGCCCACGGTGCCGTTGCTGCACCGTGCGGCGAAGTCGCTCGTCATCGGCGACCTGCTCATGAAGTGCCTGTACCGTGTGCGCCCGTACGAGGCGAATCCGGGTTCCGCGAACCGCCTATACGAGCGGTGGAACGTGATTGTGCGCGAGACACTGCTCAACCACGGCATGTCGAAGACCGCGAAGATGTTGTACGGCAACGCATACTGGCCGTATGCGAAGCTCGTGGCGAAGATCGTGGAGACCTTCGACGCGCTGCCGCTCAAGGACGTCGAACGCAAGGTGCGCGTCGGCGTGGTGGGCGAGATCCTAGTGAAATACCAGCCCGACGCCAACAACCACGTGGTCGACGTGATCGAGTCGCAGGACTGCGAGGCCGTGGTGCCCGGCATCATCGACTTCATGACGATGCGCCCGTACATCAACGACTGGAACGAGCACAATCTGGGCACGGGGCGCAACAAGGCGCTGTACACGGCGTTCAAAGGCGTGATCCACGCCTACATGAAGCCTGTGAACGATGCGCTTGACGCGAGCGGCGGCAAATTCGAGAAAGACCTGCCGATGGACCAGCTCGTGGCCAAGGCGCAGACCATCACGTCAATCGGCGTGCAGGCCGGCGAAGGATGGCTGCTCACGGGCGAGATCGTGGAGCTCATCGAATCGGGCTGCCCCAACATCATCTGTGCACAGCCGTTCGCGTGCCTGCCGAACCATGTCACTGGCCGTGGCATGTTCGGCAAGATCCGCCGGCTCTACCCGCAGGCGAACATCGTCTCGATCGACTACGACCCCGGCGCGAGCGAGGCGAACCAGCTCAACCGCATCAAACTGATGATCGCCGCGGCGAAGAAGAACGCCGCAGCCGGACGCAGCAGTGTGTGAATTGTGCACATTATAGGGATTTTTTAGAACAACCGCGCCGTGTCCCCATGCGCGCGCGTTAGTATGGGCACTTATGACAGCACCACGAGTTTCCTACGCGCACCTGCTGGTTCAGCCGAACCCGCGGCACGTGCGCAGCCTTGTCCGCTTCTTCGAGGAGGGGTGCTCCGCGCCGGGGACCGGGGGGTTCGGCGTGGAAATCGAGCATCTGCCCGTGCACAACGCCGACGACACGGCGGTCACGTACGGTGAGCCGAACGGCGTGGAGGAACTGCTGCGCCGTCTGCGCCCGTACTACGACCCCGCGCAGGAGTACTGGCAGGACGATCATCTCGTCGGGCTCGCGCGTGAGGGAATCGCCATCTCGCTCGAACCGGGCGGGCAGATCGAGACGTCGATCGGCATTTTGCGCACACCCGAGGATCTGCTCGAACTGCACGGGCAGTTCATGCGCGAAGCCGCGCCGATCCTCGACGAACTCGATTTCCGACTGGTGAACTACGGCTACCAGCCGAAGAGCTCATACGCAGACATCCCACTCAACCCCAAACTGCGCTACGCCGCGATGAACGAGTACTTGGGGCGCATCGGGCAGTTCGGACCGTGCATGATGCGCGCATCCGCCTCCACGCAGGTGAGCATCGACTATACAAGCGAGCGCGACGCGATCGACAAGATGCGCCTCGGCACCGCGATCGGCCCGATCCTCGCATGGTTCTTCCGCAATACGCCGTATTTCGAAGGCGCGCCGAACCCATGGCCGTTGTGCCGCCAGCGCATGTGGGACTACCTCGACGTGCAGCGCACCAACGTGACGCCGGGCCTGTACGATGAGCGGTTCAGCTGGGAAGATTACGCGGCCGACGTGCTGAGCACCCCGCTCATGTTCGCCGACCTGACCCACACGCCGGAAGCGGAAGGCGCGTCCGTGCACGGCATCGAGTTCGCCGCGTTCTACACGACTGCGGCCGACCTGTACCCGGACCGCGAACTCAACGCGTACGAGATCAACCACGTGCTCTCCACGCACTTCAACGACGTGCGTTTGAAGAACTTCATCGAGATGCGGCACTGGGACTCACTGCCAATCGAACGCGCGGAACTGCTTACACAGATCGTGAGCAACCTGTTCTACGATGTAGAGCGCCGAACCAGCCTCGAATCGTACTTCAGCGGACTGACCGGCGAAGACGTGCACGCCGCAAAGGCCGTGCTGCAGGCGCGCGGGGGAGAGGCGAAGCCCTACGACCAGCCGATGGAGTACTGGGCCGAGGTGCTGGGTGTGGGCGATGCGCTCGCCGATGTGCCGGGCGACGCGAAGTGGCCGGAGGTACGGCAGGGGTAGGTCTGTAATTACCGGCTGGAAGTTGGATCTGCAATAACCCTGACCTTCATACGTTACTTCCGCGTGGCGAAGACATATATGGGATAGTGTGCATAGTACCGGATTCAATGAGGAGGGACGGGGAATGGTTGAGGAGTACTATGCACGTACAAGCAATCACGGATATGAGACGTGTGTTGAACACCTGTCGATGGCCGCTGCCTTTTCAGGTGGATTCAGCGGAGCGTTCGGCCAACTTGAGGAGGGGATGCTGGCGGGTTTGTTCCACGATGCGGGGAAGTACTCCGAAGCTTTCCAGAAGCGCATTCGTGATCCCGAACATGTGACGAAGGTGGACCATTCCACTGCCGGTGCTGCAAAAACAGAGGAACAAGGGCATTTGTATGCGGCCATGGCAATCGCTGGTCATCACGCGGGTTTGCCCTCCTTTGGTGCCACGGTAGATACGTCTCAGGATTCCAGCTTTCAAGGACGCATCAAACGTGCCCGGGAGCATCCTGACACCATCAACTGCACGGCGATGGGAGAACAGTTCGATTTCGTGTCGCTCTCATCCATCAAGGCAGATACCACTCCGCGAGATATCTATACGATGATGATGCGCATACGCATGATTTTCTCCGGATTGGTGGATGGTGATCGTCTCGATGCGGAATTCTTTACGGAGGACAACATGTCCCGCGAGGAGTGGGAATTGCTGCATGAAATCAAGGATTTCTTTGGCGGGGCATCCCTATCTGAACAACAGGCACCATCAAACGACAGGTTATTGCAGGCTGCGGAAATGGTCCACCGGAAGCTCCATGACAAGGCTCAAACCGTTATCGCTCATCTGGCGTCCATCGTGGAGAATCGAGCTGATGCATTGTTCGCGAAACCTGATAAAACCCCTCTGGATGAGAAGCGATGCAAGATTCTCAGGCAATGTCTCGAGGAGGGTAAGAGTTCTGGGTTCGGGCGAAATATCTATACACTGACCGCACCAACTGGCAGTGGTAAGACAAACGCATCCATCACATTCGCCCTCGAGCATGCTAGAACTCATGGTCTTGACCGTGTCATTTATGTGATTCCGTATACTTCGATCATTGATCAGACTGTCGCTGTTTTCGAAAAGGAATTTGGAGAGGAAGCTGTATTGCCTCATTATGCCGAAGCTCCCTACCGCCTTGCCGAAGAGGATGATCTGAATCCTACTGACGTACGCCGCAACCTCGCCTCCGAGAACTGGAATGCCCCAATCGTGGTGACGACAGCGGTACAATTCTTCGAGAGTCTTTACTCCAATAAGACTTCACGTTGCCGCAAGCTGCATAACATCGCAAACTCGGTGATTGTCTTCGATGAAGCGCAGACTCTTCCTCCGCAACATCTCAAACCATGTTTGAGGGCAATTCTCGAACTTGTCGACCATTACCAGTGCACGGCGGTGCTGTGTACGGCGACGCAACCCGAACTGTTGCCTGTACTGCGTGAACTGCGTAATGAGCCTAACTATGAGGTTCGGGAAATCACTGCGATGAGTGACGACGAAATCATGCAGTTCAAGCGCACTACTATCACATTCGCCGGTCATATGACTTTGGAGAAACTTGCGCAAGAGCTGGCATCATATCCGCAGGTGCTGTGTGTGGTCAATACACGAAAAGAAGCTCAGAGCCTTTATCAGTTACTGGAACAAGAAGCCATGGGAGAGGGCGGTTTGTACTGTCTGACGACATTGCATTGCGCCTATGACCGCAAGCGACTGCTCGACGAGATTCGGGCACGCCTTGCTGCGGGCAAGTCGTGCCGTGTGATATCCACGTCGCTGATTGAAGCAGGCGTGGACGTCGATTTTCCTGTAGCCTATCGTGAGGAGGCTGGCCTTGATTCGATTCTGCAGACAGCGGGGCGATGCAACCGCGAAGGGCGTAGACCCAAAGAAGAAAGTAACGTCACTGTTTTTTCCACGGACGGTACCATCCCCCCATTTATCCAACAAAATCTGGATGCGCTCGCCCATGTGAAGGAGAAGGGCTTTGAGGATGTCAATAATCCTGCTGCCGTTCATGCCTATTTCACATCACTGTTGAATTTGCGGCAAGGAGGGGGTATGCGTCTTCGAAATGCCACGGACCCACTGGATCAAGCCAGTATCTTGAGGCTGCACAATTTTGAAGGAGACAACCGTCGTCAGATGCCGTTCGATACCATCGACCAGCGTTTCCATATGATTGACTCGCTTACTGTTCCTGTCTATGTGCCCGTGAATGATGAAGCTCGCGATCTATGTGATCGTCTGATGGACGGTGAACGCAATCGCATGCTCTTCCGCAGGCTCGGCAAATACGCGGTGCAGGTATGGCCTAAGCATCGCAATACTCTTCTGGAGGCCGGGAAGATTGCAGATGTCGACCCTGGTTCCGCTGATGCCAGCTATGTTCTGCAGGATTCCCAAGCCTACTCATCCGAGTTTGGATTGGAGCTCGAGGTTTCACCGGGGGAGGGACTCTGGATATAGAAGCGTCCCCGGAAGAATCCTCCGGGGACAACATGGCGCGTTATGGAAAACCTCATAGTTTCAATCCACATCCGATAAAGGATGACATGATGAGCATACTACCTGATAAAGCTAGGGATTGAAAGAGCTACGGCGACAAAGACGACACATCATATTCTATGATGTTTTACATAATATGAGATATGATGGTATTGTAGCTTCCAACGTTCACAGCACACCAATGGAGGTGAGGGATATGCCGATCAAATTGGAAGTCGAAGGTCAGTATGCTTGTTTTAGTCGACCTGAGTTAAAGGTCGAAAGGGTCTCCTATGACGTGATGACCCCTTCGGCTGCCCGAGGGATTCTGGAAGGTATTTATTGGCATCCAGGTATGCGCTGGATCATTGACCGTATCACGGTGATGAATCCAATCAAATTCAGCAACATCCGGCGCAATGAGGTCTCGAAGATCGCAAGTGCCTCGGAGATGCGTTCCGCTGCCACATCTGGAAAAGCGGCAACGCCCATCTATACCTCGAAGTCGATTCAGCAGCGGGCTGCCATGGTGCTTCGTGATGTGCGTTACGTCATTGAGGCTCATTTCGTGATGACCTCCAAGGCTGTTGCAGATGACACGCCGGCAAAGTTCCAAAGCATGTTCGTACGGCGCGCGAGCAAAGGGCAATGTTTCCATGAACCGTATTTTGGCTGCCGCGAGTTCCCCGTGGACTTCAGGCTCTGGGAGGGGCAAGCCGCTCCGGAGGGATTCGAGAAGGGTGAACGTGATCTTGGGTACATGCTGTATGACATGGACTATTCGGATCCGGAGGAAATCAAGCCGATGTTCTTCCATGCCCATCTTGAGGATGGTGTCCTTGATCTTACTGATGTGAGGACAGCGTCATGATTGAGGATCTGATCAATCAATACGATGCTCTTCGCGAGCGTGGGAAAGCCGTCGGCGATGGTGAAGACTTCGTCAACATTCCATACGCCGTCTGCATTGACGATGAAGGAACGGTGGTGCATATCGACACTCTGGGTGATGCCACTCAGGAAAGAATCACCAATTACCTCATTGTGCCATTGCATGGCGGCCGTCAGGGATCGAAGCCTAAGGGTATGCCGCTGTGGGACGGCGCTAAGTATCTCTTGGGTGATCCTACTCAGGCTCCAGATAAAGCCATGGCACGCTTTGAAGCGGAAGCGGAGGTCAATGTCAACATCTTCAAGGATGTAGATGATCCCGCTGCACGTGCCATTGTGAAGTACTTCTCGCGTCCGCCACAGTGGGAGAAGGCGCGGGAGCAGTTCGGTGAAAAGAGTTGGAAGAAGATGGTTGCATCGAATTTCATCCTTTCCTATGATGGACAGCCACTTAATGCAAATCCCGTCATCATGGAGGCGTGTCGGAAGTATGTCGAAAGCGGGGAAGCGGATAACTCTAAGCTTGTCCAAAGCGTTGTTTCTGGTGAAATGGTGCTTCCTGTTCCTACCCATCCACTCCTTAAGAAGGTTCCGGGCGCCCAACGCTCTGGTGCTGCGTTGGTGTCCTACAATTGCGAAGCATTCTGGTCTTATGGACATGAGAAATGTCTCAACGCTCCCATGAGCGCGCTCGAGGCATTCAAATACGTAACAGCATTGAAGACCATGTTGCCTATGGATAGTGGGTATTGTAGCCGTCTCGGTGATCTCATCATTTTGACGTGGGCTCAGAGTGGTGAACCTGAATACTCGCAGTTCTTCAATCTCGGAACCCAACTGAATGCGGAAGGTGTTGAGCACGATGAGATTGAGAATGTCATCATTCCCTTGATGCGGAAGATAGTGGCTGGGGAGCCATGTGAGTTTAGGAGTATCGCTCTGAGACCTGAGCAGCATTTCTTCATTCTGGCTTTGGTTCCTAATAATGCACGCCTTGCTGTCTCATTCTACTACAAGGACTCCTTCGGCAATCTTCTCTCCAATATCAATCATCATTATCTCGATATTGCGATTAATCGCCCTTCATTTGACAAATGGAAGAATCCTCCGGTGTGGAAACTTTTGTATGCTGTCGTTAGGCAGAAGTCGAAGAATAAAAATCCATCGAATCATACATCCAGCACTTCGAGATCAGACGTCACCGTCAATCCGAGATCGAAGGAGAAGTTGAAGAACAAGAACGCATCCAACGAGCTAACGAATGCGGTCATGCGTTCGGTGCTCACTGATACGCCCTATCCGGCGACTCTCCTGAATGCGGTCCGAATACGCATTCGCGCCGAAAGGGAGATCACCGCTGACCGCGCGGCCATCATCAAAGGCTACTACGCTCGATTGGCAAGGCTCGGTAGGACCATCATCGCCGATAATCCACATGCAGACAAGCAATTCAAGGAGGTATTGCAAATGAATATCAACAAGGAGAGTGACTACGTCCCATATGTTTTGGGGCGTATGTTTTCAGTATATGAACAGATTCAGGAGGCAGCAAATCCGAAGATCAATACGACAATCAAGGATCGCTACTTCAATAGTGCCTGCGCCACTCCTGCTTACATCTTCCCAGTGCTCGGTGATCTTTCGCAGGCCCATTTGCGCAAATTGAAGCGCATCAATCCGGGAGCGCTCGTAAACCTCACCAAAGAGCTGGAATCTTTGGCCGCACGTGTTGGTGAACACTACCCATCTCGCCTTACCATCCAAGAACAAGGAGCGTTTCAGTTGGGGTATTACTGGGAGGACCGCGAGAAGTATGAGCGCGCCCGTAAAGCCGCTGAAGCCAAGGCGAACGCTAAGATCGCGTCCGAATCGGAAGAATAATACTCATATATCTCGGTTATTTCAAGCAATTCAAAGAACGATAAGAAAGAACAGGAGTGTCTCTCATGGCCACCGCAATCAACAACCGATACGATTTCACGCTGCTGTATGAAGTGGAGAACGGCAATCCCAACGGTGATCCCGATGCCGGTAATATGCCACGCGTAGATGTGGAGACTGGCCTCGGTCTCGTCACGGATGTCTGTATCAAGCGTAAGATCCGCAATTACGTGCAGATATGCAAAGGAGATCAAGCTCCTTGGCGTATTTACATCCAGCAGAACGAATCCCTCAATCGTTTAGATAATGAAGCACTCAAGTCACAGAATCTTGATTCTGCGAGCCGGGATCTTGCGGAGGACATCAGAAAGCTTAAGACAACCGATCCGGAGTTGGATCGGAAGATTCGCGATTACATGTGCGGTACGTTCTTTGACATTCGTACCTTCGGCGCGGTGATGACGACCTTCGTCAAGAACAATCTCTCCTGCGGGCAAGTCCGAGGACCTGTACAGCTTGGCTTCTCCCGCTCCATCGATCCGATTATGCCGCAGACCATCACAATCACCCGCGTGGCCGTGACCACCGAAGAGGACGCGGAGAAGAAGAACAACGAGATGGGCAACAAGTCCATTGTTCCGTACGGCCTCTACCGCGCCGACGGCTATGTCTCAGCGAATCTTGCCGAGCATGTGACCGGCTTTGACGAAGACGACGTGGCGCTGTTGTGGGAAGCCATGTTGAATATGTTCGAATTCGACCGTTCTGCAGCTCGAGGCAACATGGCTACGCGTAAGCTCTATGTGTTCAAGCACAGCAACGCATTGGGCGATGCGCCATCCTACAAACTGTTTGACAGCATCGATGTGCATAAGCGCGATGATGTGATGGTACCACGCAACTTCTCTGACTACGAGATCAACTTCAGTCGGGAGCAGGTTCCCGATTCCATTCAAGTTACCGAAATGGTCGATGGTGTCACACTCTGAGCCATGAACATGTTCGGACGAACGGCAAAGAGAGGGCTGGACGGCTATCCAGAGGATAGTTGGCTGGCCCTCTCGGGCATTCAGCATTTTGCATTTTGCCCTAGGCAATGGGCGTTAATCCATGTCGAACAGCAATGGGTCGAGAACTACCTGACTACTGCAGGCTTGTTGGAACACAAACGCGTACATGACTATCAGGCCTCGGAGAAGCGTGGAGATTTGCTCATTTTGCATGACCTGCGAGTGTTTTCACGTGATCTCGGCATTTCCGGCGACTGCGATGTCGTGGAATTCCATGCGGATGACAATGGGGTCTCTTTGGAAGGCCGTGAAGGTTTGTGGCGCCCGTTTCCAGTCGAATACAAGCATGGCAAACCGAAAGACAACGACGCTGACCGGATGCAACTTTGTGCCGAGGCGATGTGTTTGGAGGAAATGCTGGCATGTGACATAGAAGAAGGCGCCCTGTTCTATCAACGAACCAAGCATCGCGAATTGGTTCGATTCGAAGATGAGCTCAGAGACGAAGTCCGAAAAGCCTATGAGACCATGCATGATCTGATGAAGAAGGGGTATACGCCCAAAGCGCGCAAAACCAAGAGATGCGATGCGTGCTCGCTCAAGGATGTGTGTTTGCCGGAACTGGCGAGAACAGCATCTGTGAACGAGTACATTCAATCACACATGGATGAGGGGACGCAATGAAGCAGCTATTGAACACATTGTTTGTGACATCTGAAGACGTGTATCTTTCTCTTGAACAAGACAATGTCACGGTATTGCAGGAAGAGCGGAAACTCGCGCGCATTCCACTGAGATCAATTGAATCAATCTTCTGCTTCAGCTATAAGGGGGCTTCTCCGTCGCTGATGGGCAAGTGCGCCGATATGGGCGTGGGTCTGCATTTCTATTCACCGAGGGGATTCTACTATTGCTCCATTCTGGGAGAAAACAATAGGAATGTGTTGTTGAGGATGGAGCAATTCAGAAAATCCGAGAATGAAGAACAGTCGTTGGACATTGCCAAATCCTTCATTCTCGCCAAAATATACAACACCCGGTGGGTACTCGAACGGGCAAAACGTGATCATGGGATGAGACTGGACGTAGAAAGGCTCCAATCCTCAATTGGGCAGTTGATCGAAGCGATGAAAGTCGCGGAGAGCAGCGTCTCGCTTGATGAGCTCAGAGGAGTAGAGGGCAGTGCAGCAAAGGTGTATTTTAGTGTGTTTGACGAACTCATTCTCCGTGAAAAGAAGGATTTCTACTTCGTGTCGCGCTCGCGAAGGCCTCCTCTTGACAGAATGAACGCGTTGATGTCGTTCATCTATTCGCTATTGACCAACGATTGCAAAGCGGCATTGCAGGGGAATGGATTGGACCCGTACATTGGTTTCATGCATGTGGAGAGGCCTGGGAGACCTGCGCTGGCACTTGACCTGATGGAGGAGCTAAGGCCGGTATTGGCGGATAGATTCGCGCTGTCGTTGGTGAACACCGGAGCCGTGAGGCCGAAGGACTTCGACTTGCAGGAAAATGGAAGTGTTTTTCTTTCGGAATCCGGAAGAAAGAAGGTGTTAGCGGCTTGGCAAAAGCGGAAAGCTCAGGACATCACACACCCGTATCTCAAAGAAAACGTTTCCTGGGGTTTGGTGCCATATACACAGGCGCTGTTACTGGCGCGGACCGTGCGCGGGGATTTGGGTCAGTATCCTCCGTTCTTCTGGAAGTGATCTTTATGTTTGTGGTTGTGACCTACGATGTGAATACGGAGACTCCTGAGGGGAGACGTCGATTAAGAAACGTCGCCAAGACCTGCATGCGATTCGGGCAACGGGTTCAGAATAGTGTATTCGAATGCTCGATTGTGCCAGCTGACTACTTGATGCTGGTTTCAGATTTGCTGGAGATCATCGATAGAGAGAAAGATAATCTGCGCATCTACAAACTCGGCAAGAATTATGCAAGTAGGATTGAGAGTTATGGGCGCAATCTGCATATGCCATTCGATGACGTCATGATGATTTAAGCATAAACACTTATGGTTGAGGGGCGTGGTGGTGCGAAGGGGATGCTGTCATGATTTCTCCGTAGGCTCGCACTGAAAGCGCTAGATTTATACCAGAGATTTCAACCGTATTGAGCGGATGTTGTTTGATAATTCAATAGTGTTTTCCATAATCCGGATTCAGTTCTGAGATACAGTAGTTAAGCATCGTTCAGTCTGAGTTTTCTGCGATAGAATTCAGACTGAACCTGAGCAAGGTGTCTGGAATATGGATCATTTTGTTCATTTTTGCAGTCACCTCCCTTCGGGGAGGTGTGGATTGAAATAATCCTGAATCCGAGAGCATGCCGGACTGCACAGGTCACCTCCCTTCGGGGAGGTGTGGATTGAAATGTCGGCGTACTTGCGGGCCGCTTTCGCTGCCTTGGTCACCTCCCTTCGGGGAGGTGTGGATTGAAATTTCGAGCCATGCGATCAGCGTGTCACGGGAGCGGTCACCTCCCTTCGGGGAGGTGTGGATTGAAATACGTCACGCGTGCCGAAGTCGCAATCCGGGTCGGTCACCTCCCTTCGGGGAGGTGTGGATTGAAATTCGAGGACGCTCACGATCTCGGTGAGGATCACGTACGTCACCTCCCTTCGGGGAGGTGTGGATTGAAATGTCTGGAGCCGGGGCCGTACAGCATTGTGGCGGCGGGTCACCTCCCTTCGGGGAGGTGTGGATTGAAATAGCCTCACGTCGCCATTCGGCCTGCTCGACCACGTCACCTCCCTTCGGGGAGGTGTGGATTGAAATACGATGGTGGACTCGGCCAGCAATCCGGTCGTCAGTCACCTCCCTTCGGGGAGGTGTGGATTGAAATCATGCCTGCGCCCCATTGGGGCCGATGGCGCGCAGTCACCTCCCTTCGGGGAGGTGTGGATTGAAATTTCGTCGAACCGTTGGCGAAGACCGGCGCGTCCGGTCACCTCCCTTCGGGGAGGTGTGGATTGAAATGCCGACGCGGGCAGTGTCCGTGTGGTGTGTGGGTGTCACCTCCCTTCGGGGAGGTGTGGATTGAAATACGTCGCCGGTGGACGCGTATTTCGATGACTGCTCGTCACCTCCCTTCGGGGAGGTGTGGATTGAAATCTCGGCCTGCTCGACGGCACCCCGACCGTGCTCGTCACCTCCCTTCGGGGAGGTGTGGATTGAAATCGTCCAACGGTGAGCATAGACGGACGGTACGTGGGTCACCTCCCTTCGGGGAGGTGTGGATTGAAATCATGCTGGCGACTCCGCCCCCGTTGAGTCGGTGCGTCACCTCCCTTCGGGGAGGTGTGGATTGAAATGACGGGTCGCAGACCGGCGACTGGACGGCGTTGCGTCACCTCCCTTCGGGGAGGTGTGGATTGAAATACGATGGTGGACTCGGCCAGCAATCCGGTCGTCGTCACCTCCCTTCGGGGAGGTGTGGATTGAAATACGCTCCGAACCGTGAATACGAGGGGCAGGTCGCGTCACCTCCCTTCGGGGAGGTGTGGATTGAAATAAGCAGGCAGAACGTCTGCAGGACGCGCGCAGCCGTCACCTCCCTTCGGGGAGGTGTGGATTGAAATCTGAACGTGCCCGGACAACTTCGCGGCCTCGGCCGTCACCTCCCTTCGGGGAGGTGTGGATTGAAATAGGTTCGACTTGAGCCAACTACGGAACGCCTCAGTCACCTCCCTTCGGGGAGGTGTGGATTGAAATCTGAACTGAAGAAGGCCGTTGCCGAAGCCGAAGCGTCACCTCCCTTCGGGGAGGTGTGGATTGAAATCGTCAGGTGTCGGATCGTGTGTCTCGTAGTGTCGGTCACCTCCCTTCGGGGAGGTGTGGATTGAAATCCGTCGTATGGTGGTTCGCGTGCCCATCCGGCTGGTCACCTCCCTTCGGGGAGGTGTGGATTGAAATCATACGCCGAGGAACGCGTTCGCGGCGCCCGAGTCACCTCCCTTCGGGGAGGTGTGGATTGAAATATGACCTTGCGGCGCTGCTCGATCAGCTTGAGGTGTCACCTCCCTTCGGGGAGGTGTGGATTGAAATTTTCGGTTCGACCTCTTGCGGCCCTTGCCCTGATTGGTCACCTCCCTTCGGGGAGGTGTGGATTGAAATCACCGCCTCTGGGTACAGGTCGCGCAGCTCGCGCGTCACCTCCCTTCGGGGAGGTGTGGATTGAAATTTGAGGATGTACAAGCGGGTCTTGAGCACGTCCAGTCACCTCCCTTCGGGGAGGTGTGGATTGAAATAAATCGGTGGCGATGATGCTCACGCAGACCGCCGGTCACCTCCCTTCGGGGAGGTGTGGATTGAAATCTGTACGACAAGTCGAAAAGCGGCGACGTGTACGTCACCTCCCTTCGGGGAGGTGTGGATTGAAATCGGCCGGTCTCGGTCTGTGTGAAGAAGTACGTCAGGTCACCTCCCTTCGGGGAGGTGTGGATTGAAATAAGCGCGCGGCTGCGCCATTCCCACGGGGTGCCGTCACCTCCCTTCGGGGAGGTGTGGATTGAAATCTCGACATCTCGGGCAAGGGCAACGACACGCTCGGTCACCTCCCTTCGGGGAGGTGTGGATTGAAATCAAAAACGAACCCTGTGGCGGAGAACCACCCCGCGTCACCTCCCTTCGGGGAGGTGTGGATTGAAATCTTCGAGAGTGAGAACGCCTCGTCGATCGTGATCAGTCACCTCCCTTCGGGGAGGTGTGGATTGAAATCAGATGTTACGCACGGCGTTGCCGGCGGCCTGCGTCACCTCCCTTCGGGGAGGTGTGGATTGAAATTTTGGTGAGGCTGAACGCTTCGTCTATCGTCATCGTCACCTCCCTTCGGGGAGGTGTGGATTGAAATTTTGGCGTAGACCTTGGCGTGCTTGCGGCAAGAGGTCACCTCCCTTCGGGGAGGTGTGGATTGAAATATCCAGTCGGCTTGCATGAGGCCAATTGCGCCGGGTCACCTCCCTTCGGGGAGGTGTGGATTGAAATATCCAGTCGGCTTGCATGAGGCCAATTGCGCCGGGTCACCTCCCTTCGGGGAGGTGTGGATTGAAATCTGGCAAGCGTACCCGCGCAAGAAGGACAAGCGGGGTCACCTCCCTTCGGGGAGGTGTGTGTTTTGCTTCAATGTCTTTTCAGCAGGCTCATCAGTATTTTTCCGCAGTGTGGG
>ERZ778504.419-NODE-419-length-45356-cov-6.900532_pt1 | contig 45356 bp, 33 predicted proteins | sample MGYA00510046_ERZ778504 | MGnify/ENA primary metagenome ERZ778504 (study PRJEB29527, sample SAMN07138964) | mouse gut metagenome | material: feces | host: mouse | place: China:Nanjing | collected 2016-01-25 ...
CTCATTGTCCTTAATCTTTAAGAGCTCGTCCTTTGTTGCCTGGTCAAAGTAATCATCATTGAGCCAGAAATTAAATTCATCCATAAAACTCATACTGCTACCTCCACTTAAATACTTTAAATTCAGTGCCCTCTCAACACAATTTCAGGTTTCGGTAAGATTGCACCACACCACGCGTTAAATCCCCACACAATATTTGCCATGCATACGGATTTTCACATACTTCCATTAAATCAAATATTTGGAAATATTTCAAGATTATAAGCAAATTTAGCTATATTTAATCTTTTTATTTTTAATCTGCCGATACTTTCAGCGCATAGTCACTGTGGTCAAGCGAGAAATTCGGATTGTAATACGGATCCCCCTTTGCAAGCAGTTCTTTCCAGCGCGCGCGGAACAGCGCACACTCCTCCTCATAGCGCCTTGCCTTCTCCTCGTCCACAACGTCAACGCCGCGTGACGCCGACTCATAGTGGTACAGCTCCGCAAACGGCGTGAACACGTTCAGATATCCCTTTTCCCTGACACGCAGGCAGAAATCCACATCGTTGAGCGCGACCCGGAACGACTCGTCAAGCCCGCCAAGCGCCTCATAAATGCTCTTTTTCACCATCAGGCAGGCACCGGTGACCGCCGAGACATTCTGCGCGTAACACAGTTTTCCCATATATCCCAGGTTGTCATAGTTAATCTTGTAATGGGTGTGCCCCGCCGTCCTGTGCGCGCCAAGCCCGACGACAATCCCCGCATGCTGTATTGTCCTGTCACCGTAATAAAGCTTTGCCCCGACTGCGCCCACATCAGGACGCTGCGCGTACATCAGCATCGCCTCAAGCCAGTTCATGGAAATCACCTGTGTGTCATTGTTCAGCAGCAGCAGATATTCCCCTTTCGCAAACCCTGCGCCAAAATTGTTAATCCCGGAATAGTTGAACGCCCCTGTGTAGGTGACAACCGTGATATTTTCCTGCTGCGACAGGGTCTGGTAATAATCGAAGGTTTCCTTTTCCGTACTGTTGTTCTCTATCACGATAATCTCATAGTTTTCGTAGGTGCTGCGCTCCTTTATCGAGTCGATGCAGCGCCGCAGGTCGCTGACGTGGTCTTTGTTCGGTATGAGTATGGATATCTTATCCTCGCTTTTTATCTCATACTTTATCTCAAATATCGTATCGAACGCGCGCGTGCTCTTAATCTCAAAATTGTGGAACCCGCACCTTGTAAGGTGGTCTGCCACTGCGCCCTTTGCCGCCGCAATGGCATATGGCTTCGCGCTGATGTCGCTCGCCACGCTCGCTTTGTGCGAACGCCAGTAATATAATAGTTTCGGGACATGTACGACTTTTTTGGCATTTGTGGTCAGCCTTAGAATCATATCGTGGTCCTGGCTCCCGTCAAACCCGCTGCGGAAAAGCTCTGTCCCCTCGAGAAGCTCCCGCGCAAACACGCTGAAATGGCAGATGTAATTGTTCGCCCTGAGATTATCCGGCGCATAGTCGGGCTTAAAGTGCAGGGTAATCATATTGTTGATGCTGTCGCCCTTAAATGTGGTCTCGTCACAGTAGATATAGTCTGCCCCCTGCTCATTAATCACCCGGGCATACTCGTACAGGGCGGACGGGTGCAGCACATCATCATGGTCAAACAGCCCGATGTACTCCCCCGTCGCCATGGAATAGCATTCATTTGTGTTTCCCGCGATTCCCTCGTTCTTTTCCAGCTTTTTATATACAATCCGCTTATCCCTGGCAATGTACTCCTGGCATCGTGCGCCCACATTGTCATGCGCACTGTCCGAGCCATCCGCCAGGCAAAGCTCCCAGTTCTGGTAAGTCTGGTTCTGTACTGATGCAATCATCTCGTCAAGGAATGACAGTGGTGTATTATACAATGGGACCAGTATGCTGATTTTTACCATGCGGTCAAACCTTGTGCTGCGCTGGATTTCTGCCTGCTCCGGCGTTGGAAAGCTCGCCGTGCCGTGCAGCTTTTTCGCCTCTGCCTCTATTTTTTTCTGTTTCAGTTTCCGGACGATGCCCTTTGGCCCGCCCAGGTTGCGCAGGCGCCTGTAATTCCGGATGCCCCAGTGCATCGTCTGCCGGAGCGGCTTTGATGCTTTCCACACCGGATTGTTCTTGATGCGATCCAGCTGGAACTGCAGGCTGTCCGCCTCGTTCTTTGCATCCGCAAGCCTGCCGGCAAGGGATGCTGCGCGCATTTTCTCCTGCTCATACGCCTGTCTGTAGAATTCCACGCCCCGCTCATCATTATTCTGCAGGCTGTCCATATTATCCTTTGCCATTTTCTGTCTCACCTCTCTGTTTTCATACTACCTTTATATATACCGGACATCCGTCGGAATGCGCGGTATATAACAGCTGTTTTTTATCTGTCAGTATGCCAACCCGGTAATTTCCTGGCTGTAATCCGTCCTTATTAAACCGCAGCTGTATTCCCGAAAGCGCCACATTTTTCGTCCCTCCCCGCAAGACGCCGTTTCCATCGCCCGCAAACAGCGCTGCCACGTCCTCGCGAAGCTTCGGCAGCATGTCAAATGCATATACCACCGGTAAATCTTCCCTGTCATTTATCAGCCAGATTTTCGCAGTCCCCCGCGCATTGTCCTGATTTCTGCGCACAAACCAGCCGTTTATCGTCACAATGCCTTCCTCTTCCTCGATGCTGTCTATCCTTGCCATGAGCAGATGATACCCAGTCAGCCTGTCGTACAGCTTTCCAGCCATACGCCACTTTTGATTCAGGCGGCTGCGGAGACCATATTTTTGAAAAACCGCGTCCCTGTCCGCATCACTTGGACACTGCGGCTGTACGGCCTTGTCGCACGCATACTGGTACTCTGTATAGTATGTCGCATCCTTTTTCCATTGTACCAGATTGGGACTGTAAAAAGGATCCTTTGCCCGCAATGCGGGATACCGTTCATACAAACGCCGTTTCTCGTTGTTCAGCCGCCTGGCCTTCTCATGGGAAGTGTCCTGCCCGCGGCTGAGCGATTCATGGTGTATCAGCACGGCATCGTTGACCTGCACGTTAAAATACCCCTTCTGATACAGGGAAAAGCAAAGCGCCACATCATTGTATGCCACCGGAAATGCCGGGTCAAAGCCGCCAGCCTCCTCGAACACGCTGCGCCGGATTAACATACACGCAGCGGTAACCGCCAGCATATCATAGGTTTCCGTATTGTGCCCATGGTACAGACAGCCCTCGTCCGCCATGCCGCCCAGCTTATGCGCCGGTCCGATTCCCATGTTCGTGATTCCCGCATGCTGTATTCTATAACATCCGCTATTTTTCTCATCCGGCGGATAATACAGCTTTGCCCCGACTGCGCCAACATGGCTTTTTTCGGCATACTGCATCATATAGCCGAGCCACTTTCCGCCCTCCCTGTCCATCACCTCTATGTCATCATTCAGAAAAAGGAGATACCTGCCGTTGGCAATATGCGCCCCCATGTTGCACATCGCAGAAAAATTAAATTCCATTTCCTGATAGAAATACTGGATGACCAGCCCGTCCTTTTCCTTTTTCAGCGACTCAATTACATCTGTTATCCACATTTTTTGTTCGGGAATGCTCCCATTATCCACAACAATGACTTCATAACTGGGATAACACGTGTATTTTATGAGGGACACAAGACATTTTTCGAGCACCCTGGCATTATCCTTGCTCGGAATAATAACCGACACCAAATCGCCGGACGGTGCTGACGCATTCCATGTCCTTATTTTATCCGAGTGCCATGTCTGATACGCACTGTCAAGCTTGTCATTTGTGTACAGGACTTTCGGAATATGCACGACACTGCCCCTTTTATCCCGCAGCGCATCCATGAAAACATGGTATACCAGCTCATAAATGTCAGGCGGCTCCCTGTCTTTGTCACGGTATGCCCCAATCAGCTCCCAGACCACGTCCGCCCTGACCGCAAAGATACTGCCGACATAGAAAAACGATGCAAGTGTATCCGGCGAGAACTCCGGCTTAAACCACGGAGCCCCCCTGTAGTCCGCCGCCCCGGTGCACGGATGGCCTATGCTGGCGAACGTGTCGTCCGCAATGCCGTAAAGTGTTTCCAGACTGCCCCTGTAATCCTCGTCCGCATAGACAAGAACGACATCATCCTTTCGTGAAAACACCTCGGATACCATCTGCTCCGCATATGCCGACAGTGTACCGCCCTCCTTCACAAACAGGCAGACCGACTCAGCCGAATGCTCCCCGGCATATGCCACGCTGTCCGTACACGAAGAAAAGGGAATCCTGAAAATCCGCTTCCCATACTGCCCGTCAAGTTCCGTCTCCTGCTGTTCCAGCCATTGCAGGTACGGTGTCTTCTGTGCAAAAAGTTCCTGTAAATACTGCATCCTGTCCCCCAAATGATACTCATGACAGATGAATTCTGCCGTGAGTATTGTGCCAGCCGCAGCCGCGAAGCGGCATATTTCCTATCTGAAAAATTATCCTATAAGATTTTTCAGATTGTGTCCTGTGTACATCATATAATACTGAGCGGTCAGTCTTTTCGACTGTCAGTATATTCTATCACAAGCTGCTTCTCCATGCTCCGGTACAGCCGCTGCCGCGAGCATCCATCCTTCGCGGTCATCCACAGATCATAGGTGCCGGCAGGAAGCGTCCCCTCGAATATCCAGCTGCAGAATCCTGTCAGCTCCACATTGGTCTCGTCGGGAAGTATCGCTGCCACATCCTTGCGGTAACGCTTCTGCACCGGCAGCTCCCACACGCGGCCGCTGCCGTTTACCAGAAGAATCTTGAACTGGTAACGCGCATTGTCTGCACCGGGCACATATGCCCAGCCTTTCATCAGGTAATATGCCTTTTTCTTCTGTCCGTTTTTCGTCACTGCCTTGGCAAAATTTTCCCTGCCGCAGTCCTCCACGACAATCTTAATCGCCTGGTTCATGGACTCCAGCTCCGGCAGTTTCTTTGCCTCCGTAAGGATATTGTCACTGTCAAATATATTGACAAGCTCATACCCCTCAAGCCAGCGGCAGCTGTAATCCGGCTCCCCGCTGTTTAACAGCGTGCCGAGAAACGGATCCTTCCGGTAAAACTTCGGATGCCGTTTATAAAGCACGTTTTTCTCTGCCATCAGGCGCCGCAGCTTGCCCTCGTCCTGCAAGTCGTCACCTCGGCTGAGCGACTCATGGTGGTACAGCACGACATCATTGCGCAGGACATTGTACAGTCCCTTGCCGCACAGGCGGAAGCACAGGTCCACATCATTGTATGCCACGGCAAGCCCCTCGTACAGTCCTCCCATGGCAAGGTAGTAATCCCTGCGCATCAAAAGGCATGCAGCCGTGACGCCAATCATGTCATAGATAAAGCGGTTTCTGCCGTAGTAGTATGACACACTGTCATCAAACTGTTTAAGCTTATGTCCTGGTCCCGATACCGTATTATTGACCCCTGCATGCTGTATGAGGCTGGAATTAGGGTACAGCAGCTTGGCGCCGACCGCACCGACATGCTTCAGCGATGCCTGCCCTGCCATCCTGGTCAGCCAGGAATCCTCCACTGCCTCCATGTCATCATTGAGCAGCAGGACATACTCGCCTTTCGCCTCCTTCACGCCAATGTTGCACATATGGGAAAAATTAAACTCCATCGGCATGTAAAGATATTGGAACGGAAAATCCTGCCGGAAGTTTTCCAGCCCGATACGCACCCTTGCCGTGCTTCCGTTGTCCACTACCACAATCTCAAAACTGGGGTAGTCCGTATGTTCATAGATTGAGCGGATACACTGCCTGAGCACTTCCAGATTGTCCTTGGAAGGAATCACAATGCTCACAAGCGGCTTATCCGCAAGGTCATATACCGGATAAGAAATCCCTGTCTTCTCATCCAGAACCATTCTGGCATGCAGGCCGCGCCTTGCAAACGCACGCTCACGGATAAAATCATAGGCACGCCCGACTCCGATAAAATCCGTTTCGTGCATCAGCGATTCCTCGATTGCGCTCCTGCTGTCCCCTGTTTTGTAGGCATGAAACAATATTTTTTCGATATGGCCGGGACGTTTCCCATGTTCTGTCGCCTTGAGTACAAAGTCGTAGATATTTTTCCGGTAGTCCTCGTCGCCAAGCCATTCCAGTCCCATGTATGCTGATTTGCGCACCGCAAAGATACTGCCAAAATAGAAAAAGGAAAACAGCGTGTCCGGAGACCACATCGGTTTCGTCCATGGAAAAATGCGGTGTGCGCTCTCGTCACCTTTTCCCACAGCCGCATCCTGCCCAAGCATCCACACATCCTCATCCGCATAGACAATGTTTACGTCCTTATGGGTATCAAAATACTGCATGATCTCCCGAAAGGCACGCTCCGCCACCCTGCCCTCCGCAGAGACAAACACGATATATTCCTTGTCAGGATTCACTCCGGCAAGCGAAAAATTGCTGCCGCAGTTCTCCATATACACAACCTCAAGCGAGGGATAGGATTCCTCTTTTGTACCTGACGCACTGCCCTGCTCGTTCTCCTTTATCCATAAAAGATAGGGGTCTGTCTGATAGCGCAGTTCTCTCTGATATTCCTCGATACAGTTCTTATATAATCTGCCCTGTATGGCGTCCTTTATCTTTCCAAACATACTCATCCCCACATTACCCGTCCTAGCCGTGACTGTGCGCACCAGCTACTGACGGCCTTTCATCCTAGCTTTTATAAAACCTTTGGTTTTTGTAACAAAGTCCTCTTTTGCAGCCGCCCCTGCAAGCTGGGCAGCAAGTGCCTGCGGCAGCTCCATAACCTCCAGATCGGCAGTGAGTCTCCTTCCGCCTGCCACGTCAATGGCAAGGTTCGAATCCTCGGTGTCAAACACCAGCGTGCCGCATTCCTGCCAAACGCCATTCGTCTCAATCACGTCCGCCGTGTAAATCCTGTCACCGACACACAGCTCCCGGATATTTACGGCACACCGGTACGAGCACGGGTCAATCCGGATACGCACGGCATCGTCTGGTATGTCATACGAAAGCCGCAGATACCGCTCGGCAAAGAAACAGTCCATCAGCTTTACAGAATGCTCCTCGCTGAACCCTGCGCCATAATCCACATAAATCTGTGCCACAAATTTTTTATCTGCATAATTGTAGTACGTAAGCATGCCTTCCAGCGCATATGCCCTGTTCCCAATCAGTTCCCGCATATTTTCCGCCGAGGAATGGTTTCCTGTTATCTCCATCTGAAACCTGCGTTCCTGCGCGATGCCTTCCTGAAGCTGCTCATCCGTAAGCCCCAGGATATCCCGCATCAGCAGGTCCTCACATGCCTTGCGCATGCCGCCCCCGAGCGTGTAATTATAGAATGCGCGGAATATGATGTCGCGTGACGGAACATGCCTGTCCAATGTCCACTCATAGTCAATGACATGCCACTGCTCCTCATCTCCCTGCCTGTCAACAAGGATATTCGGAAAAATAAAATCAATATTGCTCGCCTCGACGGCATCCTCGTTGTAGCCCGCCCAGTACATATACTCGTCAATCAGCGCCTTAAAACCCTGTACGTCAGCCCGCGCAAGGCATTCATCCAGCAGCGTCTCAAGCGTCCTGCCGTTGCAGAACGAAAAGGAAAGCCCCTGACTGGCATCCTCCCCGACCTCCCTGCACGCATTGATGGCAATTTTCGTGCCCTCATAGCGGCTTGACAGGCAGTCATAGGCACGTCTCGTATGCATCAGGTGCCCGCACGCTGACTCTGTGTCCGGCAGCTTCTCCACATGGAGCTTTCCCGGCGCGTCCCGCACAATCAAGGTGCGCACCGCCCACTCGGCGGCCCTGTCGTTAGAAAACTTCGCATAGACCACATTCGGCGCACCGCCGACCACAAGCAGATACGAGTTGGAGAACAGCGGAAATTCGTTCTCCTCAAGAACCTCGTCAAACACCTGTTTCTCATCAAACAAAAGCACACGCTCCCTGTCAAAATTCCTGAGGTTGTTGCAAAGCTCCCCTTTTTTGGGAAGATAGCGGTCAGAATAGATTGTCGTCATAAACTTGTAATCCGGATACGGATAATAGAATGCATATTCATGAATGCCGGTCTTTTCCAGAATCTGTTCCAGTCCATGACGCGTAAAGGTACGCGCCGTGCCCCCTGTATGATATCCTTCCAGTCCGGAAAAATAGGTTCCCAGGTGATCCTCCCTGCATCCTGCCCAGTACTTTAGCCCGAACTTGTTCTCGATGGCAATGACAAGACGGCCGTCCAGCTTCCTGTGGCGGCTGCATATCTGCATAAAATCCTCATAAGGCGTACTGCCGCCAATATATGCCTGCCCGTACTCAAACACGCCGACAAGCAGCACATAGTCGTAATCCGTGTCAAGGTGCGGCTCAATATCCTTGAAATTTCCGACCATAATCGTGATATTGTCCGCATCACGGTTGCGGTATGCATTCACCATGCTGCGCTTTTTGGACAAGTCGACACAGGTGACGCTGCCTGCCCGTTTCGCCAGCGCTCCTGTAATCGCCCCGCACCCTGCGCCAATCTCGAGCACCTTGTCCGTCTTTTTGAACGGAATCCAGTCAATGATATTGGCACGCAGCGGGGAAAAATGGTAAAAAATCGGCCAGCTTTTTTTCTCCTCGATAATCTCCGGAAAGCGTTCTGCCGGATAGTTCCTTGCAATATCGAGCATCTCATCCTCGATGTCGCCGTCCGAATAAACATCCTGTCCCGAATAGTACGTTAGATTCAGCATAACACTGCCTATCTTCTCCTGTTTTATCCCATCCTCTGACATCCTAATCCCCCATTCTGCCATCACACGCTCAACTGTTCACAAATTATCTGCCATGAGTAATTTATTAACAGTTCCTTACTGTCACCCTGGAATCCATATCATAATATCCCACTGTATTTTTGTCTGAAACGACTGTCACATCCAGTGCGTCATAGAGCCGGTGGTATACCTTGAAATCATTTCCCTCATAGCCTGTCACGCCGAAGGATATCAGGTATTCGCCTCCCTGTAATGACATTTTCTGTGTAAATGCTATTTCTTTCCTGTCGCCTGCCTTGACCGGTTCCAGAAACGCCTTTTCAAACATGGTGTTTGTACCCGTTATCTCCGTCCCCTTTGCCGTCTTTATGGAAAAGGCAAAAATTGGCGCCGGCAGGTCACTGTGAAAAGTGACTTTCATGTGAATCGTAAATTCCATTCCCTTGATGATGGAGTTTGTCCGCGTTCCACGGTCATCCTCAATATAAATCTCCTCTATCGCGGCTTCCCTTGTCCCATACTCAAGCGTATTCATGCTCAGCCCATTCACGGTACTGTCCGTCCGCGCCTTCTTCTGCGCCGCGGCTTTCGCCTGCACTGCCTCCTGAACCTCCGCATCGTTCAAAAGACTCTGCTCCGATTTCGACTCCGGCAGCTCATACTGGCCGACAAGTACGCGCTTAAAGTCGTCAATCATGTCCTTTGGCAGCCCTTCCCCAAGCTTAATGCCCTGGTTTAAAAGCACCACCCTGTCACAGTACTTCGCGATACTGCTCAGGTCATGGCTCACAATCATGATGGTCTTGCCCATCCTCTTAAATTCCTCAAATTTGTGGTAGCATTTTGCCTGAAAAAAAACATCCCCCACCGAAAGCGCCTCATCCACAATCAAAATCTCGGGGTCAATATTAATCGCCACAGAAAAGGCAAGGCGGACAAACATACCGCTCGAGTAGGTTTTTACCGGCTGGTGCACGTAATCTCCGATATCCGCAAAGTCAAGGATATCGGGGAGCCGTCTGTCAATCTCCTCCTCGGAAAAACCGTTCATCGTGCCGTTGAGATAAATATTTTCAAGGCCGGAATACTCCATGTTAAAGCCCGCGCCAAGCTCGAGCAGCGCCGAGATTCTCCCTGTGACCCTGACCTCACCGCTTGTTGGGTTTAAGACGCCTGTAATAATCTTTAATATGGTGGATTTCCCGGAACCATTTGTCCCGATAATCCCGACACACTCCCCCTGCCTGACATCAAAGCTCACTCCTGACAGGGCGAAATGCTCATGGTATTTCTTTTTTTTCGTGAGACCAAGCGCTTCCTTTAAGCGGTCTGTCGGCTTGTCATACAATCGGTACACCTTGCTCACATTGTCTACCGCAATCGCGGACTGTGTATTCTTATCGCTCATATCCTCATCTCCCAAAACATCCGTACTACATAACAGTTCAGCCTTTGGCTTCCTGTTACAGGCATCAAGCCATGCAAAACCACTTCGTTGGTGTCAAAGCCACGTTCCGTGGCTTGATGCATCTCAGCTACTACGCATTCTTACGGACTTTGCAGCGCAGTGCAAAGTCCTGGGCTGAACTGTTACCGCATTACAGCACATCCGCAAAATGAACCTTGAGTCTCCGGAATATCAGTGCACCGATGCCAAAAAACACAACTGTTACAATCCAGAAGTACGAAGTCGAATAAAAATCCTGCCAGAACCACTTTTTGGCAAACAGCGTGTCGCGATATCCATTTACAATATAAAACACAGGATTGATTTTGAGTATTTTTTGTAACACCGGACTTTTATCCAGCATGGAAATATTCCATAAAATTGGGGTTGCCCACATGCCGACCTGCAGCATGATATTGATAATCTGCGTCAGGTCCCTGAAAAAGACGACAATCGCACATGTTGTGTAGCTTAACGCAAGCACAAACATAAACATGCAGAACGTATAGTAAAGAAGCTGCAGCAGATGAATCCCCGGTACATATCCGTAAGCAAAATATACCACAAGCATAAAAGCAACAAAAAACAGGTGGACAAACGATGCCGCTATCAGTTTTACAATGGGGATGATACTAATCTTAAACACGACCTTTTTCACAAGATAGCTGTACTCAAGAAGTGAGGTCGTGCCATTGTTAATCGTCTCGCTAAAATAGAACCACGGCACCAGTCCCGCAGTCAGCCAGAGCACATAGGGCGCCTCCACGCCGACAGCCAGTATCTCCTTCTTGTCCTGCCCCATCACATGTCCAAACACAAACCAATATAACAATACCGTCACGACGGGCTGTGTAAACGCCCACACGCGCCCGAGATAAGAGCCGGCATAACGGTTCTTGAAATCATTTTTGGAGAGCTTCCATATCAGTTTTCTTGACTGCCAGAGTTCCACCGGAAGCGTCACCAGCCTGTCATAAAACCTGTGGAAAATCGCAAGCGCGCCCACAATGATAAAGCAGGCAATCGCCTTTTTAATCCACTCCTCATCCGGGTCGGCAAGCGGATTGTGATGGATTAGGATAACTGCCGCAAGTATGATGGACGCAAGCGTCACCAGCAGCTTGACTGTCTTTTTGGATAAACCCTTTTTCATCGTCTAAATTCCTTTATTCCGCCCCACAGCTTATCTTTGTCAGAAAAAATCAGCTCCATTCCGTCCGGTACCGGCCATTTTACCCCGATATCCGGGTCGCTCCACAACAGACCGCCCTCGTCATTCGGATGGTAAAAATCTGTACATTTATAGCAGAATTCCGCATACTCCGAAAGAACCAGAAAACCATGGGCAAAATTCTTGGGAACAAAAAACTGTTTCTTGTTTTCCTCAGACAAAAGCACCCCATACCATTTTCCAAATGTCTTTGAACCTTCCCGCAGGTCGACCGCAACGTCAAACACCTCGCCCCTCACGGCGCGGACAAGCTTATCCTGTGGAAATTCTTTCTGAAAGTGGAGTCCCCGCAGCACACCCCTTTTTGACGCGGACTGATTGTCCTGGACAAATACCTGGTCAATGCCTGCCTCCTTGAAATCATTGTAGTTGTATGTTTCCATAAAATAACCCCTGTTATCGCCGAACACTGCCGGCGTAATCACTTTCAGTCCCTCTATGACCATCCCGTCAGCCACACATTCCTCTACTGTAATCTTTCCCATAATTTCATGATTCCTTTCCAAAATTGCATTTTCTATATTTCATCTGGCACCCCATCCGGTCAGGATGGGGTGCCGGGGAACTGTTAATCAATTCCGAGATAACTGATATTCAAGTCCACACGTCCTTCGATACCGGCAACGGAACCGCTTGACGTGTACTGCCACATATCATAGCGCCCCTCGTACTCCGGTGTCTGCCTGTACTCTGCCAGCCATATCTTCATGTCGCCAAGCTCGTCGAGATTGAGCTGGTTCAAGTACCAGTTTCGGCTTGCATATACGCCTGCCGTAAACCCTGCATTCTGGATTGTGCGGCAAAACGCGTTGACCACCGCCGTCCGTGTCCCCGGGTCGAGGTTGTCCGCCCTGCCGTTTCCGCCTGCGCCCTCCGTATCGATAAAGACAGGATACTCGATTCCCCTGTCGCCAAGCAGGGATACAACCATACTTGCCTCCTCGACTGCCTCGACAAGGTCTGTCGCCTGCGTAAAGAAATAGATGCCAACTTTGATGCCTGCCTTCTTCGCGCCCTCAAGATTCTCGTAAAAATATGGATCCTCTATCAGCCAGCCTGAGGAAGAACCACGGTAACCACATCGTATGATTGCAAAGTCAACCCCTTCGGCTTTCACGATTTCCCAGTCAATCTTACCGTTCCACTTGGATACGTCAATGCCCAGCTGCACGGCGTTTTCGCGCTCCTCCTCCATGTCAAGCAGCGCCGTATACTGCGTATCGTCCTCATCCTCGCTGTCAATCTGTTCGGATGCCGTATCCTCCTTAAGGATATCCACCTCAGACTCCGCATGCACGAAATAGTCAATGTCATCAATCACCGTGTAGGACACAATGGATTTCACACGGACGTTCACGGGTGATTCCGGCACTTTGAATCCAGGCTGTCTGTCGAGGGAAACACTGTACTCGCCCGGCTTGATGTCCGGTATCAGGATGACGCCGTCCTTATCGTCATCCACATACACGCCCGTATCCGCAACCTCGACGACAAATTCCTGCCCCGATACCGTGTCTCCCTTGTCATCGATAATCTTCACCCTGATGTCGCGCTCCACGGAGCTTGCAAGCACAGTCAGGCTGCGCACCTTCTCCCCATTTTCGTCTACTTCCTCATATGTAGTCTGGCTGGAACCATTCGGCACATCCGCGTCAAAAAATTCACTGTCTTTCATAAATGCCGACAAATCGGCTCCATGTACCTTCCCATCCGCTTCTATCAGCTGGGTGGAAATACTTTCCGTGCTGCCTGCCGCCGATGTCTTCTTATCCTTCCCCATAAGGCGGTTATAATTCACCGCCACAACTGCCGCCATAATCACCAGCATGGTACACAGCACAATCAGTATTCCGATTCTTTTTCCCTTAGAGTCCATTGGCTACCTCTACCAGATATTTTCCGTACTCGGTCTTCATAAGCGGCCCGGCGAGCTTCAGGAGCTGCTCCTTCGTGATAAACCCTCTCTTGTACGCGATTTCCTCAATGCATGATATATAAAGTCCCTGCCGCTTCTGGAATGCACAGACAAAATCCGAGGCGTCAAGCAGCGAATCATGGTTTCCTGTGTCAAGCCACGCAAAACCGCGCCCCATCGTCTCGACTGTCAGCGTTCCGCGCCGCAGGTATTCATTGTTAATGCTTGTAATTTCAATTTCCCCCCTTGCGGACGGCTTCACATTTCTTGCAATTTCCACAACATCATTGTCATAAAAGTACAATCCCGGCACCGCATAGTTACTCTTTGGATTCTCCGGCTTCTCCTCGATGGAGATTGCCTTTCCATCCTTGTCAAATTCCACCACGCCGTACTCCCGCGGGTCTCTCACATAATACCCGAATATCGTGGCGCCGCTCTCCTTTGCCGCAACCTTCTGCAAGAGCTTTGAAAAGCTCTGCCCATAAAAAATATTGTCGCCCAGCACAAGCGCCACGGGATCCCTCCCGATAAAGTCCGCACCAATGATAAACGCATCGGCAAGCCCCCTCGGCTGTTCCTGTACCGCATACTCCATGTGAAGCCCAAGCTGTTCCCCGGTTCCGAACAGCTCCTCAAAAACCGGAAGGTCCCTCGGTGTCGAAATAATCAAAATATCCCTGATTCCCGCCAGCATCAGCGTTGACAGCGGATAATAAATCATCGGTTTGTCATAAACCGGCATAATCTGTTTCGAGATTGCCTTTGTGAGCGGATAAAGCCTGGTACCTGAACCGCCTGCCAGTATAATTCCTTTCATCCTGTCCTTCTTCCCCTTTCTCCAAAGCATGGCAGCACCATGCCAAATGGGGAACGCCCCGCCCCTTCCGGCAATGACGTTCCCTGTCATGAAAATACTATGCTTATTTGTACATTTCCTCGTAATACTTCTGGTAATCGCCGCTTGTGACGTTCTTCATCCAGTCCTCATGCTCGAAATACCACTTTATTGTCTGCCGGATGCCGTCCTTGAACATCGTCTCCGGCTCCCAGCCAATCTCTGCCTTAATCTTGTCCGGTGCAATGGCATACCGTCTGTCGTGTCCTTTCCTGTCCTCGACATACGTAATTAAATCCTTTGAGACAAGCTTCTTGCGCGGGTCGTCATCCGCAAGCTGTTCCTGAAGCGTCTCGATAATAATATTGATAATCTCGATGTTCTGCTTTTCGTTGTGTCCGCCTACATTGTAAGTCTCAAACAGCCTGCCATTTTCCTGTACCATGTCAATCGCCTTTGCATGGTCCGCAACATAAAGCCAGTCGCGCACATTCTTGCCGTCACCGTACACCGGCAGCTGCTTTCCCTGTAAGGCATTGTTGATAATCAGCGGAATAAGCTTCTCCGGAAACTGGTACGGACCATAATTGTTGGAGCAGTTCGTAATGTTTGCCGGAAAATGATACGTGTCCATATATGCCTTTACAAGCATGTCCGAGGATGCCTTGCTCGCAGAATACGGGCTGTGCGGGGCATACGGCGTCGTCTCATAGAAATATCCGCCGTCCTCCTCCAGGGAACCATACACCTCGTCTGTCGACACGTGAAGAAATTTCTTTCCCTCCCGGAAGCTGCCGTCCGCAAGCTCCCATGCCGCCTTGGCACAGTTTAACATAACCGCCGTCCCGAGCACATTTGTCTGTACAAAGACCTCCGGATTCCTGATGCTTCTGTCCACGTGGCTCTCCGCCGCAAAATGGACAACCCTGTCGATGTCATTCTCCGCAAAAATTTTGGAGATTGCATCCTTGTCCGTGATGTCTGCCTTTACAAATGTATAGTTTTCCCTGTCCTCCACGTCCTTGAGATTTTCGAGATTTCCGGCGTAGGTCAGCGCATCCACATTGATAATCCTGATCTCATTATCATACTTCCGGAACATATAAAGAATATAGTTTGACCCGATAAAGCCAGCGCCCCCGGTCACCAAATAAGTTCTCATGCAAAGCATACCTCCGTATTCATTTTATAGATTTTTACGCTTTCTTGCAACATTTTATCCTAAAATCCTAAATTATGCAACACCAATGTACCTTTAATATCCCAAATAACTGTAATTCAGGTCTACTTTCGTGCTGATGCCGCTGATTTTTCCCTTGCTCGAATACTGCCACATATCATACCTTCCCTTGTATGTCGGCGCCGCGGAATACTGGGCAAGCCAGATTTTGTAACTGCCGTTGACCGCGCCCATATTCAGTTTGTCCTCGAACCATGTTTTTGATGCATAAATTCCCGGCTTATATCCGGCGCTTGCCACAGTCTGGCAGAATGCATTGACAACTGCCGTGCGCGTCGCCTTGTCAATCCTGTCCGCCCTTCCGCCGCTTGACTCCGTGTCAATAAAAATCGGATATGTAAGGTTGTAACCTTTCACAAGGCTCACCGCAAGGGATGCCTCCTTGACTGCCTCCACCTCATTAATCGCCTGTGAGAACACATACACGCCTACCTTTAAGCCTGCTGCCGTGGCGCCCTTAATGTTCGTCCGAAACGTCTGATCCTCAATCAGTACCCCCGTCGCAGAACCCCTGTAGCCGCAGCGGATAATGACATAGTCCACACCGGAAGCCTTGACGGCATTCCAGTCGATATTTCCGTTATGCCTTGAAATGTCTATGCCAAAGGTGGAACCGTTGGTAGTCGTCGCAATGGCTCCGTCCGAACCAAAATTATACGTAACACCCTGTATAATCTGTGTTCCGGTCACCACGTTGCCGTTCTTGTCATAAAAGTAAGTCTTGCCGTCTATTGTCTGCCAGCCTGTGTAGCGGTACTGGGGCTGTGCGATGATGTAAAACTCGGCATTGCCGAAATAATCCGCATAGACCGCCTCCCTGTAGGAGCCGTCCGCATTTTTGATATAAATCTGGTTTCCGTTCTTGTCTTTCAGCTTCGTAGTCGTATCCGAGGATGCGTTGGAGTTTATCGTCACGACACACTCTGCCTTGATCTGGTTTCCCTGCGCGTTCTTCTCCTTTGTGACAGCCGTGATTGTGACACTTCCCGGAGCCACGCCGGTCACAACGCCCTTTTCACTGACGGTCGCGACTTTCTTGTCCGAAGACTCCCATGTCACCCCGGCATCTGACTGATAGCCTGCCACCGTTGCGACAAGCGTCGTGGAACCGCCCACTGCCAGGTACACGTCCTTCGTGCGGTCAAGCGTCAGTGTAAGCTCTGTATTTCCGGTTATGGTAACCTCCACGCTGCACCGAATGTCCAGTTCCTTTCCGTCCGCTCCCTTGATTCCTGCAATTTTGCCGGTAATATGCACTTTTCCGGCTTTCACGCCTGTTACGACACCCTTGTCATCAACCGATGCTATCGCCTTGTCCGCACTCTCCCATGTCACGGATGGGAAATTTTCCGTAATGGTCTCCTTGCTTCCATCCTGCTTTGTATAGACAAGCTTTGCAGGCTTTACGGTAAGTGTCGCCCCGGCAGCGCAGCTGTCCGCACTCTTTGAAAGCTCAAGCACGGCTGACGAAATCTTTACCGCCTCGACCGTAACCACACACTCCGCGCTGGCCGTGTCTGTCGTCTCACTCGTCTTCTTTTCCGGCTCCGTGACCTTTTTGTATGTGTAACCGATTGTCTGTCCGGCATCGTCCTTAACCGGCGTGCACCGCTCCTTTTCCTTGTCAGACAGCCCTTCGTACTCCTCCACGGATATCTCGAGCGTCTCCTCCACCGGATCCTTCGGCTCATAAGTGGTCGTAATCATCTTTCTTGTGACCGTGTAGGTGATTGTCGCCGTCCCTTCCTCCTTTGCCGTCACTTTTCCGCCGCTCACGGACGCAACGCTGTCATTGGAGCTTTTCCACTCTGTCGTATACTGATACTCGATATCGCCGTCCTTGGAATCGGAAAATTCCGTCCCCTTTAAATCCATGCTCGCCCCCACATTCAATGTGGCTTCGGATTTGTCAAGCGATACATTTAACGTGTCAAAAAGCATTCTTGCCGCCGCCTTCGACACCTGGGACGGGTCGGCAATGGTATTTTTGTCCACAAGCAGATAGCTCTCCGTTCCGTTTATGGGCGTCTTGGTTGACTCCACCCACTCAACGGTGTCCTTGAGCACCTCCGCCTCGGCAGCCGCGTCATTTTTCTGTGTGTCCTCCTGCGCGACATTTACCTGTTTCTCTGTCTTTACCTCGTCCTGCACGTTGATTACCACATATTCGACCTTATCCTTTACGGTAACCTGCTGGCTCATTGTCGGGAACTTGTATTTGTCAGTCGATGTCACAATGGCGTCAAACACGCCCGCATTAACGTTCTGCGCATAAATGATGCCGTCCATGTCATCATCGGTCAGGACCAGTTTTTTCCCCTTGGAGCTGGTCAGTGTGACCTCAAAGGCAGTCCCGGTAATCAGCTCCCCGGTATTCGCATCCGTAAACCGTATCTTTAAATCCTTTTCCACGGACACAAAACTAACATTCACCTTACTTGACTCGGCGGTGTCCGTCACTTCCAGCGATGAGGTTTCCTCCGTGGATGCGGCATCTGCAAAATTACCCGAGAGGGCGGCGTTGGACATGGCAAGAAGCCCGTCGCTCCCGGCGCCCATACCCTCCAGCTCCTTGCCCATGGGGGCTATTGCCGCTATCTGTTTGTCAATCTGCCCTTTCTGCAGGAACATGCTCAGAATCACAATCGCCGCCACAACAACCACAACACCGGTGGTTGCAAGTATCGCATCAAACGCTGTCATATGATGCATCCAGTGTTTCATTCTTTGCAGGAAATCTTCAGGCTCATATGCCGTGTCAGCACCGAATGCGGTAATATCATTTTCATAGGTGTCATCAAACGCACCATACGATGTATCAAACGAATCCTCGTCATAGTACTCGTCGTCATAGTATTCATCCGACTCGTAGTACTCTTCGCTTTCCCCATCGTACTCTTCGTCAGCGTCATCATAGTAGCTTCCTGTGTCTTCCGCATAATCATCCGGTTCATATGTGTCAATATGAATCTCTTTTGTGTTATATATCTCTTCTGTGTTATATATCTCTTCTGTTTTACTTTCCTCAGCCCTGTATTCCTCCGGCTCATATACGGCCGAGTCATATTTGTCCGAATTATACCCCTCAGTCTCATATTCTTCCGGCTCGTACTCCTCGGTTTCATATTCCTCAGCCCCATACTCCTCTGGCTCGTATTCCTCCGGCTCATATGCAGCCGAATCGTACTCCTCCGCTTCATATCCTTCCGATTCATATCCTTCCGGCTCATACACGGTCGAATCATACTCTCCGGACTCATATTCTTCCGGCTCGTACTCCTCCGCTTCATACACTTCGGTCTCATATTCCTCCGATTCATATGCGTAATCCCCGGATTCATATTCTTCCGGCTCATACTCCTCTGACGCATATTCTTCCAGTGATTCCTCACCGTCTTCATTTATGTAATCGACAATGTATGCGTCCTCTTCATCCATGTCCTCAGCCGTCTCTGCCTGGTTCCCATACTCCTCGTCATAAAAATCTTCTGTATTATAATCAGTGCGCTCCACTGCCTTTTTTCTGTCTGTGTTATGAAATCCTAATGTCTTACCCTTATTCTTTTTCATTTTCACCTACGCCGTCCGGCTGTTACCTCCTTCTCCAAACGTGTACCGTCCTGACAGATGGCACAAGTATATTATGTTAACATTTCCGTAACAATTATAGCAAAACATAGTAAATCGCTCAACATTTTTTTGCATTTTCAAAAATGTAATTTTTACCTATGCAGTCGCTCAAAGGTTAAAAATCACAATCCCTGCCATAATGCATGCAATACCCAGGATTTTTCGAAACGAAATCCTCTCCCGGAAAACAAAATAGCCAAGCACCAGCACAAAGACGTTTCCAAGCGACTCAATGACCGGCCCGTTTTTGTAATCCATGCCGCTGTACGCATAAACCGTCAGGAGCATGGAGCCAAACAGCAGGCCATACCCGCCTATCACATATGGATTGAGGTACTCTTTTATCACATTGTCATACTTCTTAAGCGCACTTTTTTTCAAAAGAACCTGTGACACCGACGCAACTACCACCGACAGGAACATCGAAACCATAAACCTGCTAATCATCTGCCTGCTCCTCCTTGTCCGTATTGATGATGACTGTCCCTGCCACGACAAGAAGCACGCCGATGACATTGCGCAGCGTTATCGTGTCGTGGAAGAATACCACCGCCCAGACCATCGACCAGACGACCGCCATGGAGCGGTTCGCATACGCAACCGACAGCTCAAAGCGTTTTATCATCTGCTGCCATAGAAGGGCATAGACACCGAGCAGTACAAACTCCATCCCAAAGAAAAACAAAAATCTGCGCAGATTCCCCCCTGACGCGGATGCCTCCTTCGACATCACGCTTGAAACCGTATATATCACAATGACGCCCTGCAGCAGCGCCACATTCTTTATCTTCACGAAGCCTTTCATTCTTATACCCCTTGCGTGCTTCGGCACGCATACCAATCAAACGTTTGAAAGTGAACTTCTTTCAAACTTCCAGACATGCCGCCTACGGCGGCACAAACAATCGATGAAGAATGCGTGCTTTTCGCATTCTTCGGTGTGAAGCTTGAAATCACTTAGCGAGGTATTTTCGAGCTTAGTGATTTCCTTCACACTTTTCCCCAAAAATTCTGTTACGGTGTACCCATGCGCCCGTCCCCGACATCAATCAAGTCCTGGTCCAGCAGCCCCTGTTCCTTGTATACCCAGTAATAGTTATAGTCCATATAGACAAAATATCCCTCCACAAACCGGTACAGAAAATATCCCTCCTCCTCCATGCTGCCTTTCATCTGCTTGATACAGGACAGCACCACAAAGGCACACCGCTCATTGCGGGCACATCTTGCCACCTCTGCCACATCATACACTGCACTGTCGCCCTCCATCGCATCGTACAGCTCATTGTGGAACGTCCACGCCGGTTCCAGGATATTTCTCCCATAGGGCGTATAAATGTCTGCCGTGTACTGCCGCAGAAACGGCAGCAGCTCTGCCGGAAACACCGCCACCGGCTTATAATTCTCCTGCCTTACCGCATCCGCGACCGCAATGACCTGCTGCGGTATATGGTACGCATTGACAGACTTGATATGAAACGAATTCGTGTAAACCAGGTCGCCATTGATGACAATCACCAGAATTGCCAGAAAAAAAACAAGCGCCCTTGACACAGCATGCCGGAAACGCATCATCAGCCTCACAGTGCTGTAGCATACCAGAATACCAATTGGCAGTGTCCAGAACACACGGTAATAAATCTCCTCGTCAATCTGCATTCCAATCCATGCGTACAGCGGACACAAAAAGATTACTGCAATCGCAGCCACAAGGTACAACAGTACGGCGCGCAGCTTCCTGTCCGTCTCCGTCACCCACAAAAAAAGCAGCGCAATCAGAAAAAGGGGCATCAAAAAACTCTTGTTATTATATAAGATAATATCCTCGATTATCGTTTTCATAACAGCCGTCATATAAATCTTCCCCCTTTCCAGCTTCTTACTTTACTATCATATAACACACCGCAAGCAGCAGACATGGCATACAGCACAAAAACAATTCTGCCGCAAAGCGCAGGCTTTTCTTTTTGATACCAATCAGCACCGCTGCCACTCCGGCAACGGTCGGCACAATCATGAACGAGACGCTCGTGGCAAGCACGGCAGACAGGCAGACACAGATAAACAGCATCCACATGCCCTGGCTGACTGTCTCCTGTGCCAGATAGATCAGGCACAGAAACAATGCCGGGATAACCATGCCCGCCATCATGCCCTTTCCCTGCCATGTCCTTGTCATGGCAAACGTCTCGGAGGTGTACAGGGAGATATTACCGTACATCATCCAGACTGCGGTCAAAATCATGAAAACCGGGCGGTACGTCTTTTTATTCCACAGCAACCGGTCTCCAATCTGTCCGTAAATACAGTACAGAAACATCAGCCAGACCGGCGCAAGCACACTGTGCGCCACGACAGCCGGCGCAATTCCGCTGAGCCGTGACAGCCATGCCTGGTAAACCGGTGTCGGGGAAAAAGCGTGTCTTACATCCAGCGGATAAAGATAGCCTGTGTAGGCATCCCGGAGGTACATGGAATCAAACTCACATGTAGTCACCGCTGTCGCGACATAATAGGCATCGTCCCCGTCATAATACTCATAAAAGACGGCATATGCCATCTGAAAAAGCACCAGCAGGAAAAAAAACAACCATCCAGCCTTCACGATTGCCGGAAGCTCCCGGATTCCCTTTATGTTTTCCCAGTACGCCTTCCATACGTCCCTCCCCTGCCACAGCGACACGGGCACCAGTATCGCGATAATGACCGTGTATACCGCCACCAGCAGTGTAAAACTTTTTTCCAGCAGAATCAGCGGAACTGCCACAAGCTCAAATATAAAAAAGCTCACAAACCACCCGCAGACATAAGTCATCGCGGGTGTTTTCTGCAAGCTATTCATATGCTTCACAGGTATAAATCCTAGAATAAACGGCACTGGCAAAACCAGAACCAGCAAGATTGTCCATCTGATAATCTCCACCTGATGTATCTCCCATTCTTAAGTTTTCTCTGTCAGTATTCCCATTTTTATCTCTTCAATGCGCGCCGCCGGTTCCTACTTCTGTCCAAAGTAGAGGGACAGCTCCGCCGCAATGTGCTCGCCCAGCACAATGTTTCCATTGTCCTTCGGGTGCAGCCCGTCACGCAGGTAAAAGTCAGCCGACTCCTTATCCGTACAGTCCATAAAGCCAGTATTGTAGAGCTCGATGACATGGAATCCATACTCCTTGGCGAGCTTTCTCTGTACCTCCATATAGTCGTTGAGCGTGGGCTGCCCTTTCACGTCAGAATATGTGCATTCCACTTTCTTGTTTGTATTGTACATCGTGACGAAAAAGATTTCATTGTCGCTGTAGTATTCCTGCAGCTGTTTCATGAAATACCGCACGGAACCGCAGTAGCCTGCCGTGCTAAGTTTGTCATTGATATCGCCGAACCGCTTATTGGGCGGCGTGCTCAGGTAATCGTTCACCCCGGCAAACACCACAATGATATCGGAATCCACATTGGTTACATTGCCAAAATTCAGGGCAAGGGACAGGCTTTCATCCCCATATACAGAAAACATCCTGCCGCCCATGCCATGATTGAGCACGCGGTTAAAATGGAGATAGGAATCCGCATATGTAACATAACTGATACGGTTGCCGTTTACATCCAACGCACTCGTAATGCCCTCCGTGATGCTGTCGCCGATAAACACAATATTTTTCTTGCTAAAGTCATAGGCATTGTTCGCCAGAATCTGTCTGTCCATCTGGTTAATCTTTGAAGTCTTATCCTTTGAATTCTTTAGTCCGTACAGCGTTGCCCGCGCCTCCTCAAAGTTCGCCTGCTGCTCCTTACGCGCCTCAATCTCCCCCTCGGAGAGCCTTTCTATCTCGCTAAGCCCGGATGTGTCCGGCTCCTCCTGCGCTGTTGTCTGCTCCTGTGCCGGTGTCTGCTCCTGTCCGCCCGCCTCAGGGCTTCCGGTTTCTGATGCCTGTTCTGTCTCGGGAACGGTACTTTCCTCCCGCACAGTCTCCGACTCTGTTTCCGTCTCCGCTGCCGGCACATTATTCGCCATGCCGTCAGTCCCGCAGCAGATACACCCTGTGCAGGTACAGCCCGCTGCACATACAAAGCCAGTTGACGGCGTTTCGCTTTCCCTTACGATGACACTGTCCGTCCGCTCCCCGCAGCCGGACAGCGCTGTGCTCATTGCCACAGCTGCTGCCAGTACTGCTGTCGCTGCCTTCTTGTTGCAATTCAATTTTTTCATAATTACTCCAATCTGTCCGTGTTCCGGACAATGGCGGAATGTTTGATTCCCTTTAAGCATTCTGCCTCATAATATCTATTGTCAGACATATAAAAGTCCGCAAGCTGCCTGCTCCGCTCATCCAAAAGCTCATGCGGCGCAGTGAGGTTTCCCGGGTGGAACATAAGCTCCAGCTCCTCGCCCCGCCTGTCGGCATAGTGCCGGTACGCCGGAAGCAGCGCCTCCACGACTTCCCTCTTCATCTCGCAGGTGTAAAACATGCCAAAGAACACTGGTGTCTCTATCCCCCTGCTTTTCAGTAATTTGTGATTCCGCTTCTGGAATATTTTCAGGATGCCCCACTTCACCCAGTTCATGGCAGGCACTCCCCTGCGCATCCGCGCGTTATGCATCAGGGGCACCGCCGGGTCAACCGGAATGCGGATGTGGCGTATGCCAAGATGCCCAAACTCCTCACTGGACAATACCTCCATCAGGCTGTCAAACACAATGGGAATCATGTGGTAATGCTGGTGGGAATCTATTGCTGTAATGTGATAGTCATTCTCCGCCGTGACTGCCCTAAGCTGTGCCGCTATCTCCTGTCTGAGCTGCCCTGCCAGCCGCTGCCGCGCAGCCCCTCTTTTCAAATAGTTCCAGAGAAACATGCGGATAAACGATTTGTCAAAACGCCCGGTACTGTCCACCAGCGCCGGCACGTTCCTGGCACCCGCAAGCGGCTTCCCCTCCACAAAATTTATGTGGAGCACCCGCCTTATCCTGCCGTGGTCAGGGTCAGCCTGATCAAGAAGCCGCAGGGATTCCTTCAGCGCCCCGGTGTTTGGCAGTACACTGATGCTGTTCAGCACGCCATTATCGTAGCATTCCAGTATTCTTGCGGACTGTTCCCTTGTCACCCCGAAATCATCTGCATGAAACCAAATCCTGTTGTTCATACCTTGTCCCTTCTGGCTTTCTTTTTCCGTTTCATCAGCCGTCTCTCCCTGAGTAAGTACCAGAAAAATTTTGCATTGGTCGTCACATACCGCTTCCACATCCGTTTCGGATCCTGCACCAGTCGATAGAGCCATTCCAAATAAAGCCTCTGCATCATACGCGGTGCCCGCCTGATAGTGCCCGCAAGGTAATCAAACCCAGCCCCTACTCCGACTGCCATGGCATCAAGCTTCCCCCTGTGGGCATACATCCACTCCTCCTGTTTCGGCGCCCCGAGCCCTACCCAGATAAAATCCGGTTTTGCGCTGTTAATCCGTGCGATAACCGCGCTGTCCTCCTCGGGTGTAAGCGGACGGAACGGCGGCGCGTACATGCCCGCAACCACCATCCCCGGATAGTCCTTTTGAATCACGCCTTTCATCGCATCAAGCGTCTCCTGTGTCGAGCCGTAGAAAAAATGCCGGTAGCCTTTTTGCGGGGAAATCCTGAACAGCTCTGTCATCAGGTCGGGTCCCGTGACTCGCTGCGCATCCCGAAATCCCGCAATGCGGCTGTAACCAGACAAAGGCGCCCCGTCCGGCAGCGCCATCGCCGCACTATTCTGTATGGTGCGGTACTCCTTCCTTTCATACGCCATAACCGTAGTGTGAACATTGGACACGCAGATGTACTGCCCCCTGAGCCCGTCGATATGTGCATTGATATAGGCAAGCGTCCCTGCCATGCTTGTCACATTAATATTTGTCCTTAAAATCTTACAATATTGCAACTCTGCCATCTTTTATTCTGCAAGGCTACTTTGAGCCTTTCCCTCCTAAAACTGCAAACACTGTCATAAACAATATCTTGATGTCGAGCCCAAGAGACCAATTGTCTATGTACTCCAGGTCCAGTTTTACAATCTCCTCAAAATCCTGTATATCACTTCTGCCGCTCACCTGCCACATTCCCGTAAGACCAGGGGTAATGCTCATGCGCCTTCTGTAATATCCGTTATATTTTTCAAACTCATCCTCTGTCGGCGGGCGCGTGCCCACCAGGCTCATGTCCCCCACCAGAATATTCAGAAACTGCGGTGTCTCGTCAATACTTGTCCGCCGAATAAACTTGCCTACCTTTGTAATACGCGGGTCGTCCTCCATCTTGAACATCAGGCCCTTAATCTCATTTTGTGCCTCAAGCTCCTTTTTCCGCTCCTCCGCGTCAATATACATGGAACGGAACTTCCATATCCGAAAACGGCGTCCGTTTTTTCCGATTCGCGTCTGTGAAAAAAACACAGGTCCTGGGGAGTCCAGCTTGATTGCCAGTGCGACAAACGGCGTTATCACGGCAGTGACAGCCAGTCCCACGAGCGCGCCCAGCACATCCATGCAGCGCTTGACCAGCAGCCGCCTCGAATCCATTGTCTTGAGCGCAAAGGATATGACACTGTATCCGGCAAGCTGCTGCACATATGTGTTGGGATTCGCCCGGCTGAACAGGTCGACATTGTAATGGCACGTAAGCCCCATCTCCTCAAACCGCAGAACCATATCCCGTATCTCCATCACGGACACGCCCGGCAGGCAGATAAACACCTCATCCACCGTCATCTGCACCACCGTCTCGTACAAATCCTCCCGCGAGGCGACAACCGGCACCTCCTTCACCGCGCTGCCCTTCCTGTCCGTGTCGTAGATGGCAGCCGCCGTGATGTCATAATACCACTCTTTTCCCTTTATCAGGTTGCCGATTACCTCCTCCGCCATGATGTCCATGGTAATGACAAGCATCTTTTCCGCCTTTGTGCTCCTCCTGTAGTATTTCCAGATAGCCTTTTTAAATCCCATGTGCACGGAATACGTTATCAACGTATTTAAAATTGCAAAAAAAACGTATACGGAGCGCGAGAACTCATAGGACTGCTGCGTGAGGTACAGCACGACCACCAGCCCCACCACAATGATGACCGTGTACCGGAACGTGTAGTAAAACTCCTGGTAATATCCCCTTGTAAAAAAGTTTCTGTTTCCGTCCAGGAACATGTTGTAGAGCAGGCACAGCACCACGATGTACGCCCCGACCATCAGGTGGAACTGCTTTGGGTAATTCTCATAGTGAATGACACGGAACCGAATAAACAGCGCCAGCGCATACGCGACGACGGCGCTTACGATATCAATCAAAAGAATACTGTATGTCTCCATCATTTTGTTCTTTCTTCTAATATTCTCCATCCCTACACCCTCAGTTTTTTAATTGATATATACTCACGACAGATGAAATCTGCCGTGAGTATAGCGCCAGCCGCAGCCGCGAAGCGGCATATTTCCTATCTGAAAAATTATCATATAAGATTTTTCAGATTGTGGCTTGTGTGCATAACTTTATACTGGGCGGTCAGTCTTTTCGACCGCCAGTATGTTTCGGCTGGTACGCCCCGCGCATGTTTTTGAACAGTATTTTCATCAGCTCGCCGTTGCCCCTGACAAAGCTAATCTTTGTCGGCGTCTTACCTTTTTTTGGATATGCGCGCGTGACTGGTATCTCACACGCGCGGTAGCCAAGCTGTGTCGCCCTGACAGACAGATATGCGAGGAGCTCATAGGTCATGAACACGTCGCGCAGCGGTGCAACCCTGTCGTCTGCAAGGTATCTTGCCGAATACGCCCTGTATGCATTGGTTGTATCCGTAAAACGCTGTCCGGCGGTAAGCGATATCACCGGCGCGTGAATCAGGCGCACAGCCAGGTTCCTGATCGGCGGTGTGTTGACTGCCCTTCCGCCCTTTACATAGCGGGAGCCCTGGACAAAATCATATCCCTCCTCGAGCTTTTTGATAAAGCGCGGGATATCCTCTATGCTGTCCTTATAGTTCCCATCTATCGTGATGACCCCCCTGTAGCCCCGCTGAAGCGCCCAGTAAATTCCCATGCGCAGCTGGGCGCCCTGCCTGCCCTTGTCCTTCTTGACAAGCAGCGTGTTGACCTGAAGCTTTCGAAGCCTGCGTTCCTCCATGCTGCCGTCCGTCGAACCGCCGTCACAGATGACAATATCCGCATAATCCGAAATGTTGTGCTTATATGCGCGGTACAATTCCTTTAAAATGCGCTCCCCCTCATTAATGACAGGTATCAGCACCACATAATCCTTTGTCTTCCCCGCATATTCATCATACGCAAAAGCCGGAACACCGATTCTTCCGCCATATATCATCCAAACATCTCCTTTCCATATGCCAGTATTTCATCCAGCATGGAAATCCTGCCGGCGCTGTCCTGCGTCTTTCCCATCTCCACGGACACATAGCCCTGATAACCGTTTTCCCGCAAAAATGCTGCCAGCTCGCCGTGAAATGCCCTTCTTCCGCTGTCCGTGGATACTGGCTTTAAAAACGGCTCGCTGATATGGACATGGTTTATCAGCCTTGCACTGCCTGTAAGCGATTCCACCGGCTCCCTGTTCTCAATCATGGCTCCGGCGTCAAGGTTCAGCAGAAAGCCCGCCGAACCAACTTCCCTTATCAGCGAGACCGCCTCCTGTGTCGTATTGATATAGTTTGTATCGTAAATCGCCGGATTTGCCTCCATGCCAATCGCAGTATTTTTTTCACGGGCATAGCTTCCAAGTTCCCTGAAAAAGTCAATCCCCTGCTCCCACAGCGAACGGTCAGACACGTCGGGCAGCGCCCTGTTTTTCGGGCTGCCGAACACAAGGTTCGCACACCCGGCCGCGGACGCAAAGTCAACCGCCTTTTTGGTATACGCAAGCAGTATCTGTCTCTGCCGTGCATCGGCAAAAAGCTTTTCCGTCCTTCCGAACCAGATGGACTGCATCGACGGAATGTCAAATCCGGTCGATGCGGCAAATTCCGCGCGCCAGTCCGCCACCCGCCTCAGGTCTTCATATGGGTCAGTCGCAAAAAAACGTGTCGGCGCAATTTCCAGCCCGGTATACCCATACTGCCTCATCATGGCATATACCGCCTCATCCTCCTGTGCCGTCCATGCGATATTTGATATTGCAAGTTTCATTCCACACCTCCGGGCTACCCGCGTTCCCCCTCCGTAATGCTGTGCTCCACAAACCGTTTGATATCTGTCAGTATCTCTTCCTTACTACAGATATACCCTGCCTTCCCGCCAAATTTCGCCGCATATGTAGTCCGGAAATCATACTTTGACGGCGTCCCCTTCAGCTCGTTTTTAAACACCTCACCTGTCAGTACCTTGTAGAGCTCGGCAGCCGAGACAGGCTCCGTGGCAAGGTTCAGAAGCGTAATGTCCGCGTTTAATGCCGTCTGGATGTCCTCCCACAGGCGGCTCAGCGGATAAAACTGGAATATGCTGCGGCTGTCCGTGAAATTGAGCGCCGTAAAGCCAAGCTTCTTAAACTTTTTCTTCAGCAGCTCCTGCCTGCCCTTATCCAGCTTGACACAGCAGTAAAAACCATTGTCTGCCGGCTCATAGCAGTCGTCAAGCATGATTTCATCCTCTGATTTTTCCAGGGTCTTGAGCGTCTGGTATTTCTCCTTTTTCAGCATATATGGTATCACATTGATAAAGTCATATATGAAGTTCTTTTTGATGTTGTACCCATAAAGTCCCGGAAGGCGGATAATCAGGGCATCAGGGTAATGCTTTCTCACCCACGCCTCCAGATAATACCGGTTAAGCCCATATGGCTGGATTCCGTTTCCTGTGCCGCCCTTTCCTTCGTCCAGCACCGAACCTGTCTCGTCTACCCCGACCGGATTCCGGTACACGTCAATCGTGGAAATCAGGACAAGCCGCTGCGGATTGATTGCCTTGATGTTCTTCTCCGCCTCAAGGATCTGTTCCAGATCGCGTTCCGGCGCGCTGTTTGCAAGATATTTTTCCGCGCGCAGGCCTGCGTAAATCAGCACCTCCGGCTCAAGCCCATATGCCTTCTCGACATTCTGCGAGTTGTAAACGCCCTTGATGCGGTTGCGCGCCCGCGAATAAAGATTGCTCCCGACGAACCCAGTATAGCCCACTAATGCTACCATAGTAATTCCCCCTCTTATTCTCTCAATTCCTGTTATCTATATAATATATCACAATTTTTCAATACTTTCAAAGCTGTATTTCTTGCGCCGGAATACCAAATCCACAAGTATCTGGAGATATTTTATGATAATCGTGAGAATCCCGAACAGTCCGAAAAAGGCAAACGACATAAAAAAAATTGTCGTCGTCCAGCCTGCAACAGGCGTGCTGAACAGATATACAAACGCCGAGTACGCAGCGACAAACACGGCAACCAGCATCATAATCACGGTCATCGTGACAGAAAAACGGTACCCCAGCTGTGTAAACAGTATCATGCTGTTGACCGCAAGCTCCGTTCGGTACTTACGCTCTGCCTTATCTTCTTTTCCCTGCCCTCCGCCCATGGCAGGATATTTTACGTTCATCGTCTTTAGCCCGCAGTTGGCATACACTGCCTTGCGGTACGGCACGGACTTGTTCATGCTGCTGATGCGGTTTATCACCCTGCGGCTGAGCACGCGGAACCGCTCCGAATACAGCTTGTAGGAGTAATCCGTAAACCGGTTAAACACATTATAAAATATGTTGGAGGTAAGGCGCTGTTTCTTATCGGGCGATGCGCTCACAATGTCATACCCTGTCAGGGATTTCCGGTATACGTTCATTATCTCCTGCGGTGCAAAATCGAGCACGCAGGAATCAAATTCCAGCACAAAATCCCCTATCGCCAGATCCACACCCGCGTTCATGGATGTCTCCACCCCATGGAAATAGCTCATATTCAGGACGGTGACCGTGGTGTGGCGTGCCTGGCTGCCAGTGCGCCGCACCGCCTGCACACTGCAATCACTGGAAAAATCATTGACGCAGATAATCTCCGAATGCTCAAAGTTGTCCTCAAGCACACGGATTACTGTCTGCAAAAAAACGCCAATCACGGACTCGTCATTGTGTACATAAATAACCGCGGAAATGAAATTTTTTTCTTTATTTGCCATATGTCACCATCCTCATTCCATTAGTGTGTCATCAAGGTCGTATACCGTGTTAATCTTTCCTGACAAAACACCCACAAACGTCGGATTCTGCGTGTATGTCCGCACCACCGTCGGTCTTGAGTCGTCAATCTCCGAGCTCATGAGAATCGGCTTCATGGAAAACAGGGAACTTTTGTACGCAAACCCATACTCGTCGCGCAGGTACTTGTGCGCAAGGCTTGCCATATACGGAAATGCCGTCTCCGGCTTTGCCCTGCATTCATTGCAGTTTCCAAGATGCCTGCCGCTGCAACAGCCGCCGCTTTCCGCCTGGCAGGCAAACCGCGGAACCGGGTCATAGCTTGTCGCATGCGGCGTGAACGTGACGGAGGTCAGGGAATGCAGCCCTGTCTTTCCAAACGGCATAATGGAAAAAAACGGTCCGTCCATCACTGTAAAGCCGTATTCCCTTAACTTCTCATTGACATCACAGAGTATAATCTCGCAAAGCTCGTACTTGATGGCAAACTTCTCATACCCGAGCATGTCAAGTATCTGGTTGGTGGACGCGTAGGTCGCATTCAGAAGAAAGGCCGTGCTGTATTTTTGCAGGCTGCCCTTTTCGTCCACATAGAGCTCATATGCGTCCTGTGTCTTTTCAATCCGCTCGATACCGCACGCATAGTGTATCTCTGCCCGGTCTCCTGTCTCCTTGAGCTTTTCCACAAAATAGTCCCTTAAAATCATGGCATCATAGGTGTACTCCCTTGTCAGGAACGCGCCGTCACACATACCCTTTTTAAAAAACTGCTCCGGATGCAGCTCCTCACACGGAATCCGTGCCGCCTCGCAGAACTTTTTAAACTGCGTCCCGTCCGACCACGAGTACTCGCTCGATGTAGCATACACTTTCCGGAACGCGCGGTTGACGCAGAATCCATAATCCTCATTAAACCGTGCAAAATACCCTGCCGACTTCATCGCCGTGGACAGGGAACGCGGATAATGGTATCCCTGGTGCACCCGCGCCTGATTGATGTAGGTTGCCCTTTGAAACGGCGCATTGTCACACTCCAGCACAAGCACATGCTGCCCGCGCCTTGCGCAGAAATATGCGGCATACATCCCATACAGCCCTGCGCCGATAATGATTTTGTCATACTTCATGATTGTCTGAACCCTCATCCCTTGAAAGAATCTCCCAGAAGTAATACCGCGGTCTCTGTTTCGTTTCCAGGTAATTTCTTCCCACATACTCCCCTATTATGCCAAGTGACAGAAGGATGGCGCCGCCTATCACCCAGATGGACATCAGGATGGACGACCATCCGCTGACCGTATACCCAAAGTAATGCTCATAAACAATGTGTATAATCATGCCAAATCCGACCAGAAGCGCCAGTATGCCCATGCCAAACACCATCCGGATTGGCTTGATGCTAAAGGACGTAATCCCGTCTGCCGCCAGTGTGAACATTTTTGACAGCGAGTACTTCGACTCGCCCTGCATACGCGGAAACACGTCAAAATGCACAACCGAGGACTTTAACCCGATATCCGGTATGATACCCCGCAAAAACAGGTTGACCTCACCATACTCCGACAAAGCCTCCAGCGCCTTTGCGCTCATCAGTCTGTAATCCGCCGAATTTTCATAGATGTCGCATCCCATGACACGCATGGTCTTATAGAAAACCGTCGCCGAAAACTTCTTGAAAAATCCGTCGGTATCCCTCGAGTTTCGCACACCGTACACAATCTCGCTGCCATCAGCATACGCGCGGATAAAATCCTCCATGGCGCCGATGTCCTGCTGCAGGTCGGCATCTATCGTAATCGTAAAGTCACAGTACGTCCGCGCATACATCATCCCTGCAAGGATGGCATTCTGGTGCCCCCTGTTGTGCGCGAACCTCAGTCCCTTTATCTCCTCATTTCCGGCATACCATCTCTGTATGATTTCCCATGTGCCGTCCCTCGAACCGTCGTCCACAAACACAATCCTGCTTTTATCCGATATGCTGCCCTTTTTCATCAGCTCGCGCAGCCTGTCCAGAAGTGTCTGCGCTGACGTGTCCAGGGCTTCCTCCTCATTGTAGCATGGAACCACAATATAGAGTGTGCCCCTTTGTCTATTGTTATCCACTTTTCGTTATGTCCTTTCGTATTGATTATTACGGCATATTTCCTTATGCGGCTGTGTGCATCACATTATACTCATGGCACAACACGGTACTCGTATGTCCCTGCCCCTAGCTCCATGCCCTGGTACTGCGCGTCCGGAAGGGATACTGTCGCAGTCGTGCCGGGCGGAATCACAAAACGAAATACCAGTTCGTTTCCCTCCACGCGCCAGCTGCTCTCTATCGTTCCGTGCACACTTTCATAGCTTCCCGACGCATATGTCAGTCCGCCGCCCACCTGAGGCTCAATATAGAAATGCCGATACCCCGGACTGTCCTCGTCCCTGCGGATTCCGAGAATGTCGCTGTACAGCCACTGTCCCACCGTTCCAAGACCAAAATGGTTCAGCGAGCCATTCACTGCATATGTCCCGCCGTCCGTGTCATAACATGTGTACCATGATTCCGTAATCGTCGTCTGGCCGTATGAAAGCATATGGTTCCATGACGGATACGTATCCTGCTGCAAAATGCGGTATGCCGTGTCGGTATATCCGTACTTGCAGAGCACCGGCAGCAGAAACTGTGTCGCAACATATCCCGTATTCAAATGACCGTCATATTCCAGAACCGCATTGTTCAGGCACCGGGCGCCCTGCTGTGCAAGCTCCTCCGGATACAGCCCATAAGCCAGGCCAAGCGTGTAGGCTGACTGGAGCCAGCAGTCAATCGAGCCGTCCGCATTGATATAGTTGTCCTGCCATGCCTTTTTATATTGATTGTAAACCATCCCATATTTCTTGGCAATGTCATTTTCACCAATATCTGCACTCATTTTTGACAAAAGTTGTGCAACATATGCACATTGTGCCGTATTTGCAATCTCGTCGTCCAGCACGGAGACCGCGTTATGGTCGCTGTAATTGTGCTGCCTGCGCACATAATTTTCGCTTGTATCCACCAGATAGTCCATGTATCTGCACATTGCATCCAGGTTTTCCCTGATGATTTCCGGGTTTCCATACTGCTGATACAGCTCCCACACGAGGATTATCCCCGCGTCACTCCAGCCGTTTGCCCCGCTGTCCATGTTGTCGCTCGGCGCAATCTCCGGGAAAGCGCCGTTTTCGCACTGCCCGCCTATCAGCATTTCCGTGTAGTGCTTCAGATAATTATATGCATCGAAATTGTACATCGCCGTATTGGCAAACACCTGTGCGTCGCCCGCCCACCCGAAGCGTTCGTCCCGCTGGGGACAGTCCGTCGGCACATCCAGGTAATTGCTCACCTGCGTCCAGCAAATGCTGTCATACAGCCTGTTTACCTTGTCGTCCGAACAGGTAAAAGTGCCTGTCCGCCTGATGTCCGCACTAATCACAAGCCCGCTCACATCCGACAGCGGCAGCGGTTTTCCAAGCCCCGATATCTGCACATAGCGAAAGCCCCTGCACACAAGGGACGGCGTGTAAGTCTCCTCCCCGGTGCCGCCCACGACATAATAGTCCGTGTTGTCCGCGGCATACAGGTTCTGTGTCCAGACCGTCCCGACCACGTCATCGCGGCACGACATCCGCTCGTCGTTTAACGCCTCCGCATACCGTATCGTTATCACATTTCCTTTCATGCCCTGCGTATCCTTCAGGACAATCCTGCAGTTTCCGTTAAAGTTCTGCCCAAAGTCATACACATACTCCCCGGGGACAGGTTCCGATACTGCCACCGGCGCCACCGTGCCGACACAGGTTACCGGCGCTGCCTCCGTTGCCTTTTTATCCAGTCCGCTGTACTCCGCAAACACATCCGCCTGTTTCCACCCGTCCGCTGCATAATCCGCGCTGCACCAGCCTGCCTGCTCCCTTGTGGCATCATAAAACTCCCCGAGAAACATATCGTCATTCCTGACAGGCCCGTCCTCATATGCCTGCCAGTCATCCCCTGTGACAACCGTCTGGCGGCTGCCGTCCTCATACGCAATCACCAGCTTTGCCTGGAACGCGATGTCCGCCCCCCACCAGGCATTTGACTTGTTGTACCTCCCATGCCCAATCACCGCGCCAATCACATTCGTTCCATCCAGAAATTCCGTGACATCATATGTCCGGTAATAAGTCTCCCGGCTGTATATTGACCGCCCCGGCGTCAGATATTCGCCGCAGATGTCCTTTCCGTTCAGGTAAATCCTGTAATCCCCAAGCGCCGTGGCATAGAGCCGCGCAGCCGAAATCCGTTTATCCCTTTCGCACGAAAAGGCATGCCGGAGCATCGGCGCCGGCTCCTGCACACCCGCAGGAAGAAGAAAGCCGGAGGAAGCCTCACACCAGCCATCCACAATCTTCGCATAGTACGGTGAAAAAATATGGTTCGTGCCATCGTCAAAGCTTTCCTCGCAAACCACGGTTCCCATGTCGCCGTCCGTTACGACAACATTGTCATAATACGCGTAATATGCCCCTCTCGCCGTCCAGAACCCGATATTTGCCAGTTCTTTTCCCGCCGGGAATCCTGCCAGCTCCGCCACAAGAACCGCAATGCCGTCCACCGAGGCACTGACCACGCCGCCCCTGACATCCAGCTCCACATGGTGCTGCGTGCCGCCAAACGCCTCCGCGCTGGCAAAGCTGTCGGAAAACGCCTCGTTAAGCACGACGGCAGTCCTGTCCTCGTCCGCGCCAGAGCATTCGACAACAGCACATTCCACTGATTCGCCCAGCGTATTGATGTCAAAGCGCAGATAGCTGCCATACTGGTTCGTGTCCATCCCCCACACAAAGCCGGAGTGTGTCTTGCCAAGGCGCACATCATACGCAATGCGATATGACTGTGGCGTATTCCGTTTTTGCCCATCCTTCCGGATGCCAATCCATGCGGCGCCACCCCAGTCGCCGTCAGTGAGTCCCATCTCAAAAAAAGCCGTGTCAGTACTCTGCATCCGGTTTCCGCCCTCGTCCCACGCGCACACGCGCCATGCATACTGCTTTCCCGCTTCCAGCGTCCCGCCGCCATATGGCACCGCCACCGAAATCCCGGACTCGGTTCTGCCGCTGTCCCACACATATTCCTGCCGTTTTAGCTGTTCGGGTGACTCTGCCACCCAGATCTGATATGCCGTCTGCCGGCCTGTCCCATCCTGCATCCGCCACCCGAACACAGGAACATCCTCTATTCCTATGGGATTTTCCTCGTAGTTTACTGTGAGGCATGTCAGACTGCCGGATATCACATCATCAGCCCCCGGTCTGCCACTGCATCCTCCGCTTATCATTCCCATTATCAGCACAGCAATCCACACTGCCATTCTCCGAAATCCCTGCATCATCTGCCCTTCACCCCGTCTTTTACTCGCACATTTTCACAACCCATATTTCATTAATCTTCTGCACGCACCCCTCTTCCGGATAAACCGGCATCTTCTTATAGATGTCCGTCTGCATGAGTTCCTCTTTCTTTTCAAAACGCAGATCTGCCATGTCATACCCGATAAACATTTTAATAAAATTGTCCCGCACGCTCATCGTAATCAGTCCGTTTTCAAGCGCCACGCCGTCAAGCTCCCGGAGGTCCTCCGCATCGAGCACGTCAACCTCCACGCTGCTCGGATTGTCCCGGTAATAAAACTCCCCAAGGATCTCGATACTGTCACCCTCCGCAAAACCGGGTGTCGTCTCCACCATCGCAATCACCCTGTTAAAATACTGCTGGACACGCTCCGTTGCAAAATGTGTCCTTAAATAAGCACGGTTTGTGAGGAGATAATCTGTGTAGGCGCTCACAAATATTGTAACCACGGTAACGACAACAGCCCCATAGCGCAGCACATTTTTCCACCTTACGGACACCGGCTTCTCATGCCAGTCCTCCATGCAGTACTCAAGGAGCGCCAGCACCAGCACGTAAATCAGTGCATACGCGTACAGCATCAGCATGGAATAACTCACTTCAGGCGCCATAAAATAAATAAACGCCGCTGCCAGGGGGACAAAAAAACAGAGCACAATCAGCATCAGGAATGTCAGCACGTCCCTGTACATTTTTCTCTCAACTGCGAGGTACACAAAAAGCACAACCGCAAGGACGCAGGTAATGATATTGGCTGTCTGTGCAGTCCTGCTCACAAACGCAAATGGCTTCCAGAGGAAATATTCCAGAAACCGTTTATAACATCTTCCTATTAAAACCGGCATCTCGCGGATGGCAATCTGTCCCATACTGCCGACACCGCCGTATGTCTCATTGTCAATGTTCGGATAGATGATATGCGACAGCCGCATGTACAAAAACACGCCCACTCCTAACACCGCCACGCAGAGGATTCCCATCCGCAGTATCTCCGGAAATTTTTTGCCGTGATAGATGTCGGATATCATGCCAAACAGCATCAGCGTTATCGCAAAGCTGACATAGCTCTGATATGTCCCGAGCGAACAGATGAGCAACGCCACGGACGGCAGCCACCCAAAACGGTATTTCCGCAGGAGGTACACGGAAAGCGTCGCCATCAGGATGCCGATACCCGAAGTATGCGCCATAAACATAAATGTCATCGTGCTGACCACACTAGGAAATGTCTCAAGCACCACCGCGGAAAGAACCGCCCCCGTGGTGCTTCTAATCTGCAAAATTTCCAGAATCAGGCACGCAGAAACCGCAATGCACAGTATCAGCAAAAAACCATGTACCGCAGGCACACTGTACTTCCCGCCAAGCGGATGGATATATTTTAAAAACCATCTCCCGAGATAGTCGCCGCTGCCATACGTCCCCATGCTGTTTGCATCATCCCAGTTGAGCAGCTTGTGGGTCAGCATATAAAAATGGGTCAGCCATCCTGCAAGAACCGCAGTTACAAAGCATATCCTCGTGTGCCTGGGAATCCTTTTATTTATCTGTGCCAACAAGTCAAACTGCATCAAAATATCCATGCTCCTTTCATACTATCTCCCTGTTCCAGCTCAAATGTTGTCCCTACAACATATCCGTCCGCCGCATAGAAATGGAGCCCGCAGTCCGCGTATTCCTGTACCTCATCCGGCACAAACACAAAAAGGTATGTGTCGTCGGGATTGCGCAGGCTGTTCTGTGTGTCTTCCATCACGCCAATCCCCCGCGCAAAATAGTAATTGTTCATCGTAAGCTGGTTGTCGTACGCCCACTTTGCAAGCTCAAGTATTTCCTTGTTCTCAAAGCTGTTTGAAACCCAAACCAGATGACGCAGGCTTTCCTTCTGCGCAAGCTCTGCCCATACCCCGTCCTGAAATGGAGAAACATAGGTTGTTTTCTTTGCAAACTGAATCCTCTGCTCGGCCAGCTTGCCGCTGATATCAACAATCTGCAATATGCAGCACACCGCTATCACCACGGTTCCTGCTACTGCTGCCATATTTTCGTATCGCTGGCTGCTTTTTTTAAAGACAATTCCCCACAACTTTGCATTGCATACAATCGCAGCCACATATATCAGATAATTGACTGGCCATATGATTCTTCCGGTTGAGCGGAAAATACTCCAATAATGCGTCAGCGTGCTGCTGTCTGTCAGCACAAAAAGCAGTTTGTCATTCCATGTCACGACTGGTGAAGCTGCAAATACCACCAGACCGACTACTATCAGCACCCCCGCCAAAATCTCTATTTTATGCCCCCTGATATTGTTCCCCTTGTTCTTTGCCAGTTCCATCACAAAAAAAACCGCGGCGGCAAAAAGCAGCACAAAAATGCCAAGCCCAAGATAGGCAAATCCTTCATATTGCAGTTCATGGTACATCGGAAGGGCATGAAAAAAGCGGGAATACCCTTTTTCGTTAAAAAAGCCGTTTAAATTAAAGCTGCACTCGCCAAGTCCCTTGTCACTCGAAACCGCGCGTGTCGAAAACCCGCCCAGCAGATATGTGCTGGCAAAAAGCATGCCGCCAAACGATATTCCCGGAAGCAGATACTTCCACCGGAACCGTTTCTCCTTACAAAAGCTGCACAACAAATATCCGCCCAGAAAGGCACCGCACATTGGAAGAAAATACAGGTGCACCGCCGCCGTGAGCGCCCCGAGGACACCCCAGCACAACACCACCTTCTTCGTATTCTGGTAATCCTTCCCATGCCTGACAAACAAATAGACAGCCGCAAGAATCATCCAGTGCCCGCCAAGCGCGGTATGCTTAAACATCCGCTCGATGACAAGGGGCGAAACGACAAAAAAAATACTGCCGATGAACGCCTGTATTTTCCCCACCGAAAGCTCCCGCAGTATCTTTGCCGCGAAAAAACCATGCAGGGCAAAACTAACAATTCCCCACCATCCGAAATATTGGAATGTCTCTGGAAGAACAGGTGACAACAGCTTAAAAAAGACGGCCAGAAGCGGAATCGAATCAGTAAAAATGACAGATGTGGAGGATGGACACGCCAGATTGTCCGCAAGGCCGACAGGAAATAGCCAGTCACTGCGCCTGTAAAAGCACCAGCCCAGATAATGCTGTGTCAAGTCCCCCTGCCCCAGCAGCCAGTCATCATAGACCGGATTCAGTACATACACTCCATATATCGCTATAAATGCCACGGCACCAGCCAAGGCGGACAATCCATACAGTACGCTGTCACTATCCGTTTTTCCGCGCATATTTCTTCTCCATTCCCAGATACTAATGTAATGATTTAGTAATATTCTACCCACTATTCAAGTAAAATGCAAGAAATTATTAACCTGACTTGCCTTTTCGTCCTTTTCCTCTTATAATAGTGTACATAAATCCTGCCTTTTGAATCGATATTCCATCTGGCAGAAACGGAGGATTTCTTCATGCTATCAGTATTATTTAACTGGCTTTATATTTTTATCATCACCTTTCTAATCGGACTGGGTTTTTTCAGGCTGCTGTCGGTTCTCCTGAAAAGACAGCTGTCATTTTCCTTTTTTTCGCTGATACTGTGCGGTGTCGCTGTCACAACCGTGTATGCACAGATTCTCAGCCTCTTCTGTAAAATCGGCTTGCTCGCAAACCTGCTTCTCGTTGTGTTTGGCATTGTCACACTCATCATATACCCGCGTTCTTTTTACCGGCAGTACCTGGAAAAACTCAAAAATACTTTTTTTTGCTGGAACGGTCTGCTCTATATCGGACTGATCCTTTTCATCGCATTGTGTACCTCACGCGGCACGATTCACACAGACACAAGCCTTTACCATGCACAGGCAGTCAGGTGGTATGAGGAATACGGCGTTGTAAAAGGTCTCGGGAACCTGCAGTGGCACTTTGCGTACAACAGCTCCTATTTTGCGTTCGCCGCACTGTTTAGCCTAAAGTTCCTGTGCGGCCAGTCGCTTCACTGTACCACTGGCTTTATCGCAATTGTCCTAATCTTGTGGTCTGTGCACCGCCTGCGCGGATTTTTTACACGCACACGCCATATGACAGATATGTGCTGTGTCGGCATACTTTTCTATGCCCTTGTCAACCTGACGGGATGCATCTCCCCCGCATCCGACTACGCGACAATGTACATGGCGCTTTACCTGATTGCACGCTGGTGTGAGACAATCGAGCATGACCCCGGAAACGTTGACACCTTTGCTCTTTTAAGCGTCTTTTCCGTATACGTGATGACACTCAAGCTGTCCACCGGACTGCTTGTACTGCTCGTAATCTTCCCCCTTGTCTGTCTCATCAGGTCAGGACGGACAAAGGATACTTTTATCTACCTTGCCCTCGGTCTGCTGACAGCAGTGCCTTTCCTGACCCGGAATGTCATCATATCGGGCTGGCTGCTCTATCCGTTTGCCGCAATTGACCTATTCCAGTTTGACTGGAAAATACCTGTGCGCTATGTCAATATTGACTCTTCCACCATCAAAGTATGGGCAAGGTGCCTGTACGACCCCAATCTAATTGACATGCCTTTTTGCGAATGGCTCCCTGTATGGTGGGAAGCGCAGGAGCGCTATTCCCAGATGCTTATCCTCACGAATATCCTGACATTTATCCTGGATGGTGCCTTGCTGCTGCACAGAATCGCTGCAAAGGCAAAACTCTGCTGGAACACCATACTGCTGAACCTGTGCACTTTTATGTGTCTTGCCGCATGGCTGCTTCTGGCGCCTTTTATCCGGTATGGGCTTGCCTTTCTCCTTGCCGCACCGATGATTTCTGTTGGAATGTGGCTGGAAACATGGCACAAAGAGCGTGGGACTGACAGCTTTTACAAATTATTTTCAGGCTGTGTCGTATTTGTCATGTTTTTTGTCCTCACGCCATACTGGGATCACTATTTCGTGGATGATGTTGTGTTTATCAAGCAAAATCTGACACAGCCTTACTATATCTGTCAAAAGAATTACGATACTTCCCCGATGGAAGAATATGACATGAATGGAACCACCATATATTGTCCGAAAGAGGGGCAGATTACAGGATACGACTACTTTCCCGCCTCATCATATGATTATATGATTCACACCACCGAACTGAGGGGAAATTCCTTAAAAGACGGATTCCGGTCACTGGAACGGGAATAGTACCTTTTTGTAGAGGTCCCCTGTCTTATCCCATGAAAAACGCTTTACATTTTCCAGTCCCTTCTGGCGAAGCGCACTGCGCCTGTCATCGTCTGCCAGTATACCGGCAAGTTCACGCGCCACTTTACCATATTCTTCCGGATTGACATACACGGCAGCATCTCCTGCCACCTCCGGAAGCGAACTTGTATCCGAGCAGACCACGACAGTTCCGAGCTGCATCGCCTCTATCGGCGGAAAGCCAAAGCCCTCTATCAGGGACAGGAACAAAAAAACACTTGCACCGTATATCAGCTGGTGAAAATCCTCATTCTTTTCCACATACCTGATACAGGTAATGTTCTTCATGGTCAGGGAATCCGAAGTAAATGCGCTACAGTCATCAATTCCGACAATTGTAAGCGGCAGCGGGCTGTCGGTCATGTGACAGTACTTCTCATAGCTTTTCACAATCCCCTCGGCATTCTTGTGCGGAAGCGCCGATGTGACCGCCATGATATAAGCCGCATCCGGCTTGGCGAATTCTTTTTTCGCAACGGCATTGTATCCGTTCGGGATGACAATAATGTCATCACCCGAAACATGCGCGTATTTCATGATGTCCTGCTTCGATGCCTCGGATATTGTAATCACGTCGTCTGCCTTGCGCGCGGAAGCCTTCAGACGCCGCATGATATAAAAATTCTCAAGCTTATTCAAATAATCGGGAAAATGTTCGTGATAGTAAAACGGTATCATGTCATGGATGATAACGCTTTCCCTGGTCAGATGGAGCATGGATGCATAACCCCTCGGGAACAGCACCTTGTCCGCCTTTTGCTTTTTCGCGCGGATGCTCACTTCAAAAAGTTCCCACAGAATACAGGTCAGTTTATTCAGGGGATTTTTGTCAATCTCCATAAATTCTACATTCGGTATGTCAAAATCTTTTCGATTGTATGAATTGCCAAAAACGACAAGCTCATTGCCGTCATCATACGCGGCAAGCGCCCGTACAAGATTCAGCGCAAGATTATAGATTCCGATGCTTTTTCCTGCACCCTTTACAAGTTTAAAACAGTCAATAACCAGCCTCATACCGCACTGCCCCCCATTTCTATTTTTCTATCCCATAAAGGCAAGCTGCCATGCGGTTCGAAACGGTTCCGGCGCCGCATGATGTCCAGTCCCCGACAATAGTATATATCAGTCTGTGTCTGCACGTCAACACACGGCATCCTGTCAGAAGGTCACTTCGCCGTCATGGTCAATGATGGACACATACGCAACACCCTCAATTCCGCTTATTTTCTGGACAAGGCTGCCCCCGTCCTTTACCCGAAGCTCCATGACAATGCTTGTCCGCTCAGGCGTGATATTCCTTGACTTTACCTTGTAAAACTTTGTGTATTCCGAGACAATCCGGCAGATATCCTCCTCCAAATCACAATATACACCCTGGATCATCAGTATCATGGGACCCTGTGCCACAGGCAGCCTGTCCAGCACAAATATCATGACGGTCACCATTATGGATAATATCCCGGCAATGTCAAACAATCCTACACCGCATATAATGCCGACAGCAAGCGCCCAGAACATGAATACGAGGTCGAGCGGATCCTTCACCGCAGTACGAAACCTCACAATTGACAGCGCGCCTACCATACCAAGGGAAACCACGACGCTCGACTGGATGGTGATGATGATGGCTGCCGTAATCATCGTTGTGGCGGCAAGCGCCACATTAAAGCTTTTATTATAAAAATTTTTTCTGCAAAAGATTCTGTAGATAAAGAAAATGTACAGCGCCAACAGCAACGTGATGCCAAATACGGCCAAAATCTGCTGTACCGAAAAATCAGCCATGCTGATATTGTTTAAAAATGATTTCTTGAAGACATCGTTAAAGCTCATGCGTTTATTCCCCCCGGGTTGTATTTTCTACAGATATAGTACTTTGAGTATGTTGTCTGGCGCAGCTTTTCGGTCTGTACCGCGGCGTATAAAAAGTCTGGAATCAGCTCGTCAAACTTTACTTCCAGAACATGCTGGTTTACCGGCATAGCAGGACGTGTTACAAGCATATCGTCCAAAAAACCTTCGATATCGTTTCCCGACCTTATATTCATGTCAAACGTTACCCGCACATTGCCGTCCCTGTACACATAGGGTCTCCTGTCATATTCCACAATGACCTTGGGCTGCAGGAGCCTCTCATTCTGCCACAGGCAGAACTTCCTGTAAATGACGGCATCAATGGCATCCATCCTGAGCGGCCTGCCCTGCATCATTTCCCTGCAGAGTGTCTCGTCTATCCGGCACGAATGTTTTCTGGTCTTTCCCTTTTCCTTCCGCTTTAATTCCAGGCGGATATAGGACTTGTCCGCATTATAAATCCTGACCCGGAATTTCTCCCTCGGGTCATTTCCGTTGATATTGTCATATAGACAGCCGTCCTGAAAATCGTCAAAATAAAGGCTCCTTACCACATATCCTTTCCCATTTCCCGCATATTTATCGGGCTGCATCAGTCCGTCAATATTATTCCCAATCAGCGCAAGCTGCTGTTCCGAACAGATATACTTGTACTCATGCCTGTACTCACTCATCCCGCAGATACCCCCACTCTTTTTCCAGGAAATCAAGACGCCTTCCGATAAAATCAACCAGCTCCGCTACCTTGGCATCGTTGAGCGCCTGTTTTTCCCCAAGTCCTTCCGCCTGCGGAAACGTATTCCACCGTATCATATTGCAGTCATTGGAAGTGTCAATCTGTTCACTGAACCCATATACCAGCTCTGCCGCTCCCTGCCTGAGCTGCGGCTCGAGTTCCGAAAAAAATATTGTGGCTGTCTCTTTCCTGAAATCTTCATGCTGGTACAGCGCGTACCAGATATCAGAATCCTTTTCCTGCACGGCGGCATACAGTCCGTCCGGGTCATGCAGATCAATCCCGTCCTCCGTGATGCCCGACGCAGCAATTGACTTGTCGTAGTCCCAGCATGGCCCGGCATAAAATTTCGTACTGATATCGTCATCATATTTATAAATATACTGGCTTGTAAACGACGCATCCAGATTCTTTACAAGCTCCTCCACAAGATATTTCCGCGCAAAGGAATCCATGTCAATGTATTCGCTGTAACGCCTTCCTGTATACGGGCTGTAACCGTCCGCCGAAAACATTGCATCCTCAAAATCCTGGTACAGCCCTGCCACATAGGAAACCTGGTCATAGGATGCATACCGGGGGCTTGCAAATACGACCGGCTGCATCCGCGAAGTCAGGAAGCCGCTGGCTTCCAGCCCGTACCGGTCACTTGTCTCAAGCTCCAGCAGATATCCGCCGGATATATCTTCCGGCTCCTGCGCAATCCGGTAACCCTTCGTGCTAAAAAGCCTCCCCTGCTGCTCCATGAAAAACTCCATGTCTTCCAGGCTTTCCCCCTGGTTCAAGGCTTTGACCTCATCTTCAAGGTTCCTGATGTTGACGCGGTTTTTCCCGACCTCTATTTTCTCGGACAACAGATAGTTGCCCATAAAATCGCCGTTCATATACACATCCACAAAGCAGACCTCCGGTGTAAAGTCCAGCCCGAGCATATGCGCAATCGAGAAGGCTGTCGCATTTCGCAGCAGTGTGTCGTCAAAGGCATTTGCCGTCAGAATCCATTTCTTCGCCGAACCCATCCCGAACAAGTCCGCTTTCTTTTCCAGCTTTATCATGTATGACTTCTTTTCTGTATCCTCAAACGAGGAATTGCCGCGGCAGTGGATGCTTTCCATATCCCCCTCGAAATAATTCCGCCCCCGGCCGTCCATAATCATCATTCTGCCAGGTTCCGAAACATCCTTTGACGCGTGTATCTGCTCCGTACTCCCTGACTCTGTTTCCACGAACAGAACCGGGATATCCGACGTATACCACACATGCAAGTCCTGTCCCGCGCCTTCTGCTCCCTCCATCCGGAGCGTATGCTGTCCCGCTGAAAGCACGTACCCCTTGCCATTTTTCATTTTTTTCCCATCCACAAAAATGGAGTCTGCACCGCCATACGTCACGTTCAGCTTCCGTCCCTTCACTGCCCCAGGAAGAAAGACGTGATACGAATTATCCGCATCCCTTTTCCACCACCTGATGCCGAGGCTGTCACCAATCCAGACCGTGGGTTCAAACGCACCGCCGCCATCCTGTACGGACTCCGCGCCGCTGCTTATGGCAGAGGCCTTCCCTGCATGGTTCCACGACACAATACATGCCGTGAGAAGCATCATCATAAACAGCACTGCAACGCGCGCATAAAATCTATTTTTTCTTCTCATGTTACCAACTTTTCCCAACTAAGTTTACACTGTAAATTCAGCTTAAAATTATAAGATATTCACTATCGTAAATCAATAATCTGAACCCTTTTTTCCTACTTTTAAGTCAATCTTTATTTTATCCATTTATTTTTTTATAATTCTTTTATATTTTTTTAATAATTTGGGTCTTTTTTTCCTGCACGGAGCTGCTAATTTCCTTACGCACCCCTGCGCATA
>ERZ778504.426-NODE-426-length-44858-cov-6.459590_pt1 | contig 44858 bp, 41 predicted proteins | sample MGYA00510046_ERZ778504 | MGnify/ENA primary metagenome ERZ778504 (study PRJEB29527, sample SAMN07138964) | mouse gut metagenome | material: feces | host: mouse | place: China:Nanjing | collected 2016-01-25 ...
TTTGTTCGCGGAAGTGCTGGAATTGGCAGACAGGCAAGACTAAGGATCTTGTGTCGGTAACGACGTGTGGGTTCAAGTCCCATCTTCCGCAGTTAACCTTGGTAAATTCAGAGTTTACCAAGGTTTTTCTTTTTAAAACGTTCTATCTGTTCCCTTTTTACTCGCAAGACCGCTTTACAGTTTTCTGGACGTTTGACGAGCACAAGAAAGGAGTATTTCCATGAAAAAATTATCCCTAAAAAACTCGGACAACTTAACCGTGGACGAAGCGTTTGCAGACTTCAAAGGATTAAAAATCTGTCTGGGGAAACGATCAAACTTTATCAGTATCAATTTAACGTATTCCATCGTTTCTTAGATGATGAAACATTCCTTATTTCTGACGTTACGCTGGCTACTGTAAACGGCTTTATATTGGAGTTGCTTTGCAATGATGTGACGGTTAACACCTACCTTAGAGGGCTTCGGGCTTTCCTTTATTACTGTATGGAAATGGACTATATGGCTGATTTTAAAATCCGTATTCCAAAGGTAGATAAGAAGCTCAAGGAAACCTATACCGATTCGGAACTGAATGTGCTTTTAAAAAAGCCCAACTTAAAGACCTGTGGATTTTCGGAATATAAGATTTGGGTATTCTCCAATTATCTTTTAGGTACTGGAAACCGTATCTCCACCGCCCTCAGTCTTAAAATAGAGGATATAGACTTTGACAGCAGTATGATAGCGCTCAACCACACGAAAAACCGTACCGCCCAAATCATACCTCTTTCGAGGGCGCTGGCAAATATCATGAGGGAATATCTCAAATACCGAAAGGGCGAAGCGGAGGACTATGTATTCTGTAATACATACGGAAACAAAGGGGATATACGCACCTATCAGGATATGTTAGCGGCATATAACCGCAGTAAGGGCGTAGAAAAGACATCAGCCCATGAAATAGCCTTTGCTTCGCAAAGACGTCGCTTCGCTCCGTCTGTATTCTTTTGAGTAATCTTATCTTAGAGTGACTATAGGGTAACGTGCCTAAATTCATTTTAACCATATTCTTTTCGTAAAAGAAAAATAAACCAATCCCTAATCTACGAGCGAAGCGAGTAGTTAAGAGGGGCGAAGCCCCTCTTAAGGAAAAATTTTAAAATTTTCTAAATTCTATCTCCGTATCACCGTACTCTCTCTAAAAGCGGTTTTCGGTATAGGAAAATAAGAGTTTCACCATATTAACGGCTAATTCCTTTTCTTCAGCAGTTTTACCGCTAAAAAGCTGTCTCATCAGGTCAAGGCTGTTATCGTCATTCGGGGTAAGGTATTCGGCTAATAAGAAATCTACGCTTACTCCCAGTTTATTCGCCAGAGGTATCAGCTTATCCAGCGTAACGCTCCGTTCCCCACGTTCTATCTGTCCGAGATAGGCGGTTGAGATATTGACCTCTTCCGCAAGATTCTCCTGTGCCTTTCCCAGCCGTAATCGTTCTTCCCTTATCCGTTTTCCCAGAAGTTTGTAGTCCACAGTATCACTCCCTTTCTTGAAACTATCAGCTAAAGAAAATGATACTCACTGTTGCTTTTTATATGAATATGCGGTGTGCTTTTATTATCTATGCTTACAGTTGTATTTATGCGTAAAGTGTAGGTAATTAGACGAAACGGAGGAAAGGGAGGGTGGATTGTATAAAAGTGACAATGGAATCCGTAAAAAACTTCGCATGGAACCAGATGGACGCTATGTGGCATGACGGTTCTGGACTGGCTACGGTGGATATGGTTAAATTCAAGTTTAACGGTTATTTTCAAAATCGAGAACAATGCGAGCAGATATTTTTACAAGCATTCTCGAAAGGGGGAAATACCCATTCCCGATATGGGGCATAGAAATATTGACAGGATTTTTAAGTACTGTCGGGTTCCAGAAGATATGAAGAATATTTTTATTGCTTATCTTGTAAGTCTGTTTATTGGAGATATAGAACACCCGTGTTTAGTGCTGAACGGCAGTCAGGGTTCGGGAAAAACAACAATGAGCACCTTTATAAAGGCGTTAATTGACCCTGTGGCGGATAATAAACCAAGCCTGTTTCCGAAAAATGATGCCGATTTGGCTTTGATGTTCCGAGATAACTATTTAATGGCATTTGATAATCTTCAAACACTGAATGCAAGACTGAGTGATAAATTATGTACGATAGTCACGGGAATTACGGAATCGCACAGGAAACTTTATACAGATGATGAAATGGTGCATTTTGACTTGTGCCAGCCTATTATTCTGAATGGTATTCACGATATAGTGAAACGTGAGGATATGCTTAGTCGCTGTATTATTCTGAACCTAGAAAAACCTGTTGATAAGGATGCAGGCGCAAGTGAAAAAGTTTCTCTAATGGAAGAATTTATGAATGACAGAGCAATTATCCTGGGAGGAATCGTTGATATATTGATAGAAGTACTGTATTTTTATCAGCCTAATTATGACTCAAGAATGGGATATGATGTAAGAATGTCCAGTTTTTATGATTATGGCTATTGGATTTGTGAGGTGTGGAAAGCCGGTGCCGGAACTGAATTCTGTCGTAAAAGCCACGGTAAAATGATTGAATCCCATAGAAACGATTTTTGCTGTGCGATAGGATTGCCTATCATTGTCAGTACACGTTCTGAAAGAGTGGAGACTACCCTCGTTGGACTTCCCGGCAAGGCTGATAAGCAATCTCTGTTCGGTGCTGCCTTGCTTATTGCCGCTGTAAGAAATGGCTAAAATGAAATTCGTATTTTTCCATAGATGCCGCCTAAATAGAAGTGCGGAGGAAACACACCCATATTCCGAGATTAAAACAAACAACTGCTGCCATACACTTGTTTTTCTATGGAAAAAAATGGTGTTTAAAATATTTTTTAATTCTGTATTTCATTTTGAATTCGGGGAATCGTCCGCACCGAGTGGTGAGCGGTGTGAATTTTAAACCTTTAAAGTTTTAAAATATGCCATTCAGAAAATCTATTATCTTACCGTTTTAGTATGTATAATCACGTTGCCTTGTAAGAATGCTTTCCCAATCACGTTCCTCTCTTAACACCCTTAAGACATGGATTTCTTTTTCGGATTCTATGATAATGTAAAAAATAATAGACGGCGGAAATGGGTTCTTGTAAATAGAATATCCACGATAACATAGATATGTCTTTCCAAAAATACCGCCTGATATTTCAAGTTTATCCAAACGCTCCTTTATCTCTTCCTGAAAGCGGTCAGCCCTCGCTATCCCAAACTGCGCTTCTATATAATCTGCAATTTCGGTTATATCATAAACAGCTTCCCACGTTACGATAACTTTATACTTCTGCATTTCTCCGCCTGTTCCTTAATTCAGTAATTTTAACAAAAGCTTCTGTTAAAGGCAATTCTCTTCCGGCTTCCATATCGTCAATGCCTCGGTCAAGCATTTTAAGCATTTTTTCGTAATTGATTGTTTCGTTCACTTTTTCATCTTGTAATGCATATGCCATAAACTCACCTGCTTTCTTCTTGCCATTGATACTTCTTAATTTAAGATACCATAGTCTCATCTATGAATCAAGTTTTTTCTCATTTCTATTCTGCCAAAACCAGTGTTTTTTATCCATGTGCAAATTTAAAAAAAAATCCTTTACTTTTCTCGCAAGATTAGAGATAATTAAAGGGTCAGGAAGTAAATGGTGATCGTCAGACTATTTTTTCTAAATTGAGTAGTCTTACGACATAAAACTGAAAAGTATCTTGCGTGGAAAAAGAGTTAACTCATGATTTATCAGGGCTATATGCGGAAGTGTCGGAACTGGCAGACGAGCAAGACTAAGGATCTTGTGTCGGTAACGACGTGTGGGTTCAAGTCCCATCTTCCGCAGGCAAAAGTGCTCCGGAGTGGAATGTTTCGGAGTTTTTTTCATGTTCCAGATACACCATTTGAAAGTGCAAAAAGCACACAGGGAAGGACATAATGATGAAAAAACATATGACATTAATAGGTGCTGCAGCTGCCATGATGCTGATGGCATCCGGCTGTGCGAAGGATAAGGAACCACAGGAGCCGGTTACATTAACTTATGATGACATTCTTCCGGAGCCTGCGCAGGAGCCAGTGATTGTGCGTGACGAACAGAGTATGGTTCAGGAAGGACGTACAGAACAGGCAGAGACTGCGGCCGATGCAGAAACCGAGACCCAGACAGTGCCATTTGCAGACCGCATTGCAGAAGGGCAGGCAATTGTTTACAATATAGAGACTTCCGCATATGAAGAAGGTGCAGTCAGCGTGGAATATCCACAGCTAACCGGCATGGTGGATGAGGAAGTCCAGAAGCAAATCAATGAAAACATAAAAAGAGCAGTGACGGGCAGCATTGCCACAGAAAATCTCCGTTCCTATGAGCTGCAGTATGAAACCGCATCAAAGGGCAGCGGCATGGTTTCTTTTATTTTCCGGGGAATAGCGTATTATGAGGGCAGTGCGTATCCAGACAACATTGTAAAGACGCTTAATATAGAACTGGGCACCGGAAGAAGCATCCGGTTAAAGGATTATTCGGACATTGCGGGCGTGGTGAGCTGTCTGGAGCTTGCCGATGGGTACTCGGTGGAGAATGACGGTGTTGACATGGCGGATTTTTCAGCTTTTTTGAATAATGGGTCAGTCACGGATTACGCCATGACGCTTCTGGATTTTGACATCGATTTTGAAAACCTGGATTTGATACCGGCCGGGTACTCTGCGGTCAGGGGGAACCATCTGGTACTTTTTATAGAAGCGGAACATGCAATGGGAGACTACGTTGAGATAGTGTTCGATAAAAATTTGTAGAATTATAGATAAAAAAAGGAATTTGGAAATCTGTGTGGAATATATTATATATGGAAATAGGAATCATAAAGCAACTCTATGGGGGATTGTTATGACAATACGCGAAAATCTTGAACAGTGGGAAAGTGAGTATTTAAGTCCATATGCCACACAGAGCGCCCTGTCAAGGGGAAGGGACAGGCAGGAGGAACAATGTGACATCAGACCTGTTTTTCAGAGAGACAGGGACCGGATACTGCATTCAAAATCGTTCCGGCGCCTTAAGGACAAAACGCAGGTTTTTCTGTCGCCGGAGAGCGACCACTATCGGACAAGGCTTACCCATACGCTGGAAGTATCACAGAATGCAAGGACAATTGCAAGGGCACTGCAGTTAAACGAAGAACTGGTGGAGGCGATAGCGCTTGGGCATGACCTCGGGCATACTCCGTTCGGGCACGCAGGGGAGCGGGCGCTCAACGATATCTGTCCCTACGGTTTTAAGCACAATGAGCAGAGTGTGCGTACCGTGGAGATTCTTGAGAAGGACGGGGAAGGCCTGAACCTGACTTGGGAAGTGCGGGACGGAATGAAAAACCACCAGACTTCAAGCATGCCGGCAACCCTTGAGGGAAAAGTAGTACGTTTTTCGGACAAGATTGCATATACTTACCATGACATGGATGATGCAGTCCGGGCAGGAATCCTGAAGGAGCGGGATATTCCGCGGGAAATCGGCGAAGTAGTCGGCTATTCGCCGCGGGAGCGGCTCAATAATTTTATTCATGACATCGTGACACAGAGCAAGGGGACGGATGATGTGCGCATGTCGGATGATGTGGAGCTTGCCATGCGTGATTTACGTCATTTCATGTACGACAAGGTGTATAGCAATCCAGTCGCGAAGTGTGAGGAAAACAAGGCAGTTTCGCTTGTCAAGACACTTTATGAGTATTACATGCGGCATACGGAGGAGCTGCCCAAGTTTTTTGTGGAGCTGGGGCTTAGCGGGGAGCCGCGGGAAAAGGTTGTGTGTGACTACATAAGCTCCATGACGGACAGGTTTGCCATCGCGCTGTACAATGAGCTGTATGTGCCGAAATTCTGGATGGGATAGCGCTGCGGCAGTCTGCCGGTATGAAGAAAGGAAAGAGAGTTAGGGTTCAATGTATTATCCGGAGGAACTGGTAGAAGAAGTAAGGCAAAAGAGTGATATAGTCGATGTGATATCCGGCTATGTGTCATTACAGAAGAAGGGCAGCAACTATATGTGCTGCTGCCCTTTCCATGGTGAGAAGACGCCGTCGTTTTCGGTGAACCGCGCAAGGCAGATTTATAAGTGCTTTGGCTGCGGTGAGGGCGGCAATGTCCTTACATTTGTGATGAAATATGAAAACTGTACGTTTCCGGAAGCGCTGAAAATGCTTGCCGAGAAGGCCGGCGTAGAGCTGCCCAAGGCAGAGTATTCCGAGGAGGCAAAGAGACGCGAGGGCAGGCGGCAGAGACTTCTGGAGGTCAATAAAGAGGCGGCAAAATTTTACTATTACCAGCTCCGGACAGACAGGGGCATCCGCGCAAAGGAATATTTGGACAAGCGCAGGCTTTCCGATACCACAAGGAAAAACTTTGGCCTTGGGTATGCGCCGTCAAGAGGCGAGGAGATCTTAATGTACCTCCACCAAAAAGGGTTTACAGATGATTTGATACGTGATGTGGGACTTGCAAAGGTTGATGAAAGAAGGGGAACGACAACACTGTTCTGGAACAGGGTCATGTTTCCCATACAGGATATCAATCACCGTGTAATAGGATTTGGCGGACGGATTATGGGGGACGGGGACAGCGGACCAAAGTATCTGAACTCGCCGGAGACGGAAATTTTTGATAAGAGCAGGAACCTGTATGGCATGAATTATGCGCGCACGGCAAGGACGGGAAATATCATATTGTGCGAGGGTTATATGGATGTAATCAGCATGCACCAGGCAGGTTTTACGCAGGCTGTGGCATCTCTTGGAACGGCGTTTACACCGGGACAAGCAGGTCTGATTAAGAAATATACAAAGGATGTGCTTTTGGCATATGACAGCGACGGGGCGGGGGTAAAAGCTGCGCTGCGGGCGATACGGATACTCAGGGATGCAGGGATGTCTGGCAGGATTATCAACATGGCTCCCTATAAGGATCCGGATGAGTTTATTAAAAATCTTGGGCAGGAAGCCTTTCAGGAGCGCATTGACCATGCAGAGAACTCGTTTCTGTTTGAAATCAGGATGCTTGAGCGGGATTTTGACATGGATGACCCGGAGCAAAAGACAAATTTTCACAACCAGATAGCCAGAAGGCTCTGTGATTTTGGCGAGGATGTGGAGCGCGAAAATTATATCGAGGCAGTGGCGCAGAAGTACCACATCGGCTTTGAAAATTTAAGAAAACTGGTTGTAAACATGGCAGCAAAGACGGGCGGATTCGCAGTACAGACCATGGAACGTCCCAAATCAGGCGTGCAGGGCAGAAACAGGAACACACCCGAGGAAAATGTGAAAAAGTCGCAGAGACTGCTTCTGACATGGCTTACGGACTATCCACAGCTGTACGCAAAGATAAAAAGCTACATTACGCCGGAAGATTTTACGGAAGAGCTTTACAGCAGGGTCGCAAGGCGGATGTTTGAAGATATCGAGAAAAATCAGTTTAATCCGGCAGGAATCATCAATATGTTTGAGGATGAGAAGGAACAGAGTGAGGCGGCATCCCTTTTCACGACAAAGCTTCCGGAGCTGGAAAGCGAACAGGAGAAGGAAAAGGCATTTCACGACATCCTTGTGCGGGTCAAGAAAAACAGCTATGCGTATTACTCTGCGAGGTCAGGGGTGGACATATCGGCGCTTAGCAGGGTAATTGAAGGCAAAAAAGCATTGGAAGAACTTAACAAAACGCATATTTCTTTTCATTAGGGATAAAAATAATATGGTATGGAGGATTGACCAGAATGGATGAAAACACACAAGCAAAATTTGACGCGAAATTAAAAGAGCTCCTGGCGGTGGCGAAGAAGAAAAAAAATGTGCTGGAATATCAGGAAATCAGCGACTACTTCAAGGACATGGTTCTTGAGGAGGAGCAGTTTGAACGGATTCTTGAGACGCTGGAACAGAACAATGTGGACGTTCTTCGTATTATAGATGATGATGACGACATTCCCGATGACGATTTGCTTCTGGTGGACGATGAAGAGATGGACATGGAAAACATTGACCTTTCCGTACCGGACGGAGTCGGGATAGAGGATCCTGTCAGGATGTATCTGAAGGAAATCGGAAAAGTGCCGCTTCTCAGTGCGGACGAGGAGATTGAGCTTGCCAAAAAGATGGAACTTGGGGATGAGGATTCCAAGAAAAGGCTTGCGGAGGCAAACCTCCGTCTCGTTGTCAGCATCGCCAAGAGATATGTCGGGCGCGGCATGCTGTTTCTCGACCTCATTCAGGAGGGAAATCTCGGACTGATTAAGGCGGTTGAAAAATTCGACTACAGAAAGGGCTATAAGTTTTCTACGTATGCCACATGGTGGATTCGCCAGGCAATTACAAGGGCGATAGCGGATCAGGCAAGGACGATACGTATCCCTGTCCACATGGTTGAGACAATCAACAAGCTCATCCGTGTGAGCAGGCAGCTGCTTCAGGAGCTTGGCAGGGAACCAACCCCGGAGGAAATTGCCAAGGAAATGAACATGCCTGAGGAGCGTGTCCGGGAAATTCTTAAAATATCCCAGGAGCCGGTTTCGCTGGAGACACCGATTGGCGAGGAGGAGGACAGTCATCTTGGCGACTTTATACAGGATGACAACGTTCCGGTGCCTGCCGATGCGGCAGCATTTACGCTGCTCAAGGAGCAGCTTGTCGAAGTGCTTGACACCCTTACGGACAGGGAGCAGAAAGTGCTCCGGCTTCGTTTTGGCCTGGACGACGGAAGGGCACGTACCCTTGAGGAGGTAGGAAAAGAATTCAATGTGACGAGGGAGCGCATCCGGCAGATAGAGGCAAAGGCGTTGAGAAAGCTGCGCCATCCTTCACGCAGCCGCAAGCTTAAGGATTTTTTGGATTAGGAGAATGTGCATGCTGTTATCAGAGAGAATGAGGGCTGTGGCAGGACTTGTGCAGCCCTGCAAAAGTATAGCAGATATAGGATGTGATCATGGATATGTCGCGATGGAGCTTGTGCGGAGCAACATATGCCGGCATGTGATTGCGATGGACATTAACCGCGGACCGCTTGACAGAGCCAGGCGCAACATCATAGATTATGACATGCAGGACTATATTGAAATCCGGCTTTCCGATGGTGCCAGGAAACTGAAGGCAGGCGAGGCGGAAGGGATGATATGCGCCGGAATGGGCGGGAAGCTTATCATATCCATACTGGAGCAGGGAAAAGAACTTGTGGAAGAAATGAAGCAGGTGATACTGCAGCCGCAGTCAGAGCTGGATGAAGTGCGCAGGTACTTAAGGGAGAGCGGCCTGATGATCGAGCGGGAAGACATGATATATGAGGATGGAAAGTATTATCCGATGATACGGGCGATTCCCGGCGCTTTTGGGAAGCTTGAGCGGCAGATTGGCGGGAATCTGGAACAGATGTGCAGGCGCAGCGGAGTCCATGTGAATGGAATTCCCGCATACAGGCAGCCTTTTGATATTTCCGAGATATCCATGGGGGAAGTGCAGCGGCTTACCAGGGTTCAGGATACATATGGCCCATGCCTTCTGGGCATGGCACATCCGATTTTAAGGAAGTATCTGCTGTGGCAAAAAGAGAATTATGGAAATATCCGGCAGAATCTGCTGAGCCAGCGACAGACTACTGCAAGGCAGCAGCAGCGCATTGAGGAGCTGGATGAAAAACTAAGCGACATCGTGTTCTGCCTGTATTACTATTTTAAATAGGGAAATGAGGGATTTGTATGAATTGCCATGAGATTATCGGGAAGCTGGAATCTCTTTCGCCGGCAGCATTTGCAGAGGACTGGGATAATATCGGCCTGCTTGCCGGAAGGCAGGATAAGGAAGTGGAGACCGTATATATTGCCCTGGATGCCACGGATGAAGTGGTCGAGGAAGCAGTCCGCCTCGGGGCAGATATGCTGCTGACCCACCATCCGCTTATTTTTAAGAAGCTTGACAGGATAACGACGGATGACTTTACCGGAAGGCGTATCTGCCAGCTGATTAAAAATGATATAAGCTATTATGCGATGCATACCAACTTTGACGTGATGGGAATGGCGGATGCGGCTGCGGACGAACTTTCCCTGAAGGACAGGACAGTGCTCAATGTCACCTATGAAGACGACATCTCAAAAGAAGGGTGCGGCAGGGTTGGAAAGCTGAAAAAATGCATGAGTGTCGCGGAGCTTGCAGAGCTTGTGAAGGCAAGGTTCCACGTGCCAAACGTCAGGGTATTCGGTGAGCTGGGGGATATTGCCGAGGTTGTGGCAGTGATGCCTGGTTCGGGCGGAGGTTACATAAAGGATGCGCTCAAAGCAGGCGCGGATGTGATGATAACAGGGGACATCGACCATCACGAGGGCATTGATGCGGTTGCACAGGGAATGACAATTATTGACGCAGGACATTACGGAATAGAGAAACTTTTCATATCATATATGGAGGAATATATCAGGAGGGAACTGCCGGGACTCCGAATATGTAAGGCGGAGATCAAGGAGCCTTTTGTAGTGGTATGAAATGCTGCCTGAAATGGGCTGAATGGGAAAGGGGTATGACAGATGGATGGAAAAAGACAGAGCTATACCGTCACAATCAATGGGGAATCAAAAACGTATCCGGTGGGAACAACCTTTGAAGAAATAGCCGGTGCATACCAGAAGGATTACCCGTGTCAGATTGCGCTTGCAGTCAGGAACGGTAAAATCAGGGAACTGTTCAAAAAAGTTGACAAGGACTGCACGGTGGAATTTCTGACGGTGGCTGACGATACCGGACACAAAACATATAACCGCACGGCATCGATTATCCTTATGAAGGCAATCAATGATGTCATAGGAGCGGACAGGATTGAAAAAATAAAGATGGAGTTTGCTATCGGTAACGGCTATTACTGTGCAAAAAAGGGCGATTTCGAGATAACGGACGAGGTTGTGGTAAAAATTAGGCAGAAGATGCAGGAGTATGTGGATAAGGACATCAGGATTATAAAGAAATCCCTGCCCCTGGACGAGGCAAATGAACTGTTCCGGCAGCAGAAGATGACAGATAAGGTCAGCCTGTTCCGGTACAGGGGAAGCTCGACGGTCAACGTCTACAATCTTGACGGATATTATGATTACTATTATGGCTACATGCTCCCAAGCACCGGGTACGTGAAATATTTTGACCTGCAAAAATATGAGGATGGTCTGGTGCTCATCCTTCCAAACAAAAGCAGGACGACAGTCCTGGACGCTTTTCGCCCACTGCCGAAGCTGTTTAAGTCTATGGAGATTGCCTCGGAATGGGGAGAGAAGCTGGGGGTTGACACGGTGAGCGACCTCAATGACCAGATACGGATGGGGGGCTTAAACGAGCTGGTGCTTGTCCAGGAAGCGCTTCAGGAGCGGCGGATTAGCGAGATAGCGTCCGAGATTGTAAAACGCGGCGGTATCAAATTCGTCATGATAGCTGGTCCATCTTCCTCCGGAAAAACGACTTTTTCCCACAGGCTTTCCGTGCAGCTGCGGACACATGGGCTGACGCCGCATCCCATTGCTGCGGATGATTACTTTGTTGACCGGGAGAAAACGCCCAGACAGCCAAACGGTGATTATGACTTTGAGTGCCTTGAGGCGATAGACACGCAGAAATTCAATGAAGATATGTGCGCCCTGCTTGCGGGAGAGCGGGTGGAGCTTCCCACATTTAACTTTGTGACAGGAAAGCGCGAATACAGGGGGAACTTCAAGCAGCTTGGACCCGATGACATCCTTGTCATTGAGGGAATCCATGGGCTCAATGACAAAATGTCCTATGCGCTTCCGGCTGACAGCAAGTATAAAATTTATATCAGTGCACTGACGACGTTAAACATTGATGAACATAACCGGATTCCCACGACTGACGGCAGGCTTTTGCGGCGTCTGGTGCGTGACGCAAGGACAAGGGGCGCCAGCGGCAAGCGCACGATACAGATGTGGCCATCCGTGCGGAGGGGAGAGACAGAGAACATTTTTCCGTTTCAGGAAAGTGCCGATGCCATGTTTAACTCGGCGCTGATTTATGAGCTTGCAGTGCTCAAGCCATTTGCAGAACCACTGCTTTACAGCATTGAAAAGGGCGAGCCGGAGTATTTTGAGGCAGTAAGGCTTCTGAAGTTTTTAAGTTACTTTCTGGCAGTTGGAACAGAAGAACTTCCCAAGAACTCAATTGTGCGGGAGTTTGTGGGGGGAAGCTGCTTTAAGGTATAAAATAGGTATATTTTTCTATTGAAAAAAAAGAATGTGTGTTATATAATGATACGGCAACTGTAGTAAATGATCGCGGCTCACCATAAATTTTTATGGCGGGGTGAGGAAAGTCCGGGCTTCACAGGGCAGGATGCCGGATAACGTCCGGTGGAGGCGACTCCAAGGCAAGTGCAACAGAAATGTACCGCCAGTGTCCCTGCACTGCAGGGGTTCTGGTAAGGGTGGAAGGGTGGTGTAAGGGACCACCGCCTCCGCGGTAACGGGGAGGGCACATGTAAACCCCATCCGAAGCAAGGCCAAATAGGAAACAACAGGCTTGCCCGGTCTGTTTTCAGGTAGGCCGCTTGAGGCTGCCGGCAACGGCAGCCCTAGATAGATGATCATTCGTGCCGCCAGAGTCTGGCGGTGCCGACATAACCCGGCTTATCGCTGCGGTTGCGCTTATTGAATACTCTGGCAGCTGATGCCAGGGTATTTTTACCATTGGCACTACAGTCGTTTTGTGTAGAATTATCAGTTTTATTGTGGGGGATATTTATGCAGAAAGGGAAAAAGGCGTTCGTCATCGCCGCTGCAGCGGTAAGCTTCATTGCCGTTGCGTATTTTGGATTTACGCTGTTTTTTACGGATCATTTTTATATGAACACGATTATCAATGGTGTGGACTATTCGGCATGCTCTGTTGAAGTCGTGCAAAACCGTATCATGGATACTTCCGGCCATTATAGCCTGACGATAAACGGCAGGGATGGAATGACAGATATGATAACATCATCTGACATCGCACTCCGTTCGGTATTCGGGGATGAGTTTGAAGAAGTGATTGCAGGGCAGAATGCCTTTCTATGGCCGTTCTCGCTTTTCCAAAAGTCCGAGCATACGGTGGATACGGTGGTTACATACTCCAAGGAGGAATTGGAACGCAGGATAGATGCGCTTTGCTTTTTTCAGCCGGAAAATATCAGGCAGCCGCGGAATGCATACTTAAGTGATTATACAGAAGAAGGCTATCAGGTCATTCCCGAGGATAAAGGAACCGTTCCGGTACGCCAGAAGATATACCGTGCAGTGGAGGAGGCTGTCGATACGCTTGCGGATTCGGTGAACCTGGATGAGAAGGACTGCTATACCAATGCGCGGGTTACGTCATCGGACAGTGAGCTGCAGCGGATATGTGAACAGAAGAACCGCCTTACCGGCGTTACGATTACCTATACGTTTGGCGAGGATGTTGAGGTGCTTGACGGGAATACGATAAAGGACTGGCTGATAGAGGAGGAAGGAAAGTATGACATCGATGCAGAGCTTGTGCGGGAGTATGTGAACGGCATCGCAAAAAAATACGACACGCTTGGGAAAAAGCGGGAGTTCCAGACGACAAACGGCGAGACGATTACAATCACAGAAGGGGCATACGGATGGTGGATGAACCGTTCGCAAGAGACAGAGGAACTTGTGGAACAGATTAAAAAAGGAAAGAGCGGATCCAGGACGCCCGTGTATCGTGCGCAGGCAGCGCAGTACGGTGAGAATGATATTGGGGACTCCTATGTGGAAATCGATTTGACGAGCCAGCATTTGTGGGTTTACAAGGAAGGGCAGCTGGTGGAAGAGACGGATTTTGTATCAGGCAATGTCAGCAGGGGATATAATACCCCGGTTGGGATTTACAGCATTACATACAAAGAGCGCAATGCCACCCTGCGGGGGGCGAATTATGCCTCGCATGTGGATTACTGGATGCCGTTTAACGGAAACGTCGGAATGCATGACGCTTCCTGGAGAAGCGCATTTGGCGAGGATATCTATCTGCGGGGCGGTTCGCACGGATGTGTCAACCTTCCCGTCAAGAAGGCAGAAGCGATTTATGAATATGTGGAACAGGGAGAGCCGGTGATTGTCTATGGCGGAAAATCATCCGTTCCAAGGGTGGAGCAGCCGCCGGAGCCACAGCCAGAGGAAACGGCGGTGCCTGAGCTGACGCCGGAGCAGCAGTTACAGCTTTTGATTGATGCAGGGCTGGTGAACCCGGATGGGACGCCTGTACAGCAGCCGCAGGAAGTGGCGCAGGAATTGCCATTGGAGGCGCCTCAGGAAGTGGCTGGAATGTAAGCGATGAAAAAATCGACAGGTATTTTACTGGCAGTCCAGGCGGCAGCAATATTATCTGTGCTGATAATCAGATGGTGCTGCTGTCAATATGACTTTGCGGTCATGCCGTGTGTGTCTGATGTGGCTGCAAAGAGTGCAGCGAATGCAGCTGGATTGAATGGGCCAGGGGAAAATGAACGAAGTGTGGAGGATATGGTCATGCAGATCGTATATCAGCTTGCAAGGCGCAGCGTGGTGAAAGTGACGGTGAAGGATTCTGCAGGAAGCGGCATTATATGGAAGATTGATGACGGGATTGTAATTGCATCCAGCAGGCATCTTCTGTTAAAGGATGTCAGTGCGGAGGTTACATTTGGCAATCAGGAGACTGCAAAAGCCGCGGTAATGGGATATTCACAGCAATATGACATCGGATTTGTCAGGATACCAGAGAAATCAGTGACAGGCAGTATCCTGCGGGACATCTATGAGGCAGTTCCCTTATTGTACGAATCAGAGTCGGAGGAAGCAAAAAAAACATTTGGGCAGAGTTATGCCGGACAGCGTGTGCTGCAGGTGGGTGCAGTCCTTGACAGGGAGACGGCAAACTTTTCATCGGGCAGCATAAAGGGGATTCATTTCGTTCCATTGTTCAATACAAACGTGTTGGAGACGGCGTGCTTTTCAAGGGCCGGCATGTCCGGCGGCGGCGTGTTTGACGAAAGCGGGAGGCTTCTTGGAATGATTTCCGGAGGAGACGTTCCGGAAAATTCTGAAAAGCGGGAGGCGGAACTTACCTACAGCATTCCGCCTGTCCTGATACAAATGGAATATGAGAAAATATTGGAAGACACATAATGGACTGAGGTGTGGAAAATTGGTAAGGCCAGAGGGAAACAGAAGAATTTCAAAAATAGATGCATATCTGAACTGTGCGGAAAACTTTGCATATAGAAGCACCTGCATCAAGAGAAAGTATGGGGCGGTCATCGTCAAGGATGACGCAGTGATATCAACCGGATATAACGGTTCCCCCAGGGGGTTTGAAAACTGCTGCGACATTGGGGAATGCCCGCGCATCAGGATGAATATGCACCAGGGGCAGGGATATGCCATTTGCAGGGCGGTTCACGCGGAGGCGAACGCCCTGTTAAACTGTTCTCGGGAACAGACGCTGGGGGCTGATTTGTATCTTGCCGGCATCAATCCGGATGACTTGTCCGTGCACAAGGCAAAACCATGTCCGCTGTGCGCGCGCATGATTATCCAGGCGGGAGTCAGGAACGTATATCTGAGAAAAGGCGAGGGCGCCGAAAACTATGAGGAAATACCGGCTGTGGAGCTTGAATGGTATGTGCATGGCTAGATTCATGTGGAACCTTATGAAACGAGAAGCCGAAGGCTGGGTTGTGGACGAAATCGACTTAATTGAAATTTTATATATCACATATGGCTTTTTGGGATAGTTTGTGATAAGATGAAAAATTAGAGATAATGACGATTTAGGAGGTTATGTAAAATGACAAAGATAGATATTTTCTCTGGTTTTTTGGGGGCAGGAAAAACGACACTGATTAAAAAGCTTTTAAAGGAAGCGCTTGACGCATCCAAAGTGGTGCTGATTGAAAATGAGTTTGGCGAGATTGGCATTGACGGCGGTTTTTTGAAGGAGGCAGGCGTTGAAATCAAGGAGATGAATTCAGGCTGCATCTGCTGTTCGCTTGTAGGTGATTTTGGCAGCTCCTTAAAGGAGGTAATCGAGACCTACCATCCGGAGAGAATCTTGATTGAGCCGTCTGGTGTCGGAAAGCTTTCGGATGTGATGAAGGCGGTACAGAATGTGGAAACGGATGTCGAGACAGAGCTCAACAGCGCGGTGGTTGTCGTTGACGCAAACAAGTGCAAGATGTATGCAAAGAATTTTGGGGAATTTTTTCTGAACCAGATTACGCATGCAGGGACAATCATCCTCAGCAGGACAGCGGATATCAGTGAGGGCAAGCTGAACACGGCGCTTGAGATTATCCGTGCGCATAATGACAAGGCGACAGTTATCACGACGCCATGGGACGAGCTTGACGGAAAGAAAATTCTTGAGACGATAGAGAATGCAAAGGATTTAGAGGCAGAACTTATGGCGGAAGTTGCCAGGATGCATGACGAGCATGAGCATCACCATCATGACCATGACGAGCATGAGCATCACCATGACCACGATGAGCATCACCATCATGACCATGACGAGCATGAGCATCACCATGACCACGATGAGCATCACCATCATGACCATGACGAGCATGAGCATCACCATGACCATGGTGCGGACTGCACCTGTGGATGTCATGACCATGACCATCATCACCATGCAGACGACATCTTCACAAGCTGGGGATTTGAGACACCGGCAGTCTATACAAAAGCAGAACTGGAGCATATCCTGGAGGAGCTCGAGGACGAAAAGAAATATGGTTCCATTCTCCGTGCCAAGGGCATGGTTTCGGCAGGGGACGGTTCATGGCTCAATTTTGACTATGTTCCGGGAGAGCGTAACGTGCGTCCTGGCGCTGCGGAGGTTACAGGGAAAATCTGCGTGATTGGTGCGGAACTTAACGAAGAAAGCTTAAAGGAATTGTTCAGCAAATAGTCTTATGCGAGGATTGGAGAAATTATGAAGCCGGTATACATTATTAACGGATTTTTGGAGAGCGGCAAGACGGAGTTTATTTCTTATACACTTTCACAGCCCTATTTTCAGACAAGGGGTACCACACTTCTGATATTGTGCGAGGAAGGCGAGACAGAGTATGACGAGGATATCCTGAAGCGAAGCCGGACAATTGTGGAAGTGGTGGACGAGGAAGGGCAGATGACTGCCGCCAATATGATTGAGCTGGAAAAGAAATACAAGCCGGAGCGTATTATTATTGAGTACAACGGCATGTGGAATTTTAAGAACCTGAAAATGCCATGGCACTGGAAGGTTGAGCAGCAGATTACGACGATAGACGCATCGACCTTTCAGAATTACTACACCAATATGCGTTCGCTTCTGGCGGAGATGATTCGGAAATCGGAGCTGATTATCTTTAACCGCTGTGACGGCCTGACAGACCAGCTTGGCAGCTTTAAGAGAAACGTAAAGGCTGTCAATCCGCAGGCAGAGATTATCTTTGAGGATAAGGACGGTGAAGTCAGCCAGATTTTTGAGGAAGACCTGCCATATGACTTAAAGGATGAAAAGCTGGATTTGGACGATTACGGTTACGGTATTTTTTATCTGGATGCCATGGATAACCTTGACCGGTACCTTGATAAGACCGTCAGGTTCAAGGCAATGGTGCTGAAACCGGAGAACAGCAATGATGAATATTTTGTCCCGGGGAGAATGGCAATGACCTGCTGTGCGGATGACATGGCATTTCTGGGATATGCATGCAAATACGACAAATGCAGTGAACTTGCAAACAAGGACTGGGTGGAGGTGACAGCCACTGTCCACAGGGAATTCTGGAAGGATTACAACGGAGAGGGACCGGTGCTTCACGCTGTCAGCGTGGAACCGACGAAGAAGCCAAAGGATGAAATATTGAATTTCTCATAAAATATGCGCAGGGAAAAGCTTCTCCCTGCGCGTATTTCATGTAACAGTTCAGCCTTCGGCTTCCTATTACAGGCATCAAGCCATGCAAAATCGCTTCGCGATGGCTTGATGCATCTCAGCCGCTACGTATTTTTACGGACTTTGCAGCAAGTGCAAAGTCCTGGGCTGAACTGTTACTATTTCATTTCATATTTTAAAGGAATCCTTGCTGCCATATTTTTCTTCGCAGTACTTGCAGCGGTAGATTTCTTTTGTCTCATCTGTCAGTACAAATATGTGCGGCAGTTCCTGCTCGATGGATGTGATGCAGCGTGGATTTTTGCATTTGAGAACGTTCCTTATCTCTTTTGGGAGGGACAGCGGAAGCTTTTGTACAATCTCACAGTTCTTGACGACGTTGACCGTGATGTTGTGGTCAAGGAATCCCAAAATGTCAAGGTTTAATGTATTGATGTCACACTCCACTTTCAGAATATCTTTTTTTCCCATCTTTCCGCTTCTGGCGTTTTTGATGATTGCCACGGTGCAGTCAAGCTTGTCAAGTCCCAGATGCTTGTAGATGCTCATGCTTTTTCCGGCTTTGATATGGTCAAGGACAAAGCCTTCTTCGATTTTTCCTACATTTAACATGCCACAGTCCCTCCTTTTATCCTTCTATCCCTAACAATGTCAGCAGCAGTGCCATGCGCACATAGACGCCGTATTGTACCTGGCGGAAGTAGACCGCCCTGGGATCATCATCAACCTCGACAGATATTTCATTGACACGCGGAAGCGGGTGCAGGACAATCATGTCGGATTTTGCCAGCTCCATTTTTTCCTTGTCAAGGATATAGTAGTCCTTTAACCGTACATAGTCTTCCTCATTGAAAAAACGTTCTTTCTGGACTCTGGTCATATACAGGATGTCCAGGTCAGGCATGACCTCCTCCAGCTTCCTGACTTCCTGAAAAGAGACATTTTTTTCGCGGAGCATTTCGATAATATAGTCGGGAATGGTGAGCTCTTCCGGCGATATAAACACAAAATGGATGTTTTCGTAGCGCACGAGCGCATTAATTAGCGAGTGGACTGTGCGTCCGAATTTGAGGTCGCCGCAAAGACCGATCGTAAAGTTGTCAAGGCGCTTTTTGATGGCGCGGATGGTCAGGAGGTCGGTAAGCGTCTGCGTAGGGTGCTGGTGACCGCCGTCCCCTGCGTTGATAACCGGAATGGAGGAGCGGGAAGCCGCTACCATGGGGGCACCTTCCTTTGGATGGCGCATGGCGCAGATGTCCGCAAAACATGAAATAACGCGGATGGTGTCCGATACGCTCTCGCCCTTTGCGGCTGACGAGGAGTTTGCATCGGAAAAACCAAGAACACTTCCGCCCAGGTTTAACATTGCGGATTCAAAGCTCAGGCGTGTGCGTGTGCTCGGCTCATAAAAGCAGGTGGCAAGTTTTTTACCCTCGCAGGCATGGGCATACCTGGCAGGATTCTGCTCAATATCCTCCGCGAGGGTAAAAAGCCTGTCCAGCTCCTCGGTGGAAAAATCAAGCGGACTCATTAAATGTCTCATAGAAACCTCCTAAAAGAATACACAAAAAAAGAGAAATAAATTCTCTTATCCTAAATTGAACAAATATGAAAATAAACGGTCTGAAAATGAATGGGAAAATAAATGATAAAATGACCCAACGTATGAAACATATTCTTTTCCTCCCATTCATCCAATATATACTTTGATATAATATCATATCGTGTGGAAGCTTTCAAGAAAAAAATAAATTTTCAGTCACAAAATTTAGGACAAATGGTTCAGAGTCGTGTATAATAGTTCCTAAGTGTGCTTTTTCCAGGGCATTTTTCAAACGCGTGCCGGGGAAGGCAGACAGGAATTATTTTGACAGGGATGAACATTATGATGGATGAAATGAACAATATAGCGTTAGAGGAACAGAGTGAACGGGAACGCAGCGTGCGCAGGAAGCAGCGGATGGAGGAAATGCGGCGCAGGAAAAAGCAGCAGGAGCTGGTGCGCAGGCTGTTTATACCCTGCGTAGCCATCCTGGCAGTGTGTGTGTTGTTTACAGCAAGGGGAATCGGAAAGCTGGTAAGAAAAAGCGGGGCGCAGAAAAGAGCTGAGAAACAGGCGGAGGCTGAGACAGAGATAAAGACAGGGACAAAGGCATCCAGGACACAGCAGAAAGCGGTCGTGAATGTGGCGGGATGCCCTGCCGGCGATGACATTGCGGAACAAATCACGGTGTGGATAGCGGATATCAATGCGCTCCCGCTTCAGACTGTGGGAGGGAAAAGTGATGAGCCGCCGCTTCGTGCGACGGCTGACGAGGGGACGGAATCGTTTAACAGTGAGGTCGTGAGCCAGAATGGTATTTTTATTGATGTGGAAGAAAAGCGGATATTAGGGCAGAAGGACGCGGGGGCGCGCATTAATCCGGCGTCGATGACCAAGATTCTTACGGTTCTCGTTGCTGCCGAGCATATTACAAATCTAGATGACACGTTTGAGATAACGATTGCCATTACGGATTACAGCTATGTCAATGACTGTAGCAATGTCGGGTTTGACGTGGGGGAAAAAGTCACGGTAAGGGATTTATTCTATGGTACGGTGCTTCCGTCAGGCGGGGATGCCGCGCTGGCGCTTGCCATATATGTGTCGGGCTCGCAGGAGGAGTTCGTCAGGCTGATGAATCAGAAGATTGACGAACTGGGGCTGTCAAAGACCTCCCATTTTACAAACTGCGTGGGTCTTTACGACGCAAATCATTACAGCACTGTTTATGACATTAGTGTCATGTTGAAGGCGGCATGTGACAACAGCTTTTGCAGGGAGGTGCTTGCCGCACACACATATACCGCGTCCATTACGGAGCAGCATCCGGAAGGAATTATCCTGTCTAACTGGTTTCTCCGGCGGATTGAGGACAAGGACACCTATGGGGAAGTGCTCTGTGCCAAAACGGGGTATGTGGCACAGTCAGGAAGCTGCGCGGCAAGCCTGGCTGCCGGCAGTGACGGAAAAGAATATATCTGCGTGACGGCACAGTCCACCAGCAGCTGGCAGTGTATCTACGACCATGTGGAATTGTACCAGCAGTTCCTTCCGCAAAAGTCAGGATAATTTGCCTGATGTGCGGCTTTTGGTAAGCAGCTTTTCAAACAAAAGTCCGGCGAGAAACCAGAATGGAAAATAGTCCAGACGGATTAGTCCGTTGACGTGCCAGTGATGGCGGTTGTAGTTCCATGGACATAAATCATGTTTTTCCAGAAGTCGTCCGCTGGCGTACTCTGCACCAAATATTGAGAGGGCATAGACCGTGCCCCGCAGGAATAGGTGGCACTGCTTTAGATGTGCAAACACTGGCCTGAAAAAAGCGGCGCTGCCGTAGATGGGGAACATCCAGAGCGAGGTCTGTCCCATCAGGGGGAGTTCGCGCCGCCTGAGTGCACCGAGGGAAGTAAACGTGATTTCCATGCACCAGCCAATGGTGCCGCATTTTATAAAATTATTGAACGTACATAAAAAAGGTAAAGGAATACTTCGTTTTCTCATGTTATCAGCATAACCGGTTATCCTTTACCTTATTCATTGTATTTTCTAATTTATGGTTTTTATTGATTCCCAATGTTCTGCATGGCTGCCTGGGAAGCGGCATCAAAGGTGGTGACGTTGACGGCGCCGGAGACAGCGGTTTTGTATACCGGGGTGTTTGCGCCAAACCTCGTGAAATATACGTACTGCGAAGTTGCATTGATGTTGGTATATGTACCTTCCGCGACAACCTCCATTCCGGTACCGTCGCGGCGGATGCGCTTTAACTGCGGCGAGTCTCCGGAGGTCTGGTAATAAATATAGCTGTCTGTGACATTCAGCATGTCAACCCTGCTGCTGTCAAGCAGCGTCTTGGTTCCGCTGGCAGTGTTGATGCTGATGAGCGAGTAGCCGTCATGGACATCAATGCCATAGACCGTACTGTCTTCTATAATCGGCATGTACACATCCTCTGCAAGTACCTGGCGTGATGTCTTGGTTTGGGGGTCAAGCGCCATCAGGTGGAGGTCTTTTTCATTGTTCATATAATAAAAAGTAGAATTTTGCACGCTTACCGGAAGGATATCCAGCGTCAGAAGCGTATCTTTGTTTTTACCGTCCGTTGACACTTTCTTAAGGGACACATCATCGCCGGAGCTGGTATAGTACACGTCATTGTCCGCCAGCAGCACATATTTGCCATTTACGCGGTCAAGACAGGCGGCATTGCTGGGATCCTTTTTTGAGGCGCGGTATACGCCGGAAGTGCTGATTAGGAAGCCGATTCCTGTCCCCGCTCCGCTTCCGGATCCCCCCTGATAATAGTACAGGAATTTGCCGTCTGCATTGAGACTGGAAACCTCCGTGTATAGCAGCTTCTGCATATCCGTTTCGTCAGGATTCATGCGGTAGAGCGCATTTGCATCGTATGCGTTTGCAAAGTACACATATCCGTCGCTCTCACAGAAAAGTCCGTTATTGTACAGGTTACCGGAAGTGTTCCCCACGGTGCCGGCAGGATTTTTCGGTATTCTGTGGACGATATAGTTTGAGATGGCAAGGCCTGCACCCACAAGCACGAGGCAGATAATGCAGACTGAGATGATGATTTTCTTTTTCATGGTGTTCCCCCTTTATCGATTCATAAATGTTGTGATTATCAAAAACCCCTAAAAATATTATAATGAATTTCAACGAAAAATGAAAGAATTCTTGATAATTTTTTTACAAACTTTCTCTGGTGTGATATACTATCGGTAGAAATAGATTGTAAGATACGAAAGTGGGGATTATAATGGACTTATCGGAACTCAGGACTGGGCTTGACGACATAGACCGGCAGATAGTCGGGCTCTACGAGAAAAGGATGGAATTGTGCGGCAAGGTTGCGGAATATAAAATAGAGACTGGAAAAAGGGTCTTTGACAAGGAGCGTGAACAACAGAAACTCAAGGCGGTAAGCGAGCTGACGCACAATGATTTTAATGCGCGCGGAATCCGGGATTTGTTTGAACAGATTATGTCAATGAGCAGAATGCTCCAGTATCAGATGATTGCGGCACACAATGGCATCGGAAGGCTGTCGTTCATGGAAATGGAAGCGATAGACTGCAAAAAGTGCAGGGTGGTTTTCCAGGGAGCAGAGGGTGCGTATTCGCAGGCTGCCATGATGAAATATTTCGGGGATGATGTCGACAGCTTCCATGTTGATACATTCCGGGACGCAATGCTTGCAATTGACGAGGGCAGTGCAGACTTTGCGGTGCTTCCAATAGAAAATTCGTCAGCGGGAATTGTGAGCGAAATTTATGATTTGCTTGTTGAGTTTGAGAATTATATCGTGGGCGAACAGATTATCAAGATAGAGCATTGTCTTATGGGCGTTCCGGGGGCAAAAACGGAGGACATCAAAACGGTTTATTCCCATCCGCAGTCCCTCATGCAGAGCACGCACTATCTCACGGAGAAGGGATGGCAGCAGATTAGCATGAAAAACAATGCATTTGCCGCAAAAAAAGTGTCTGGAGACAAGGATAAATCACAGGCAGCGATTGCAAGCGAGACCGCTGCAAAGGTATATGGGCTTGAGGTTCTTGAGAAAGGCATAAACGACTTAAAAGAAAATTCCACCCGTTTTATTATCATTACAAACCAGAAAGTATTTGCGAAGGATGCCACTAAGATAAGCCTGTGCTTTGAGCTGTCACATGAGAGCGGGGCGCTTTACCACGCGCTTTCCCATATGATGTACAATGGGCTCAATGTCACAAAGATTGAGTCAAGACCGCTTGCGGGACGCAACTGGGAGTACAAATTTTTCCTTGACTTTGAGGGAAACCTGACAGACGGTGCAGTAAAAAATGCGCTTAGGGGACTGCGCGAGGAGACCAGGAACATGAAAATCCTGGGGAATTATTAGGAGAATAAAAAAGTAATACATTGTGGGAGATGAGGTGTGGCTATGGCATATAAGACGTTTGCTGCGATAGATGTGGGATCTTATGAGCTTGCTATGAAAATATATGAAATATCAAACAAAAACGGAATAAAGGAAATAGACCATATACGTCATAGGATCGAGCTTGGCACAGATTCTTATTTTACCGGAAAGATTAACAATGACCGGGTGGATGAGTTGTGCAGGATGTTAAATGAATTTACGGGAATCATGAAATCCTATAAGGTGGATGCGTACAAGGCATATGGCACAAGCGCCATACGGGAGTCCAAAAACCTGCTGATACTGCTTGACCAGATAAGGACAAGAACCGGCGTGAAAATCGAAGTGCTCAGCAATTCCGAGCAGAGATTTTTGGACTATAAGTCTGTTGCGTCAAGGGTAAAGGATTTCCAGAACATTATAGAGAAAAGCACTGCTTTCATAGATATCGGGGGCGGCAGCGTGCAGATATCCCTTTTCGATGAGGACAGTCTGGTGACGTCCCAGAATATCAGGCCTGGCGTGCTGCGTATGCGGGAGGAATTGACACGGGTGTCATATCGGAGCTATCAGCTCGAGGACATTGTGGAGGAAATGGTGTGCGACAGCCTGGAAAGCTTTCGGGAAATGTTTGTGGGGGACAAGAAGATACAGAATATTATTCTTGTCGACGATTACGTGTCGCTGATTCTGCAGAGAAATTACCTTGAGACGATAAAGAAAGGGCAGGTAAGGACTGAGAAATTTCTGGAATTTGTCGACTCGCTGAAAAAGAAAAAGACGCGGGAAATTGCGATGTCACTTGGCCTGGCACAGGAAAACATCTCACTGCTTTACCTTTCGTCGCTGATGCTGAAATACATGATAAAGGTTCTGGGAGCAGAGATGCTGTGGGCTCCGGGCGTGTCACTGTGCGACGGCATGGCTTATGAATATGCAGAGCAGAACAAGGTACTGTCGTCAGATACGGATGGGATGCCGCACAATTTTGAGCAGGACATCCTTGACTGTGCAAGGGACATCAACCGGCGCTACCATAGCATTGAGCACCGGACCCGCGAGCGCGAGATGATAGCGCTCACCATATTTGACAGCATTAAAAAGAACCATGGGCTGTCCCGGCGCGACAGGCTGCTGCTGCAGCTGGCGGCAATCCTCAGCGAGTGCGGCAGGTACATCAGCCTTGCAAATGTGGGGGAAAGCTCCTACAATATTATCAGTGCGACAGAAATTATCGGGCTGTCCCATGTCGAGCGTGAAATTGTGGCAAGCATTGTCAAGTACACCACAGAACCGTTCGCCTACTATGTGGAACTGGAACGCGGATCCGCGCTTGACAGGGAAGCATATTTGAGGATGTCAAAGCTTACGGCTGTCATGCGGCTTTCCGAGGGGCTTGATTTGAGCCACAGGGGAAAATGCGACAGGCTGAAGGCTGTGATTGAAAATGACGCGCTGCTGCTCACGGTCGAATCCAATGCGGATATGACGCTGGAGTTTGGACAGTTTGAGAAGTGTGCGACGTTGTTTAATGAAATTTTTAACATCAAGCCGGTCATCAGACAAAAGAAAAGCAATATTTAAGGATATCATATATGGGGGAATCAGGATGGGCGATAAGAACAATAAATCAGACACAAAGACTGATTACAGCAAATCAGTGTACTATTATAATAGGGAACTAAGCTGGCTTGCCTTTAACCACCGTGTGCTGGGAGAGGCAAGGGACAGGGACATTCCCCTCTTTGAGCGAATTAAGTTTCTGGGTATCACGGCATCAAATCTGGATGAATTTTTCATGGTGCGTGTGGCATCACTCAAGGATATGGTCAATGCGGGCTACACGAAAAAAGACATCGCGGGCATGACGCCGACGGAGCAGCTCGAGGCAGTCAACAGGGCTACACACGAGCTTGTGAATATGCAGTACGATGTTTATAACAGGTCATTGCTTCCGCTTCTGGCACAGAATGGCCTCAAGGTGATAGAAAACCATGAGGAGCTCACAAAAAAGGACTGCGCGTTCGTGGACAGATATTTTCAGGATAACGTGTATCCGGTGCTCACGCCGATGGCAGTGGATTCCTCACGGCCGTTTCCGCTGATTCGGAATAAATCCCTCAACCTGGGCGCACTGGTGTCACGCAAAGAGGTCAAGGGAAGAAGGCATCTTTTTAACAAAAAGTCCGTACAGGGCAAGGAGCTGGAATTTGCGACTGTTCAGGTTCCAAGCGTCCTGCCCCGCATTGTCCAGCTTCCGGAATCATCAGATGGTACAAGGCGTGTGATTTTGCTGGAGCAGATTATTGAGAGAAATATGGATAAGCTGTTCCTGAACTATAATATAGAGTGCGCCTTTTCATTCAGGATAATGAGAAATGCGGATTTTGCCCTTGAGGAGGAAGAGGCACAGGATCTTCTAAAGGAAATTGAAAAACAGCTGAAAAAGAGACAGTGGGGACAGGCGATTCGTCTTGAGGTCGAGGACGGCATCGAAAAGCGCCTGCTGGACATTATCAAGAAAGAGCTGATGATAGACGAGCGGGACATCTATAATATTCCGGGACCGCTTGACCTTACGTTTCTGATGAAGATGTACGGACTAGAGGGCTTTGACCGCCTTAAGAACAAGCCATATACGCCGCAGCCTGTTCCTGAGATAGAAGCCGATGACGATATTTTTGAAAAAATCAGGGAACAGGATATTCTGCTGCACCATCCGTACCAGACATTTACGCCGGTAGTGGATTTCATCAAACAGGCGGCGCGTGACCCGCAGGTGCTAGCCATCAAGCAGACCCTGTACCGCGTTAGCGGGAACTCGCCGATTATCGCGGCGCTTGCCCAGGCTGCGGAGAACGGCAAGCAGGTGTCCGTGCTTGTTGAGCTGAAGGCGCGCTTTGACGAGGAAAACAATATTGTGTGGGCGAAAAAGCTTGAGAAAGCGGGATGCCATGTTATTTATGGGCTTGTCGGACTAAAGACACACTGCAAGATTACGCTGGTGGTACGGCGCGAGGAGGAAGGCATCCGGCGCTATGTCCATCTGGGCACGGGAAACTACAATGATGCCACCGCCAAGCTGTATACTGACCTTGGAATCCTGACCTGCAATGAGGCAATCGGGGAGGACGCGACCGCGGTCTTTAATATGCTCTCGGGCTATTCCGAGCCTTTGGGATGGAACCATCTGGCGCTTGCACCGCTGTGGCTGAAGGACCGGTTCCTGTACCTGATAAACAGGGAGAAGGAAAATGCCGCAGACGGCAGTCCGGCAAGAATCATTGCAAAAATGAACTCGCTCTGCGACCCGGACATTATAAGGGCATTGTATGAAGCCGCCGCGGAGGGGGTGAAAATACAGCTGATTGTCAGGGGAATATGCTGTCTGCGCACGGGCGTCGAGGGGACGAACGACAATATTGAAGTTCGCTCCATTGTAGGTAATTTTCTGGAGCATGCGCGTATATTCTACTTTGAAAATGCAGGGGATCCGGAGGTATACATGGCAAGTGCGGACTGGATGCCCAGAAACCTTGAGCGGCGTGTGGAAATCCTGTTTCCGGTGCTCAATGCCGAGTTAAAGGAAAAGGTTCTCCATGTGCTGGATGTCCAGCTAAACGATACGCAGAAGGCACAGTTTCTGCAGGCTGACGGAAGCTACCACAAGCTTGAGAAACAGGGAAAGGAGCTTTGCAATGCGCAGGAAGAATTCTGTAAGGAGTACATGGCGCTGGCTTCCATAAAGGAAAAGGCGGAGCAGCAGGCACGTACATTTAAGCCGGAAGTCAACCAGTCACAGAATAATTAAGGAGATGGGAAGAGCAGAATATGATAAGATACGTACTTGCCTCGGCTTCACCGAGACGGCTGGAGCTTATGGAACAACTGGGAATTTATTTTGAGGTCTCCCCGGCACATGGTGAGGAGAAGACTACAAAAGAACTTCCAGAGGATATTGTTGAAGAGCTTTCCTGCGCAAAAGCATGTGAGGCAGCAGACCGGTATGCGGACAAATACAAAAATGACACTACTGTCATAATTGGCGCGGATACAATTGTGTTTCACGCAAATGAAATTATGGGAAAGCCAAAGGATAAAAACGATGCGGCGGCAATGCTCGCGAAGCTGCAAAATGATGTGCACCAGGTATATACCGGAGTGACGCTTGTCATTATGGAAAAAGGTGAAAGAAGAAATGTGACATTTCACGAAAAGACGGATGTAACCATGTATCCGATGACGGATGCCCAGATACAGGCATATGTGGCGACGGGTGAGCCGATGGACAAGGCGGGGGCATATGCCATACAGGGAAAATGTGCCATCTATATCAAGAAAATAGACGGTGAATACAATAATGTGGTAGGACTTCCTGTTGCCAGACTGATGCAGGAGCTTTGCGCACTGGGGCTGGCGTAAGATGGAAATGACTGAATAGAAAGGTATAAAGGAGAGAAAAGCTATGCACGAGTATGATGAAGCGGTACTAAAGTGTTTTCTGGAGAACCAGCTCCAGCTTTTGCCCGAGAAGGTAGCGGATAATATTGACGAGGCGGAGGCATTCCTCGAGGAGTGCGTCGCGGTGGTTGTCGATTCCGTTGACGAGGTATGGGACTATTTTAATGAAGAGGGAATAGACCTGGAAGGGCAGGAGAAAGAGGAAATAGTGGATGCGCCGGAAGTATTCGACATCGGTGACGGAAGATACCTGATTGTGGAGAGTTAGGAACTGTTCATCAATAGACAGGTCAGGGTACACAGGTTATTTTGAACAGAGAGAAAGATAGGAAAAGGGAAAACAAAGTGGAGAGAAAAACAAATATTTCAGTATGGCAGTTAAGGCTGTTTGAGGGCTTTGACAAGGATGTAATGGTAATGCAGCGCGACGAGGAGGAAGTCTTTGAAGGGGCAGTCCATGTGTTTTTTGACAGGGAATACTATGATGCGTATGTTGCAAAGGCATCAAAATACAGCGGGCACCGCTATGCGTATCATGAGGATAAGCTGGGGGAGGTCATCAACCAGATATTTGACGAGGAGATTCCCGGGCTGGTGCTTCATATCAGCACGACCGAGGGCGCGCCGAAGAATGTGCTGGGGGACGAGAAATACATTGCGGCAAGGGAGCTTCTGGGGCTGCGGGATGCAGCGGACAGTTACCATTATCTCTACACGACATCCATTGACAGATGTGCGCGGGAGGATGCAATTGCGCGCCTTTGGACAAAAAGTGTGTTTATCATCGGACAGCTTCCGGATTTCAGGACCAGACCAAAAGAGGGGGAAAAAGCGGTATTTGAATTTATGACCATGAGGAGAAAGAAGGATGGGGCGCAGGCAACGGCAGAGGATTTTGACTATGAGTCCCTGAAGGTTTTTCTGACGGCAGACAGCGCGATGCATTTTAATCCGGATAAAAAGCCTGTCAATAAATATAAACTGTCCATGCTGTCCCAGATTGCCAGGGGAAAGCTCCAGGTCATCATAGAGCCGCACAGGAATTACTGGCTGGAGTATGACCCTGCGAACCTGAATCTGGCAGGACATCTGGATATCCCGCTGTATAATGAGGAGAAGGTACGGGCAAGGATTCACGCGTATATGCAGATGGAAAAGATATATGTCCTTCTCGCGCCGCTTCACAGCGATTACAGGGTTTCACTTGGTAACCCGCTTTTGATGAAGCCGGACAATGAAAATATCCTGATGTATTTATTTGAGAACTATGATGACGCGGTCAGTTATGTGCTGCAAAACCCGACGCTGCTGCCGGTATTTGACAGCATATTCCCGATAGGGGTGCTGGAACAGGACAATAAATTATATAGTCTTGAAACGATTCTTGCACTTGCACAAAAGCTTGGCGTGGCAGGTGTGAACCTCGACTTTGACACGATGCATGCCATCGGGTGCAAACTGGCATACCTGCGGGAAGTGACAGGCTACAAACGGGAGCCGGAGGAACTTTTATCGAAAGAGGAGCTGTCACTGGTAATGCGTGAGAAAGACGGCGCAAAACAGTACCGTATGCCAGTGGTTCCATTCTGTGACAAGGCGAATGACTACCTGGTGAGTGATGAGAGAAAAGCACAGCTGGTGTCACACATGGATAATGATTTTGACCAGGGACTTGCATATATGGCAGGGTGCAGTGTCATTGAGATGATGGTCATGATGCAGGAGGCGGCATCAAGGTACGAGGCGGCAAGGACATCGGATGATGCGGAGAAAAAGGAGCAGTACAACATCCTGATGAACCGGATTACGGTTTTCCTGACAGAGGCGCTGTGTGAGAAGCCGTATATTTTTACACTGCGGGAAGAGAATGGCGAATTTACACTTAAGAATAATCTCGTATATCTGATTGTCACAAATCGTTACGAGGCAGGCAGAAAGGGAGAGGGGAGACTGGTACCGGTCGGAATTGACAACCCGCAGTTTATGGAGAAGCTTTGTGAGACAAGCCGGGTGGCTGTGCTGACAGACGGACCAAGCACAGTGTGCATCATGGATACCAGGCTGATGAGCGAGGTGGCGAAACAGTGGAAAAAGGCAGAACCCCTCCGCGAGGAGCTCATGATATACCTGACACAGGGATGCGGGCTGTCCTATCCCGAGGCAGGCTATTACTACAGGAGACTTCGGACTGACAGCAGCATTTTCGTGGAGTTTACCTCAACTGTCAGGAACGGGGAGTTTCCGCCAATCGGAATGCTGACCATAGAGGGCTTTACGGCGCAGGGGCTGGCAGAGAAACACGGATTGAATGTACTTCAGGCATATGATGCCCTGTTAAGGCTCAAGGAGGATTCCTCTTATGCGGAAAAGCTCAGGGGAGAATCAGGTGCGGAACCGGCGGACGACACGCATGACGGCGAAACAGAGAAAAAAGGACTCTTTGGAAAGCTTTTTAAAAAATGAATGTTGAAAATGAATGTGATAAATTCTCCTTGAAAAATCGGCCTATTTATGTATAATAGAAAGAGTGCTGATAAACACTGGAAAAAATTATATATTTATTTAAGAGGAATTTAACATGATAAGTGCAAACAATGTAACCTATAGAGTTGGAAAGAAAGCGTTATTTGAGGATGTAAACATCAAGTTTACGGAGGGAAACTGCTACGGGCTGATTGGGGCAAACGGAGCAGGAAAGTCAACGTTTTTAAAGATTTTGTCCGGAAAGCTTGAGACGACAAAAGGCGATGTTGCCATAACGCCGGGACAGCGGCTTTCCGTGCTCGAACAGGATCACTTCAAGTATGACGAGTATCCTGTCATGGATGTCGTCATTATGGGAAATGCCCGCCTGTACGAAATTATGAAGGAAAAGGAAGCCATCTATGCGAAAGAGGATTTTACGGACGAGGACGGCATCCGCGCCAGCGAGCTTGAGGGTGAGTTTGCCGAGATGGATGGATGGGAGGCAGAGTCCAATGCGGCACAGCTGCTGAACGGACTTGGCATTGAAACGGACATTCACTATTCTGTTATGAAGGATCTGAACGGCAGTGAGAAGGTAAAGGTGCTTCTTGCGAAAGCGCTTTTTGGCAATCCGGATATCCTGCTTCTCGACGAGCCGACGAACCATCTGGACCTGGATGCCATCGCATGGCTTGAGGAGTTTCTGATTAATTTTGAGAATACGGTGATTGTTGTGTCACATGACCGCTATTTCCTGAACAAGGTGTGTACGCAGATTGCGGATATCGACTACGGCAAAATCCAGCTTTATGCCGGAAACTATGATTTCTGGTATGAGTCAAGCCAGCTGCTGGTAAGGCAGATGAAGGAGGCAAACAAGAAAAAGGAAGAAAAGATTAAGGAGCTGCAGGAATTTATTTCGCGGTTCTCCGCAAATGCTTCCAAGTCAAAGCAGGCTACATCGAGAAAGCGTGCCTTAGAGAAGATAGAGCTGGATGACATCAAGCCTTCCAGCCGCAAATACCCCTATATTGATTTCCGTCCTGACAGGGAAATCGGCAACGAGGTTCTTACGGTTGAGAATCTTTCAAAGACGGTGAATGGGGAAAAAGTGCTTGACAACATATCGTTTATTTTAGGACGTGAGGATAAGGTTGCGTTTGTCGGCGGAAACGAGCTTGCAAAGACAACGCTTTTCCAGATTCTGATGGGGGAGATAGAGCCGGACGAGGGTACGTATAAGTGGGGTGTGACCACATCACAGGCATATTTTCCAAAGGATCCGACTAACGAATTCAACAACGATTATACCATTGCGGACTGGCTGATGGGGTATTCCCCGGTAGATGATATTACCTATGTGCGCGGTTTTCTTGGACGTATGCTCTTTGCAGGAGAGGACGGTGTGAAAAAGGTAAAGGTGCTTTCCGGTGGTGAGAAGGTGCGCTGTCTGCTCAGCAAGATGATGATAAGCGGTGCAAACTGCCTGATTCTTGACGAGCCGACAAACCATCTGGACATGGAATCCATCACGGCGCTCAACAATGGACTGATTAAGTTTCCGGGCATGGCGATTTTTGCATGCCATGACCATCAGTTTGTGCAGACAACTGCAAACCGCATCATGGAAATCCTTCCGAATGGTACACTGGTCGACAAGATTACTACTTATGATGAGTACCTTGAAAGTGATGAGATGGCGAGAAAGAGAACTGCTGTGTATACTGCCGAGGCAGAGGACGAGAGTGGCGAGGAATAGAATGAGAGTGAAAAGAGGCAGACTGTGCTGCCTCTTTTCATTCTTTAGACATGTGCACGCGCCCCAGAGGATGAGTGGACACGGAGCTGGCGGGTGTGCATGGATTTTCATTCGTTACTGGAACGGAGTGAACAGTCCCTGACAGCAGGGAAGAAGGGAGAACAGAAAAAAAGTGGGATTCATTGATTTACATGTGCATTCGTCGCGCTCTGACGGCACGCTCACGCCGACGGAGCTGGTGGATTACGCGGTAGAAAAAGGACTGTGTGCCATGGCGCTCACGGACCATGACACAGTTGACGGGCTGGATGAAATCATTTCATATGCAAAAGACAAGCCGATTGAGATTATTCCCGGAATCGAGTACTCCACAGAGTACAATAAGCGGGATGTGCATATTGTGGGACTCTTTATTGACTATAAGGCGCCAGTGTTTCAAAAATATCTGGCACGGTTCCTGCAGTCAAGAATGGACAGGAATTATAAACTTTGTGCGAATCTCAGGGAGGCAGGAATCAACATTACTTATGAAGCGTTAGCGGAGGCATTTCCGGATGCAGTGATTACCCGTGCCCACTATGCGCGGTTTATGCTGGACAGAGGATATGTACAAAGTACAAACGAAGCTTTTTCCAGGTATCTTGGCGACCATACGAAATATTTCGTGCACCGTGAGAAAGTGACGCCGGAGGAGGTCATAAGGGTAACTCTGGATGCTGGCGGAATACCGGTTCTGGCTCATCCGACCCTTTATGGGATGGGGCACGAGCAGCTTGAGATTCTGGTACAGCGGCTAAAGGATGCCGGACTGATGGGAATTGAGACAAAATACAGCTCCTATTCCCTTACGGAGGAGAGACAGATTAGGATGCTGGCAGAAAAGTATAACCTGCTGCAGAGCGGCGGTTCGGATTTTCATGGCTCCAACAAGCCGGGGTTAGACCTTGCCGTCGGGTATGGAAGTCTCTATATCCATGAGAAAGTGCTTGCCGATATGAAGAAGGCGCTTATTACAAAGATATTGTTTACCGATTTGGACGAGACACTGCTTACCAGGGACAAGACAATAACAGAGCGGGCAAGGCAGAAGATTCTGGAGATGCTGTCAGAGGGAAACTATTTTGTGCTGTCAAGCGGCAGGTCGACGAACAGCATCCTGAATGTGCTGGAAACACTTGGAATACAGCAAAACAGCCCGGGTGGCGGAATCTATGCGTCGGCGTATAATGGCGCGGTTCTTTATGACTGTGGCAGCGGTGAAACGATAGCGCATTATGATGTGCCGGTCCCGACAGCACAGGCGATTTTTGACAAAGCCGCGGGGATGGGGATTCACATTCAGACATACACGGATACGCACATTATTAGCAGTGCGGACGACAGGGAAATTGCATTTTATACAAATGCAATAAAGTCGCCGTATATTGTAAGCATGAACCTGGAAAAAGAGCTTTCCCATGCACCGTCCAAATTGCTCGCAATTGACCTGGATGACAGGGCAAAACTGGAAGCGCTGCGCAGGGAAGTGGAGGAATCTGAGATTGGGGCGGACATAACCTGTGCGTTTTCCAACGCGCAGTACCTTGAGTTTTACAATAAAAAAGCCGGTAAGGGGAATGCGCTTGTCAATCTGTGCAGGGCACTTTGCATCCATGTCAAAAATTCTGTCGCGGCAGGGGATGAGGAGAATGACATATCCATGCTTGAGGCGGCAGGAGTCGGAGCCTGCATGGTAAACGGAAATCCGGCTGTGAAGGCACACGCGGATTATGTCACGCAGCAGGACAACAACCATGATGGCATTGTGGAGATTATTGACAAGTTTATACTGAATCAGTAATAATAGAATGGATAGGAAATGTATCTTAACGAAGGGAAAGGGATGGCAATGAACGAAAAGAAAATGGCATTTGAGCAGAGGATAGAACAGAACAGTAAAAACTATTATCCAAAAGACTTGTTTGACTTGAAAACGTCGGAAGCAATGCTGGGACAGCTCTATGAAATCTTTGGACTTGATACAATGATGACGGACAGACATGGCGGCATTGTGATGACATTCGGTGATTTTGGCAGCTTTAAGCCGGATGTTGTCAATAAACCAGGAAACAAAATCAGGGTGAAAGGCAGAACCGTATGTCACATTTATGCGAAATATGACAATGTTCCGGCAGAACACTTTGAGGCTGTAAACAAGCTGCTTGGCGCATATATTGAAACACTGGAAGATTACAGTGAAAAGTCATATCTTGCAAGTGAGCAGGCAGTGTATTTGGATGAGCTTGAGCAGCAGCTTGAGAAGGAGGCATTCCAGGCAAAACATTCTGGCCAGAATGACCCGCTGACAGGGGCGCTGAACAGGAACTGTTTTATAAGCCACATGAAGGAGCTTGCGGAGCGGGAGGTCGTTCCCACTGCGGTAATCTGCGTCAACATCAATGACTGGCGGTTTGTCGACAACAATTTCGGCGAGGAGGAAAGCGACCGCCTGATCGTGACTGTCGCCGAAATTCTGAAGGATACGGCAGCAGAGACCGGCATGGAACATGCCGTGATCGGCAGGGTAGAGGGAGATGTTTTCAATGTGCTGCTGCCGCTTACGGAGGAAGAGACGGCAAAAGAATACTGTGCAAGGATACAGCAGGCGTGTGAAAGCTTTGAGGATGCGATACTTGCCCCGAGCATTGCGGTCGGATGCGTGATGCGGACAAATGTCGAGGAAAGTTTTAAGAATATTCTTTCAGATGCCGAATATGCTATGTTGGAGAACAAATTCACCATGAAGAATGCGCCCGGATATAAGGAAAGACTTGAGAAAGGGCTAAAATTCTAAAATAATTATTAAGTGAATTAAACTTCAAAAACAAAAGAAAAACAAAGGAAACGGAAGTATTTGGAAGAAAACAGGAGATAATACATCTTAAATCCGTTTGCAGAACTGTGGACAAAAAATTATTATATGATTTGTTAGCACTCAATAGATAAGAGTGCTAATCAAAAAGCGAATGATATTTTTTTATAAATCTTTAAGGAGGCATTTAACATGAAATTAGTACCATTAGGAGACAGAGTCGTATTAAAGCAGTTAGTCGCGGAGGAAACAACAAAGTCAGGTATCGTATTACCAGGACAGAACAAGGAGAAGCCGCAGCAGGCAGAGGTTATCGCAGTAGGACCTGGCGGTGTCGTTGATGGCAAGGAAGTTAAGATGGAAGTCAAAACAGGCGACAATGTAATCTTTTCCAAGTATTCAGGAACAGAAGTAAAGATTGATGACGAGGAGTTTATCATTGTAAAGCAGAATGACATTCTGGCAGTAATCCAGTAATTAAGAGGGCGCGAAGTGCAGCGTTCTCCGCATGAAATAAATATTATTTATATATTTGGAGGATAAACAATCATGGCAAAGGAAATTAAATATGGGGCAGAGGCTCGTAAAACATTAGAGGCGGGCGTAAACAAGTTAGCAGATACTGTAAGCGTGACACTTGGACCGAAGGGAAGAAACGTGGTTCTTGACAAGTCATTTGGCGCACCGTTAATTACAAACGACGGTGTGACCATCGCAAAGGAAATTGAGCTTGAGGATGCGTTTGAGAACATGGGCGCACAGCTTGTCAAGGAAGTTGCGACCAAGACGAATGATGTGGCAGGTGATGGTACGACAACAGCAACTGTTCTTGCACAGGCGATGATTAACGAGGGAATGAAGAACCTTGCCGCAGGCGCAAACCCGATTGATTTAAGAAAGGGTATGAAGAAAGCTACAGACTGTGCCGTGGAAGCCATTGCAGCAATGAGTTCAAAGGTGGATGGAAAGCGCCACATTGCGAGAGTAGCTGCGATTTCGGCAGGTGACGAGGAAGTCGGAAACATGGTTGCGGATGCAATGGAGAAGGTTTCAGGGGACGGCGTCATCACGATTGAAGAGTCCAAGACAATGCAGACAGAGCTTGACCTCGTGGAAGGTATGCAGTTTGACCGTGGATATATTTCCGCTTATATGGCTACGGATATGGATAAGATGGAAGCGACAATGGAGGAGCCATATATCCTGATTACAGATAAGAAGATTTCAAATATTCAGGAAATCCTTCCTGTGCTGGAGCAGGTAGTACAGTCCGGTGCGAAGCTTCTGATTATTGCCGAGGATGTTGAGGGCGAGGCGCTTACAACATTAATCGTCAACAAGCTTCGTGGTACATTTAATGTAGTGGCAGTAAAGGCTCCTGGATATGGTGACAGGAGAAAGGCAATGCTTGAGGACATCGCAATCCTTACAGGCGGTCAGGTAATCAGCGAGGAGCTCGGACTTGACCTCAAGGAAGCGACACTGGAGCAGTGCGGACGTGCAAAGTCTGTAAAGGTTCAGAAAGAAAATACAATTATTGTCGACGGTGAGGGTGACAAGGCAGCAATTGATGCCAGAATTTCACAGATTAAGAAACAGGTCGAGGAGACAACATCCGATTTCGACAAGGAGAAGCTGCAGGAGAGACTGGCAAAGCTTGCAGGCGGCGTTGCAGTTATCCGTGTCGGCGCAGCGACAGAGACAGAGATGAAGGAAGCAAAGCTTCGTATGGAAGATGCGCTCAACGCTACAAGGGCAGCAGTGGAGGAAGGTATTATTGCAGGTGGCGGTTCTGCATATATCCACGCTTCAAAGAAAGTGGCTGAGCTTGTTGAGACACTTGACAGCGATGTCAAGACAGGTGCAAAGATTGTGCTGAAGGCACTGGAATCCCCGCTGTTTATCATCGCTGCAAATGCAGGCCTTGAGGGAAGCGTGATTGTAAACAAGGTAAAAGAGTCCGAGGTCGGAATGGGCTTTGACGCTTACAAGGAAGAGTATGTGAACATGGTTGAGGCTGGCATTCTTGACCCGGCAAAGGTGACAAGGACAGCATTACAGAATGCATGTTCCGTAGCAAGCACACTGCTCACAACAGAGTCTGTAGTCGCAAACATCAAGGAAGACACTCCGGCAATGCCGGCAGGAGGTCCTGGAATGGGCGGAATGATGTAATTACAGGGAAATTTTACAACAGGAGAACGCGGAAACCGCGTTCTCCGTGTTTTTATGCGCATGGGCATCCAGGCAAAATAGGTCAGCAAAGCTGACGGATGTCTGGTGCACGGGTAGGGAAGATAATTGTATGGTTGAAAATATAAAGAATTGTGATAAGATTCACTTGTTTCGTGATATCAGCAAAGATGAGATTGAGAAGATGTTCCGGTGTTCCAAAACGGTAGAACGCTCGTATGAGGATGGCTGTTATGTGTTTCGCCAGGGAGAGACACCAAAGAACCTGTTTCTTGTTCTGGATGGAACCGTGATGATTGCAAAAGACTTTGCGTCCGGAAAGAGGGATGTGCTTTTTATGGTGGGGCAGGGGGATGTTTTTGGCGAAATGTTTCTGTTCGTGGATACCAAGACATACTGGTATGATGCCATCACACAGGGAAAAGTGCGTGTGCTGGAGATACCGTGGGAATTTTTTTACTGTTTTTGCAGCAATGCCTGTGAGCACCATAGGATGATTACGAGGAACATGCTGGAAATTCAGTCTGAGAAAAATTTTACAATGACGAGAAAACTGCATCTTCTGTCGGGAACCACATTGCGTGAGCGCATTGCGTTATGGCTGATGGAACAGGTTTCTGCGGGGGATTCCGATACGGTCAGGCTTGCCATGAACAGGGAGGAACTGGCAGATTATCTCGGGACAACCAGACCCTCTTTGTCCAGGGAACTCATGAAGATGCAGCAGGAACACCTCATTGAGACAGACCGGAATATGATTAGAATAACAGACCGGGATGTACTTGAAACGTTGTATTAAAATAAAAACATAAAAAATGATTATTTGTAACAATTGTTACCGAAATCTTAAGGATAATAAAATATACTAAAGTTACAAAAAACAGAGCACAGAAATCAAATAGTATTTTTATAAAAGGAGGTAGCATTATGACAGACAATGCACAGGTAAACAATTTGGTAAATCTTTTAGACGGATATGCAACAAAGGGTGGTCATCATCTCAATGTCAATGTACTTAACAGGGACACATTGCTGGATGCACAGAAACATCCTGAGAACTATCCGCAGCTCACAATCAGGGTTTCCGGCTACGCAGTAAACTTCATCAAGCTGACACCGGAACAGCAGGCAGATGTTATTTCAAGGACATTCCACGAGGCAATTTAATTTTGCAGATACCACAATTTCATTTTATCCATCGCAGGACGCCGCCAGTATAGGTGGCGTCCTGTTTTTATGCATATGGGCGTCCAAATGAAAAATGTCAGTAAGCTGACGGACGCCCGGCGCGCGAGTAGTGGAGAAGGTCATTCCCCTGCTCGATTATACAGCCCGTGCAGAGGAAGTATGCCGCAGAAGCGGCGCATGGGGGGCGCGGCGAGTAGTGGAAAGATTGCCAAAAACAATAGACAGAAATTGCAAAAAAGGATAAAATAGAACTATCGATATCATAAAAAGAGGTGTAACGGACATGCATTTAGAGCTTAGTGCGGGAATCATATGGATGCTGATATCTATGGCAGGTATTGTAATACCGCTGATAGGTATTTTTGTGCTGATGGGGAAGGAGCAGAACAAATCCTCCACCAACCTGATGATTGCCAATATTGGATGTCTCATCATGAATGGAGCATATTTTCTGCTGCTCAGGACCAGCAAGCCTGACGAGGCGACGCTGGCGCTGAAGATGGAGTATCTGGGCAATTTTTTGTTTTATTTTTTCTTTATCAAATTTATACTTTCCTATATGCAGATTGATGTCAAGCATAAATGGATTCGGAGGTTTACCCATCTGTGGATGCTGTTTGAGCTGGCGGTCATTGCAGTTGTCTGGGATGATACCAGGCGTGAGGAAATGTTTGCACACCATGACCTTGAAGTGGATTCAAAATTTGGCTATCACTTTTTTAACATGCAGGGAGGGATTGTATATAAGGTAAGGTATGGATTTCTGCTTGCTTTTCTGATGATACTGATTATATATATGATTATCCGGAGGCTGCAATTAAGAAGGCAGGGCGGAAATGAGAAGCATAACCTTTCACACCTGATTGTTGCCAAGTTTGTCATTATCATTCCGCTTATCATGGAAATCATCTTTCAGTTCAGCTTTGAATTTGTGCCGGTTTTTTCCTCCATAGCGGTACTGCTTATCATCCTGAGTGTTGTGGAAGGGGATATTTTCAATGTCCTTGATATCGGACGGGGTTGGGTGATTGAGAATTATGATGCAGTGTTTATGATTGTCGACAGCGCGTATGGGTATCTTGATGCCAATAGGTTTGCAAAAGAACAGTTTGCCGAGCTTTCGGAGATTCACAAGGGAGAAAGGCTGTCTGAAAAACTGACTCAGCTGTTCCGGACGGAGGAAACGCAGATTGTAATTGGGGAGAAACATTATGAAAAATTTATCAAGGAACTGGTTATCAAAGACAAGGTGCGGGGCTACTGCCTGATTATGCTGAATGTGACAAAGAGCTATAACATGATGCAGGAGCTGAAGGAGGCGAAGCTTCGTGCGGAGGAGGCAAATGAGTCAAAATCCAACTTCCTCTCCAATATGTCCCATGAAATCAGGACACCCATGAACGCGATTGTGGGGATGACTGAGATACTGCTCCGGAGCGACCTGTCTGCCCAGGACAGGGGATATCTGATGAACATTAAAAATTCGGGGGCATCGCTGCTTACAATTATCAATGACATCCTTGATTTTTCAAAAATAGAATCCGGAAAACTTGAAATTATTGCGGAAGAATATGAACCAATGTCCATGCTCAGCGACCTGAGTATGATATTTTTAAACAGGATTGCGGATAAGCCGGTGGAGTTGATTTTTGACATTGACAGGGATTTGCCGCATATAATGTATGGCGACTCCCTGCGTATCCGCCAGGTAATTATCAACATTGCAAACAATGCAATCAAGTTTACCGAGTCGGGCTTTGTCAGGCTGACGATTAAAATGACGCAGATGCAGGAAGCGGATATGGTCAATCTGGATATCGCAGTTGAGGATTCCGGCCAGGGCATCAAGCCGGATGATTTGGATAAACTTTTTGGCTCATTCCAGCAGGTGGATACGAAGAAAAACAGAAACAAGGAAGGAACAGGACTCGGTCTGGCGATTTCAAAGCAGCTAGTGGAAAATATGGGTGGACAGATTAATGTGGAGAGCGAGTACGGAAAGGGAAGTAGGTTTTATTTTAATATTCCGCAAAAAGTCATCGGGTCACAGAAGGCGGCAATTGTCAAGGAGGATGCGGTGATTCATGAGCCGATGGTCGTGAGCGGGCATATGAATGACAAGCGCAGTCTGGAACAGCTTAAAAAACTGGCAGAAGGCTATGGGCTAAGGTATGTGGACTGCTATGAGGCAAGGGAACGCAATGACAGGGTAGATTTTTTCTTTGTGGATGAAGCTGTTTATCAGGGACTGAAGGACTGCATAGAACAGCATTTTGTCTCAAGGGGCACCGAGCTTTGCGTGCTGCAGAATCCGATGCGGGAGGCTGTGTGGGATGAGCAGGTGACAGTTGTCAATAAACCGCTCTACACGCTGAATTTCTGTCAGGTGATTAATCATGAGACAACTGCGGTCTTTGCCGAGACGGACAATGTAATGAATTACACGGCGCCTGACGCACAGATACTGATTGTGGATGACAACGAGATGAACCTGAAAGTTGCAAAGGGTCTGCTGCAGCCGTTACAGATGAATATTGACACGGCAAATTCAGGAAAGAGGGCAATCGAGATGGTACAGGCGAAAAAATACCACATTGTCTTTATGGACCATATGATGCCTGTCATGGACGGTGTCGAGACGACACAGAATATCAGGCAGCTTGATGACCCATATTTTCAGCAGATGCCCATCATTGCCCTGACGGCAAATGCCGTGACGGGGGCAAGGGAAACGTTTCAGAAAGCAGGGATGAATGGCTTCGTACCCAAACCGATTGAACTGAAAGATATCTGCAGCAAGATACGGACATGGCTGCCAAAGGAACTGATACATAAGACATCGGCGCCTGTTTCCGGGAAGGAAAAGGCACTGGTGCAGGAGGAGCTTCCAGTCATTGAAGGGCTGAATGTTGCGGAGGGCATTAAAAATTCTGGAAGTAAGGAATTGTTTATCAGCCTGCTCGGAGATTTTTATAAATTAATCGACCTGAAGGCGACAAAAATTGAAAAATGTCTTGCAGACGGAATGATTCGCGATTATACTATAGAGGTACATGCACTGAAAAATACGGCGCGCATGATTGGCGCATTGGAGCTGTCCGAATTGTTTTACAGGATGGAACAGTGTGGAAATGCAGAGGATGTGGAGACGATCACCAGGGAGACGCCATCTGTTCTGGAGTTGTACAGAAGCTACAAACCGATACTGGAGCCGTATGGAAAAGCGAATGAGCAGGACAAGAGGGAAGTCCCCAGGACAGAGATTGTTGCGGCACTTGACAAGCTGAACGCCGCCATGGACAGTTTTGACCTGGATGGGGCGGACGCAGCGCTTGCAGAGCTTGAGGAATACCGGCTTCCCGAGGAGCTTGGATCATATATGGAGGAATTGCGGGCTTATGTTGCGGACGTCGCGATGGAGGACGTCATGAACACGGGGAAAAAGATGATAGAAGTGCTGGAACAAATTTAGAGTAGGCGAAAGGGAGAAAAATATTATGCAAAATATATTAATCGTGTCGGAGGTTCAAAGTTACCTGCTTGTTTCCCTCCAGGGGAGACTTGAGGAAGTGGACTGCAAGGTAATCAACACGCATGCAAATCCGGATTCGCTCAACCAGATAAAGGAAAGCATTGATTTGATATTTATCTTTGCGGATGAAGAACTGCTGAAGCTGAACCAGGGGCTTACATATCTCAAGGATAAGGCAGTCGAGGAAGATGTCCCCATTTTCGTGACAGGTGACGCACAGGAGATAGCAGAAGTCATGAAGGCAATCCCGATACACCTGATACAGAAGGAATTCCCGCGTCCGGTCAATGTCAATGAGGTGTCCGAGGCGATTGACTCTTATCTAAAGACGTTTGGAAAACAGAATAAAAAGAAAATTCTTGTGGTTGACGATTCCGGCGCGATGCTCAGGAATGTCAAGGGATGGCTGGAAGACAAATACCAGGTAATTCTGGCAAACTCCGGAGCCATGGCAATTAAGTATCTCTCGACAAACAGGCCGGATTTGGTGCTTCTTGACTATGAAATGCCAATTGTCGATGGAAAGCAGGTGCTTGAGATGATTCGGAGTGAGACGGAATTTGCCGATATTCCTGTCATTTTCCTCACGAGCAAGGGCGACAAGGAAAGCGTGATGCAGGTAATGGCGTTGAAACCGGACGGCTATCTGTTAAAGACAATGCCGCCTGAGGATATTAAACAGTCTGTTGATGCTTTCTTTGAGAGGAAAAAGGCGCTCCGCAGCTGATAGGGTGCTCATAAGACAATATGATAAATATTTTCAGAAACGGCGTAACCTGCGGGCTATGCCGTTTCCGTATATCGGAATGTGTTTGTGGGAAAGGAAACAGGTGGAAAAATGCGGCGTTATTTCAATACGGAAGGGCAGTGTGAGCCGGATATGCACTATATGGTGCGGCTGGATGACAGATTGAAGAAAATCAGGGAGCGCTATGTCGACGGGGGCAGCTATTTTGTCATCAACAGGGGAAGACAGTATGGAAAGACAACAACGCTGCGGGCGCTTGCAGAGTATATTAGGAAAGACTATGCGGTTATTTCATTGGATTTCCAAAAAATGAGCGATGAGAATTTCAGGGACGAACGTGCATTTACGACAGCGTTTATTGAGCAGATAGCGTTGGTTTATACCATAAATGTCATGAAAATGCTGCACAAACTTTGCAAGAACCAAATCCATGTCAAGCCTTCCATCATGGATGAACTGGTTTCTATCCAGGCTTCCATAACGGTACGCCTCGCTTTTGACCGCTTCTTTATCGCAGAAACAAAACGATTGTCGAGGCTGTTGTCTGACTGGGCGATACAGCATATCAATAAAAACACATCAAGTATGCATGTCTGCTTTCGCATACTTGATGTGTTTCTTTTTTGCACACGCACGCGGAAAGGAAATATTTATCTTTCCTGTTCGATTGCACATGGGCGTCCAAATGAAACGTGTCAGCAAGCTGACGGACGCTATACTTGGTTATAATTATGCATTCGCCAGCGCGGAAAACTCTGCGAGCAGTTTTGGCAGCTGTTCTGCCATCGTCTCATCACTAAACTGGCATGTTCCGACTTTTTTGTGACCGCCGCCGCCATATTTGAGCATCAGGCTGCCGACATCCACATTGGAGGTTTTGTTGAGGACGCTATAGCCACATGCAGCGCTGCATCCGGCGCCTCCGCGTCCGCTTACAATCCATGCGGAAATGTTCTGTTCAGGGTACATGCTGTATATCAGGAAACGGTTTCCGGAATAAATCGGGTCAACACCCCTAAGGTCGGAAATAATCAGGTTGCCATCAACGCGTGTATACTTCTTGACCATTTCCATAAATTTTTCATTCTGCTCAAAGTAGACATCAATACGTTCCTGGACGTCGGGGAGGGCAAGGATCTCCTCCGTGGACATGGTGCGGCAAGCGTCGATTAATTTTTCCATCAGCTGATAGTTGGAGATGGTGAAATTTCTCCATCGCCCAAGACCGGTACGGGGATCCATCAGGAAACCGACAAGAATCCATCCCTTGGGATTCTGGATTTCATCTATGGTGAGATTGCCGGAGTCGACCTTGTCAACGGCAATCATCATGTCGTCGAACTGTGGGAAACGCTCCCTGCCACCGTAATATTCATAGATAATACGTGCACAGGACGGTGTAATACGGCTTTCGCCCTTATACTTGCCCTCCAGCTGAAGCCGTTCGTGCTCGCTGGAATGGTGGTCAAACCAGAGCCCGCAGCCCTCTACGAAAGGGACATTGGCAAGGCAGTCATCCTCCGTCACTTCCACCAGCCCATCCTGCAAATCTTTTGGGTGTGCAAATTTCCAATGATCGATAATCCCTGCTTCCTTCAAGAGGGCGCCACAGGCAAGACCGTCAAAGTCAGAACGTGTTATTAATCTCATGTTATCCTCCTAGTATAATAATGATATAGCCACAAGAGCTATATAGTTAATAAGTTAC
>ERZ778504.432-NODE-432-length-44601-cov-20.389463_pt1 | contig 44601 bp, 42 predicted proteins | sample MGYA00510046_ERZ778504 | MGnify/ENA primary metagenome ERZ778504 (study PRJEB29527, sample SAMN07138964) | mouse gut metagenome | material: feces | host: mouse | place: China:Nanjing | collected 2016-01-25 ...
TAACAATACTTCGGTTATTTTTTGTGTGTTTGTTAACGGCTCCGAGGAGCCAAGTGTTTAATCCGTTAAAAATCTGATGTTTAGCATGAAAATTTAACACTAAAAATTTGGTCAAGTCGCTGAATTTCAGTAACTTTATAGTTATTCGACGACTCTAAAGTTATGCTGATTTTCGAACTACTTGACCAATATGAGGGCATCTGCCGGAGAGCTTTCTTCGGTTGCGCTACAAAGTTAAACAAAACTTTCAAGACAAACATCATCGAGATACTGATTTTAATCATGTGCATACCGCGAAAGATAAATTTTCTTCAGCTTGGGCGCCACGGAAGACGTGGCGAACAACGCTATCGTCAGACTTTCCGTAGGGATTTCGACTGGCTGTGCTTCAACATGAACCTGACCGCCGATCGTTTCCAGTATGGCATGAAACGACTGGCTATCGCCATAGATCCAAGTTATGTCTCTAAAGCGGGCAAGAAGACAGACCATATCGGTCGGTTCTGGTCAGGCTGTGCCTCGGCTGTGAAGCATGGCCTTGAGATACTCGGTATCGCCGTAATCGATGCTGACATCAGGGATGCGATGATGCTCCGTGCCGTGCAGACTCTCAATTCGACAGAACTTGAAGGAAAGAAAATGACTCTCAATCAGTGGTATCTGTCGGTATTGAAGACGTACAGAACAGATTTGCTGAAAATCACTTCATTGCTCGTTGCCGATGCCGCTTTCTCCGTACTGCCGTTTGTCGAGGGACTGAAAGAAATCGGTTTCTCCCTGATAAGCCGTCTGCGTTCCAATGCTGTGCTGTATTACATCTACGAAGGTCCGCGTACCGGCAAAAGGGGACGCCCCAAGACCAAGGACGGCAAGATTGACTTCTCCAATCCTGACAAAAACAGGATGACCCGACTTGACATCGCTCCCGAGGAAGGCGAAGCCTTTGAACTTGTGGCATGGTGCAAATCCCTGAAGCAGAAAATACGGCTGGTAATCCATTATCTGCCCGGAGGCGGCCACCGACTGTATTTCTCAACCGATATCTCGGTCTGCGGCAAAGATGTCTATGACATTTACCGGACACGGTTTCAGATTGAGTTCTGTTTCCGAGATGGTCATCAGTTCACCGGACTGCTCGACTGTCAGGCTCGCGATGAAAAGGCCTTGGATTTTGCCTACAACGCTTCGCTTGCCGCCGTCAATATCACTAAGGTACTGAGGAAGCAGACGAAGATGCCTTTTTCTATTGGTCAAATTAAGTCTCTGATGGTCAACGCTCATTTCATAAAAAGATTTTTTGACCTGAGCGGAATTGACCCGAACAAGACTTTAAATGCTAAACTTGTCAAAGAACTCTTTGGCTTGACGGTAGATGCCGCTTAGCCTATGAATATTTTTTAACGAACTATTGATTATGAATGTATGGCATATTTCTGTCAGAAATTTGTAGGCTATCGTGATGGCCGGGTTATATATTCAGATGTAACTACAAAAAAAGTATCAGTATACATAGAAGCTATTGAAATACCTATGCCTGACGGGTCTACACAAAAAATCTGGAATGCATTGTTAGGTGACATTTATGTAGTTTCAACAGAATAATACTACCTAAATATGTAATTATGCTACGTCTTATAACCTTCATAAGTCTGTTTCTTGTAGAATCAGTTGGTATTTATGCTGATGATTCATATATGACACGCGATTTTATCGCCCAAATAAAAAGTGTTGACGAATTTGTTCAGCGTTTTAATGGTAAAGAGTTACATCCTGATATTGTGACTGATTCAACAGATAATAATGAGTCAAACTTATGGTCGTTGTTTGATTATGGTATGCTTGGAAGTGATGGTGCGGAAAAAATGGATTTTGAGATGATAAAGGGGTTTATATCCACCGTGCTGTCAGATGGCATACAGATGAGGCTTAATTCGGAAAAAGTTGTTGCTGTGGCTGAACTGTCAGCTACAGTTTTGGACTTTTCAGTTGATTTATCAATGTGTTTACAGCAACAGATGATTGATACCCAACGCATTCGCTGGGCTATCGTTGGTGTGGAGGGGCTATTTTCATCTGGTATCTTTAATCTTGATGAATACAACGTGATAAGTCCTATTCAACACGAAATCAACTTTATGGCGTTAGAGGATATTTTTTCTCTTAATTCTCAAGATATTTTCGGCTATAGAGGTAATCAGAATAAATTGGATGAGTTGTCCGTGTTTTTAACATTGGCAAGAGTTGGAATGGTAAAGATAAAAGATATTGCTAAAGTTGTCATACATTGTAATGAAGTGCCAGGCTATTCATTTCGCATAGAAGAATGTGTTCGTAGAGGAAATAATAGTGGATGGTTGATAACAGGTTTAGAAAAACTCAACTAAATTCAAATGTTTAAATTAAAATAATAAGTAAAAATGAAAAAGATCTTATCTGAAATCACAATTGTCGTTGTGCTTATTGTAGTCGGTACTGTTCAAGGTTTTGCGCATCGTAATTTTTATAACTGAATAGAATTTGGAGCAGGAAATGCTTGGACATTTGTGCTAATGGAAGGCTTGTCAATGACACTGAACCAAATTACGGATAAACCGCTTTCAGAGGCTACTTTGCGTTTTGGCGTTCCAAGTTCTGAATTTGGTAATCTTAATTCTTACCAAGGTTTTGACGATTGGAATCGTGACCGATTTGTCGATATTTCAGATGATGAGGAATACGGTGATGACGGGGCAATCAGTCTGCATGGTCGAAATTTATTTTCGAATATTATTGTTGGTGATAAAGCAGGTTATATAAGTGATAATCTCGGTTTTTGGAATTATTGTATTTATGGAGCGGCTTATTACAACCTTACCCAATATAAAGTGATGGAAAATGAAGTGGATTATATTCCGGTTAATACTCAACGTGTTCAGCTTGGAGGCGGAGCGATGTTGATATTGGGGAGTATAGAGAGTAGTGGACGATTCATTATAGACGGTGGTCTGAGATATAATATTCCTGTTTATTTTGGAGGAAAGGATATGGAAGAGTCTGCCAGCGACATGTTAGGTAAGGGAATATCGAGTCATTATATGTTTAAATATAGTTATCAGAACTCTATTGCCGTTGGTTTTACTTTTGATGTAATGCACTATAATATATTTAAGGATAGTAGTTTGGTTGGTGATACGTCGAAGATGTTTGAATTTGGCATTACACTTTCATTATTATTCAGATAAGAGGGTATGAGACAAATATTAATTATCATGTGTTTGTGGATTGTCCCTTCGCTTTTGTGGGCAATTGGCACTCCGGAGTCTGTACGTAAATTTTATGGTGGTATGGTAGATTTGGAGAAAGCTTCTGATGTTAATATGGCGAATAGAATTCAACAGACTATGGCATCCTGTTTTATGGCAAGTGATAAAAGTGGTATTGAATTGACTATTGATGGTTTGAATACAATGCCCTCTACTTTATATACAATGAAGCTTCATACAATGATTTTCAGGGAAAAGAGTCTTAAAGTCAGTTGTAATGTCATAAATACAGAATTAGTGGAACAGCCTGATCAGAATGGAATTGAACAGAAAAAAGGAGCTCAACACTATGTTTCATATATAAAAAAGGATTATACTAGGAATGATGGAACAAGTTCATATAATGATCTTGTTTTTACTCTTATAAGTAATGGCTTGATTGTTTCGATGGAGAATACCACAGAGGATAGGAATAGTAAAACTCCACGGCCATCCGAGGATAATGAAAGGCTTAGTTTGGAACAGTTGCGAGCTAAGGCTGCATATTGCTATACAAAAAAGGATTATGTGCAGGCCTATGAGTATTACGAGCAATTGGTGAAGGTTGCACCCACAGATGGGGATGCAGCATATCGTATAGCACTGTTGACTTTTTGGCGAAAAGGATGTAAAGTTAAATATAAGAAAAAGAAATTAGCAGAAGAAAAGGCAAAGGAATATATAGATGTTGCTATCCGCTATGGTTCTGATGAAATAAGAGAAAAAGCAATGAATGTGAGAGATAATTGGAATAATGATAATGTTTATTTCTAAGTCATTGCGCCTTTAGATGCTCATTCTTGAATGAGCATCTAAAGGCGCAATGACTTGATTTGTTATGAATTTATTTAGCTTACTTCGCTGTCAGGCGGAGGATGCGGGAGGCGTAGTCGGTGTTTTTGTGGTAATCGACCTTATGGGTGAGGGGGATTTCGAGACCGTTTGACATGAGGTAGCGTCCCGTGAAACTTTTACCTTCGAAGCTGAGAGGTTCGTTGTCAATACGGTTAAGCTCATGGACTGTATAGGTCTTGTCGGGGTCGAGACCGGCCATCACCACACGCGGGAGCTGCTGGTTCATGAATGTCTCGGTTTTCCACCAATAGAACACCGCGTCGTTCTTGTCGGGATTGACATACATCAGAGAGGCTATGCCCTTGCCATCGTAGGGAGAGACGAGTCGATAGATATCACCGAACTGCACAATCGGACGTATTTTCTTGTAGTCGGCGATGGCATTTTTTACAATCGCTTTCTCCTCGTCGGTCATGTTTTTGGGCTGGAGTTCAAGGCCGAGACGTCCGCTCATAGCTACGTCGGCACGGAATTTGACAGGTATGCGGCGGAATGTCTGATGGTTTGGCGAAGCCGAGATGTGTGAGCCCATTGCGATAGCTGGAAAGAAATAGCTTGTGCCCCACTGCATGTAGATGCGCTGGAGGGCATCGTTGTTGTCGCTCGTCCAGAATTCGTCAAACCAAGGCAGTACGCCCCAGTTGGCGCGTCCGCCACCGCTGGCACATGCCTGAATGGTAACGTCGGGATGGGCTTTGCGGATGCGGTTGAGCACGGTCTCGAAGCCCTTGTGGTAGTCAATGTAGAGGTGGCTCTGATTGTCGGCTGTGAGATATTGCGAGCCGTGGTCCATTATCGGCGCATTGGCATCCCATTTGATGTAGTCGATTTCGGGATATTTGCGCATGAGGGTGTCGACGACGGTGAACACTATATCCTGCACTTTCGGATTGGCAAGGTCAAGCACGAGCTGTGTGCCTCCGCGTCCCTGTGTTGCCGGGCGGTTTGCAGCCTTGATGATATATTCCGGATGCTTTTCGTAGAGTTCGCTTACGGTATTGGTCATTTCCGGCTCAATCCAGATGCCGAATTTCACCCCGTTGGCCTTTGCGGTGTCGATCAGCCCTTGGATTCCGTTGGGTAGTTTATCGGTGTCGACCACCCAGTCGCCGAGCGATGTGCTGTCGTTGTCTCGCGGATATTTCGCGCCAAACCAGCCGTCGTCCATGACAAACAGTTCCCCGCCCATGTCGGCGATGTCTTTCATCATATTCGCCATTCCGGCCTCGTCAATGTCAAAATAGACACCTTCCCACGAGTTCAGGAGTATGCTGCGCTCCTTGTCGCCGTTGTGTAGGCGATGGTTGCGTCCCCAGCGGTGGAAATTACGGCTGACACCCGACAGCCCCTCTTCGGAATAAGTCAGGGCAAGCGGCGGTGTCACGAAGCTTTCACCTTTTTTGAGATTGTAGGCGGAGTTTTCCTCATTGATGCCTGCGAAAAAGTGGTGGTAGTCGCTGTCGTCAGTGTCGATGAAGAGTTTATAATTGCCGGAATATTCAAGAGCGGCGCCTATGGTACGACCTGTATTCTCCTGCGGTTTTCCGTCGAGCGAGAGCATGATTTCGGCATGAGATGTATGTGAGTTGCGCACTCCGTCCTTGTTTTTGATCATTCGCACCCCGTGGTTGAGGGGTGTCTGCGACAATTTTCCTTCGTTTGCCCATGAACCGTAGAGCTGCGAGAGCCAGACGTCGCCGTAGCGCACGGGAAGATAACCGGACATGAAGCGGTTGAGTCTTACGGTCCCTTTTTCATTATTGGTGACATCCACCCAAGTCTCGATAACGTCTTCTCCGGGATATGTGCGGTAGTTTACGTTGAGATCAAATGGATAGACTTTGTCGCGCATGGCGATTGTGGTGACTTTCGCTCCGTCGGGCGCAGTAGTGGTGTTTATGCCTGTCACCTCGACATCGGTTGTCATGTTGCCGTCGGCATGGGTTACGCTCATGGCCGCTTCGCCTTGCGGGAGTATGCCATAGACCGGATAGGCGTTACGGTTGATAGCGCCGGCATCTTTGAGTGTTGCGATGTCGGTGCTCTCCATACGGTTGCCGTAGTGCAGCAGTCTGAGTCCACCGCCTTTCTCGGCATCCAGTATAAGTGATGTCTTGGGAGTTGAAATGTCGACAATCTCGGCTTTGGCAATAGCTGGCATCGACATGCCGATAAGAGCCGAAAGAAAAATATGGCTATGTTTCATGGAGAATAATATAAAGATGTGTCAGGGGTAATGTAGATGTGATTGTTGTAATGACAAATGTAGTAAATAACAATGGCATAGGCAACCTCACGGATTGTATCGGCAAAAAAATGATAAAATAGTACCTGAAATATTTACAATACTGTGACATTTTACGTTTCAGTAAACAATTGCCGGACTAATTACGGAAATATTTGTAAATTTGCACTTCGAAAGTTAACCCCAATCAACCAATCACACAATTTCGAAAACTTGCAAAAATTTTTCACATGAGAAAGCTTGCTTTAACCTTTTCTCTTCTGGTGGCGCTTTTGTGCAACATGGCGCTGGGACAGATAATGACCCCTGTCAAATGGGATGCTAAAATAGACATGACCGGCAACGATGAGGGTCAGGTTGTGCTTACGGCTACTATCAGCAGCGGTTGGCACATGTATTCGCTTGACTGCGATCCAGATGCCGGACCTCAGATTCTTGAGATTACCTATCCTAAATTAAACGGAGTCACTCTTGAGGGAAAGCCTATCCCTAACAAGCCTTCGCATAAGCAATATGACGATATGTTCGGGGCAGAACTTTCATGGTGGACACAGGGTGTGACAATCACGCAGAAGTTCAAGGCCACACAGCCGGAATTCAATATTGATGTGATGGTTGTATGTTCGGCATGTAACGATGAAAACTGTATTCCTCCTTCACGTTCGAATTTCAATCTTTCAGGCAAGGCTACCATAAAAGCCGTGCCCAAGAAAGACGAACCGAAGGCCGTAGCCGAACTTCCTGCAGAAAAAGAGGAAGTTGCTGCTGTGCTCGATGCTGTCGCCGAATCCGTGGAGGCCGCTTCCGATTCACTCGCTGCTGTTTCTGACACACTTGTTTCTTCAGCTCCTGACAGCAAGGGCGCCGACCTTTGGGCTCCCGTATCGTTTAAGGATGCCGAGAATGCCGAGGATTTTTCGACAACCTCGCTGTGGTACATCTTTTTCACCTGTTTCCTTGGCGGTCTCGTTGCGTTGTTCACTCCGTGTGTATGGCCGATGATTCCGATGACCGTCAGCTTCTTCCTGAAGAAAGGCAAGGACCGCAGCAAGAGCATCATGGATGCCTGCACATACGGTCTTTCAATCATTGTCATCTATGTGGCTCTCGGTCTGCTCATCACCGGTATTTTCGGAGCAAGCTCGCTTAATGCTCTCTCGACATCGGCGGTTTGTAATATAATCTTCTTCCTGCTGCTTGTGGTGTTTGCCATCAGCTTCTTCGGAGCTTTTGAAATCAAGCTTCCGTCATCGTGGTCCAACAAGATGGATGCGACAGCTGAGAAGACGACCGGTCTGCTCTCCATATTCTTCATGGCATTTACGCTGACCCTCGTGTCGTTCTCCTGCACAGGCCCTATCATCGGAACGCTTCTCGTCGAGGCGGCATCTCAGGGCGATCTCTGGGGGCCGGCCATAGGTATGCTCGGTTTCTCGACAGCCCTCGCGCTTCCGTTCATGCTTTTCGCCATGTTCCCTACCATGCTTCAGGCTGCCCCCAGTTCAGGTGGCTGGATGAATACTCTCAAAGTGGTGCTCGGTTTCGTCGAACTTGCCCTCTCGCTCAAGTTCCTCTCTGTCGCTGACCTCGCATATGGCTGGCACATTCTTGACCGCGAGGCATTCCTCGCTCTTTGGATTGTGATGTTCGCACTTCTCGGTCTCTATCTTCTCGGTCAGTTCAATTTCGCTCATTACGGCAAGGCCGACAGCTCTATCGGTGTTTTCCGTTTCTTCCTTGCTCTCTGCTCATTCTCATTCACCATCTACCTTATCCCCGGACTCTGGGGTGCACCTCTCAAGGGTGTGAGCGCGTTTGTTCCACCGCTGTTCACTCAGGATTTCAACCTTTACGGTGACGGTTTCAAGGAGTATGACGACTTCGAGGAGGGTATGAAGGTGGCACGTGAGGCAGGCAAGCCGGTGCTTGTCGACTTCTCAGGTTTCGGATGTGTCAACTGCCGTAAGATGGAAGGCGCTGTCCTCGACGAGCCTAATGTCAAGGCTATGATTGAAGACAACTTTACTGTCATCAAGCTTATGGTCGACGAGAAAAAGAACCTTCCCGAACCGATTACCGTTAAAGAATATGGAAAGGATATGACTCTCTACACCTACGGTGACCGTTGGAGCTATCTGCAGCGCTACAAATTCAATGCAAATGCCCAGCCTTATTATGTGATACTCAATGACGACGGTGAGTTGCTTTCAGGCCCTTACACATACGATGAGAATGTGGCCCGCTTCTCGGCGTTCCTCGAAAAGGGTATAAAGAGTTATAAAAAATAATTGCATATCAATGTCAAAGACGACTCTCCGCAAGGCTATAAAAGATTTTGAAGCTCCCGAACTCCGGGAGCTTCTTATTGATGTATATACCAAAAGCAAGGAGGCCCGCGAGTTACTTGACTTCTTTGCTGAGCCGGATATCGAAAGGAAGGCAGAGGCCTACCGCGCACAACTGACCAAGGAAGCTACCCGCTACACAAGGCGTGCCTACAATCCGCGTATAGCTAAATTGCGTGCCACGATAAAGAAATTCAAGGTCTTTGAACCGGGCAGCGAGGCTGTGGCCGATCTTATGGTGCACACGATGACCGCTTTGCTGTCGATTGGCAAGGATAGCTGGCTGAGGGAACGGCTCTATGTGCAGATTCATAAATTTGTCGGTGAGACGTTTGATTTTCTTGTCGAGAATGAGCTGGTCGACGATTTTATGCCCCGCATACGTAAGTCAGTCGGAACTCTTGAGAACTTCGGGATGTCTACTAATCCGTTGAAACGCATTATGGAGGCTGAAACCAAACGTATTGAAAACGTGGCCCATTGAATAGAGCATGAGATGACACAATACGCGAATGGCCTGAATGGCATATAGGCAGTCATTCAGGCCATTCGCGTATTGTGACGCTTGGATAAAGATTAGTCAAGTTTGATTTCTGCTTCCGACATTTCGTCATATTCGCTCCATTCAGGATCATTTTCAGTATAGATGCTGATTGGTAGAAGCGGGAATGATTCGAGAGCTTCGTTGAGTTTGCGCCCGAAGATATGTGTGCTGAGCGTATAGAAAATCCAGTCGCGCTGATTGTCGCCCGTAAAAATGCCGGTGAGCACAGCTACAGGATCTTTTCTAAAAGCCGTCGTCAATGCCTCCTGCACCTCTTCCATCAGTGTCGATGTTTCTTTGTCGGGCATGCCTTTTGCATCGCCCTCATATTTCCATGTAACCTCCACACGGATATTGAATCGGGGATTCGAACGGAATTTCTCGACATCCTTTCGCCCTGTCACGAGAATCAGTCTCCCTGATTCGCTTTCGGTGGGGGCGGTCCACCATGTTTCGGTTTCCATAAGTCGTCAGTTATGTTTGGTTTCCGGGACAAAGGTACAAAAAGAAATGACTTGTTTCAGATATTGCAGAGATTTTTAAGAGTCGGTTCGTAACAAATGTCGACAAACTATAATTGGATTGACCGTCGTTCATCAAAGGTTGGTTAACATTGTTTAGTCAGCACAGCCACTAAAAACTAAAGATAGGAAAAATGTGTTATAATGATTAAATATTGTAAAGCAAACGTAACACATTATGTTGACCGGTCATAGTCTTTTGATAAAAATTTTGGACTGGCGTGAGAAACATCTGTCTGAAAAGACTTTTGTTTTTCTTCTTGCAACGGCGGTAGGATTACTGTCGGGCTGCGGTGCGTTTGTGTTGAAGCGACTTATTTCTTGGGTCTCGCATATCCTGACTTCGCATTTTCGGATTGGGTCAGGCAATTATGTCCTATTGCTGATACCTGCCGCCGGTATTGTCTTGACCGGAATATTCTGTCGGTATGTAGTAAAGGCTGATTTGTCAGACGGTACGTCTCGACTGATACATGACCTTAAAAATAAAATGTATGCTCTTAAGAGTTATATGGTTTATTCTCCGATTCTGGCCAGTACGATTACTCTTGGTTTTGGTGGTTCGGCCGGATCTGAGGGGCCGATAGCCTACACCGGTGCAGCTGTCGGTAGCAATGTCGCACGCCTCTTCCGGCTTAGTCCGCAGATGATGATGATTATGCTGGGATGCGGGGCAGGAGCAGGTATCGCCGGTATATTCAAATCGCCACTTGGCGGTGCGCTGTTTACACTTGAGGTTCTGAGAATGCCGATGTCGACTTTCTCTGTCTTGGTGTTGCTGGTGACCTCTATCACAGCAGCCATGACCGCATATCTTCTGTCGGGATGCACAGTCGACATACCATTCAGCCATCACGCCGGATTTGACATAGATACGCTTCCATACGTCATTCTGCTTGGCATATTTTGCGGTTTTTATTCACTTTATTATAGTTATATGATAAAGAAAGTTGCCAAGCTTCTTCGTTGTGTCGGCAATTCATGGATAAAAAATCTCATTGGCGGTGTGATGATTTCAGCTTTTGTCTTTCTCTTCCCGCCGCTCTATGGAGAAGGATATGGGACTGTCGGAAAAATCATAAACGACAATTTCTCGACAATTCTGAACGACAGCATTTTCTTCGGACATTCCGGCGGCATGTGGTTGCTGATATTTGTGGCGGGTGGCATAGCCTTGGCCAAGTGTGTCGCAACCTCTGCAACAAACAATGGCGGAGGTGTGAGCGGAAATTTTGCTCCGTCATTGTTTGCAGGATGTATTGTCGGTTTCTTCTTTGCAGCACTTTTAAATGAGGTCTTCGGTCTTCATCTGCCGGTCGGTGAATTTGCATTTTATGCAATGGCCGGTGTCATGGCGGGAGCTATACGCGCTCCGTTGATGGCCATATTTCTTACGTGCGAGATGGGGGCTGCATATTCCTATTTTTTTCCGCTTGTCGTTACGGCTTCGGTTTCATTCGGGATTGTCAGGCTGTTTACCGCCGACAGCTTCTTTTCGCGTCATGCCGACCGCCACAACGGCCTGATATCGATTATAAAAAGACATAAAATGGAATCAGCTGGAGGAATACAGCAACAAAAAGGTTCGGACTGACGGAGTTAATTTATGTGAAAACTCCCTGTCGGGTTGGTTTGCAGGGTGAATCTGCGTAATTTTGCAAGAATTTTAAATACGTTATAAACGCAAATTACGTAAAATGTTAGATTTTATTACGTGGAACGCAGATCCGTTTCTCTTTCATATCGGCAATTTCGGTCTCCGATGGTATAGTCTTGCTTTCATGGTCGGATTTCTTGTCGGCTATGAGATAGAATCACGTATCTACAGGCACGAGGGTGTACCTGAGCGTTGGCTCAGCATGTTGTTGCTGTGGACCATTGCCGGCACTATCATCGGCGCTCGTCTCGGGCATGTGTTTTTCTACCAGTGGGATCTCTATAAGCAGGACCCGATTACGATTCTTTATGTCTGGGAAGGCGGTCTTGCAAGTCATGGTGGAACGATAGGAATCATCCTGTGTGTAATTCTTTATTCGATTTTTACTACCAAACGCAACCCTCTCTGGGCTTTCGACAGGCTCGTTATTCCTATCGCGCTTGTCGGCGGTCTGATACGTCTCGGCAACCTTATGAATTCAGAGATATTCGGCCATGCTACCGACCTTCCGTGGGGATTCATGTTTATCCGTTCCGCCGAGTGGCGTCATATCTATATGGGGCAGGCGTGTCACCCGACGCAGATTTATGAAGCGTTGTGCTATTTTGCACTTTTCGGATTGCTTATGTGGATGTATTGGAAGAAAAATGCAGAAGAGCGCCCCGGGTTGATATTCGGTGTGTTCCTCATCGGTATATTCCTGCCACGCTTCCTTATAGAGTTCATAAAGAATCCTCAGGTTGAATTTGAGCAGACAATGACGCTCAACATGGGGCAGTTGCTGAGTGTACCGTTTATTCTTCTTGGCATAGGGCTTGTGATATACGCAATGACTCGTCCGCGACAGCATCTGACTTTTCCTAACCGTTTTGCCGAGGAGCTTCAATCATCCAGAAAGTGATGTCATGAACTGTGGCGACATGTTTTTTCGACAGGTTGCCGGGAGTAGTTTTCAATGAAAATCACTAATTTTGCAGAATATAACAGACCAATCGTTTACAGAATAAAACTAATCAGAAATGATAGACAAGATAAATCAGCTTAAAGCTGAAATAGAGGCTCTTGTAGCAAAGACGCCACAGGATGTAGAAACGCTCCGCATCAAGTATCTGAGCAAGAAAGGCGCGATTTCCGAACTTATGACTGATTTCCGTTCGGTCGCTCCCGAACAGAAGCGTGAGCTTGGACAGAAATTAAATGAACTGAAGACACTTGCCACTGAAAAGCTCGCTGCTCTCCGCGAATCGCTTGAGAGTGTCGATGGAGGTGCTTCGGATCTGGATCTTTCACGCACGGCCGCTCCGATGCCGCTTGGCACACGCCATCCGCTTTCGCTTGTAAAGAATGAAATAATCTCGATATTCTCGCGACTCGGTTTCACCATAGCCGAAGGTCCTGAGATTGAAGATGACTGGCACGTGTTCTCCTCGCTCAATTTTGCAGAGGATCATCCCGCACGTGACATGCAGGACACTTTCTTTATCCAGCGCAATCCCGATGTGTTGCTGCGCACCCACACTTCGTCGGTGCAGAGCCGCGTAATGGAGAAGACTCAGCCACCGATTCGCATCATCTGTCCGGGACGTGTCTACCGTAATGAAGCTATCTCTGCGCGTGCCCACTGCTTCTTCCATCAGGTCGAGGCTCTTTATGTCGACAAGAATGTATCGTTTGCCGACCTGCGTCAGACACTTCTCTATTTCGCACAGGAAATGTTTGGCCCAGAGACTAAAATCCGTCTTCGCCCGAGCTATTTCCCCTTTACCGAGCCTTCGGCCGAGATGGATATCTCATGTAATCTCTGCGGAGGCAAGGGATGTTCTTTCTGCAAGCACACCGGCTGGGTCGAGATCCTCGGTTGCGGAATGGTCGATCCAAATGTGCTTGAAGCATGTGGCATAGATTCAAAGGAATACACCGGATTCGCTCTCGGTATGGGCGTGGAGCGTATAACCAACCTGAAGTATCAGGTCAAGGATCTTCGCATGTTCTCCGAAAACGATGTCCGCTTCCTACGTCAGTTTGAGGCAGCACATTGATTTGATACGGCTTGTCTCTCCTCTGATTTATCTCTCCGTTAAACTCTTTAAGAAAGGGAAATAACCGTGACCGTTAAGGAACGCTACGCTCGCGTGATTGAATGGTTTTCTGCGTCCATGCCTGTCGCTGAAACCGAACTGCATTATGAGAACCCCTATCAGTTGCTTGTCGCCGTGATTTTATCGGCGCAATGCACTGATAAGAGGGTAAATCTCATAACCCCACCGCTTTTTGAGGCATATCCGACTCCGCAGGCTCTTGCTGCAGCCTCGGTCGAAGAGATATTCGAGTATATCAAGAGTTGCTCTTATCCTAACAACAAGAGCCGTTCACTGAGTGGAATGGCAAAGAAGCTCGTCGAGGACTTCGGAGGAGAAGTTCCTTCCGACCTTGATTCTTTGACGAGTCTGCCGGGTGTAGGGCGCAAGACGGCAAATGTAATCATGTCGGTTGTCTATAATAAGGCTACAATGGCGGTGGATACGCACGTGTTCCGTGTGAGCGAGCGCATAGGTCTGACCACAAACAGCAAGACTCCCCTTGCGACTGAAAAGGCTCTTGTGAAGCATATCCCTGAAGGTCTTATTCCTAAGGCCCATCACTGGCTGATACTTCACGGACGGTATGTCTGCAAGGCTCGCCGTCCTGATTGCCTTAACTGCGGTCTGACCTCCGTGTGTCGTTACTATCAGAAGAATGGTTGAATCGACTTTTATTTTTATAATTGAAATTTTAGGGACACTGGCTTTCGGTGTCAGTGGCGTGCGTCTCGCAGCCAAAAAGCATTTCGACTGGTTCGGTGCTTATACAATCGGAGTGATAACAGCAATCGGGGGCGGTACGCTGCGCGACATACTGCTTGATATTCCAGTGTTCTGGATGCAGACATGGCTCTATCTTGCCGTGACCGGCGTGTCATTTCTGATTGTGGCAGCTTTCACGAGGATTCTCACATCGGATTCGAAGTCTCTTTTCATGTTTGATGCCGTCGGTCTGACGCTGTTTGTCATAACAGGTATTGAAAAGACCCTTGCCGAAGGCTACCCGATGTGGGTTGCTATGATTATGGGCATGATAACAGGTTCTTTCGGAGGTATCCTGCGCGATGTGCTCATTAATGAAGAGCCATTGTTCTTCCGTAAGGATATCTATGCCACGGCATGTCTTGCAGGAGGCGGTGTCTATTGGATTTTCGCCGAGGCAGGTTCTCCCGTGTGGGTTCAGGAAGCTTTGTGCGTGATTACAATCCTTGTCCTCCGTTGGGGAGCATTGCGCTATGGATGGCATCTTCCGGAGATGAAAGAAGGCTCTGTCAAGGAGCTTCGCAAGCGCCGGCAGGATTAATTTCGGTTGATAGTGTAGAGGACAAACATAAAAATCCCTTGGTTCGAAGAGTGAGCCAAGGGATTTTCGTATGGATATGAAATGAAGTCTTATTTATTACCGGCGTCGTTGGTCTGGCCAGGTTTGAGCCATTTGTCAAACCAGCGGAAGAAGAGGCGCTGCCACATCACTGCGTTCTGCGGTTTGAGAATCCAGTGGTTTTCGTCGGGGAAGATAACCATTTCAGCAGGTATGCCACGGAGTTTGGCTGCATTGAATGCCATTTCTCCCTGTGACGACAAGATGCGGTAGTCGAATTCACCATGTGAAATCATGATGGGAGTATCCCATTTGTCAACAAATTTATGGGGCGACATTGCGAACGTGCGCTGGGCTGTCGCATTGTCTTTTTTCCAGAATGCACCGTAGTCGGGAGCTGTGGTCACGTCGGCAGGAGCTTTGTCTGCACCACCGCCCATGTCCCAGTTGGCAAACCACATTTCTTCTGTTTCAAGATACTGAGCCTCGATGTTGAAGATGCCCGCATGAGCGAGGAATGCGGCAAAACGCTTCTCGTGGTTTCCGGCAAGCCAGTAGGTCGAGAATCCGCCATAGCTTGCACCTGTGCAGCCGATGCGCGAGTTGTCGACGTAGGGGCGTTCTTTCATGAAGTCGACTGCCGCCAGATAGTCACGCATGTTCTGTCCGGGATAGTCGCCTGAAATCTGGGCGTTCCATTCAGTTCCGAAACCGGGGAGACCGCGACGGTTGGGAGCGATGACTATATAGCCGTTTGAGGCCATGAGCGCAAGATTCCAGCGATAGCTCCAGAATTGGCTGACGGCGCTCTGCGGACCGCCCTGACAATAGAGAAGAGCCGGATATGTTTTGGTCGAGTCGAAATCCTGAGGATATATAGCCCAGACAAGCATTTGTTTGCCATCGGTGGTCTTGACCATGTTGCGCTCGACACGGGGCATCTTGAGCGAGGCAAGAAGCTCGGTGTTGACGTTTGAAATCTGTTTAACTTCTCCGGCCTTTGCTATGCAGACCTCGTTGGGAGCGAGCATTGAGTGGCGGAGGGTCACGATGCTTTCTGCGTCGAGAGGCGCGAGACCTGCATAGTCACATTCGCCGTCGGCTACAACCTTGACTTCCTTGCTTGCGATATCAATTGAGAACACAGGGATATTTCCGTCTTTCGCGGCGAGGAAATAGAGTGACTTCCCATCGGGATTCCATGCGATCGCGTCGGCTGTGTAATCCCAGTCAGTCGTAAGGTCTGATTTTTCACCTGTGGCGGTGTCGAGGATGAAGATGCGGTTCTTGTCAGCCTCGTAGCCGTCACGTTCCATCGAAAGCCAAGCCACATATTTGCCGTCGGGTGAATAGGCGGGAGCCGTGTCGTAGCCCATCATGCCTTCGGTGAGATTGCGGGTGCTCTTGTCTGCGATAGAATATAGATAGAGATCTGAGTTGGTCGATACGGCGTAGTCGCGTCCTGTTTTCTTGCGTGATACATAGATAAGCGACTTGCTGTCGGGTGACCATGCAAACGATTCCGAACCTCCGAACGGACGCATGGGGGCTTCATACATAGGTTCGTCCGACATGATGTCTTCTACATTGCTGACGCTGCTGCCGTCGAAGTCGCAGATGAAAGGATGGGGGATTTCAGTCACCCATTGATCCCAGTGCTTATACATCATGTCGTCGATGACACGGCCGGTTGCTTCAGAAAGGTCGGGATAAAGATCCTTGGCTTCGCGGGCGAACTTGATAGTGGAGATAAGGACGATTTTCTTTTCGTCGGGAGAGAAGAGGAAGCCTTCGATCCCTTTTTCAAGCGATGTCACCTGTTTGCGGTCGCTTCCGTCGGCGTTCATGACCCAAAGCTGGCTTTTGCCGTCGGCATCGGCATAGGTGAATGCTATCTGCTTGCCCTGATTGATCCACACGAAATTGCCCTCTGATTTGGGTGTACGTGTGATGCGTTCAAGGTTCGAGCCGTCGGGATCCATGACGTAGAGGTCATTGTTTGAACGGTTCTGCTCAAGGCTTTCATAGGAAATGCCGAAAAGCACCTTGCGGGTGTCGGGCGAAACGCTTACGGCCGAGACACGGCCGAGGGCTTCGAGTGCGTCGATGTCGAAAATGCCGGTTGTCGATTTGAAATCGGGCTTGTCGATGATCTGCGCCTCTTTTTCGCCCCCTGTCGAGCAGGCTGCAAGTGAGCCTGCCGTAAGGATTGTTGCCATGATGTGGTTTAGATTCATGTCGGTTGTTTATGGGGGTGGAATGTGTGATGATTGGAGAAAGAGACCTCCTTATTTGATGAGATATTGCGACGAGATAGACTCGTGGGTGTGTACGCGACGTATGGTGTCAGCGAAAAGACGTGCGACTGAAAGGATGGTGGCTTTCTTGCAGTTCTTGTTGAACGGAATGGAGTTGGTGAACATCATTTCAGTCAGCGAGCAGTTGTCGACGCGTTCAGATGCGGGGTCTGACATGATTGCGTGTGAGCAGAGTGCGCGCACAGAGCGGGCGCCACTCGACATCATGAGGTCGGCTGCCTTGGTGATGGTTCCCGCTGTGTCGACCATGTCGTCGACGAGCACCACGTCCTTGTCCTTTACGTCGCCGATGACAGTCATCTGGGCCACGACGTTGGCCTTGGCACGCTGCTTGTGGCAGAGCACGAGAGGCACATTCAGGTATTTGGCATAGCTGTTGGCACGTTTTGCTCCTCCGACATCAGGCGATGCGATTACAAGGTTCTCAAGCTTCAGCGACTGGATGTAGGGGATGAAGACCGACGAGGCGTAGAGGTGGTCGACGGGAATGTCAAAGAAGCCTTGGATCTGGTCGGCATGAAGGTCCATGGTGATCACGCGGTCAACTCCGGCTGTTGTGAGCAGGTCGGCTACAAGCTTGGCGGCAATCGATACGCGGGGTTTGTCTTTGCGGTCCTGACGTGCCCAGCCGAAGTAGGGCATGACAGCGATAATTGAGGCTGCCGACGCACGTTTTGCCGCATCAATCATCAGAAGAAGCTCCATGAGGTTGTCGGTGTTGGGGAATGTCGACTGTACGAGGTAGACCTCGCATCCGCGGATGGATTCCTCGAACGATACTTCAAACTCGCCGTCAGCAAAATACTGGATGTTCATTTTGCCGAGTTCGCAGCCTAAATCGCGGCAGATTTCTTCTGCCATGTAGTGAGATTTTGTCCCGGAGAAAACTTTGATTGGTGGAAGGGAATCAATCATGATTATTTGTGATAATGATGAGTTTGGATGCAAAATTACAAAAATTCCCTCGGCTATTATGTTAAAAGCGAGGGAATTTTTTTATGTCGGTGTTAGAAGAAGCAGAGTATGAGTGCCTGAGCGGCTACCACACGGAGGAACATGGTGAGAGGATAGACTGTCGAATAGGCAACGGCCGGTGCGTCAGAACCTGTCGAGTTGTTAGCGTAGGCAAGTGCTGGAGGATCGGTGCAGCCACCCGAAACAAGACCCATGATGGTGAGGAAATTGATTTTGTAGACTCCTCGTGCGATACATCCGACCACAAGAAGGGGTACGAAAGTGATTATGAATCCCCAGATGACCCACCACATACCTGTGGTGTTGAACACGGTGTCGGCGAATCCACGGCCTGAAGAGATGCCGACGGATGCAAGGAAGAGGCATATACCAAGCTCGCGCATCAGCAGTGATGCCGACGAAGATGTATAGGTGACAAGCTTGAACTTGTAGCCGAAGCGGCTGAGAAGGATTGCCACGACGAGCGGGCCGCCGGCGAGTCCGAGCTTCATGCCGAAGCCGACGTTGATTGAGCCTACGATGATACCGAAGAGGATGCCGACAAAGATGGTGATGAGGTTGGGCTGGTTGAGACGCTTCATCGAGTTGCCGAGGCGCACTGAAAGACGCTCGATGTCGTTGAGGTCGCCTACGACCACGAGGCGGTCGCCCATCTGCAGACGGAGACCGGGAGAGGCGAGAAGGTCGACACCTGCACGGTTGACACGTGTGCAGTTAAGCGAGTATGCCGTGTGCAGGCGGAGATCGCCGAGGGGAACGCCGTTGTATTTGCTCTGTGTGACGACGATGCGGCGCGAGTAGACCTGACTCTGGACTTCTTCCCAGTCCATTTCGATTTCATGGCCGATCACACCCTTGAACTTCATTTCGTCGTTCGGGCCGAGGACTACAAAAATCTTGTCGCCTACATGCAGTTCGGTTTTTGATGTAGGGATTATGACCTTACCGTCAGCTCCCATGAGACGCGACACGACGAAGTCGCAGTGAAGTATCTGATGGAGGTCATAGAGTGTCTTGCCGTCAATGAGTTTGTTGGTGACCTCAAAGGAGACAATCAGCGGTTTCTGCTGTGAGCTTTCAATCTCGTCTTCGATTGCTTTGATTTCATCTTCAGTACGGATTTTAAAGACTGCCTTGACAATGAGCATTGAAAGGATGATGCCGATTACGCCGAGGGGATAGGCGGCTGCATAACCCATAGCCATGATGTTGATAGCTTCGGTTGTGCCTGCTGTCTGCTGGGCTGCTGCAAGACCGGGGGTGTTGGTCACCGCACCCGACATGACACCGACGAGCGCTGAGATCTCTGTGTTGCCGTCGATGTAGAAAATTGCAAGCACGATGGACACGTTGAGCACGATAATCAGCACTGCGAGTCCGTTGAGCAAGACGCCACCTTTCTTAAATGACGAGAAGAAACCCGGACCGACCTGAATGCCGATAGCGAAGATGAACAGGATCAAACCGAACTCGCGGACGAATTTCAGTACTTCGGGGTTGACTATGTAGCCGAAGTGGCCCATGATGATTCCGACGAAAAGCACGAAGGTCACCCCGAGAGAGATGCCTCCAATCTTTAGCTTCCCGAGGAAGATGCCGGCTGCGATGACAAAGGAGTAGAGCACAAGCGTACTCGCGAGCTCCGTATGTCCCGGCCCGATAAGGTCAAATAACCATTCCATTGTTTAAAAAAATATTGACTATATGAATTGTAACAATCTTTTTTATTGGCCCCTCTGCATATTCATGAGGTTTTCGCTTTGAGAGTGCAAAGGTAGGAATTTTCAGCCGTTTTTCTACAATGCCACTGCCCAAAAATTATATCTGTTAAATTTTGATTTAAATTATAAACTTCTTTGTTTTGCGCGGAGGACACGGACTCAATCTGCTTCGTAGCCTTTTTTGTGGGCTTATGCTTAAATATTCGTTTAAACTCCTCGCCGTTATCAAATCTGTAATAAATCAGACCATATTTCTTTGAAATTACAAACTTATCAATCCTAATTTTAACTGTATCTACCAAATGAGGTATATAAATGGCGTTGGTAGAATCAGCAATAACACAGTTGTGATATATGACTGAGTCCATTTCAAAATCACATTTTTTTAATGGAATATAGCCATAATTCCTTATTTCATCTGAATAAAAACGATTTAGTTCAAATGATGTCCAAAGAGAATCGTCATCTACATATTTTTTTATGCTAAACCAACCGGGAAAAGTCGTATCAGCCTGATGTACATTCAATTCATAACTTGCACATGCCTCGTATTTGTAAGAGCCGTTTGCGCTGAAATAAAATCTATTTGTAGAATTGGCAATATTAACTCCGTCATAAGAAAGGCTTGATGTCTGTCCCATATTGGAAACAAACTTTGGTGAAGGATAGCGGCTATAACATTGAACCCAGCCCAAATCATCTTTTGACAGATGCGTCATCCGAAAATAGACACAGTTTGAAAGACACAAAGGTGATAACAGAAAAAAGAATACAACTTGCTTCATAGATTTAATTTTTTGGTTTTAAGGCATCAACGACATCAGCAATACTGTGCGTTGGAAGATAACCCGTGCAAATAGGAATTATCATACCGGGAGGTCTCATGCCACATAAATTCTGAATAGTACTGATTGGGTCAAGGCATATATTGAATCCTAATATAGGATTGCTTGTAGAGATATAATTTACGACTTTAACAGAATCCTAATGGCATGGCGCTACACCTTGCGATATGGCGCAAGTTAGTGATTATTTGGCTGTCAGCCAAATAATTTCGGATAAAATGTATTGAGGTAAGGACAAAAAACGAAAAATATTGGTGGCCTATCTGTATTGAGGGTCACGGTCGGGTGAATTCTGTCTCTTTTCTGGCGACAGCTTTTGTAAAAGATGTGCGCAGCAGTATTCGCTTTGAGAGTGCAAAGGTAGGAATTTTCAGCCGTTTTTCTACAATGCCACCGCCCCCAATTTATATCTGTTAAATTTTGATTTAAATTATAAACTTCTTTGTTTTGCGCGGAGGATGATTTTATCATCCCAAGGAATCCTTTCTCCCCAGCAATACATATAATGCTTATCAATTCCGTATGTATTATAAAGATATTTGAATGTCTTGGGGTCCGCACCTACCACCAGATATTGTTTGATATAGTCAATATCTGCGCACCCCTCGCTATCAGCTTCCCACCAGTCTTCGCAAATGGCTAATATAGGGAAATATACATGGTTTTTGTCCTTGGCATATTTGCAATCCTTTGAGACGACAAAAGACCTCGCATCTATTTTTTTCAAAGGTTTAGTATATTTTATACAGCAATTTATGTCTTCGACTGTCGTGCCGTATATTGAATCACCAACCCTGAGAAACCAGCCTTCGCGATCCATGTCATTAAGCGGACGCCACTGAGCTGTATCGTTCACCTCGTCATATCCTTTATGGGTATGTAACACCCATGCAGATGTTCCCAGAAATAGGATTATCATTAATAAGTCTATTTTTTTCATGATTTTATAAATTTAGTACGTTATATAGTTCTATAAATGATGCTTTTGAAGTAAATCGTAATCTTCTGACAGTTGTCGTCAAAAAAATTGTATCATCCGAAAATCGCCTCCCAAATCTTCCGTAGCCAGTCGACAAAACGCTGCCAGATGGATTGAGGAGGCTTTTGATCATGACCGGTGGAAAGATTTTTTGCGGTATTATCGATTGCGGTTATGGATATATGGATACTGTCTTTATCTGATTTTATAGAATCCATCTTTTTTGTCATCATTACTACTTTCCGTAGTGAGTCAAGTTGAGCGATTGTAAATCTATCGATTTCACCAAGATTACAAAACGACACCGTATCAATCCTTGTTGCTCCCCTATTAAATATAATTCTTGCAAGATAGTGGACGGTTATGGGACTAATATAGCGTTGGGCTTCATTTCCTATGTGTCTTATCAAATCCGGTTCCCATGATTTGACAAGATTATAATACACACCTAATTCTTTATCATACGATGACACTTTTGATTCTGTATAGTAAAGCACTCTGTGGCTATTATTTTTCCACACGTTAATACGATGTAAATCCTGACGATTATCATGTATGACATCTGCAACATATATTGTGTCGCCCTGCTCGTTAATGTTGATTTCGTTTGTAATTGGTATGGATAAGATTGAGTCATTGATAGTCCATCGGTCATCTTTAAGTTCCGAAAATATCCTGCGAGGCGTTTTGAGAATCCATGTTGAAATATCTTCCATCATTTGAAACGATGATGCTGCCGCACAGATTATAAGGGTTGTGATAAGTTTCATTTTATTAAATTTTTTATATAATTATGAGTATTAGAGTACATGTAAGGGGATAAATTATAATATCCATTATTGTGGATGGATACCCCAGCCGGAAAATCATCGTAAGCTTTTCTATAGGGAAGAAAATGTTCAACTCTAATAGCATTCTCCACATTGCCTTACATAATCATGACATCGCCTAAAGCTAAAATAACCTCATTACAATCCGACCTCTGTTTTAGTATCTGTAATAACGATATGGTTATCTTTATATAAAAAAAAGTCGGGTATCTTATCAAAATGTTTCTGAAACTCCTTTTCAGTAATCATGACTATACGTTCCTCATAGTATTCGCATGCCCTACTATTAGACATTATAATAAGCTGAAAAGATTCGCCGGGTGATAGTAGTTTAATGAAATTATACCCTATGCTTATGTTATAGTTGCTAAATTCAATATTGGGTTCTATGAGTAGATGCCCATCATATCCATTAGGAATAGACCATAAATAGCGTCTTACTAGAAGTCGTGGTGCTGTCTGTCCCACGGGAATAGGATTAACCCAAAAATAGCAGTTATCCTCAGTTTGATTGTCAATCTGTATTATATACTTGTCAATAACTTCGCCTTCAGATTCTACTAAAATACTATCATTCCCATATGATTCACACGCATGACTTCGCGATAAAATCATAAAGGTCAGTAAGACAGTAAAAATTCTAAGAATATTCATTATTTCATATTTTTAATAGTAGAATAGTAGATTGTTTACTTTTTAGAATCATATTCACTAATGTTTTGTTGAGATCCATCGAATCTGAAAACTGGTATGCCAAGAATTCTAACGGACTATCCCATTTGGCATGGCGATATTACTTGCGATATGGCGCAAGTTAGTGATTATTTGGCTGTCAGCCAAATAATTTCGAGTAAAATGTATGGGAAATGACGTAAAAAGCCGATAAATGCTTCTACAATTATCTTCGGCCAGTCGACAAATTGCTGCCAGATGGATTAAGAAGGGAATGATGTGAAGTAAAAATTTTTGCAACACGGTTATATTCAGTCATGACTACCGGAATAAGTTCTCTTTGGAAATACCAATAAGCGGGGATTCATAGTTCCGGCTTTGTCTGTACTATCAGGTCTCCGTCATAGAGATATTTTTGCGGAACTCCTTGGCCTAATGTGTCGTGTACTGTTTCGGCAGAAGCGATTACAAGACGTTTTGTGTAAAACTCACTACTAATTCCGTCATCAGGGATGACAATCGTAAAAGAGGTATTTGGCTCTAAGTGTTTGATAAACGTGTAACCGACTTCCTGTTCACAGCTACGGTCACCTGATATTATTTCCTTAAACGAGATTGGGTATGATGACGGATGTTCTACAAAATATTTGTGTGCGAGGTCTGTCTCCGCGAGCTCTCTTCTCGGCTCGCGCCCTATCCAGAAATAAGCATCGCTTTCAGATATGTTTTCTATGGTCATAGATGTGCAGCGGCTGATTACGTCCTTGTTATAGTAACTCGCAGTGACACAATTTGAAGTGGAGATTATGCTCACGAGCTCAGCCTTCTCCTTACAGTGCTCATATCCGTAAAGTAGCACGATAGCCGTGATTATCGCTGCAACTAAAATTGAATATATTATAATGTGTTTTTTTGAAATTTTCATACTGTTTGTCTTTCAATATGTCACTTTGACTTCGGAGGCATGGCTGTTCGGAGATTAAGAATCGACGGCAAATATACAAAACTTTCAATCTGCGTGCCGAGTTTTTGTTCCACATCCGATTTAGTCATAAATACAAATCGCTCTATGAAAAACTCCGCAGAGGCTTTTTCTGAAGGCATGATAATAGTGAACTTATCTCCGGGCTTCAACAATTTGATGAAATTGTAGCCGATTTCTTTCATGCCATAACCGCTAAGGATGTTTGTTCCGTCTGTCACCACGTCTCCGAATGATACGTTATATCCGGCAGCTTTTTTTCGTAAAAATAAGCGAAAAATAGCCGCTCAGGATCGATGCCCTCTGAAACCACACGTCCGATCCAGAAATAGAATGCCTCTGAAGTCTGATTTTCTAAAGTCAGATAATTCAGATGTGTCATACCGCCATTGGAGAAGAAGTTTCTATAACACACCTCCGATTGCTTGATATTGACAGGCCAATTGGGTGTTTGCCCATAGCAAGTCAAAGCGGTCAGTAAGACAATAAAAATTCTAAGAATATTCATCATCTAATTTGATCTTTATATGTATTACTCATAAAATTGCTTTCCACTGTCTCCACAACCAGTCTATTAACGATTGGCAAATGGATTGTAGCTGATTGCCCTCGTTGGTCATATTCTATAATTTCACATTTATATCATTAGGCCAAAAAGGATCATAGTATTTGAACATGTCGATGCGGATAGACTTTTGTTTTATAATTACTCGGCTGGTGCAGCCTGGAGCGGGATTGGATCTGTAACAGCCGTTAGGGTACTTATCCTTTCCATATTCCTGAAGTTCTTTTCTCCGCCATGATGTGATATAATTATATTCCCTCAGACCCTCTACTCCGAGGTACTTGAAATTATCCTTAGTGAACAATGTAATATGGCCCGCGACATCCGGGAGGGTATATATACTGTCCATAGTTTGCCAGATAGACATTGAATAAGTCCCATCTTTGTTTATTGTCTCCTTTATAAAGATTGTATCGTGAATGGCATGTTCTAAATAATTCAAAATAAACGGCTGTGAGTAGAAATGTGATTCTGCTTTTACGTCATATGAATCGTATTCAACCTTCTCACGTCCTAAATGTTGTATTGACGCTATCTGTTTGAAAATCCAGGGCAGTGATAATTCTTTAGGCCGTTTTAAAATCAGAGTGGTATCCCTCCATTCATCCGGATGGATATGTGAGTTCTTATATGGACTATACGTTTCATAGAGGTGTTGTTTATCCTCCGCACCAATATGCAGTGCGGTAACAAGAAGAATTCCTATTATCGAAAAAAATTAGTCTATATGTTTTCATTTTAGTTCTAAATTATGGTTTAATTTTGAAGCTATCTTATAATCATGACTCGTATAAAACAACAGTTGCCGTTTATCAATTTGCCTTTGCCCTGATGATTGTATTGTTTGATAGGACATTCTTACAGGATCGCCAAGGGAGGTTCTTATAGTATTCTCTATTACACATGGGATTATTTCATCTGGGGTAATATTGGGGATGCAAAGATTTAATATATTTTTTAGTTTGTGTTTCCGGTAAAATATAACCATAGGCATGATTACATTGATAATCCGAGATGTAATAGTGCGGTGCACCGTCCTGGTCGAAATATCTTCTGGGAAAAGAAGTATAGGTCAGCACCTTATTAGGAATTCCGATTTCCGGGCCAAGCTGACGTTCTATCTGCCCATCTCCTTCACATCTTTTTTTAGTAACAAATGGTCGTTTTCCTTCCATCGAGCTTTTTCTTCAGGCCAGAGTGGAGAATAGAACTTGAACATATCAATTATTACCGAATCATTTGTAAGTACGATTCGGGTAGCGCATACAGAGTAGGGGTTAGAATTATAATGGCCCTCGTATTGTTCACAGCAACCATATTCTTGCAGCTCTTCTTTGCGCCAATCGGATATATAGCTAAATATGTTAAGTCCACTAGTCCCTTTTTTGATAGAGCCTAATTCGCCTTTTCCTAAAATGTTTTCAAATTTCGTAATTGATCCATCATCATTTATTGACATTATTATTTTATCATACCAGAAATATATGTCATAGGTTTGATCGTGATTTATTCTTTCCAAAACATACATTGTATCTGATGGAAAATCAGTGATTTTTGTTTTAAACAACTCGATGTCAAACATTTTATCTATAGCTTTTAGCTTGTATGGATCATATTCAAGAATATCGCGACCTTTGGTCTGACTTGGAATCATTAATTGGAGTAAAGAGAGTAAATCCATGTCGGTATTACGCTCAAATTTAAGCCTGATATCCGTGTTTTCTTCCGGGAAAATATGGGATGCTCCATACTGATATTTTGGGTAATAAATATCAGTCGATGCTATGATGCTGTCTGAAGATTGAGTTGTCTCTGACGCTTTTGAATTCTTTATATGATTGCATGAACAGAGACCAAGAATTAAAATAAATAATAAATTTTTCATAGGTGTAATAGTAATAAATTATCGTATGATGAATAATTAAGATAACTTTTATAGTCAATTCGATATACATTCGCTGTTTTTATTGCTTTATATGATTTTCGTATAAATTCGCCTAATGAACTTCTAATGGAGTTCTCGATTATGCAAGGGATTGCCTCGTATGGATCTACGTTGAAGTGAAGATTCCTGATAAAAGATTTAACAGGAGATACCAAAGGTGCAAATTGAGAGAACGATTCAGGTGTTATGTAATCATATACATGCCCAAGTTCATGAGAGAGCGCAATTGTAGGGCTGCGGTATCGGGTCGGTTCTCCGTTCCAATCTGTGCCTATCCCACCATCTAATTTAATTGGATTCCAATCAATTGAAAAGTTACCGCTTTTATCTTCCTTAAAAGAGTTAATATCATTGTATTTGTAAATAATATTTGTATTTTTATCGGAATTTATCAATTCGGTTATCATTTTTTCGCCAAGTTCATTGGCCGTCCTGATTTCTTCAAGGCTTTCAAGTATCATACTGTCTCCACTATACTTATCACCATTAGCATTATATAATCCACCTGTACCATTCTCAACACGGTATTCCCATTCAACATCGTCTTCCCATACGATTATACGTTGTCCGGATGGATCAATGAAGTTAATAGGGTTGGCAGCGGCGTATGCGTAAGGCGAAAGCCAGGGGTACTGCTCGTTGAGGGCGTCCCATGACGTGAAGGCGGGAATGGCAGCATTGTAGCGGCGGGCATGGAAGTCATATTCATTCAAACCGTCAACGAGCAGGCGTTCGTTTCCGCTGAACATGAATGGAATCTCTTTCAGCTCCCTCCACGGCTCTCCGTATGGATAATAGTTATTTTCTGATGTAATTTCCGGTATAGAATTGATTATCCCGGTATTATTACCTTGATAGTCCGTGATGTAATAGTGCGGAGTGCCGTCCTGATCGAAATATCCTCCGGGAAAAGAAGTATAGGTCAGCACCTTATTAGGAATTCCGATTTCCGGGCCAAGCTGACATTCTATCTGCCCGTCTCCTCCATATCTTTTAGTTACAAAGGGCTGTTTCCCTTCCATAGAGTGTGGCGTATAGTATTCAGTCGCAAGATGATTGCCAAGACCGTCCCATATATCGCGTTGTTCGTTCCCGCTTTCGAATATTATTCTTACAGGATGGCCGTCGTTGTCATATTCTATGGAGGAAATGCCTCGCGTCTCGTCGGCACATACGCGTCCGGATGCGTCATAACTCAACGACATATCAGATTTATACAAAATCCTAATGGCATGGCGCTACTCCTTGCGATAAGGCGCAAGTTAATGATTATTTGGCTGTCTGCCAAATAATTTTGAATGAAATGTGTGGGAAATGACGTAAAAAGCCGATAAATGCTGATTGGGACGGCGTGGCGTGGCTTGGTAGGTCAGGGTCGGGCGAATTCCTGCTCTTTTCTGCTGACGGCTTTATTGAAGGCTTTGCGCAGAAGGAGCGACGCTACGATCAGCGCGCCGGAAAAACTATAGTACACACCGAGATTATGCATTCCGAGCACCTGAGCGAGAAGCAGCAGCAACGGTATTCCGACTATCAGATAGCTGACTATCGAAATCCATAATAGGGGTTTGACTTCCGATGTCCCGCGAAGGGCGTTGGCGTATGTAAGCTGTATGGCATCGCCATACTGATAAAGAATCAGCGGGGGAATCAGCGTCAGAGCGACGGCTATCACTTCCGGGTCGGGAGAGAATGTGTGTATGAGGTGACGGCCTCCAATGAGGAATATTAGCGAGGCAATCGTGGCAAGGAGTATGTTGAGGTGCATTCCGGCTGACGTGATGCGCTTCATACCGGCGATGTCGCGCAAACCGGTGTAATTAGCGACACGGATTGAGGTCGCCACTCCGAAACTCATATAGGTCATGAAACCGAGCTGAGATATGGTGTTGACCACCTGATATGACGCAAGCTGTATTTTTCCGAACCAGCCGGATACGATTGCGCCAAAGCTCCAGAGGAAGCATTCGACTCCGCTCTGAATCATGACCGGATAGGATGTGGCCCATACTTTACGTCGTATCTTTCCTGAATCGGCAGAGCCTTTGCGCAGGCCGGTAGTATACGGGCGGTAGCGGCGCGAGAATATTATGAACAATACGATGCCGGTCATTGCCACGTAGCGTGCCGTCATTGTGCTTAATCCTGCTCCGACAAGTCCCAGTTCGGGAAATCCGAAATTACCGTATATAAGTGAATAGTTGCCTATGATGTTGATTGCATTGGCTCCTAATATCATCCACATGGGAGTGGCCGTGTCGGTTGTTCCGTTGGCGGTCTGCTGGCAGCAGTTAAACACGGCCATCGGCAGAAGTGTCGACAGGACTATGAGATAGTATTGCCGTATAAGCGGCAACAGTTCCTCTGGCTGCCCGAAACGGTCAAGGAAAAAGTAGAGGCCACCCATGACTGCTGTAAAACAGGCAGAGACAAGTATGTTGATCTGCAGTCCGCTTCGCAGAGTCACTCCTACAGTGTGATTCTCTCCTTTGGAGTAGAGCGCTCCGATAATCGGTGTCATTCCGGCTGCGAAGCCAAGCTGCATGACCGTGACAATCATAAACAGAGAATTGACAAAAGCGGCTGCCGCGAGTTCTTCCGTTCCGTAAGCTCCTACCATCATAGTGTCTGCAAAGCTGACCACAATAATACCCACTTGTGTCACAAGGACCGGGAGTCCAAGACGCCATAGGTTCTTATATTCAACCTTATAGGATTTACAGAAGCCTGCTTTACGTTTTAGTGCCGATGGATTCATAGATAAAATATGACAGTTAATCTTGATTATGGGCTGCAAAGATACAAAAAATTAACCGTCAAAGCCTTATATAAACTTAAGAAGCTTGCCCGGTTTCAGAAAATCGCCAATGACTGGCTGGCGTTTTCATTAGGATCGCTGTTAGAATTCGCCACTATATATTAAAACTATATATTTGAGAGTGTCTCTAAATGTGTAGGCAACAAACACTCCCCATAGCTTTGAAACAGGCTATGGGGAGTGTTTGTGTCGCTATGATTACCGGCAGTTTATTGTCAGCTCATAGAATTTTGGTATGTTTTAGGCTTCCTGAGCGATTTTCTTGAAGTCATCAAGGCTGACGGTCTGCTTGTCGAGGCTAACGGCGTTTTCGATGGCATCATAGAGCTTGGAAGTGAGAACCTGCTGGGTGAGCTGGTTGCGGATCTCCGCCTTTTCGAGCTGTTCCTTAGCGTAGCGGGTGATAATTTCCTCGTCGATACCGGCCATGCCGTACTGAGCAAACTGACGGGCGGTGAGGAACTTGGCCATTTCAAGGACTTCATCGGCTTCAACCTTGATTTCAAGAGCCTTGAGAAGGTTGGTTTCGATGATTTCATGCTTGATGCCGTTTTCCTGAGCAGCATAGGCTTCATCGGGATTCTCAGCTTCTGCGAAGAAGAGTTTCTTGATGGTCTCTGCGGGCAGGGTCATAGAACCATACTTCTCCATCATAGCCTTGTCGAACTGGTTGCGGAAAAGGATGTGGCTGTTCTGCGAAAGCTCATTAGCAATCATTTCCTTGACGGCAGCGCGATATTCCTCTTCATTGTGAACCTTGTCTTCTCCGAAGACCATCTTGTAGTATTCCTCGCCGAGTTCTGCGGGCACGCTGACGATGATTTCAGAAATTGTCATTTCGAAGTCGCCCTTGATGTCGCCTGCGATAGCCTTGTCAACGTGGAGCATGGAAGCGAGTTCGCCTGCATCGCCGCCTGCTGCTTTCCAAGGATTGAAGACAACTTTGTCGCCGGGCTTCTTGCCAGCGAACTTGGCTGTTTCTTCTTTGTCCTTGAAGTAGAGGGGGAATACAATGCCGTCGGTCACCTGAATTGCACCTTCTGCTTGGCTGACATTGCCGTTTTCGTCAAGCTGCATGATAGCACCCTTGACTACACCGTCTTCTGTCATTTCCTGACCGGGCTCCTGCTTGCCGAAACGCTTGCGCATGTTCTTGTCCTGCTCGTCGATCATTTCGTCGGTCACTTCGATTTCATAGAAAGGATAGTGGTCGTCCTTAGAGGGCTTGATGTCGAGCTGTGGAACGAGGGCAAGATCATATTTGAATTCCTGATCGCCTTCTTCGAATGCCTCCTTGATTTCAACGGGCACCGGGTGACCCATCACGGGAAGATTGTTTTCAGTGATGAAATCAACCACTGTACGATAGACGGTGTCATTGATGACATCGCTTGTCATCTGTTTGCCGAAACGGCGTTTGAGTTCGCCGAAGGGCACGTGACCCTTGCGGAATCCGGGGATGGAGTGGGTGCGGCCAAGCTCTTTGAGTTTCTTGGTCACATCGTCCTTATAGTCGTTTTCTTCAATCGCCACGGTAAGACGGACGTCTACGGGTGAAATCTCTTCCTTGGTAATTTTCATTTGGGTAATGTATCAGTTTTTTATTAATATTTACTCTTTTCAGCGCTGGCCCTACGGACTGCGTTCAATCAAGGTGCAAAATTAACAAAAAATTCCCGAAAAGCAAAGATGGTCGCTAAAAGGGGTGTGAAAATTCATTAAACACACGTTTTTTACATAACTGCCACTTTGACAGCGTTTGAGTCGACAACGACAATGTAGATGCCCGGTTCAAGGTGAGATTCGGTTGGAAGGCTCATTCCTCCGAGCGTGTAGATTGCGAACGAAGTGTAGGGGCTGAGCACTCGGATGTGGCCTCCGTCGGTAACGACAACAGGACGAGATGTGGCTTCGCCATTGGTGATGATGTCGGTTATTCCCGATTTCGGACCTGAGACGTAGACAGCAAAAGCCCCGGCAGGGAGTGTAATGCCGTTGGCTGTCATTGATGGTGTGACATCGGCGCTCGCGGCGACAAGGCTATATTTGTTGTCGGAGAGGAATGCGGTCGTGCCAGTGGCGGGATTGGTCGGGAAAGGTATTGTCGCGCTTTCAGTCACTTTGGCAGAGGCCGGGTTGACCACAAGGTAAAGTTCAGAAGTCCCGTCGGTCAGGGAAATGTAGCGGGCTGTGGTAGAGCTAAGCTCGACACCGGCTGTCGCATTTTCACGGAAAAGTGCAGGATAGTCGGCGCGGATGCCACAAAGGGCCTTGAATGTGGCGAGCAGCCCCTGACGTGCAGGCGACGAACTGATGTCCCAAGTAACTTTCTTAGGGCTTGTATCGTTGCCGGAATTGTTTTTGGTGGTCTGGTTGTTGGCTATTTCTTCAAATTGCCATATCATGTGTGCGCCGGGCGACAGGAGCATCTGGGCGGCCATAGAGCCGATGCGCTGGCAGAGTGCGGTAAAATCGCCTTTGACCACTGATGAGCCGCTTGTTGTCCCGTAGGCCACGCGCTCTTCGTCGTGACTCTCGGCATAGCTGACGGTCGAACCCCATAGACGGTTGCCGTCTTGCGGTGCATAGAATCGGCTCAGAGATGTGTCGCCTGTGCCCATGACATAGTTGCGGGCACTCCAGTTGACGTTTGCCCAGTTGATTTCGCCGTCGCGTGCCATGTCGTTTTCCTCTTCGCTTCCGGCAAGATTCTCGTTGATGAAGTAAGCATCAGGATTAGTGAGCATCATACTTTCATGGAGGGCTTTCATGCGGGCTACACGTGTGGCGTTGAAACGGTTTGTATTGTTGTCGTTCGGAGTGCCCCAAGTGTTGGTGGCAGCGTCGAAGGTGTTGCCGTATGAATCGTTGTCGCCGAGTCCTTTCACAAGGTCAAAACGGAAACCATCGACCTTATAGGCCGTCATCCAGTAGTCGAGAGCGTCGCGCCACTGTTGCTGCACCAGCTCGCAGTCCTGATTCCAGTCGTTGAGCACACTGTAGGCATGAGGTGCAGAGCCGTTGTAGAACGGTGAGATGTTGCGGCGCACCATGTCAAACCACGGGTGTGCCCCGTCGCTCTGGTTGAACACGATGTCGAGAATAACGGCCATGCCTCTTTCGTGAGCGCCGTCGATGAGTGCACGGTAGTCGTCGGGAGTGCCGTAGGCTTTGTCGGGAGCCATGTAGAAGTTTGTGTTATAGCCCCATGAGTTGTTTCCTGCGAATTCCATTATCGGCAGCAGCTCGATTGCGTTCACTCCGAGTTCTTTCAGATAGTCGAGTTTTGAAATCACACCTTTAACAGTGCCCTCGCCGAGCGCTTTGCCTTCAGTGCCTGTAAAGTCTCTGATGAGAAGCTCATAGATGATAAGGTCGCTTTGCGGGACTCCTTTGAAGTCGGTCACTTTCCAGTCGTAGACATCGCGCTCGCTGTTGAATATAGCCAGAGGCACGCCGGTGATTTTTTTAGATGGATATGCCGGAAGGCCGGGAAAGACTGAGCTTGAAATATATTGGTCGTTGTTTGGATCGAGCACAAGACGCGCGTATGGGTCTCCGACATTGATGCTGCCGTCTATATTATAATAATATATGTAGTCCTTTCCTTTTTCAAGATTGTCGAGCGTCAGCCAGAAGTAGCGGTTGCCGTTGTAGTCCTGATAGTTCATCACATATTCCGGAGCTGCGGTATAGTCGTTCCACGAACCCATCATGACTGCATTGGTCTTTCCGGGAGCGGCGATGCAGAATGTCACAGAACCATCGGCATTGATTTCCGTTCCCATCTTGGGTGTGCCGCCGGGATAGACAGCTTCTTTTGATGCGGGAAAATTCTTGGGGAATACTTGTACGAATATGTCGCCTCCGCAACCGGTCTTGCACTCTGAACTGCCGTCGGAGTTACGGAATACGAAAGCAAGTTTCTCGATGTTCTCATTGGAAGCCGTGATGTTATAATATTCGCGCAGGTCGGGAATGCGCATCTCCCATGTGAACGGACCGGTGTATGTGAGCTTGTATTTCTCGGTGTTTGTTCCCCAAGTTGGTGCATTTTTCCAATGTCCGTCGCTGAGGTTGGTAATCACACCCGTATGGGCGTAGATGCCTGTAGAAGCAGAGGCGTCGACAAGACCTCTGTTTCCGCCGTCGGAGTGAAAGGTGATTACAATGTCTTTGGAGTCTTCAGTGATGATTGCCGGAGAGGTCGTGATGCTCTGCGCGGATACGGCGACGCTTGCACTTATGGCAGACATCGCCCAAAGGTGGCGTGGATTTAATCTCATGTCTGGAAAGATTGTTAAGAAATGTTTAATTGAAAAGAATGTCTTGTAGGTATGATGTATGGAAATGTGTGTCGTGGAGGAGAGATGGAGTTTCGTTGCAAATAATTTAAGTAAAAGGAGAGTGGGAGAGACTGTTTTTCAGAATGGAGCAGGTCAGATGATCATCGGGTCAAAATCGTCGGCTGCTATGTTGTCGGCCGATTTCAGAGCGTGGATGATGTTTTTGAGATTTTCCATATATCCGATCACCATCGAGCCGGTTGCGGCCGGTGTTAGTCGGAACATGGCGCTGAGTTCGGTATTGCTGTGCTTACGTCGGTAGGCACGGATGGATTTCAGTATATCCTGTGCTTCGTCAAGTGCTTCTTCCCGTCGGCCGAGGCGCACGAGACTCATCAGGAACGGGAATGATATGGCAGGGAGGAAAGGCCACTGGCCTAAGCGGTATTTCGCATGGTAGAGCCTGACGACATCTTCAAACCGAAGGGCGAAATAGCACACTTCGAGCATGAACGCGATGTCGTTTTCAAATCCTTTTATTTCATCATAAGTCAGGCAGACAAGGGCTGCCGATCCAAACTGCCCGTGGACAACATGCCCGCGCGCCCATTCGACAGCATCTTTTTCGGTTATGAATCCGGCCGATATGATGCTGCGCACGTATGGTTCGGCTATATTGTGGTCAAGGACAAGAAGCACGTCTATGGCCAGACGGGAGTGTAAATGCTCTTTGAGATATGATGTCAGCATTGCTACGGCCTCAGTCTGACGGCCACACTCGATAAGTGCGGCTGCATAGGTCGAGATGTCCGTCTCCTCGGCTTCTGACGATTCGATTACTTTGCCATAGATTGAGGCGACGACTTCCGGTCCGCGTTCGAGTCGGTAGAGGGCTGCGCCTTTTATGCGTAGCGCCATTATCGAGCCCGCGTCTATTGCGAGTGCATATTCTGCTGACGAGAGCGCTCCTTCGTAGTCCTCGCGGTTTATCTGGACGGTCGCAAGACGCAGCCAGAAGTCGAGGGTAAAAGGTTCGAGCATGGTAAGTTCCTCGAAGAGCTGTGCGGCAGTTTCAAGGTCATCGTTTTCTTCGGAACGGTCGGCGAATTCGTAAAGGAATGTCTGTGGATAGGAGCACTTTGACTGAATGCGTTCGCGGTTTGACTTCAGCCAGTCCTCAAGGTGCATCTCCATCGCATAGTCGGTGAACTGTATTATCTCCTCATCTTCAAAGTCGGTTGTGGTGTCAAGAATAACTTCGAGTTCGGCAATTATTTCCTTAGAAGTCATGCTGAGGTCTGAATTGCGGGCACGCAGACTTAACAGTTTGTTGAGGATACCTTCCTGACTGACGCGGTTGTTGAGTTCGGTCGTCACTTCGACATCACCGAATGAATAGTATAGCCATGCACGGCGTGTGGCCAGAGCTTCGCTCTTGGGATAGTGGACAGCTCCGTAGAGCAGCACCTCCATCTTTACGATATAATTGTCATAGTCAGATGCGTAGTCAAAGATTTCCACAAGGTCTGTTTCGTCGAAAAAAGCCTCTGTGTTGCCTCGTTTGACCACTTCTGATTCAAATTCTTCGTATAAGTCGCGTCGGTCGTTGCGTTCGTCCATGTAGATGGTTAGAAATGTTAAGTATAAAGTATAAAGGGGAAAAGGATTGAGTGTTATAGGAGGGCACAAGGCCGGATGCTCCTTGTGGCTTTAGAGGATAAAGTATCGGACTACCGTTGTTTAGTCCGATACTTTATTGTCAGTTTTCAATCCTAATGCTTTATCCAGTGGATTTTTATGCTTTCCAGCTGTCTTTAAGGGCGATTGTCCGGTTGAAAATCAGTTCTCCGGGTTTCGAATCCTGATCGAGAGTGAAATAACCGATACGCTGGAATTGCAAAGGAAGTCCCGGTTTGGCGATTTCCGCAAGGTAGGGTTCAACCTTTATGTGTTCTACGACTTTCAATGAGTCCGGATTGAGCATTTCGCGGAAATCACGTTCGGTTTCAGCGGCCGGATTCTCGACGTTGAACAGACGGTCATATATGCGGGCGGTAGCGTCGATTGCATGTTCGGCGGAAACCCAGTGGAGGGTACCTTTGACCTTACGTGCGCTTCCGGGCAGTCCGCTGCGGGTATCGGGATCGTATGTGCAGTAAATTTCCTCGATGTTTCCGTCAGAGTCTTTCTTTACGCCGGTACATTTGATGATGTATGCGCCTTTCAGACGGACTTCGCCGTCAGGTGCGAGACGGAAGAATTTCTTGGGCGGATTTTCCATGAAATCATCACGTTCGATATAGATTTCACGGCTGAATGGCATCTGGTGTGTGCCTGAACCTTCTTCTTCTGGATTGTTCTCCATCTCGACTGTCTCAACCTGCCCTTCAGGATAGTTTGTGATGATTACCTTGACGGGATTGATGACAGCCATGCCTCTGGTAGCAACCTTGTTCAAGTCGTCACGGACGGCATGTTCGAGCAACGAAATGCTGTTGAGGGCTTCGTATTTTGTATATCCGATAGCGTCGATGAAGTTTCTTACGGCACGTGGCGTGAAACCGCGACGGCGCAGACCAGAGATCGTCGGCATGCGGGGATCGTCCCATCCTGCCACGAGCCCTTCTTTCACAAGCTGGAGCAGCTTGCGCTTCGACATGACCGTATATGTAAGGTTGAGGCGGTTGAACTCAATCTGACGGGGGCAGTAGCTCTCGTCGGCAAGTTCTTTTACGAAATATTCATACAGCGGACGGTGAGGAACAAACTCAAGTGTGCAGATAGAGTGTGTGACCCCTTCGAAATAGTCGCTCTGTCCGTGTGCGAAGTCATACATCGGATAGACCTTCCACGTAGTGCCTGTGCGGTGGTGCGGAGTCTTGATTATGCGATACATGATGGGGTCACGGAAGTGCATGTTGGAGCTTGCCATGTCGATCTTGGCACGGAGCACACGTGCGCCTTCCTCAAACTCTCCTGCGTTCATGCGCTGGAAAAGGTCAAGATTTTCTTCTACCGAACGGTTGCGGTAAGGGCTTTCCGTTCCGGGTTGTGTCGGTGTTCCCTTTTGGGCTGCGATCTGCTCAGACGTCTGGTCATCGACGTATGCCTTTCCCTCCTTGATCATGCGTATGGCGAGATCGTAGAGCTGGGGGAAATAATCGGATGCGTAATATTCACGGTCGCCCCAGTCAAATCCGAGCCAGTGGATGTCTTCGCGGATTGAATCTACATATTCAACGTCCTCCTTTACAGGATTGGTGTCGTCGAAGCGTAGGTTGCATGTACCGCCAAACTTTTCAGCGATACCGAAGTCCATGCAGATGGCTTTTGCGTGGCCTATATGGAGATAGCCGTTGGGCTCGGGCGGGAAGCGGGTGTTGAGGCGTCCGCCGTTTTTTCTTGCCTGAAGATCCTCAAGGACGAGCTGTTCGACAAAATTAAGGCCTTTCGGCTCTTGTGGGTTGGTGACTTGACTATTATTTTCCATTTACGGGAGAATGTTAAAAATATGGTTCTGTCTGTATTTAATATGCAAAGATAGTCACAATTTTTTGAAAACACCCAACTTGGGGCATAAAACCTGTTTAAAGCTATTGATGAAGTTATATTAGGAGGTTTTCAGGTAGGGATTATAACTATTGGCAGTGATATTTCCCCGGTGGATAAAACAAATCAGTGTTTCAGCGTGTTAAATTTATGATAATTTCATGAATTTTAAGGCGGGACATGCGTCCGGCCTGTGGTAAACCTGAATAAAAACCAATGAATAGATTCAGTTCATCTTTTTGCAAGGCTCAGGCCGTTGTGCTCGCCGTTGCAGCAATCTTCACGGGATGTGTACAATCAGAAAAAGCTGACGTCGCACCTCCTGTCAAGGTAACAGTGCAATCTGTGAGTTTAAGCCGCTATGATAACCCCGTATCTTTCTCAGGGACTGTTGAAACAGCTGAGACATCCACTCTCAGCTTCTCAGTGCCCGGGACTATAACCGGGATATATGTCGAGGAGGGCCAGCATGTGACGAAAGGGCAGGTGCTCGCCCGGGTCAAGAGTGATAATTATGTCAATGCAGGAAATATCGCGGATGCCGAACTCGCCGAGGCTCGTGATGCCTATGCCCGTCTGAAAAAGCTTCACGATGCCAATGCTCTGCCGGATATCAAATGGGTAGAGGTCCAGAATAAACTCAAGCAGGCCGAGAATGCCGCCGAGATGTCGAAACGGGCTGTGGCCGATGCAACACTCTGTTCGCCTGTCAGTGGAGTTGTCAGCCGCAAGTTTGCCAACGTGGGCCAGACTGTCATAGCGGCAGCTCCAGTAATCGAGCTTGTAGCTGTGGGCGATCTCCGTATAAATGTTTCTGTCCCGGAGGGGAGGATAGGAGAAATTTCAGAAGGGCAGAAAGCTATGGTCAGTTTCAAGAGTCTTGGCATAGATTCGGTTGTCGGACAGGTGGCCCGTAAATCGGTGGTGGCTGATCCACTTACACGGGCTTATGCCGTTAAGATTGCAATTCCTGCCGGTGGCGGACGTATTCTTCCCGGAATGGTAGGTGATGTCTCCATCGATTTATCAGCCAAGTCAGACACTGTTGCTACGGCAGATGTGCTGCTTCCTTCCCAGTCGGTACTTCTCGGTTCGGACAATCGCACGTTTGTCTGGGTTGTGGAACACGGAAAGGCTGTCCGCCGAATTGTCAAGGCTGATGAACTGGCTTCCGGAGGAATACTCGTGACCGATGGACTTTCGGCCGGTGACAGCGTGATTGTGGCAGGCATGCAGAAGGTCGGGACTGGAACTCCTGTCGTTGCAGAACTACAAAGGACTGAAAACTAACACCTAAATGCCCGTCTGAATATGGCACAGCAATCAACTCCACAAAATTCCGTACCGAAACCATTGGCAAAACCTTCGCCTATTGTTTTGGCAGGAATGAAATACAGCAAAGAAATTATACTTATAACCTGTATTTTTATCGCTTTCGGAATCTATGCTCTGAAAGTGATGGATAAAAACGAGTTTCCGTCATTTACTATCAGAGAGGGAGTAGTCGGAGCAGTTTATCCCGGCGCTTCTGTCGAACAGATTGAACAGGAAGTGTTGAAACCTCTCGAGGATTATGTGTTTTCCTACAAAGAGGTCAACAAGAAGAAAACCCATTCGCAGGTTTCCGGCAGCACTGCAATAATTTTTGTAGAGTTAGACGATGATGTTGACGATGCCGACAGCTTCTGGAATGAGTTTAAAATCGGAATGGAAGCTGAAAAGCTCAAACTTCCACCGGGAGTGCTCGGGGTCGAGACTCTAAGTGACTTTGGCGAGACATCGGCGTTGCTTATAACCATGCAGAGCAAGGATAAGACATATCGTGAACTCGGTGAGTACATGGATGCTCTAAAGGACCGTCTGCGGACAATCGAGAGCGTGGGGACAATGTCGGTCACAGGTAAGCAGACCGAACAGATAGCCGTGTATTTCAATCCTGAAAAGCTCCAGCACTATGCTCTGTCGGAGAAAACCGTCGGTGCTACTCTTCTCGCGCAAGGATTCCAGACAACAGGCGGTGCACTTCGAAACGGCAGCTATACACAGCCGATAATTGTCGCGCGTCCTGTAAATTCAGTTGCAGACGTGGACAATATGGTTGTGTTCAGCTCTCCTGACGGTAGTGTTGTCCGCCTCGGAGACGTGGCCGAAATCAAAAAGGAATATCCAGAGCCTGACAGTTATATTACGAATAACTTTGACAAATGTATATTGCTGAGTGTTGGGATGAAGGATGGCTACAATATAGTCGAGATGGGCAAGGAGGTTGACGCGCAGCTTGAAAAAGCCCGCGCTGAGATGCCGGAATCTGTCACGCTGTTCAAGATAACGGATCAGCCTGTGGTCGTCAACAGCTCGGTAAACTATTTTCTTGTGGAACTGCTGATAGCCATAATCGCAGTGGTGGTCGTAATCATGATTCTTCTTCCTCTGAAAGTTGCGCTCATTGCCGCTGCCACTATCCCTGTGTCGATATTCATTTCACTTGGATTGTTCTATGCGTTTGACATCGAGCTTAATACTGTGACTCTCGCCTGTCTGATTGTCTCGCTTGGAATGATTGTGGATAATTCAGTTGTGATTATCGATGATTATGTCGAATTAATCTCTGAGGGAATGGACCACATGTCGGCGACGCTTCGTTCAGGGACGGAGTTCTTCAAAGCTATCTTTTCGGCTACACTTGCTATTTCGGTTACATTCTTTCCATTTCTTTTGACTGTCACCGGCATGTTCAGGGACTTCCTGACTGATTTCCCTTGGGGTATGACTATAATTCTCTTTGTCTCTCTCATGATAGCGGAGCTCCTCGTCCCATTCATCCAGTACAAGCTGATAAAAGAACCTATATATAAGGAACAGCAGGAAGCGCTTGCGTCGGGAAAGAAAAAATTCAGTTTTTTCAATTCCATGCAGAAGGGCTATGACAATCTGATCGGATGGTGTTTCAAATGGCCTAAGACCACTATACTTCTTGGTGTATTATGTGTAATCATAAGCGCATGGATGTTCATTTCCACTCCACTCCAGCTTATGCCCATCGCCGAGCGCAACCAGTTTGCCGTCGAAATATTCTTGCCTCAGGGAACTTCGGTCGAACGCACGACTCAGGTTGCAGATTCGCTTGAACACATCCTTGCCGCAGATGAGAGGGTTGTGTCGATCGCTTCGTTTCATGGCTGCTCCTCGCCACGTTTCCAAGCGACATACGCCCCGCAGGTCGGTGGGCCGAATTTCGCCCAGTTCATTGTCAATACCAAGAGCAATCAAGCTACAATTGATGTGCTCAACGAATATACCGGGAAGTATGAGAGCTGGTTTCCGGACGCATTTGTGCGATTCAAGCAACTCAGTTACTCTACGGCCGACTATCCGATTGAAATTCGTTTCACCGGGGCTGACGAGGCTACTCTCCGCAGTGTCTGTGACTCTATGCTTCAGGTAGCCCGGCGTGTCCCGGGACTGAGAAATGTGAGGTCGTCACTTGACAATCCTATGGCTGCGGCTGTGATTAATCCTGACATGACACGCGCATCCCGTCTGGGGCTAAACAGTGTGCTGCTCGAAACCACTCTTGCCATGCGCTACAGTTCCGGTCTGCCTGTCGCTACAGTCTGGGAAGGGGATTATGGTATCCCTGTCACGTTAAAGACTAAAACATCTGACCGTGCGACGGTTGAAGATCTTGTCAATGAACCTATGCCGGTGATTGGTTTCGGCGATGTCCCACTGAGTCAGATTGCAGATGTCAGACCCGAATGGCATCCCGGCACGCTTACACGTTACAGTGGTGTGCCTTCGGTGTCGCTGATAGCCGAGGTGCAGCGCAATGTCAATGTGATTGACCGCACAGAGGCATTGATGGACAGTATCAGCCATTATGATATTCCAGCTGATGTCGAACTTACCCGTGGTGGAGAATGGGATAACACTATGAGCACTCTTCCCCAGATTCTCGGTGGATTGGCTATAGCGGTGGTGATAATATTCTTTATCCTGCTTCTGCATTATGCAGCGGCTGATACGGCACTCCTGTTGCTGGGCTGTCTATTGCTTTGTATTCCCGGTGCGGCTGCGGGTTTGCGTATTCAATCTACTGATTTGTCTCTGACCTGTGTGCTTGGATTGGTTTCCTTGATGGGTATACTTGTCAGAAATGCGATTGTCCTTCTTGACTATGCCGAGGAGCTACGCAACGAGGGCGAAAGTGTGTTTGATGCGGTGTTTAACGCATCAAAACGACGTATGCGCCCGATTTTTCTGACTTCAGCCGCAGCCACTATGGGTGTCCTTCCGATGGTAATGGGCGACAGCGCTTTATGGAAACCTATGGGTGTCGTGATTTTCTGGGGTACACCGATTACAATGATATTCATTCTCACAGTAATCCCCGTGGCCTACTGCCTGATGAAGAACCGTAAGAAGAATGCGGGCAAGCCACTTGACGAACCGCTCGAAACCCATTTGCTTTAGTTTCACCAACAATAAATTTCAATCACAGATGAATAATCTTAAACTTGCAGTATTAGTGATATCCTTGTCGGTTATGGTTGGTGTCAGGGCTGCTGAGACAGATTCGATACTGACTCTGGAGCATTGTATAGAGGAGACTCTTGCCAATAATGCGGCAGTGCGTAATGCGGCCAACAATACAAAAGCGGCTGTAGAGTTGCATCGGGAAGCTTTTACGAAATATTTTCCTGAGGTTTCGGCTACTGGAGTGGCGTTTTGGACTCATAATGACGTTTTTCAGTATAACCTCCTTGATATTATTGAAATAGGATTTATCAATAAGGGCAAGATGGCCGGAGTGCAGGCGATGCAGCCCGTATTTATGGGTGGTCAGATTATCAATGGGAACAAGCTTGCTGCTGTCGGAGAAGATGTGGCCCGTCTGCGTCAGCAGCAGAGCAATGATGAACTCCGGCTTACCACCGAGTCTCTTTATTGGAAACTGGTTACTCTGAAAGCTACACGTTGTGCACTTGAGGCGGCTATAGCTACTCTTGATACACTCGACAATCAGGTGAAAGTGGCTGTGGACGCAGGCGTGGCTATGAACAATGACCTTTTGAAAGTGCAGCTTAAACGCAACACGTATCGTACGGAGATGGTCGACCTCGACAACGGGATCAAGCTTGTCAAAATGTTGATAGGCCAATATATGGGCAAAGGTACAGACTGGAATTTCGATGTCGCATCCACAGTGCCTGAAATGATTCCTGACTTTCCGTCAAAGCTTTATATCCCGGGAACTAATGCGTTGCCGATGACGGTTGATTATAAGCTCCTGCAGAAGAATGTTGAGGCAAAAAGGCTTGAAAAGCGCATCGAGATTGGAAAGAATCTTCCTCAGGTCGCACTTGGGGCAGGATGGTTCTATCACGATCTGCTTAAGCAGAACCACAATTTCGGCGCATTGATGATTGGTGTGAATATACCTATTTCCGGTTGGTGGGGTGGCTCACATGCAATAAAAAGAAAGTCTCTTGCACTTGAAAATGCCAGAAATGAGCTTGAGGATCTTGGCGAAAAGCTTGAGATCAGCATGCAGGACAAGTGGAACAATGTGACAGCGGCACATCGCAAGATGGAGATTGCCAAAGAAGGAGTAGGGGAAAGCACCGAAAATCTCCGGCTCAACCGATTGTATTATGAGGCCGGTATGTCAACGATTACCGATGTGCTTGAAGCGGAAGCGAGCCATAAGGAATCGATAGACCGCTATATCTCTGCCTACGGGGAATTCCGTGTTGCCTGCTCTGCCTATATCATAAGCACCGGACAAACGGATGAAGATTGTAAAAAAATGAATAACAAGTAAGACTAATAAAGCGACTTGGCCACAGCTAAGTCGCTTTATTAGTCTGTTATTGGAACAAAACTTGCAATTAAAAAAATTAGGAGAAATAAGATTGGATTTTGTTGGGGACATGAATGTCTCCAACAAAATCCGTGAGTTAGGTGTATTCTCATTCCGGGCATTCATGAACATAGGGAATGCTTCTAACCGAGAGCGAGAGGGCAAAGCAACTCCGCACACGCATACTTGATATTGTCATCGCCACAATCAATGGACGTGCCGGAGGCGGCACCGAGTATATCAACTGGCGGGACCGCGATTATCTTCCTACCTCAATAAAGAGTGAGAATTATCGTAGGAACTTCACTCAGGCAGTTGGCAAATACGTTGACGGACTCCCCACTTATAAATATGAGCAGATAATAGACCTCATATAAAAGCGGTGTTAAAGGAGAATGCCAAAATGTTCTCCGTCTGCAAAACGAAGAGAATGTCAGGCATACACTTTATGCCGAGGTCTTACTTTATATCTCATCGTTTGAAAATGGTGTGGCATATCAGATTGAGAAACGGTATTCAGAAAATGGCAATCAACTATTGTCAGTTGATGATGTCAGGACTATCATTTACGAATTGGCTGCATCCCCGATGATGGAACCATTTATCAACGATGCAAGGTCAAAGATGGCTTCTCTTGATGTCGCGTTCCGCGATGCGTGGCACGGAAATCTTGCTGAATATCATCGGGCTGTTACTCCCGATGAGTTCGATAAGTTTATAGGAGATGCTTCTATCGACTTTGATAATATCCTTGAAGTCAACAGAGAGGTTCTCAAACTCCTAAAGCAAGCCGATGACTATGAGTGATAAGTTGAAATATATCGACTATGACGAGGCGTTGGTGGTTTACAGCAAGACTGTTGCTGCCAGCAGTGGTGGCCTTCATGGCGTAAAAGATTAGGGCGGCATTCGCAAGGTTCTTGACTTCGTGCAGAATGACCGATACTATCCGACATTCGTTGACAAACTGGCCTATCTGGTATTCGGCTTATGTACAGGCCATTATTTCGAGGACTCTAATAAGCTGGTAGCATTGACCATCGGCGTCTGGTTTCTCGTTTATAATGGCTACTACTGGCATGCCTACAACTTCATGCAGTGCATGGAGGCAATAATCCACCATGTCGCCGCCGGTCGCATCAACAAAGACCTACTCCAAAGTATCATCACCTGCTACATGGCAAACGAGGACTATCCCGAAAACCTCAAACTCGAAATAATCCATGCGATTGATAATCAACAGGTGGAAAAGGCGCGTGAGTTTGACCCCTCGGGCATAATAAGATTGACCCCTTAAAAGTCCTGGCGACGGGGGTCAATTTTATTTTACCTCAGTTGCTGTTTCAGGCCTTTTTCGCCTTGAGTTTGCGCATGCTTTCGCCTGTAAGCTCGATTGAGTGCGC